>Ga0316203_1000629_pt1 | contig 37788 bp, 24 predicted proteins | sample 6monrhotite_MG_FD_204940 | JGI IMG/M metagenome (GOLD analysis project Ga0316203, IMG submission 204940) | Microbial mat bacterial communities from mineral coupon in-situ incubated in ocean water Damariscotta River, Maine, United States -... | ecosystem: Environmental > Aquatic > Marine >... | reverse complement strand
CTGTTTCTAATCTAAATTCAGCGCTGAAATTTGCTTTTTTGGGTTTTGTCATTGTGTCACCTAAAGTTTGATGAGGGGTATAATAACACCTCTAATTAGATGGCCAAATTAACTATGCCACTTCATTCCTATTGTAAATGAATACGGTGCCACTAATTGTAAACATGATACAACCTTATATTTAAAAGAGCCTGATAAATTTTTAATTGAAATTAATATTTGGCAAGAACAGCAACAGCAATATTCACAAAAAAACTTTCAGGGCAAATGGCGTTTAATCGATAACAATTTATTAATATTATCGAACCAAACATGGTCTAAGCCTTTAACTTTTATTAAAAAAATATTTGTGGAAAATACTTCTGATGGAAAACGAAAAGTGCTGAGTTTTACGCCTTACGGGGTTCCGGTTGAGAATCAACAACAATCAATTCAGTGTACCTACATGATCAGCTTGGTTATGTGATGTACCCATGATAAAACAATATGGCATTATGTTTAAATAGGCTATTTTACACCATAAAATAAACACCATAACAAAATTACAACCTTAGTTATGGTGTTATCTATTATTCTGAAATGTCTAAAACGACACTTGAAACATTTTCAGCGCCTTTTATTATTTCACCCATAATAGCATTAACTTCCATAATTCTATCTCTGCCTTCATTCGATATATTGGCCACATCTCTCATCAAATCAGTCACTTCTTTAGTCAATTTTTGATTATCTAACACAACCGAGTCTATATCCGCGGTGGATTGTGCGGTTCTCGAGGCCAAATTTCTTACTTCATCTGCAACAACAGAAAATCCACGTCCTTGCTCACCTGCTCTTGCCGCTTCAATAGCTGCATTGAGTGCTAACAAATTAGTTTGTTCTGCAATAGAACTTATTGTCGATACAATTTCAACAATGCTTTTTGATTGTTCATTTAACAAATTTATTTTTTCAGATGTTTTATTCACATAATCATAAATATCTGAAGATATTTTTACTGAGGAATTAAGCGATCCTAAACCATCTTTAGCAACTTGAGCGGTTTCTTCTGCTGTACTATGTGCAACTTGTGATGCTTGTTCTACTGCTTGATTACGCTCAACTTGAGCTGTTATATCAGTAGCAAATTTAACCACTTTAACAACCTCCCTCGCTGCATTAAAAATGGGGTTATAGGTTGCTTCGAGCCAAATTGATTTTCCTGATTTATTTTTTCGTTGAAATCGCCCTGACTTAAACACACCATTTTTCAAGTCATCCCAAAAATGCGGGTTATCACTATAAAATTGGTCGTAACAAAACAGTCTGTGCTCTTTACCTATTATGTCGCTTAACTCATAATCAATCGCTTTTAAAAAATTATTATTTGCAGTAATTATATGGCCTTCTGGAGTAAATTCGATAATAGCGAGGGATTTATTTAATGCGGTTAAAATATTATCTATTTCAATATTTTTTTCAATGGTCGGAGTTATATCATTAGCAATTTTCATTACCCGAACAACTTGATTATTTAATATGATAGGGAAATATGTGGCTTCTAAATGTAATGTTTGCCCATTTTTAGCAATGCGTTCAAAAGTGCCTTTTTTACTTTGCCCATTCGCTAAATCTGACCAAAAATGTGAATACTCAGAAGTGCGTGTATATTCTTTTGAGCACAAAATAGAATGATGTTTATTAATCAATTCTTCTAAATTGTAACCAACTGATTTTAAAAATAAATCATTAACGGATAAAATCTTTCCCTCAGGTGAAAACTCAATGGTTGCTACTGACTTATTGATGGAATCTATAGTCGCTTGTGAAGTAGCTAATGCCAACTCAGAATCTTGTAAAGATTGTTTTAGTTTTGTATTAAACATTAAATTTTTACCTCAGTATCAAAACATTATGATGTTAACAAATCATAATAGGATCATTTATATAATAAATATATATATATAGATAAATAACAGCTAAATATCTAATTAAAAAAACACTTTCAAATCTTGTGCATACCATACTGTGTTATTTTATTAATTAAACTACGATTATCGGGCAATCCCTTAAGATACTTTACAGTAATTTCATTATTTTCAGTAAATAACTGTTCAGCTAAAGTATAATCGAGTGATTTAGTATCTGTACTACGAGCAACTGTTTCGAAGCCCATACCATAAAGTACATATTGCCAACTCGACGAGGGAAACACTTCATCAACTTGGGTGAAGTCATGTCGACTTGGTGGATGCTGCTTCCATAATTCCATCAATTCTAGTAATGAATCTGGAATGGTTTCTTTATTACAGTTATCACGCCAATAAGCGGTATCGTTACGTTGAGTCAAAATATAATGAAATTTTAAAAATTCAATAACTCGCTGCCAACGGTATTGAAATTGTTGATTATAGCGTTTAGCAACAATATCCATTACACCGCGCGTTGCCGGTAATTCTTTACTAATTTTTGCTGCTGCTAATTCAATTAACACTAATGCAGAGGCTTCTAAGGGCTCTAAAAATCCTGATGCCATACCTACGGCCACACAGTTTTTATACCAAAATATGTCACGATGACCCGGATTAATGGCTATTTTTTTTACCATTAATGACTCAGCCACTTCTTTTCCTGTTTTGGCTTTTTCATTTAACGCTTGTTGATCGGGTTCTGCATGTAAACGCTCATCAATGGAGTTGGCTATATACGTTCGTAATTCTTTTTCAGCATTACTATCACTAATATGAGCGCTTGAATAAGCATAACCAACGCCGCGACGCGTCGGTAAACCAATATCCCAAATCCACCCTGCGCTTTGTGCCGTTGAAATAGTGTGCGAACTAATGGCACTGTTTTCATTGCTATAAGGTACATGTGCTGCTAATGCGGTATCATTAAATAAAATATGTTTTTTACTGATAAACGGTATTTTATAGTGTTGCCCTAAAAGCAACGAACTAAAACCAGTGCAGTCTATAAACAAATCGCCGCTAATGTTGCCATATGCTTTGGTGGATACTGAACAAATATCTTTATCTATTTGCCCATTAACCGCGGTAACATGATCAACAATATGCTTAACGCCTAATTTTTCTATGCAATGTGTGCGTAAAAATTTACCTAACTTAACTGCATCTAAGTGATAGGCATAATTAGCAACCGCGGCGTATTCAGGTGTCGATATTTGCTTAGGCGCTAAACCTTGTTCACAAATACGGCTTTGAAAGCAAACCGCATCGGCAAAAGAAATATCAGCATGTTTTGTTTGCCAAGGAATAACTAAATCAGTTTTATGATAACCATGCGGAATAACAAAAGGATGATAATAAAAATCATCTTCATCACCCGTTACCCATTTAGCAAATTTTGCCCCTTGTTTAAAAGCCGCATCACATTCTCGAAATAAATCAGTTTCTGATATGCCAATTTTATCAAGTGTTTCGCGCATGGTTGGCCAAGTCCCTTCGCCCACACCGATAATATTAACATCAGGCGATTCAACTAAGGTGACTTGAACGCCTGAAGCTAGATGCGATTTATGCTCAGCAGCAATAACTCCTGCCGTTAACCAGCCTGCACTGCCACCGCCAACAATAACAATATGTTTAATTGCTTTATCGTTTTGGTCAGTTTGCATAAAATCGCCTTTTTACTTTGCTTCTACTAGTGTTGAGGACAAGCTAATCTAGCTTCATTATCATCAACTGGTTTAATTACAATATCAGCAAATTCAATAGATAACTTCGCTGCACTTGATAATATAAATGGGCTAGTTACTTTAGCCATATTCACACCTAATTCTTTAAAACATTGCATATCTATCGTCATTGCTTGCCATTCATTCAACGGTGCTTTATGCAGTATGTCGCTAATATTAATATTTGCTCCACACGGTTTGCCTTGTCCTTCACTCGGAAATTGACACTGCATTGCCAACTCGACTTTTGATGTGTTATTAGCCTCTACTGCATTAATTTGATTTACTTTATACATAAATCGCAAAGCTAAATTATTTTCTAGTGTTGAACGTAAATCTCGCGGGAAGTTACTTTCAAAAGCAACACTCGCCATTTTCGCACCAGTAAAGGTAATATTGCGTGCGTCTTCTTGTACTTTGCGATCGCTAGTTTTTAAAGTAATAGCGCCTAATGATTGCACATTAGAACTTACTACTTTCGATTGTTGGTTTGAATGTAAAACAATTTGCCATGGTTTTTGTACCGCTCGGGTAAGAATATTCACCATTTGATTAGTTTGTGAATTGCTTACCGTTGTCGGTAAATTGTCACCTAGTAGCATTTGTGCTTGAGCTTTATCATTTACGCTAGTATTAAGGTAGCGTAAACCATAACCGTATGGCAATAATGGTTGGTAATCATCATCAAAGCGATTTACATGAGTTTGATCTGGCGTTGCAGGCCATGAATACGATAATTTACCAACAAAATCATAGTTTATTTCGCCATTAGATTTTCGTAATAACACATCAGCAATACCTTCGCCTTCTGTTCCTGGTAACCAAGCCGCCACAAAAGCATCTGATGCATTTAACTCGGCATTAACCCATAACGGACGACCACTAATAAACAGTGACACTACGGGTATGTTCTGAGCTTTCAACGCTTTTAATAAGGCTAACGCTTTTTTATCACCACGTTGAAAGTCTAAATTGTCGATATCACCATTGCCTTCAGCATATGGGTCTTCACCAAACACAACTATTGCGACATCAGGCTTTTGCTTGAAACTGGCATCCGTACTCAATTCAACACTACCGCTAGAGTGTGCAACTGCCGCTTTTATCCCTGCATAAATTGAAGTCGCCCCAGGAAAATCTTGATTTTTATTGCCTGTACCTTGCCAAGTAATTGACCAACCACCTGCTTGTTTACCAATATTATCGGCGCCATCACCTGTCACTAAAATATGCTGATTAAGTGCTAACGGTAGTAATGGTTTAGCTTCACCTGTTTGTGTGGAAATTGTTTTATTTTTTAATAAAACTAAAGACTCACTTACCGCTTGCCGAGCAATATCTCGATGTGCTTTAGCACCAATAAGTGCTGTTTTTCCTGAAAACTTTCGGTTGGCGGGGCTTGGTTTTTCAAATAAACCCGCGCGAATTTTAACGCGTAAAATACGTTTTACTGCATCATCAATACGTGCTTGAGGTATTACCCCTGATTTGACTTGGGCAATAGTATTTTCATAAAGCGGTTTCCACGCTTTAGTGGGTACCATAAAAATATCTAAACCAGCATTAACTGCTTGCGGACAACTCTCGTTAGTACAACCTTTCACTTGACCATGGCCGTTCCAATCACCCACGACAAAACCATCAAAGCCCATACGATTTTTTAATACATCGGTCAGTAAGTATTTATTACCATGATTTTTTTTACCATGCCAGCTATTAAACGACGCCATTACCGATTGTGCACCAGCGCTTAAACCACCAACATAGCCTTGAGCATGTAATTTAAACAACTCTGCTTCTGTAGCGATATTATTACCCTGATCAATACCTTTTTCAGTACCACCATCACCCAAAAAGTGTTTTACGGTGCTGATCACGTGTTGATCATTTAAAAAGTCTTTACCCGCATGACCTTGTAAACCCCTAACGATAGCGGCGGAATAACTTTTTACTATTTCAGGATCTTCTGAATAACCTTCATAAGTTCTACCCCAGCGATCATCACGTACAACTGCTACGGTTGGCGCGAAGACCCAATCAATACCTGTCGCCATTACTTCGGTTGCAGTAGCCTGTGCTATTTGTTCAACTAAATCAGGATCATGCATAGCACCCAAGCCAATATTATGCGGAAATAAAGTGGCACCAATAACATTATTATGGCCGTGTACCGCATCAGTTCCCCACATGGTCGGAATAGCAATACCGTCTAATGAATCATCCATTGACGCTTGATAAAAATCTTCAGCAAGCTTTATCCAATCTTTAGGCGTTGCGTGTTTATTGTTTTGCGGAAAGGCACCACCACCATTTAAATAAGATCCAAAACCATATTTACGCATATCTTCAACAGTAATGTCGCGTATTTCAGGTTGGATCATTTGTGCCACTTTTTGTTCCAAAGTCATTTTTGAGAGTAATTGTTCAATTCTCGCTTCAACATCTGCGGATTTTTGTACTTCAAAAGTCAATTTGGGCCAAATGGTAATATTATCGATTGGTTTTACTTGATCTTTTTTTATTTGATCTTGCGTTGTTTTGGCTAAAACTGATTTACCAGAATTATCATTACAAGCTGATAACGTAGTTAACGCTGCAACACTGAGATAAACCATAACGGCTCTTGTAGATCTAAGGTTCAGGTTGCTTTTAATCATGCTATTGATATTAATCTTCATAATTTGACACTCTATTTTTTTGTCGTTGCTTGTACAAGCTGAGGTTTACTACCAATAACGCCGTAATAAGCAATAAATAGGTAACATACAATAGGTAAAAAGAAGGCTGGTTGAATACCAATAGTGTCAGCTAGGATCCCCTGTACTAACGGAACTAATGCGCCACCAACAATGGCTAAACATAAAATACCTGAACCTTGGCTAGTGTGTTCTCCTAATCCATTAATGGCTAAACTAAAAATAGTTGGGAACATAATTGAATTACACAATCCCACTAATAAAATAGCCACCATCGCCAACGTTCCTGAAGATATTATGGTAATAAAAATTAATACCGACGCCATAACCGCATTAAAAGCTAATGCTTTGCCTGCTGGAATTTTTTGCATAACGGCAGCCCCAATAAATCGACCGACCATAGCGCCGCCCCAATAGTAAGCAACGTATTTGGCTGCTTCAAAGGTTTCTAAGCCCGCAATGTTTGGATCGGCAAAAAAACTGACTAAAAAACTTCCAATAGAAACTTCTGCACCAACATAAACAAAAATACCAACGGCACCGAGAACTAAATGACGGTATTGCCATGCACTACCAGAAATTAGTGATTTTGACTCTAGTTGTACAATATTTTTTGAACCATGTGGTAATTTCAACCAAGCAAAGATTGCCGCTAAAATTAATAACATTGCTGCTAAGAACACATAAGGCATTTGCACCGATTCAGCGGTTGTAGCCGCTGACATAGCATCAGCAGTTTCATTTAAAATTAAAAATGCACCAAAGAAAGGGGCAACCGTAGTACCTAAAGAATTAAAGGCTTGAGTTAACGTTAAACGTGATGAAGCAGTATCAGCATTACCTAAAATGCTAACGAAGGGATTAGCTGCAACCTGCAAAATAGTAATACCACTAGCAAGAACGAATAGCGCGAAGAGAAAGATGTTATAACTGTGTTGTGATGCAGCAGGATAAAATAACAAACAACCAACAGCAGCAATTAATAAACCAAATACAATTCCTCGTTGAAAACCTGCACGCTTAACTAAAGCACCCGCAGGTAACGAAACAATAAAGTAAGCGCCAAAAAAACAAAATTGCACTAACATCGCTTGACTGTAAGATAGTTCAAATATGCCTTTTAAATGCGGAATTAAAATATCATTTAAGCTAGTAATAAAACCCCACATAAAAAATAAAGACGTTAAGGCTGTTAATGCAAAACGATAGTTTTGGGGAGATTGAGTATTACTTTGTGTTGTATTTAATATGTCTGTTTTTATCACGTCTGTTGTTTCCATAATTTTTTCCTGCAAGTAAGGGATTTATCTTTTTAGTTATGTTTATTAAGGAACTTATTTTTTGTTAAAAATTATTTTTTTTCACTTTTTAATAAAAACGACTGTTTTTTATTAACAATATTACCTTATTAGGCCTGCACACGTTAATTAAAACCAGTCACAATATTGCCTATAAAATACGACCACTCAAGTTATGTATATTGTATGTAACTTTTTTTTACTACATAAAATCAATAAGATAAATAGAGCATTAAAGATTGTAATCATAAAATATATTCAGGAATACAATTAAATTGTTGACCTAAGTTCTATAAAACACTATCTTCATGTAAGCGCTTTCACCCATTAAAAACCAGAAGCATTTTTTTTTCAAGCTATTTGTAAGCGCTTTCAATAAATAAAAAGGATATTAAGTTTAACAAAGCTTATAAATTAATGATGACAAAATTTTCACTACCTACTAATTCTATAATGCGTTCTAAAGACTTTGTCTACGGTGTTGCTACTGCTTCATTCCAAATTGAAGGCGGAATTAATGATCGATTACCTTGCATTTGGGATACTTTTTGTAATACACCCAACAAAATTGCCGATGCTTCAACTGGCAATTTTGCGTGTGATCATTATAACCATTGGCAACAAGATATCGCGTTAATTGACTCGTTAAACGTTGATGCTTATCGCTTATCAATATCATGGCCACGTGTTATTACGAAAGCAGGTAAATTAAATTCACAGGGCGTTGAATTTTATCTTAACATTTTAAAAAAATTAAAAAGTAACAACATTAAAGCGTTTGTCACCTTATATCACTGGGATTTACCGCAACACTTGGAAGATCAAGGTGGTTGGCTAAATAGAGAAACAGCTTATAAATTTCAAACCTATGTTAAATTAATTAGTGAGGCTTTTGGTAATTTAGTCTATGCTTACGCCACTTTAAATGAACCCTTTTGTAGCGCATATTTAGGCTATGAAGTCGGTATTCATGCGCCAGGTATTATTGGTAAAGAATTTGGTAAAAAGGCAGCACACCACCTATTGTTAGCACATGGTTTAGCAATGAAAACACTGGCTAAAACAAGCCCAAACAGTTTACATGGTATCGTTTTAAACTTTACGCCTTGTTATCCTGAAAAAAACGATAAAGCAGATCTTGCTGCCGCTAAGTTTGCTGACGATTATTTTAATCAATGGTACATAAAACCAATCTTAGATGGCAAATATCCCGAAATATTATCGCAATTACCTAAACAAAATTACCCCGAAGTTCTTACAGGAGATATGGAGATTATTTCCCAACCTTTAGATTTTTTAGGGGTTAATTTTTATACTCGCGCAATTTATAAAGCAGACAATGAAGAAATATTCAATGAAATAGAAGCGCCAGAGCCTAGAACAGACATGGGCTGGGAAATTTACCCACAAGCTTTTACGGATTTATTGGTTTCACTTAATAATACTTATCAATTACCGCCAATTTATATTACTGAAAATGGTGCGGCCATGGATGATCATATTATTGAGGGTAAAGTTGACGACCAAGCACGCATTAGTTACTTTCAACAACATTTTGATGCTTTAAACAGTGCTATAGAGCAAGGTGTTGAGGTAAAAGGCTATTTTGTATGGAGCTTAATGGATAATTTTGAATGGGCTGAAGGATATCTTAAACGCTTTGGGATTGTCTATGTTGATTACGACACCCAACAAAGAACATTAAAATCAAGTGCATTGGCTTATAAAGAAATGATCAGTAACCGTTAGTTAACATATAACAATTTACGCTTAATTTTAACAACAGTAACACCTTTAATTGTTTAAATATAAGAGCACAGGTATAAAAACATAATCATGAATAAACTGTGATTTCTGAAAAAAATCGGCAATGCCATGGAGGATGCCACAGCTAATTCAGTATTTGATAACGTTACCGCCATTTTTCCACTTGGTTGTGCTGCAGAATTCTTCGCCGCGATGATGCCAACCTTATTTTTTAGCATGCTTGGCGATTGTGCTGATTATCCAGAATGGAAAAATGGTTGTCGAGCGACTAGCTTAATATATTCTACAGGCACCTTTGTACAAAAAACGGGTGGAGGCTTTGCTGGAGCTTTAGTATTAATTGTATTGGCTAATTATGGTTATAACGGTAAGGAACCTACAACGATAAAAGCCGCTTTACCGGGTATGGTGTTATTAATGAGCTTTATCCCTGCTGTTTTTAGTTTTTGTGAGATTGATCTTATAGAAGTAAGTAAAGGAAATTTAATGCACAGTATTCATAACAATATAAAAAAAATCAGTGTAAAAGAAAAAATTGCTTACGGATTAGGCGATACGGCAAGTAATATTATTTTTCAAACAGTTATGATGTTTTTATTGCTGTTTTATACAGATATTGTTGGCATTTCACCTGCTGTAGTCGGTACTATGTTTTTAGCAGTAAGAATTATTGACGCGATTACCGACCCACTAATGGGAAACCTAGCGGATAAAACAACAAGCAAATGGGGACACTACCGCCCTTACCTACTTTGGTTAGCTCTACCTTTTGCTTTAATTAGTATTTTAACGTTTACCACACCTCAGTTTACGGGCAGCGCAAAAATTGCCTATGCTTTCACTACTTACACTATATTAATGATCGCCTATACCGCGATTAATATTCCCTATTGCGCCTTAGGCGGCGTATTAACCGCCAATGCAAAAGAGCGTGTTAGTATTCAATCGTATCGTTTTGTTTTTGGTATGCTCGGCGGCGTTATTGTTGCTGCGGGCACCATGCCGTTGGTTGCTTTATTAGGTGATGGCGATAACGCTAAAGGTTATCAATTAACTATGATAGTTATGAGTGCTATTGGCTTTATTTTATTTTTATTATGCTTTTTAGGCACAAAAGAGCGTATTTCTAACCCCGTTGAACAGTCAGTTTCCTTCAAAGAAAGTCTCCCCTTATTATGGAAAAATGATCAATGGCGAATATTATGTATTGCCGCCCTATTTTTGTTAGCTGGACAAGTATTACGTTTAACTTTAGCGGTTTATTACGTAAAATATTTTCTTGGACGTGAGGATTTAATTACCTTATTTTTAACCCTCGGGCTAATTGGTAGTCTAGTCGGTAGTGGCTTGGCACAACTTTTAGTAAAATACTTTTGTAAAATAAAAGCCTATATTGCTTTGCAACTAATTGCCGCTGTAATTTGTGCATTAAGCTTCTTTATTGAAAAAGATCAACTGGTGCTAGCCTTTACTTCGTTTATCGCATGGAAATTTTTTCTTGATATGGCATCGCCATTATTATGGGCAAAAATGACAGATACGATTGATTATGGACATCATAAAACAGGTGTACGTATTACCGGCATGATTTATTCTGGCGTGATATTTTTTATTAAAATGGGGGTTGCTATTGGGGGAGCACTCGCTGGATGGTTACTTTCTTATTACGGATATCATGCAGCAATTGGTGAAAACAGCGGTGAACAAACCGCTATAACTCAGCAGGGGATATTATTATCATTCTCTGTATTTCCAGCAATTGGCTCTTTATTTGTTGCGGGGTTAATGAGTAAATATAATTTAACTGATCAAAAAATTACAGATATTCAACGAAACCTCAATATTTCAGTGAATTAAAGCATTAAACAAGATGCTGCTTTACCTTGATTTACAGTATGTTAGTATTTCGTTTTTAAACGGCTCTGTTTACTTAATAGAGACTTTATATCAATAAAATTGTTTACAATAACAACCTTAATTAACTTCACTTAATCATTTAATGATAAGTAGGAAATGTATGCCAACCATTTATGAAGTTTCAAAACTAGCCGGTGTGTCTTTAGCGACGGTTTCTCGGGTAACAAATAAAAACCCAAGCGTAAGTGATAAAACCCGTAAAAAAGTACTCAAAGCCATGAAAGAACTTGGCTATTACCCAAATTCAATTGCACAATCGTTAGCTTCAAATAGAAGTAACAGTGTTGGTATTTTAGTCTCTGAATTACAAGGGGCATTTTTCGGCTTAATGATGGCGGGTATTGAAGAAGAACTTCGCGAAGCGGGTAAACACGTTATTATTACACCGGGTCACAGTGATGAAGCTAAAGAAAAAGACGGCATTGAATTTTTACTCAATCGTAACTGCGACGCTATTATTGTCCACGTTGAAGCCGTATCTGATGAATACTTAAAAAAACTTTGCCAAGGCAAAACGCCTGTTTTTATTATGAGTCGTTATGTAGAAGGCTTAGCTGAAAATTGCATTTATTTAGACAATGAATTAGGCGGCTATATAGCAACCCAAGAAATTATTAAACAAGGTCATACTGATATCGCCTATATTGCTGGCCCACAATTTAAACCCGATGCCAGAGACCGTTTAATGGGTCATAAACGCGCCTTAGCCGAACATAGCCTTAAATTTAATGAAAAATTATTGCACTTCGGTGATTTTAAAGAAACCGGTGGTATTGATGGTGTTAATCAATTTATTGAATCTAAAGAACATTTTACTGCCATTGTGTGCGCAAATGATGAAATCGCCTCAGGCGCAATGACCTGTGCCCGTGAACATGGTTTACATTTACCTGAAGATTTATCCATTATCGGCTTTGATAACGTAATATTTGCCCGTTTTATTTACCCTAAATTAACCACGGTTAATAATCCAGTCAATGAAATGGGGAGAATGGCGGCAAAATTGGTGTTAAAAAACATATACCAACACACTAAATTATCAATTAATTATGCGTTTAAACCCAGCTTAATTTCTCGAGATTCGGTAATAAAGTTCAAGGCGGAAACAAAATAGCATTGCCAATTTAAACGCATCTGCTCCACCTATTCTCATTAAATGCTTGGATAAAGTGAGCCAAGTAGCAGTAACGCCATGGTAATATTAAAAACTTGATGACGTTTTACATCGGTTAAGAAAACTTGCATTTTTTTGCCTAAAACCACCCAAGAGCAAATACAAGGTAAATTAATGGTCCCAAACACCAAAGCAACAAAAATTATCGCTCCAATACTTTTACTGGGTGCATAAATACTAATAGCGGTTAAGGCCATTGTCCACGCTTTTGGATTAACCCATTGAAACAATGCCGCTTGAATAAAAGTTAATGGTTGAGATTTCGGTGAGTTTTTTGAAATATTATTACCTGATATAGCAATTTTAAACGCTAAATAAAGCAGATAAACAACACTAATAATTTTCAATATTTGATAGCTTATAGGGAAAACTTCAAACAGTTGAATAATACCGAATCCAACCAGCATGATCATAAAGGTAAAACCTAACCCAACACCTAGCACATGAGGAATAGTTTGTTTAAAACCAAAATTAGAACCTGAACTCATTAACATAATATTATTGGGTCCAGGAGTAATTGAAGTCACAAAAGCAAACAGCATTAACGCGGAGAGTATTTCGTAATTCATTCGACAATTCCTTAACATTTTAAAATTAGTAACTTATACCGTATATGATATAAGACCAATTTGATTAAATGTAGACGACAAAATACTTAGCATAACAACACAATTAATAATTGCGCGCTTTTACAACGCTGATTTATTTGACTGTTGTTGGGCATAGGCTTCAACTGCACGCCATACGCGTAATATATTTCCAGACAATATTTTATGAATATCCTCTTCGCTATAACCGCGTTCAATAAAACCTTGGATCAAATAGGGATAGCTAGAAACATCTTTTAAACCAATAGGTAAGCTATCGCCAACACCTTCATAATCAGAGCCAATTCCTACGTGATCAATACCAACCAGTTTTACAACGTGATCAAAATGATCTAACACTTCATCACGGCTAGCATAAGGATAAGGCTTTGTTTGTTTATACGTTTTTTTAAACGCTTCAACTTCAGCACTCTCAATGCTGACATTATTTTCAGCTATAAATTTACTGCGAGCTTGATTATACATTTTTGAATAATTACGTGTTTTTTGAGAGATAAAACTTGAGCCAAAGCTAATTTGAATAACACCACCATTTTTAGCCAATAGTTTAATCATCTCATCGTTCATATTACGTTCAAAACCGGGTGTAAAAAATCGCGCTGACGAATGCGAAGCAATAACTGGCGTTTTACTAAGTTCCATTACTTGATAAAAAGCTTCGTCAGAAACATGTGAAATATCAACCATAATGCCAAGGTTATTCATTTGTGTAACCACGGCTTTACCAAAGGCGGTTAAACCCTGTGCAGGATGATTATCATCGTAAGAAGAATCCGATATTTGATTCGCTTTAGCATGGGTTAGTGTTATATAACGAATACCGCGGTCATAAAAATGTTTTAAGTTCGCTAAATCCTCTTCAATAGGGCTACCATTTTCCATTCCCATAGGCAACGACATCAAGCCCTTAGCAAAATTAGTTTCAACTTGTTTGGTGCTATATGCTAAGGCAAATTTATTAGGCGATTTTTTAACGATATTTTCAACCATGTCAATCAACTCTTCAGCATATTGTTTGCTGCCGCCAGTTATTTGTAATTCAGAGGGAATATAAATCGACATAAACGGAGTATTTAACCCGCCCTTTAATGCACGTGGATAATCAAAGTCACCTTTTTCGGTGGCTACAGAAATATCTTCATAGTGCTCGCTTAAACGCTCAGGAATATCAATGTGAGTATCAATGATTAGATACTTATGGACAATTTCGTTTGCACTTAAATTAACTTTGTTATTTGCAGAAGAGAATTGAGTTTGTGTACTTATTTTCTTTTTTTCTACAGGGCTACAGGCTGTGAGCAATATACTTAAAGTAAAAAACGCACTAAAAAATATGAAAAATAACGATTTAATAGTCTTTTTATTGTTAACCATAAGTTATCTCTTAATTTTATTTGTTAATTTTTGTTCAGATTAATTTAATGTTTATACCACATTAACAGAATTTTTTAATAAAGGGCAAAACATCAAATTATAGAGCGTTAAAACAAAAATCATTATTAAATAATTTACCGGGTTATTGAAATTAGGAACATTAAAATATGAAAGTAAACAAACCATTTTAATACGCGGTATTATTGTGTATGGTTAAATACAGTACACTTTCATTAACCACCTAAAAAATCAATATAAACATCGCTACTTTAAGGCAATTACAACATGAAACAACCTATAAAAAAATCATTGATCGCACTGGCGTTAATTACAGCAATATCAGGATGCCAAGAAGCTAAATCTCCAGAGAGTAATCAAAAACAAGCAACAACAGCAGAAACTGAACACAGTACCACTAAAACAACTATTTCTGAATCTGAACGTTTAAATCAATGGTTTGCTGAAAAATTTGAGCAGCAATTACAAATGAGTCCGATTTATTTAACCTTTTTGGGGCGTAAAGATCATTATGACGAAATTGACGATATGTCAGACGCTGCACAAGATAAACAACTTGCTTGGTTAGGTGATACCGTAAAAGAACTTAAAACCAAATTTGATTACAACAAACTTAGTGATGAAGCCAAAATTTCGTATGATATTTGGATTTATCAATATCAGCAACAACTTGAAGGTCAACCATTTAAACAAAATGCTTATGTGTTTACACAAATGCAAGGTTTACAGTCTTTTGCCGCTCAATTTTTAATTAACTTTCATAAAGTTGACGATTTAAGTGATATGCAAGCTTATGTTAAGCGAATTAATGGTGTATCAGAAGCAATAACAACGTCACTGCATAAAGCGCAGTTAAATGCCTCAAAAGGTGTAAGACCGCCACGGTTTGCGTACGACGGTGTTATTGAACAAGCGACTAACCTGATCACTGGAGCACCTTTTACTGAAGATAAAAAAGATGCCGCGCTTTGGGCTGACGGACAAAGTAAAATAGCTAAATTACTTACCGATAAAAAAATAGATCAAGCTACTGCCGATCAATTACAAAACTCACTCAAAAATGCATTATTGGAAAGTTTTTTACCCAGTTATCAAGCCTTGATTGCTTGGTTTAAAGAAGATATTAGCAACACCGATGAAATTGCACATGGCGTTGGTAGCCAACCTAACGGTAAAGCGTATTATGATTATCGGCTTAAAGTCAGTACAACCACTGCATTAACAGCTGATCAAATTCACCAAATTGGTTTAAATGAAGTTGATCGTATCACCAAAGAAATGGAAAAAATTAAAGATTCAGTAAATTTTAAAGGTGATTTACAAGCCTTCTTTAAGTTTATAAAAACTGATCCGCAATTTACTTACCCTGATACCGATGAAGGACGACAAGCATACATAAAAGATACCGAAGCTTTTTATGATGTGATCCGTAAACAATTACCTAATTATTTCGGTATTTTACCAAAGGCAGATCTTGTGGTTAAACGTGTTGAAGCTTTTAGAGAGCAACCTGGGGCTGCGGCACATTATAATTCAGGCACTGCTGATGGTTCTCGACCAGGTGTTTATTATCTACATTTATCAGACATGACCGCGATGCCAAAAACCGAGCTTGAAAGCGTTGCCTATCACGAGGGCATTCCGGGTCATCATATGCAAATATCTATTGCTCAAGAATTAACGTCAGTACCATTATTTAGAACACAAGCAGGTTTTAACGCCTATAGTGAAGGCTGGGGATTATATTCAGAATGGCTAGCAAAAGAAATGGGAGGTTATCAAGATCCTTATTCTGACTTTGGCCGTTTGATCAACGAAATATGGCGAGCAGTTAGACTTGTGGTTGATACTGGTATTCATGCAAAAGGTTGGACAGAACAACAAGCCATTGATTATTTTAAAGAAAAAGTACCCACCTCTGAAACTACAATACGTTCAGAAGTAAGGCGCTATATTGTATGGCCAGGTCAAGCAACAGGTTACAAAATTGGCATGTTAAAAATTCAAGAATTACGTAAACGTGCCGAACAAGCGTTGGGTGAAAAATTTGATATTAAAGCATTTCATGACACGATTTTAGGCGGCGGCGCGATGCCATTAGAAATTTTAGAACGTCGGGTTAACTCATGGATCGATGCACAATTGACGAGTAAACATTAATAACTGTGCAAATTAATCATGCACTTACGTTAATTTGATAATCTAAACTATTAAAATACCAATCATACTTTAATAGATGATTGGTATTTTTTTATTTATCAAAAAAAATATTTCAATAATTTTGTTTATTCTGAGCTTGCTATTGTAGCGCTGAGATAAAAACAGCGTTTTCAAAAATAAAAAAAGGCACTTATTTAACCTATAATAGGAAAATAAGTGCCATTTTGAATAACAGTTAAAACTATATTAAATATATAAACTATTTAAAACTATATTAAATATATAAACTATTTAAAACTATATCGAACGCCTAACGTATATCTAGGTCCATATTGTCGAGCAAAAAGAAATTGCTCTTCGTAACGGCCATAGCCTTGTTCAGTTTCATTATTAAGATTTATACCATCAACGAACACAGTGAAATTATCAGTAATATCATAATTAACACTCATATCCCATTGACCATAAGTTTTAGCAAACTGCGGAGGGTTATCTGAAGAACCTTGTGACTGACCAACACCAATTAAGTATTTATCGCGCCAAGCGTAGGTAACTTTAACAGACAAGCCATCTTTTTCATAAAAAGCTTGTAAGTTTGCAGAATCACTTAATCCAGTTAGCGGTGTTTGTTGCGTTAAACTTTTCACATCAAAGTTAACATCACCTTTAACTAAAGTTGCATTAGCACCTAAACCAAAGCCACTCTCTCCAAAAACGTGTTGAACAGCTAACTCATAGCCATCAACTGTTTTATTGTCAGGACTATTAAAGGGCTTACTAATATCCCAAACAATTAATGGGTCGTTTGAAGTTGGTTCAATATAACCCTGATCATTAAGCGTTGCGCCATTGGCTTGCATTTGTGCAAAAATAGCATCGTTAGTTGCTTGATCGCCACGAGCAATAATATCAGCTTCAGCTTGTAACCAACGAGGTCCTTGATAAATATCATGAAAGCCTTCAATGGTGGTTGATACTATTTGATTACCAATAAAGTTTTTCACTGATTTTCTAAAGTAACCTACAGCAGCATAACTCCCTTCACCATAATAATATTCTAGGCTCAAATCAAAGTTGGTTGACTCAAAGGGTTTAAGGTTAGTATTACCCTCACTACCATTACGAGAACCAATTTTAGGGCTGCCCGATAATGATCTGCCGCCCGCTAAATTACCTAATGGCGCGCGCGAAATTGTTTTACCCCACGACACTCGACCAACCAATTCGTCGGTGATATCAACTTTAAAATCAATCATAGGTAAAAACACATTGTGACTACCCGTTAACTCCAAAAAGTTATTATCGCCATCAAGGTATTGGGTATGAAACTCACTACCGCCCTTCCACCACACTGCCGTTGGTACTTGTTGTAATACCTTACTTGTTACATCGGTTTGTTCATAACGAAAACCAACATTTAGTTGCACAGGTAGATCAGCTAATTCAAGCTCCCATTCAGATTGCAGGTAAATACTATTAGTATTTTCTTGCACCGAACTTTCAGAACGTGTTCCCATAGGATGATATGCCGTGGTTGCAAAGTAATCATCACCACCTAATACGTCGTTAGTTAGAAATGCAGCCGAACGAGCAACCGCTTCATCGAAGTCAAAAGTATAATAGTAACTTGGTGTTAAGTCGCTACCACCACCAGCAAGTTGGTCAAGAAAATTATTGGTATCATGACGAACAAACATACCGTCTGGGAATATTTCTGGCCATGATGGATTAAATAAAAATCCGCCAATCAAACCACTCCAAGCGTTAGAACCGCCCATAGTTTGCTCGGTACGAGCTAAGCCAAATTTAACATCAATTAGCGGGATGTTATACGTATTTTCCCAAGCGCCATCGAGTTGCAATTGCTTAACTGTTGATTTACCTGGTGAATGAATAAATTGGCTAAAATGCGAATCAATTTCACCTGGACTAAGCTCTGTAGTACCATTTTTCCAAAAAATTTGAGCGCTGGGCACATCACCTTGGCGATAATCATAGGTTTTGGTGATCAATTGATCGGAACCGACAATTAATGAACCTTGACTACCTAAACCTTTATCTTTGCCATTATCATTTTCACTACTTGAATCATGATAATCTAATGCAAAATTTAAGGTATCGGTTGCTTGCCACGTTAAATTCAATCCTAACGATTTTTCATCAACTTGGGTCGTTCCTCTTGAGGCGGTATAAGAGCCATCGTTACCACTAATATCGGTATATATTGCAGTACCATTAGCATCAAGTTCATATGAATTAATATTACCACCGTAATCGTTCCACATCCCCCAACCAATAGAATTAGAACCAGTAATTGCTTTTGTGAAGGTATAATCAACTGTTACCACTACATTATCAGTGGGTGCATATTGAAAAGTTGCTTGAGCATTAGTACGTTCGCGTTGAAGGTCTTCAATACCGTAATTCATATCGCGCGGGAAAAAATAATCTCCTGTCGGATTACCTTCAGCATCGAGTGGACGTGCATCAATCACTTTATCAGCATCTAAATTAGGTAAACCAACATTGGCTTGCCAACCTTGAATACCCGCTGTTTGTTTTTGAAAATCTCTGCGCTGATGAGCAAATGAAAAAGCAAAGCCTAAACTATCGTCAGCAAAAGTATTACTGTACAACGCTGAAAATTCAGGGGTTACATCTTCACCTGCTTTATTAGAGCTGTCATATATTCCCTTTGCAGAAACAGCATATTTTTCACCCGGACTGGCAAAAGGTTTCATCGTAACAATATTAACCGTAGCCCCCAAACCACCACTAGGATTTTCGGCGCGAGCCGTTTTGTATACCTCAAGTGAACTTATACCATCAGAAGATAAATTCTCTAAGTTATAAGAGCGTGTATTGCCCGTACCCGGCATTTGACGACCATTCAAAGTAATTAAATTAAATTGAGGTCCAAAACCGCGCACTGTAATTTGGCTTCCTTCGCCATTAGCACGACTCACCGACACACCCGTTATACGTTGTAATGATTCTGCTAAATTGGTATCAGGAAATTTACCCATATCCTCAGCAGAGATCACATCAACAACACCTGACTTAGTGCGTTTTAAATTCATTGAACGATTTAAACTACTGAAAATACCTGTAACTTCAATAATTTCTACTTGTTTTTCTTTAGCTGCTGCATTCTTTTTATCTGCTTTATCTGCAGTTGTTTGATTTGCTTTGTCTGCTGCTTGAGTTAACGTTTCTTGCGCAAAGGTTTGACTAGCAATACTTGACGCCAAGATTGCGGATATATAAACAGCTAAGCGTTTTTTAGTAAATTGTGAATGTTTCATTTTTACCCTACTTTCTTAAAATTAGTTTTAATGGCGGCGGCCATGCTACTTGTGTTTAAATGTATACAGCCGCTTTCTCTTTAACTTTTCTAAATAACGTGGTTACTGCGCATTTATTGAGAGACTATCGCGACATTATCAACACGATAAACGGCACCATCACCCGTTCCCCAAGCTGGGAAAATCATCACAACATCAATTGCACTTATATCAAGACCAGCATCAAACAAGCTTTGTAGAGAAAAAGTATAGGTTTGCCATTGACCAACTACCGGAGCAACACCTTCTGAACTATCAGTTAAACTCAACTCAACTGCCGAAGTAGTATCACCCGCTTCTATTTTAAATTTCCATACAGCGTTAGCATCATTTGGTGCACTAACAACTTTCATATCAAATTTAACAACACCATTTTGCAATAATGAGCTAGCATCATAATAAACGTTATCGTCAGCCAAAAATCCCATTACGGTTGGCGATGCGCCTATAACAAATTCAGCAACCATATTGTGACTGTCATCATCTAGTTCTTCAGTAGGTGTTGAACCCGCACAACAATCCCAAATTGGCCATTGCGCATTTTGAGCATTGTCATAAAGTGTTAAACCTTGTGGTGCTGGTACACTTGACGGATCGTAAATCATCACATTATCTAAACGATAAACAGCGCCTTCACCTGTGCCCCAAGCAGGAAACACCATTAACACATCAATTTGGCTGATATCTAAGCCCGCATCAAATAAAGACTGTAATGAATAAGTATACGTTTGCCATTGTCCAACTACCGGCGCTTTCCCTTCTTGGCTATCGGTTAAATTAAGTTCTACCGCTGAGGTAGTATCACCCGCTTCAATTTTAAATTTCCATACTGCGCTAGCATCATTTGGTGCGTTAATAACTTTCATTTCAAACTGAACAACGCCGTTTGCTAATAAATTTGAAGCGTCTAAATAAACGTTATCATCGGCTAACAAGCCCATTACTGTGGGTGATGCACCAATAACAAATTCTGCTGTCATACCATGCTCGGTATCATCATTTTCAACAGTTGGTGTAGAACCACCACAACAATCCCAAATACTCCAATTAGTTTTTGCTTGATCATCAAACAAAATATGTCCTGCAAAGCCAGATGAAGCATTAGGATCATAAATTTTTACGTTATCGACACGATAAACTGCGCCTTCACCCGCACCCCATGCAGGAAAAATCATCACCACATCAACCGCACTAACATCTAAGCCCGCATTAGCTAAATCTGAAAGTTTAAAGGTATAAGTTTGCCATTGGTCAGCTACTGGTGAAACACCTTCTACACTACCAGACAAAGGCATTTCAACGGCGGTTTCACCATTATTTGCCTCAACTTTAAATAACCATGCAGCGCTTGCGTCGTTTGGCATTGAAGTGACTTTCATGTCAAATTGAATAACACCATTGGCTAAAATACCACTTGCATCAAAAGGAGCAGGAGTCGCAGTGTTACCTTCTCTTGAAATAAAGCCCATTACCGTTGGATCTGCACCAATTGCAAATTCAGCAACCGCGCCATGTTCTGCATCATCTGTTGCAACAACAGGTGTTGAACCGCCGCAACAATCCCACATTGGCCAACTTGGATTTTCATTATCTTCAAAAAGCACTAATTGTGGAGAAGCACCAATATCGCCCGCAATTGTAAGATTGGTTACTTGGTATACAGCACCTTCACCGGCTCCCCAAGCAGGAAAAATCATCACGACATCAATAGAGCTAACATCTAATCCTGCATCAGCTAACATTTTTAAAGGAAAGGTATAGGTTTGCCATTGTCCAGCAACCGGCGCAACACCTTCAAGGCTACTCGCTAACGGTAATTCAACGGCATTATCGCCACCTTGGCTTTCTATTTTCATTAACCAAGTCGCGTCAGCATTATTTGGCGCATTAACCACTTTCATCTCAAAACTAACGTTACCAGAATCAATTAATGGTGAGGCATCAAACGGTGTTGCTTTACCCGCAGGATCAGTGATGAATTCACTTCTTGAAATAAAGCCATTTACGGTAGGTGAAGCACCAACATTAAATTCAACAACATTACCCTTATCGGCATCAACAATAACAGCTGGTGTAGATCCACCACAACAGTCCCATGCGGGCCAGTTAGGGTTTAAAGTGCCTGAAAATATTGTTAAATTTTGAGCAACACCAGTAGAAGGTGGTGCAGGAATTGGCGCTTGGCCTTCAACTAAAGCGTCATCTGTACTGTCGTAACCACCACGTACGGTTTCACAACCTTTACCGGTATCAGGGTTTTGTTGACATTGATAAACATGAACATAGTCTATTTCAAATTTTTGACCATTTTCAAAAGCGGTTGCATCGATACCTAAATTATTAACATTTTCAGGCCAATTACCACCCACAGCAAAATTAAGAATTAAATGAAATTGTTGATCAAACGGAGCATTATCCCAATGGGTTGTTAATTCCCCTGTAACACGATCAAAATATTCAGCAAACCAACCACGGTGAGATAAGCCAACTGCTTGACCTTTGCTGTTAGTTCGAACGGTTGATTTACGTTGAGTTTGGTATAAATAATTATCAACATACCAACGAATTTCACCTTCTTGCCATTCAATCGCATAAGTATGAAAACCATCGGCAGGGTTAATTCCATTAGGTAAAGTATACGCTTTTCCTGAACTCGAATTATCAGGAAATGGTTTGCCATAATGCAAAGTGCCGTGAACATTGTTTTCAACATTACCGTCAGCATCAATCGCTTTTAAATTAACGGCTTCCATAATGTCAATTTCACCCGATTTTGGCCAATCACCATACGTTTCATCTGTTGGCAACATCCAAAATGCAGGCCAGCTACCTTGACCACTCGGTAATTTAGCACTCATTTCTACACGACCATACTTAAAATCGGCTTTATAGCGGCTATTTAAACGTGCTGAGGTGTAGGGTTTTTCTGCTCCTTCAGGAGCTGGCAGTGCAACGATATTTAATTTACCGTCTGCAATATATGAATTATCTGCGCTATCGGTATAACATTGTTTTTCGTTATTTCCGCCACCCGCACAATCCACTTCATGGGTCCAATTTTTACTATCAATTGCACTACTATCAAAATCATCACTCCACACCAACTTCCAATCACTCACTGGTTGTTGTGGATCAACCTTACTGGCATCAGTGTTTGTTTTTACACTACCTCCACAACCAAGCATGGATACCGTTGTAACCAAAAGACATAAATGTGTCAGTTTTTTTGCAGCTTTTATCATAATTTGTTTTCCAAATATTCAACTTTTTTCGCTGTATTATTCAACCTAGAACATAATTACTTATCGTCGTTATTATGTGTTCTAAGGTGTAATCCCCCTGTGTAGCATTGCTTTTTAAAAACCGTTTATTGGTGATAAAAAAAACAATCCCGTTAACATACTGATTAAAAAGTTCAATAGTTACAATGCAAATGCGCTGTAAGGGTTACTTGATGAGGTGTTAATTCATTTAACAAAAAAAGTAAGGTAAGACGGTACAAAAACACGACAACCCGTTTGTAATTTCACTTCATTTAATTATATGTACTTCAAAAGCAGTATAATTTATAAAAGGTATATTAGAGTTGTTTTTTTTCAATTAACTGTTGTATAGCAGCGCTGTAATTTCGGCTAACTTTGAGTTGGATATTATTACCCAATTCAAGAATACTTTCACTATTACGCATAGCTTTAATACTTTTAATAGCATTTACATTAACTAATGTTGATTTATGAATGCGGGTAAATAATTTTGGATCTAATTGGCTGGCAAGTTTTTTCATGGTTATACGGACAATATGCGTTTCAATATGGGTGTGAACACACATATAGTCTCCCGCGGCATCTATCCAACGTATATCTTTAACAGGTAAAAATATTTTTTCATTATCATTGTTTTTTATCACTAATTCTTGATTATAAGGCGTTGGCAATGGTTGATCGGATACTAACCAATCTTCAAGTTCATTTACCGCAATCCCCGAGGTTTTACCAAGCGCATTTAGCAGTTTAAACTTTTCTATACTCGAATCTTTAGGAGTAATCCTTTCCATAATGCGTTCAACCGTTTTTTGTAAACGTGCCAAATTGGCGGGTTTTAACACATAATCTATCGCATTAATTTCAAAAGCATCTAAAGCATATTCACTATAAGCACTAACAAAAACCACCATAGGTAAAATATCAGATTGTAACGCCTGAACTACTTCAATACCGTTTAACCCAGGTAAATTTAAATCAAGGAACAACACATCTGGGCACAATGTTTGACACAACCGTATAGCTTGATCGCCATCACCAGCTTCACCAATCACTTTTATTTGTGGTATTTTTTCTAATCTAAGTTTTAAACCTTCAAGTGCTAAAGGTTCATCGTCGACAAGAATTGCTGTTAACACTTTGTTATTAGTCATAAGTTACTGTCTCAAACGGAATTGAAATAAAAACTTTAGTGCCTACTTGATTTTTCGCACCACTCCCCTCATCTCCATATTGAGTTATATTTACTTGATAATCACCGTTAAACATCGCATCTAAACGCGCTTTAGTATTAGAAATGCCAATACCAAAACCATCATTGCTTTTTCCTTTTATTTCCTTACCACTATCAATAACAAGTAACACTAATTTATGACCGACTTTTTGTGTCGATATGCGAATTGTCCCCCCTTCTTTACTGGGTTCTATTGCATATTTAATGGCATTTTCAACTAAGGGTTGCAGCAACATATTAGGCACTTGGCAATTTTTTGTTTGTGCTTCAATGTCGAAATCAATTTGCAAACGTTGAGCAAATCGTACTTTTTCTATGGAAAGATAAAGATCCAGTAATTCCAATTCTTTTCGTAAACTTGTTTTACTTTTATCATGTTTATCAAGTGAATAGCGAAAAAACTCACAAAGCTTGTCCAACATTTCATTCGCTTTATCGTTTTCATTTTTATAAATAAGTGTTGATATGGCATTCATTGTATTAAACATAAAATGAGGATTTAATTGATAGCGCAACATTTGCAATTGTGCATCTTTTGCAGCAGTTTGCGCTCTAAGCAACATTTCGTGTTCTTTTTGTAATTTTGTATTATATAGCATGATAAAAAATATCGATGTCCATACAAGCATAGTTGTTAACGAAAAAAGCAACCATCCACCAAACTCAAGCATATTCCATGCTTCATTCCAATGTTGCTGATAAACCACCACTTTAAATACACTCAATTTAATAATATTGAAGACGACTCCTAAAGTAGCCGCGGAAATAAAACTAAAAAGTAAGGTTTTTTTTAGTGGTAAATGCACTATTTTTTGAATAAACAACCATTGAAAATAAGACAAAGTAAAGCCACTGAGCGTTTCAACAACGAGGTTGATAAACTGCCCCTCGGAATTAAAGTCAGGTTCTGATATTTGTGGCTGAATAATCGCGAGAAAAACCACCACAGCATAACCTAACCAACCAGCAATTTGCAGCGTCCAAAATTGATAGCTTTGCTTAGAAAATGTTTGTGGCTCTAATTCAAGCGTACTTGTTGTGCTATTAAGATCCATGAATACCAATAAAAACAATTAAAAATAGATAAATAATAAAGATATATCAAATACTTTAATAATAGCTTTATTTGCGACAAGGCGTGCCGATTATGAGGTAACCTCATTAAAAATGAATACCTTGATAATAATTATAACGTCTACCAATGAATTTTAAGATTCTGCGAGTGTTATACCTATCATATTAATTAAGTAAACATTTCTACGTGTTAAAAGCATCAATAACGTTGTTATTTGTTTTATAATTTGCACAACTAGTAATTATAATAAATGCTTTGTTCGTGATGGTTTTTCTTACGTATAAAGTAAATCACTTAATGAATAAAATTGATATTATCTTTAATGTATACTGTTATATCACTTATAGTGATTTAATTTGCTAAAATATAATTCTTCAATAAGTTACATCAATTTTATTAAAAATAATATTTAAAAGGCTAATGATGAACACACTATTAATTCATGCAAACAAAGGAATTAACCTTCACATTTTACCTCCTGAGCAATATACTTCATGGCTAAGTGCCCAACCGATATTTACGCAAAAATGGTTAACACAAACAAATGTTTCAGGAACCGGCTTATCACTTATTCCAAATGCTAATGGCGATATTGAACTTGCTCTTTTTGTGGTTGAAAACCCTGACTTTGCTTTTGCTTGCGGTGATTTAATTAATCAATTACCACAAGGTCAGTATTTATTAACAACAGATAAGGCGAATATCGAAGCGGTAGCTTTTTCTTGGGCAATTGGTAGCTATCAATTTACTCGCTATAAAAATAATAACCAAGAACATCCAGTTTTAGCGATAAACGATAAAAATAGTGTAGAAAATGCGATTAAAAAAGCACAAGCAACAGCACTTGTTCGAGATTTAATTAACACGCCTGCATCCGATATGATGCCAGAGCATTTATCTGAAGCGATGCATTCGTTAGCGAATAGTTTCAATGCGCAATTTAGCGAAATTGTTGGCGATGATTTATTAATAAACAATTATCCAACAATTCACGCAGTTGGCCGCGCCAGTTGTCATGCGCCACGTTTACTTGATTTACATTGGGGCGATAAAAACGCCCCTAAAGTAACACTGGTTGGAAAAGGTGTTTGTTTTGACAGCGGTGGTTTAGATTTAAAACCAGCCTCAGGCATGCGTTTTATGAAAAAAGATATGGGCGGTGCTGCACACGTTTTAGGACTTGCCCAACTAATAATGAGCAATAATTTACCGATTAATTTACGCGTTTTAATTCCTGCTGTTGAAAATGCAGTTTCAAATAATGCTTTTCGTCCTGGCGATGTCATAACAACACGTAAAGGATTAACTGTAGAAATTGATAATACCGATGCTGAGGGCCGTTTAGTATTGGGTGATGCCTTAGCAGAAGCTGAAAATGATAACCCTGAATTATTAATCGACTTTGCAACCTTAACAGGCGCTATGCGAATTGCCTTAGGAACTGAATTACCAGGATTTTTCTCTACTAATGATCAAATTGCAATTGAATTGACTCAAGCCGGTGAGAGTGAGGATGATCCTGTTTGGCGCATGCCCTTATATAAAGCTTATAAAGATTTATTTAAAAGTGATATTGCCGATATGACTAACTGCTCAACGGTTCCTCAAGGAGGCGCTATTTGTGCCGCACTTTATTTACAAGCCTTTATAAATGAAGGCACCGACTGGTTGCATTTTGACGTAATGGCGTGGAATAATCGTAAGTTATCTGGTCGTCCTATTGGAGGTGAAGCCTTTGGTGTTAGGGCAATGTATCACTATTTAGAAACACGTTATAACTCTTAAAAGTACAAGAAAAACAATTTATTTATAATATTTTTTAAAATATTAAAGCTTAGTGTTTAATTACACTAAGCTTTTTTTATTGGCTTATATTTATATTTTCATTAGAACAACCAGCTATTAAAATAAATGCCTAATTTTTGATGATTTTCCCTACGTATAAAATAGTCAGAAAAAGGTACGGCTTAGTTTTTATTTGGGAATGAGAGAGTGTGAGTATTTGAAGGCTTATGCTACTGATCATGAGTTGAGTATTAGCGAGATTGTACGTGGTCGATTAAAGCCATTGTTGAAGAAGTCTGTAGCGTAATAATATTGAGATAACCCAGTTGGGTTATCTCTGTTTTATAGTCATTATTGCCAGTTAGCCGAAATATGTCCAATATGAATTACTACTATTTTAGCTAAAGTTTAAACTATTCTGGATCTCCCTTTCTACATCAATAAATTCCTGCTCTACAGTTTTACTATATTTAGCTAGTACTTTGCAGATTACCAAAGAGTCAATAGTGTTCCCGTGCATTAGCATAGTTGTAGTTATTATGTTTAGAGAGATTAGTAGTGATTGTGCGGGGCTAATTAATCCAATATTGCTTGCTCCAGCAATTATTTTATTTTCGTATGGTAGTGCACCTAAACTTTCAAAAACTCCAGTTGGATCGCAATGAATATTGGCACTCGCTGCTTTGTAATATGGTCTATGGTGATCAAGATTAATTGAAGATTCAATATCCAAAAACCTTGGGTTCTTTAATGATAATGCTTCAGCCGCCCAACCGTATCCATGCCTGTAGTTTTGCCCATATTTCTCTAATAACTCATCGTACTCTTTACGCAAAGCAGACATAGTATTCATAGGAACTGGCTTAGAGCCTAGTCGGGTTCTATATTTTCTATACTGAATAGCAGATTTATATTTATCTATTGCTTGATGCTTGATGTACCTTTCAGCAACATCATTTCCTTGTTCAGATATAAATAGACTTATAGCTGATAATTCGTGCAGAGATCTCCACCTTGCCTGTGCACCATCTGAATATCCGTTTCCTAATAGGATATATATTTCGTTTGAAATTTGAACCGCTTTTGCTGTTAGCCTTAGTAGAAGCTCTTGAACAAGGTCATTTTGAGAGTAATCATCCGTTCGATGCATATACCATTGGGTAGATTCATCAACTATTGTTATAAACCCTCGAAGTAAGCTCAGAGGCTTCCCCCATATAGCTTTAATACTGTCTGCCGTACTGAACATCAATGAATCCTGATCCTCGTTCATTTCTTTTAATCTAAGATTTAAGGTTTTGATAACTGGATCTACTGACTTGTCAGTAACTTCATCGACAATTCTTGTCATTGTCTTATCCATATTGGAAGTTAGCTTCTCAATTTTACTAGGTAACTTAGAAAATATTCTTTCAATCTCTGGCTGAAGTTCCTTTTCATTTTTGAATCCTGCATTTCGTATCTGCTCTTCTGAAAAGTCAATTTTTACACCTTTACTCAGGTCTTTAAATTGTTCTTCGAAATCAGCTCGTTGTGTATTGGATATTAGAAGTCTAATGTTCTCAAGCTCCTTCTCAAATATTCGCGTTAACACTTTGTTAGGACTAAATAAATCATCCTTTGTCTTTTCGAATAATTCTTGAAGGCCTAGCATAATAATTCCATTTTAAAATCGATATACATGATTAATTGATGTGTAATGATATAACAAAAACACAGTTAATAAACCGCGTATTTTATACTCGCTGGCCTCTTATCTATTTATCTAGACCTTATTATTTTCAGGTGGTTACGTCAATAATGATCACTCTGTTAGCGTTTAATGCTAATTATAAACCGTGAACTGTTGTTGTTAACTTATTGCTTATGTTTAATTAAGCCACATTATTAATAAAATTAGTTAGTCTAAGCACCCTAGTATGGACAGGAATTGCTAGTGTTCAACTTGATGAACAGGACAGGGACAGGAGAGTTATGGTTCATATCTGTGCCAATCTGTGCGGAAATGGATACTAAGTGGCGGTTTTATAAACGGTTCAATGCGTCATAAATCGGTATAAAGATTTTTCAGCATAATTTTTAAGTTTATTTTGAGAGTTAATAACGGATGATTTTTAATGGAAATATTGCAGTAGATTTGTACTTGATGATATTTGTATAAATTTTATGGAGTAAGGCTTACAGAGATATAAAACTTTTGGAATTACTGACTAAAAATCACAGTAATAAAGATGGTACCCGGAGCCGGACTTGAACCGGCACGCTTATTCGGCGAGGGATTTTAAATCCCTTGTGTCTACCAATTCCACCACCCGGGCATCGGATAATTCTTTTTATAGTAGGCTTGGTTTTCCTACTTAACTTCTTAACAGATGAAACATTAAGAAGATATGGTTTGTCTAACAATATTTATTTTTTGGAGCGGCTAACGAGACTCGAACTCGTGACATTCACGTTGGCAACGTGATGCTCTACCAGCTGAGCTACAGCCGCTTCATATAGAGCGTTTGGTTATTAATAGCTATATTAATAACAATTACAAATCAAATTTGGAGCGGCTAACGAGACTCGAACTCGTGACATTCACGTTGGCAACGTGATGCTCTACCAGCTGAGCTACAGCCGCTTCATATAATTTGTAATTTTAAAACAGCGCGAATATTAACGCACTTATTTTCTAAAAACAACCTTGCAATACACTGATGAAATGGTACCCGGAGCCGGACTTGAACCGGCACGCTTATTCGGCGAGGGATTTTAAATCCCTTGTGTCTACCAATTCCACCACCCGGGCATAACATGGAGGCGGGTCCCGGAGTCGAACCGAGGTCCACGGATTTGCAATCCGCTGCATAACCAGTCTGCCAACCCGCCATTTTATCAATGTTGAGCTAGGTGTTCCTTAGAATTTTATTACTTAAAAATAAGTAATAAATTGGAGCGGCTAACGAGACTCGAACTCGTGACATTCACGTTGGCAACGTGATGCTCTACCAGCTGAGCTACAGCCGCTTCGCAGTTAACATCCTAGTCAACCAATTTTGTATTTTATAAATCCATATTAAGTTACAAAAACTTAGTACCACTAACTCGACTCACTCTTAACACTGGGTGACATTCACGTTGGCAACGTGATGCTCTACCAGCTGACACCAGCCGCTTCGCAGTTAACATCCTAGTCAACCAATTTTGTATTTTATAAATCCATATTAAGTTACAAAAACTTAGTATCACTAACTCGACTCACTCTTAACACTGGGTGACATTCACGTTAGCAACGTGATGCTCTACCAGCTGACACCAGCCGCTTCGATTAAGACTTCCTGTCTCAACGGGGACGCATTCTACATCGTATAAGTTTGTAGTCAACAGTTAAATTTAAATTTTAATTTGTTTGCTCAAAAAGCGACTGAAATGCTGTTTTTTTAACTAGATTTGTTTTTATTTGTATAGTAAACAAACAATTTATCAGTGTGTTAATAATTCTGACCATGAGGCTTTTATATAAACTAACATTGACCAAACCGTTAAAACAGTTGCTGCTGCATAAAAACTATAAGCGGCAAACATTAAAATTTGGTGAGGAAAATCAAAAATAAGTAAGGGTATATCGTAACCGGGTTGCCAAATAAGTCCCATAATACCTAACATTTGGGCAGCCGTTTTATATTTCCCCATTTCAGAAACAGCAACTTGATCACGTTTTCCTCTTGAAGACATAAATTCACGCAAAGCACTAACGATAACTTCTCTGGCAATCATTAATAAAGCGGGAACAGTGATCCACCATACTTGATAGTCTTGAGCGATAAGAACCAATCCACAAACCACCATAAGTTTATCTGCAACAGGATCAATAAAAGCCCCAAAAGGTGTTGATTGATTTAGTTTTCGTGCTAAATAACCATCTAATGCGTCACTTACCGCAGCAAGCCAAAAAATAGCAAATGCGCCAAAATGGCTCCAAGATAACGGTAAATAAAAAACTAATAAAAAAATTGGGATCAAAATGATCCGAAACATTGTTATTTGATTAGGTAAAGTTCGTAGCATATACTTTTCACTGCAAGCATTTTTCTGTCATTTTACACAGATCAGCCATCAATTGTCATGTAAAGCGTCGTAAATTATTTTTGCTAGGGAATTTCCAATCCCTGGCACCTTAGCTAACGAATCAATATCCGCTTTCATTACTTCTTGTAAACCGCCAAGAAATTTCAACAACGCTTGCCTTTTTTTACTTCCGATGCCGGGTATAGTTTCTAAAGTAGATTTTTTAATCTGTTTTTGTCGTTTGGCTCGATGACCCGTAATTGCGAAACGATGAGATTCATCGCGAATATGTTGTACTAAATGAAGCGCTGGCGATGTACTCGGTAAATTAATAAGCTGATGGCTACCTGCGACAATTAAGGTTTCTAGTCCCGGCTTACGTCCTTCTCCTTTCGCTACACCAATTAATAACGGTGTCGGTATTTGAGTTTCTTGTTCAAGTTGTGCAAAAAATTCTTCAGCACGCCCTAATTGCCCTTTACCGCCATCTATAAAAACAATATCAGGCATTACTGCATCCAAGGTCACTTTAGCGTAGCGTTTATTTAAGGCAAAATCCATCGCGGCATAATCATCACCGGGGGTAATACCAAAAACATTATAACGACGGTAATCACTCTTTAAAGGACCTTCTTGATTAAATACTACATTTGAGGCAACCGTTTGCTGTCCCATTGTGTGACTAATATCAAAACATTCAATACGATGGATGCCGTTAGCGACTTCAAATAACTCATTGAGTGCAGTAAAGCGTGCTAACATAGACTCTTTATGACTATTCCTACTGACCAATGCATTTTCCGCATTGGTTTGTGCTAGTTTTAAATATTTAGCGCGTTCTGTTTTAACTCTACTTGATATTTTAACTTCAAAATCAGCTTGTTTTGACAATAAACCAGCTATTTCTACTTGAGAATTAATTTCTTCTGGTACGATAATTTCTTTTGGCATGTTAATTTGTTGTACATCTTCACCTAAATAATGCTGAGTAATAAAAGCGCTGATCACCTCACTATCGTTGGTATCTGCAGGTACAGCAGGAAAATAACTTTTACTACCTAATATTTTATGATCCCGAATAAACAATAAATGTACTGCAACTTGTGATTTAAAACGAGATAAACCAATCACATCTAACTCAGATGCAACGCCACTAACATATTGCTGTTGTTGTACTTTTCTTAACGTGGTTATTTGATCACGATATTTTGCGGCCATTTCAAAATAAAGTTGTTTACTCGCAGTTTCCATTTGAACAACCAACTGTTCAATAACAAGTGAACTTTTACCCTTTAAAAATAATTTAGCGAGTGAAACTTGTTGTTGATAATCTTCAACCGAAATTTTATCAACACATGGCGCTGAACAACGACCTAACTGATATTGTAAACAAGGACGTGAACGTGCACGATAATAACTGTCTTCACATTGCCGCAATGGAAATATTTTTTGCATTAAGCGCAAACTTTCCCAAACAGCCCCAACCGTTGGGTACGGGCCAAAGTAGTCTCCTTTAATGCGTTTTCCACCACGATGCAACCCCAATTTAGGATGTTTATGTGATGTAATTAACAGGTAAGGATAAGATTTGTCGTCGCGTAGTAAAATATTATATTTAGGTTGGTATTTTTTTATGTAGTTATTTTCGAGTATTAATGCTTCACCCTCGGTATGGGTAACGGTTACATCAATAGCACAAATTTGTTTAACTAAAGCCTTGGTTTTTACACTACCAACATCTTTGCGGAAATAACTGTTTAAGCGTTTTTTTAAATTTTTAGCTTTGCCCACATATATAATAATTTGCTCGTTATTATACATCCGATACACACCCGCTTGTTCACTAACAACGGCAAGAAATGCTTTATGATCAAAAACGGTGCTTGATATGAGTTTTTCGTTTGTTTCTGTGTTTGTTCTAGATAAAGACAAAACTACATTTTTTCAGAATTAAGCATGCCATGGCGAATAGCAAGGTGAGTGAGTTCAACATCGTTACCTACATTAAGTTTTTCGAACATACGATAACGGTAACTATTAATGGTTTTAGTGCTTAACGAGAGTTGGGTTGAAATATTCGGCACACGTTCACCACGGGTGACCATCAGCATAATTTGTAATTCACGTTCACTGAGACTATTAAATGGGTTTTCGTCTGCCGATTTAAATTGACTTAACGCCATTTGCTGAGCAATTTCAGGGGTTATGTAGCGCTGACCACTATGAACAGCACGTATTGCATTAATCATTTCGTCAGGCCCCGCTCCTTTGGTTAAATAACCCGAGGCACCAATTTGCATTACTTTACTTGGGAATGGATCTTCACTATGCACCGTTAATACAATAATTTTCACATCTGGGGCAAAACGTAATATTTTTTTAGTTGCTTCTAAGCCTCCAATACCAGGCATATTTACGTCCATTAAAACTACATCTGGCTCTGATTTTCGACAATATTGTAATGCTTCTTCCCCCGTTTTTGCTTCACCAACGACTTTGAAACCCTTTACATCATCAAGTATTTTACGAATACCCGTACGCACTAGTTCATGATCATCAACTAATAAAATATTTATCAACGGAAATTACCTTTGCTTGAATATATATAAAACAATAAAACTACGAATTTGTTCTTATTACCTTTAAGAGTATAGTTAATTTTTAGTTTAGACAACGAAAATGACTTTATTTTTATAAAGTGCATACAAAACAAATTCTTATAAAATAAGTAAATTTATATTATTTTTATAAATCATGCTTATTCAACCAGTTATTTAACAAACCTATTTGTCCATTTTTATAGGCTGCGTAAGTTAAACGAACTGCATTACTTAAAATTATACTATCTGACCATTGTGTTTGTTGCTGAATTAGGTCATAACAAACTAATGCTTCTGGCGATAAATAACCGCGCATTTCTTTTTTCCCATTAGACTTTTGCCGATCACGATAGCGTTGCTGTTTTTCTGCATTAGTAAAGGCTTTTTTCTTGCTATTTTTAGCTACTTTTTGACTGGTTATGTCGGTATTTTTTTCAATAACTGATTTAGTCATATAATCGACTTCTCTTACAAATTTATCTTTGGTTACGAATAACCAATTCAAGTATTACTATAAATGAATAGGATCATCAAAAATAGAAAAATTTATGATAAATTGAGTAAAAAAAGTAATTTTTTAACTGTTCGGAGTTGTTTAGTGTACAAGTGTTCGCTAAAGTAGCGCTTCAAAATTTTAATGGTGTTATAAATAATGATGGAACCACAAAGTTCTTATAGCAAAGAAGACTTAATTAAAGCCGGTACTGGTGAGATGTTTGGTGAAGGTAATAGCCAACTTCCTTCAGATAATATGTTAATGATTGACCGTATTATAACGATCAATGAAGATGGTGGTGATCACGGTAAAGGACAAATTATCGCTGAATTAGATATTTCACCTGATTTATGGTTTTTCGATTGTCACTTTAAAGGTGATCCAGTTATGCCTGGTTGTTTAGGTTTAGATGCAATGTGGCAATTAGTTGGTTTTTTCTTAGCGTGGACGGGGGGTCCAGGCCGCGGACGCGCATTAGGTGTAGGTGAAGTTAAATTTACCGGACAAATATTACCGACAGCAAAGAAAGTAACCTTTAAAATCGATTTTAAACGTGTAATTAAGCGTAAATTATACATGGGTTTAGCCGATGGTAGCGTAAGTGTTGATGGCCGTGAAATTTATACAGCAAAAGATTTAAAAGTTGGCTTATTTACTGATACCTCTAAGTTCTAGATTTATAATATAGGTAATAAAAATAACCATTAAAAAAGCCCAATAAACTTTAGTTCTTGGGCTTTATATTGTTTAACAAGTTATTTTATTAAATGATTTTTTGTATTTTATTTAAAAAGACCTTGCTGTTTATCTGATATTGCTTCGCGCCAACCACCTAACCATTCTGATTTTATTTCTGTACTTTGGTATGGACAAATTTCTTTAGAACGTCCTGCTATTCCTGCTTGATAACCCCGTGAAAATGCTCTGTTTTGGCGATCACGTTTTTGTCGTTTCATCATATAGTTTATCTCCAGATTTATTCCTGTGCATTTTTTGAGCACACCTAAAGAAATAGTCAATAAACATTAGTTTTGCAAATAAATGTTTGTTTAAAACATCGATATTAAGCTAAACAATTGAAAACAGGTAAGTTAAACACATATTCATTTTTATCTATAAAATGTTGTCGTACTACCCAAATATAAGTTCAAATAGTACGAGTAAATATACTAGACCTATTTAGACTATGGTTTGATAAATAACGGGTTCAATTTCTACTATTTCTTCTGAAATTTCTGTCGCGGCTAAATACTGTGCAATTGCCCTATCAGCATCATCTTCATTCTTGGCATGAATTTTTGCGATAACGTCTCCTGCGTTAACTTGACAACCTTTAGGTAAAATATCACTAAAACCGACACTATGATCAACGCTTTGATGATGATCTAAGCGTCCGCCGCCTAAAGCAACAACCGACATTCCAATGTCACGTGTTTGCACACAATTAATGAAGCCTGAATGAGTTGCACAAATATCTTTTATGACGTTTGCTTTTACTAATTCTTTTTCAAAACTAGTTAAGAAATTTGTACTCCCCCCGAGTTCGCTGATCATTTGCTCAAAAATTTCAGCTGCTTTACCATTATCTAAAGCTGTTTGAGCTAAATCTCTACCATGTTGCGGATCTCTTGCTATTTTAGCTGAAACTAGCATTTGTGCCGCTAATGCCATAACCACTTGATGTAATCTCGGCTCACGACACTTGCCCGTTAAATAATCTACTGTTTCAACAATTTCAACAGCATTCCCTGCGGTTTTACCTAAAACTTGGTTCATATCGGTGATCAAGGCAGTTGTTGTTACCCCTGCGCCATTCGCAACATCAACAATGCTATGTGCCAACGCTTTGGCATCCTCTAATGAGGTCATCATTGCACCATTACCAATTTTAACGTCCATCACTAATGAATCTAGGCCGGTTGCCAATTTTTTTGATAAAATAGAAGCTGTAATTAATGGAATAGATTCTACTGTACCGGTTACGTCACGAATTGAATATAATCGTTTATCAGCTGGTGCCAAATCGTCAGTTTGTGAAATAATTGCAGTACCAATTTTTTTCACCGTATTTTTAAAATGATCTAATGATGGATGAATATTAAAACCTGGAATTGATTCTAATTTATCTGATGTACCACCAGTATGTCCTAAACCACGCCCCGAAATCATCGGTACAAAAGCGCCACAGGCCGCAACAATTGGAGCTAGCATCAAGCTAACTTTATCACCTACGCCACCCGTTGAATGTTTATCTACAATGGCACCATCGATAAAATTTTGCCAATTTAATACCGTGCCAGAATTCATCATTGCTAAGGTAAAAGCAACTTTTTCTTCATTTTCCATACCGTTTTGAAATATAGCCATTGCCATTGCCCCAACTTGAGCATCGGTAAATTTACCTGTAACAAGTCCATCAACAAAATGAGTGATTTGCTCGTTAGATAATGTGTTGTTATCACGTTTAGTACGAATAATGTCTTGAGGAATATACATAATTAAGATTGTCCTTTTTCTTGAACAGAAGAGTTTATACTTTTATGAGCTTTATGAAGTGCTTGAGGTGTGAAAGCATCGGGCAGTAAATCGCTTACCCGCCAAAGTTGGCTATCGCCTAAATGGTTAACTAATCCCACCATTGCATCTTGCGTCATAAATTCAGCAATAACCTGTCTACAAGCCCCACAAGGTGAAGTTAATTCGGTTTGCGCTGTATACACTACCAACGCTTTAACATGACGAACACCTTGACCAATCGCCGTAGCAATACAATTACGTTCTGCACATACAGTTAAACCATAGGAAGCATTTTCAACATTACAGCCTGTAAAAATTTCGTCATTTTCCCCAAGCAATGCCGCACCAACTTTAAAGTGGCTATACGGTGCGTAAGCATTATCATGAGCCTGTTGAGCTTTTTCATGCAGTGGTTGCCAGTTTATAGCATTTTGCTGTTCTGAATTTGCTGACATTCTTACCTCTATTATTAAAAAAATTATCTGAGAGCAGTTAGCGTTAACTAATGCTAAAATATCATTAGTTGACCAAACGGTCAATTTTATTATATCGAATAAATAATAAAAGGAAAGAGATTGCTTTAATTGAATGCATTCAATTTATTTAAACAATATTAGGGTCTGTTGATCTTTCATTTTAGTCTCTGCTATAGGCTATTTTTTAAGATAACAAGGCAAAAATTGTGCAATGTAGTCATTCTACTTTAACCATTTTTAACGATGTTAGCTTGAAAAAT
>Ga0316203_1000627_pt1 | contig 37924 bp, 30 predicted proteins | sample 6monrhotite_MG_FD_204940 | JGI IMG/M metagenome (GOLD analysis project Ga0316203, IMG submission 204940) | Microbial mat bacterial communities from mineral coupon in-situ incubated in ocean water Damariscotta River, Maine, United States -... | ecosystem: Environmental > Aquatic > Marine >... | reverse complement strand
TTGATGGTTTTTACCGGGTCTATCACGAAGGCCGTGATGACGTCAAAAATGGCGATAAAAAAGATGAAGACCGCATTCTCCCTGAAATGACCGAAGGCCAAGCGGTCACGTTAAAGACCGTCAGCCCTGAACAGCATTTCACCCAGCCTCCGCCGCGTTTTTCAGAAGCCAGCTTGGTGAAGAATTTGGAAGAATTGGGCATTGGTCGTCCGTCGACCTATGCCTCGATCATTTCCGTGTTGCAAGATCGCGACTACGTCAAATTGGACAAGCGCCGCTTTCTTCCCGAAGACCGGGGCCGTTTGGTCACCAGCTTCTTAAGCAGCTTTTTTGAACGCTACGTGCAATATTCGTTCACCGCTGATTTGGAAGAAAAGCTTGATGACATTTCGGGCGGACGGGTCGACTGGAAAGCCGTGCTGCATGAATTTTGGAGCAATTTTTCGGCGGCGGTCGGCGACATCAAAGAATTACGTGTGCGCGAAGTTCTCGACACCTTAAACGATGAATTGGGCGAGCATTTTTTCCCCGCCCCCGAAGACGGCAGCCACGATGGCCGCAAATGTCCTCAGTGCGATGATGGCCAAGTGTCTTTGAAACTCGGCAAATTTGGGGCCTTCATTGGCTGTTCCAACTATCCGGAATGCCGCTTCACCCGCCCTTTGACCACGCCCGATGGCAGCGACCAAAGCGAAGCCGCGCAAGAATTGGATAAGGGCCCTAAAGTTCTTGGCACCGATCCTGAAACGGGCGAAGAAGTCACGCTGCGCAAGGGACCTTATGGTATTTACGTGCAACGCGGTGACATCGATCCCGAAGACAAAAAAGTAAAACCCAGACGTTCGTCCGTACCCAAAGGGGAAGACGCCGCGTCCGTAGACTTAAAACGCGCCTTGGGTTTGTTGTTGTTACCGCGCAAAATTGGCCCGCACCCCGAAGATCAACAAATGATTCAGGCGGGACTTGGGCGCTTTGGCCCGTACCTGCAATATGCGGGCATGTACGTGTCCTTAAAAGAAGATGACCCGGTCGAAATTGGTTTAAATCGCGCCGTGACCTTGATCGCCGAAAGTGGAAAAACGCCGCCCGTGGTCATGGGCAAACACCCGGACGATAAAAAACCCGTGTTTTTGAAAATTGGCAGATGGGGACCGTTCGTCACCCACGGTCGGGATCGCGCCAACTTGCCGAAAGACTTAGACAAAGAAGATTTGACGCTTGAAAAGGCCATTGAACTGATTGGGGTCAAAGCCAAAAAGGCTCCGGCAAAAAAGAAAGCGGCAGCGAAGAAAAAGCCTGCGGCGAAGAAAAAACCAGCTGCGAAAAAGAAAGCGCCTGCGAAGAAAAAGGCACCTGCAAAAAAACCTGCGGCGCCTAAAGCATGAGCAACGCCCCGCACGTTTCTCCGTTTCCGTCCGTTGAGCAAATTGTTGAGTTTATCAAAGACAGCCCCGGTCGAGTCGGCAAGCGGGAAATTGCCCGCGCCTTTCGTCTGGACGCTGAACAAAAACTGAAATTAAAAAAAGTTCTCAAAAAACTCAAAGAAGATGGGCAGCTGCAAGCCAATCGACAAAATTTCGCGAACCCAGCACACCTGCCTAATGTAACCGTTTTGGAAGTTTCAGGCCTTGACGTTGATGGCGAACTGGTGGCCCGTCCTGTGGTTTGGGAAAACAAACAACCGCCCCCCGTTATTTACATGGCCCCGGCCCGGCGCGGTCAAACGGCGCTTGGCGTGGGCGATCGCGTTTTGGCAAAGATGGTGCGCATTGAAAACGTCGAAGACGGCAGTGTCGCCTATGAAGGCCACACCATTCGTCGCCTGGAACAAGCCCCCGGTGACGTGTTGGGGGTTTATCAATCAGAACGCCCTGGCCATGCGCGGCTGCGCGCCACCGACCGCCGGGTGAAAAAAGAATTCGTAGTCTCAGACAACGGTGACATCACTCCTGAAAACGGTGATCTGGTGCGGGCCGAAGTTCTGCCCGGCAAAAAGCTTGGGCTTCTTCATGTTCGGCTGCGCGAAAAAGTCAGCCGCTCTGGCCCTAAATCCATTTCTATGATCGCGATTTATGATCGCTCTATTCCGGTCGATTTTACGGCAGCGGCTTTGCGCCAAGCCAAGGATGCCAAGGCCGCACCTTTGGACAAACGTGAAGACCTGCGCAAAATCCCCATGATCACCATTGACGGCGAAGACGCCCGAGATTTTGATGATGCGGTTTTTGCCGAACCTGACAGTGACCCAAAAAATCCCGGCGGCTGGCACATCATCGTCGCCATTGCCGATGTCAGTTGGTACGTGCGTCCCGGTGATGACTTAGATGTCGAGGCCTATAAACGCGGCAACTCTGTTTATTTCCCCGACCGCGTGGTGCCGATGTTGCCCGAAGACCTATCCAACGGCTGGTGTTCGCTGCGCCCCCATGAAGACCGCCCAACCATTGCCGCACACATTTGGATTGATCAGCATGGCAGCCTTTTGCACCACACCTTTGTTCGCGCGCTGATCCATTCCGCCGCACGCACCACCTATACACAAATTCAAGCGGCCCGCGATGGTCAGCCCGAAGAATTGACGAAGCCGCTGATGGACAGTGTCATCCCCAATCTGTACGGGGCCTTTGAATCGTTGTTGAAAAATCGTGCGGCGCGTGGAGTTTTAGAGCTGGACCTTCCTGAACGGCAAATTCTTTTGGATGACGATGCCAATGTGATCGGTGTCAAAGTCCGCGAACGTTTCGACTCTCATAAACTGATCGAAGAGTTCATGATTTTGGCCAACGTCGCGTCCGCGCAAACCTTGGAAAAACTCAAGCAACCGTGCATGTACCGCATCCACGACGAACCCTCGCCACAAAAAATCGAAAGCTTGAAAGAGTTTTTAGACAGCGTCAACATCCCCTTTGCCAAGGGCCAAGTGGTGCGTGCGGGCCTGTTCAACGAGATTTTGAAACGCGCCAAAGACACGCCCAACAGCCACATGATCAGCGAAGTCGTACTGCGCTCGCAAGCCCAGGCTGAATACAATCCCAACAACGTCGGGCACTTTGGCTTGGCCTTGCAACGCTATTGCCACTTCACCTCGCCGATCCGCCGCTATGCTGATCTGTTGGTGCACCGTGCCCTGGTTCGCGGTTTGAAGTTAGGCGACGGCGGCTTACCCGAAGACCACCAAGACTTTAGCGAAATTGGCGAACACTTGTCCGTTACCGAACGCAATGCGTCAGGGGCCGAACGCGATGCGACCGATCGCTTTGCCGCCCTGTATCTGTCGGAACAAATCGGCAAGACGCTGCCCGGGCGTATCAATGGCGTGACCCGCTTTGGCTTGTTCGTGACCATGAAAGAAAGCGGTGCCGACGGCTTGGTGCCCATTCGCACCTTGGGCGATGATTTCTATATTCACGATGAACATGCCCACACGCTGCGGGGTCGCGAAACTGGATTCACATATCGTTTGGGCGATAACGTTGAAGTTTTGATCGTTGAATCTGACCCCATCACCGGGTCAACTGTGTTCAAAATGGAATCTGGGGGCAGCCCTGGAAAAGCGCAAAAACGCGAGTCTAGAAAGCCCTATGTTACGGGCAAGCCCGGTGGTCATTCGCCCATCAAACGCAAAGGCAAAAACCGTGCGGCGCGGCGACAAAAGCGAACCCCATAAGGCTTGTCGTAAGAAATGCGTGACGAACGCGCCAAAATGTATGATTATTCTTACATGATGAATGGATGGATGCAAAATACCCACAAGATATCCAGCTGGTGCCGATGTGCAGCCGCAGGGACCTTGGTGGCGTTCAGCTTGGCGGCGTGTGCACCCACCACAGCCCTGCACGACAATGGGGCGAACAATACGCGCACCTCTAATCTGGATGACTTTGCCTATGGCGTCTTGCAAGCCACCATCCGCGAAGGCCTGAAAAATATCACCCAGCGCTATATCGAACCCATTGAAATGCACACCTTAGCCATCAGCGGTATGCGTGGGATCGCAACGATTGACCCCAGCCTAAACCTCAAAATTCGGGCGTTGGGGACGAAAATCGAACTTTTACAAGGCGAAACTTCGCTCAAGCACTTTGTCACCCCAAAAACCAATGATCCAACGGCGTGGGCGCATTTGGCCAGCGAAGTCATTCGCACGGCCCGCGCGCAGTCTGTGGATATGAGCCATAGTGATAACGAGCGCATTTTTGAGGCCGTCTTTGACGGCATGATGTCTAACTTAGATATTTTTTCGCGCTATGCCGGAGGCGATGAAGCCCGCTCACACCGTGCTCAACGCGATGGATTTGGCGGCATCGGAATCAGTTTCACCAAGGCCAAAGACGGCTTTTTGGTCACCCATATTAGCCCCAAAAGCCCAGCCCACCGTGCGGGTTTAAAGCCCGGAGATTTAATTGTTCAAATTGAAGAGATGCCGATTACCACGCGCTCGCAATTCGGCCTAAAAAACTTATTGCACGGGCCTGTTGGCAGTTTAATTTCGATCACCATCGAACGCTTGCCATCGGTCCAGGGCAAAAACGTACGGCGCATCTCCTATAACCTTGAACGCAGCCACATCGTCCCCCAAACCGTACACACCTCGGTTAACCATAAAATTCTCACGGTGCGCATTACCAGTTTTAACAAAAACACCTCTACCAGCGTTCACAGCGCCCTGAGCGCCCATGAAGCCGACTTTAGCAACGGAACCCTCATCGGTGTGATCCTTGACCTTAGGGGCAACCCTGGCGGCCTCTTGTCCCAATCCATCAATGTTGCGGATTTCTTTCTTGAGAAAGGCACCATTATTTCCACCCGTGGGCGGCATTCAGACAGTGTCCATGATTACCAAGCCGGAAGTCTTGACCTGACTCACGGTAAACCCTTGGTGGTTCTCTTAGATGGCAACAGTGCCTCGGCCGCCGAAGTGGTTGCCAGCGCCCTCCAAGACTTAGGACGCGCCGCACTGATTGGCTCGACCTCTTATGGCAAAGGCACGGTGCAGACCGTAGTCCGCCTGCCCAATGATGGCGAAATAACGTTAACCTGGTCGCGTCTTATATCGCCCACCGGGTATGCCCTGCATGGCTTGGGCGTGATGCCCTCTGTATGTGCCACCAACGCGGTTCAAACCGTGGGCGAATCGTTGCCGGATGCCATCTTGACCCCACTGCACATTAAAACCCAACGCGAAGCTATGACCGGATGGTGGGCCACGGGGCAAGTCTTTGATGACCAACGCCGCAAGCTTCGTGACGACTGTCCGGCCAAAGTATTTGAGTCCACGCCAAGCAGCGACCTGTTGTTACAGTTAGCGGAACGGGTTTTGGGCAACCCCGCCCTCTACCAACATGCGGTCTTAAAACCGAACGCTGTGAACACCGCGTCACGGCAATAATTGCATCATTTGTGAGAACGGTCTTGACTTCGGTGAGTTTGGCCGTATTTTACGCCGCTCATACGTTTTTACAGAATTTTTTGGCGGGAACAAATGCCATGGCTAAGTCAGCAACAATCTTGATCAAGCTGGTCAGCACCGCTGATACCGGTTACTACTATGTGACCAAGAAGAATCCACGTAACACCACCGAGAAAATGGAATTTCGCAAATACGACCCGGTGGTGCGCAAGCACGTGGTCTTCAAGGAAGCTAAAATCAAATAAGGCTTCCCCGTTTGACAGATCAAAACACGAAACGCGCCCTCTATGGGGCGCGTTTTCGTTTGTGGGGTTTGTATTTATGGAGTTCAGACTTATAGAAATCGCTAACACAGAGCGTTTTAAGCGAGGAACTCTGACAAGGTTTGTAAGAAATTTGGCACCGAAATCGGTTTGGCTATATAACCTTCACAGCCGCCTTCCCGAATTTTTTCTTCATCACCCTTCATGGCAAAAGCCGTCACGGCGATGACCGGGATATGCTTGAGGTCATCATCGGCTTTGAGCATTTTGGTGAGTTCTAACCCAGATATTTCCGGCAATTGAATATCCATCAAGATCAGATCAGGATTGTGCTCCCGAGCCAATTTCAGGACATCGCGACCATCTTTGGTTTGTACCGTTTCATAGCCATGGGCTTGCAAAAGATCGTTAAAGAGCTTCATGTTGAGCTCGTTATCTTCAACAATCAAAATGGTCTTGGTCATATTCGCCCTTTCGCGATCGAAACCGCCTTTTGGTACATTTTTATCTTGTGGTAATGCTTGATTCCAAGTTTCGTACATTCCTTTCTTCAAGTCAATCAACTCAAGCGGCTCAAATCAAGAAAGCTCATTCCATTAGAGCCCTGTACGCCCACAAAAAAAATGACCGTCACACAACTGCGTGACGGCCAAGGTTTGTTTTGGGGTAACGGGAGAGACCGGAAAAACGCGAGATCAGAAAGCCCCAACAAAGCCGACCGTATTCGGGTCAAGCATTGCAAGCGACATCAATAAAAGAGAAGACGCGAGGCCAATTGCTTTTAAAGTCGTCATGATCAAAAATCCTTCGCTTAAAGGGTTCCGGCGACACGCTGGTTATCCAGACCAGCTTGTCTATGAGAAGACCTTACGATCTCATCACAGATAGGTCTGTGATGAGAGTCACATGAGTTAAAAAAATGATTTTTTTAAAAGAACGCGCTCTCGCGCGGCGGCCCTCCTCCCTGGAAGCGTTGCTTCCGAAGAGGGGCTTTGGCCTGCGCTTGCCTCAGGGCTAAAGCCCTTGGTTTTGTTTAGAAATTTAAGAACGCGCATCCGCGCGGCGCGCCTTGCGCTTGCCTCAGGGCTAAAGCCCTTGGTTTTGTTTAGAAATTTAAGAACGCGCATCCGCGCGGCGCGCCTTGCGCTTGCCTCAGGGCTAAAGCCCTTCGGATTGGTGCTATGCTTTTCGGCATTCGGTTGTGGCAGAATACACCAACCGATGCCTGCCCTTGCCGGCTGAGGCAAGGCCAAAGGCCGCCGCGCGGATGCGCGTTCGTTCTTACTTTCTTTCTTAAACCAAACAAGATGTGGCGAGGTTACTCGCCTCTGACGTCTTCAACCATGTCTTCGAGACGTTCTAAGTCTTTTATCAGCAAGGATGTTTTTTGGCGGACTAAGATATCTTTGCGGGCCAAGTCATTCATCACCCGGGCCACGGTTTCGCGCGTGGTGGAAACCCGCGAGGCTACGTCGGAATGGACCGGGATGGGCGTGATGGTCGCCGTCATATCATCTTCGGTTACTTTGCGCGCCAAACGCAATAGGTCCGCATGAATACGGTTGTTTGCGCCAAGGGTCGACAGATCCATGATGCGCGATGTCGACGTGCGCACCAAATGGGCCAAGTGTTTCATCAACTTCAAGGCAATTTTGGGGTGCTGCAGAATTATATTTTTAAATTGCTCGGCCGGCAGCGAGGAAATTCGCGTTTCACTCAGTACCATAACGCTGGCTGAGCGTGGCAAACCGTCTATTGCTGCCAGCTCGCCAAAGTGGCTGCCGGGTTCTAGGTCATCAAAGGTGATTTCGCGCCCGGACAAAGAATAATTGACCACCCGCACGCGACCGTTCACGACGAAATAAATATCTTGGGATTCGGAATGCTGGTCAATGATCTGCTCACCTGGGCCATACGTTTTCCAACGGCAACTCTTTTCAACAATCTCAATTTCATCCTCAGTGAGTTCAGACAAAAGTAGGATATTTACAAGCGAATCAGCCACGAAAAACTCCTCATACAATCACAGTCGGTACATCCAAGACGTACATACTAGCTTAGGAATACGTAAAATTCAGCATAGTTAACGCTTTTTTGAACTTTTTTTAATAACAATCTTCAATAGAACAATCTTTCTCGTGACGATTCTCAGCCCTTTTCCACTCATTCTTTAAGGAAACAACGGGTTGAGGGGCTGCGATCCAAGGCAGAGAAGCTACCCTGGAAATAGAGATAGGACAAAAAATTATGCCCAAGAATACGGCTCAATTTGCAAAAGCCTACGAACACAACGTCTCCGAAGAAACTCTCAAGCCGATCCAAACTGATTCATTTGAGGACTCTCCACGGACAGGAACCCCCTCCTTTAAGTGGATGTTTGCCAAATCCATTTGCAATGCCAACAACTTGTCCTCGTCAAAAGAACAAGAAACCTGCAATAGCGGCGTGCCGTGCACCAACTTACACTCTTGCATGGCCCAAGCCGAACAAACACTTCGCTATTTAGATGCGCGCAAGTCCCCCTTTCCCAAACGGCGCGGCGTGTTAGACGACGATTGACACGCCACCACGGCGCAGGTCCCCACATCCGCTCATGGCACCCGTATGGCTGTTGAATTCAGCCGCGTGCACGCCCCCAAAAAACAAGTTTTGTTGATCCCACAGCTTGGTTGTCTGAAAAGACTGTCCTAAGCGGTTTGTGACATCTTCGCCAAAGCCCGGCTCCGCATGCAAAATACCGCCTTCAAAATGAATGCGCGGCTGGTTAACGGCATCTTCGACATGACCACCAAACTCCAAAATGCCCAACACCACCTGCAACACCGCCGTGCGTATTCGGTTTGATCCCCCAGACCCCAACGCCACCAACAATCCATCAGGGCGTTCGATCAGGCTCGGTGCCATCATTGATGACATGCGGGTGTCTTCGGGCCAGTTGTGAAAGCCTGCGGGGTTGATATCTTCTTCACCCAACATGTTGTTGAACACCACCCCGGTGCCGGGTGCAATGTACGACGACCCTTCACCATTGGACAAAGTCATCGACGCTGCATTGCCTTTTCGGTCGATGACGCTGATGTGCGTGGTGCCGCGATGAGAGGCTGGTTGGCCCAAAATTTGGTTGCGATAACGCTCGACAAAGTCCGCATCTAACAGCATTTTAGCGCCGCTTTCGGGATGTAAATTCAAGCCACTTTCAACCCGCGCCTGGTTGGTTTGATCCATCACTTGGGCCAAGCGATCTAAATGTTCAAACGAGCCAAAGCCTAGTTTGTCGAGCCCCGTGCCGCCAATCAAATCCAAAGCAAAGCCAATAAGAATGCCGCCCACAGATGGCGGTGGATTGGTAAGAATCCGAGACCCTTCAAACGCCGTGACCAAGGGCTCTCGCTTAATCACTTGATAGCTTTCAAAATCAGCCCGTTGCAAATGCCCGCCTTTGTCTTGGCAATCTTTGGCAACCTGGGCGGCGACTTCACCATAGTAAAATAGGTCGTCCCCTTCCCTTGCCAAGCTGTCGAGAAAATCTGCGGCCTCAGGCACCCGCAACGTTTCCCCGGCACCGATCAACGCGCCGATTTGCGTGGTGCTCGCATATTGAGATTTGCATTCGGGCGAGGCTAAATAAATCAGGCTTACCACGTCAAAAATATAGGCTTGCAACGGCGACAAAGCGAACCCGTCTTGGGCTAAGGCATGGGCCGGGGCAATGATGTCTGTCATGGGCATGGAACCAAAATCCCGGTGCACTTGGAACGCACCTTTCACCGCACCCGGCATGGCGATGGACCCCAAACCGATGTGAAATTCTTGGGTCACGGGGCCAAAGTCAGCAACAATTGGCTGAAAATCGACCGGCAATATTTTGTGCATCGGCGTGTGGGCGAAAAAATCGTACACCACCGCCGGACCAGAGGCGGGTTTAGCCATCAAAAATCCACCGCCGCCGAGACTGGATAGCACAGGTTCTGCCAAGGTTGAGGCGAACTGAGCCGCCAGCACCGCATCAAACGCGTTACCCCCCGCCCTTAAAATTTCCGCCGCCGCCTTCGCCGTTTGCAAATCCCCGGCCGCGACCACACCTTTATCAGCCAAACTTTTTCTCCCGTTTTTGCTTGTTGGATGCTACTCAATACCCACTTACAAAGAAACCGTATTTCCGTCGCAATTTGTTGGTTAAATGACAGCTATGATGATTAAACGCCTTTTCTTGTCCGTATTTTTAGCCGCCTTTGCCTCGGGCTGTGCGGCCCAAACGGTGTCGACCAATCGCTGTGTAGAGGCTGGGACGTGGTACGACCCCGTCACAATGGCCCCCGTTTCAACGCCCCAAATCTTAGACCGTCTCAAAGATTTAGACGTTGTGCTATTGGGCGAAACGCACACCACAAATGACCACCATCGTTGGCAACTTCAAGTGATGTCACAGCTTTATGCCGCCCACTCAGGCCTGGTGTTGGGGTTTGAAGCCTTCCCCCGCAGCGTCCAGCCCGTCCTGGACAAATGGGTCGCAGGTGATTTGAGCGAAGCTGATTTTCTGAAACTCAGCAACTGGGAAACGGTGTGGAAATTTGATGCTCAGCTGTATATGCCCCTGTTTCACTTTGCGCGCCTGAACCAGGTGCCAATGATTGCCTTAAATGTAGATCGAACGTTTATTCACAAAGTATCTAAACAAGGTTGGAATGCTATCCCCCAAAACGAACGCTTAGGCTTGGGGAAACGCGCCGCCCCTTCCAAAGACTATCTCAACATGCTGGGGCAAATTTATGCGCTCCATGGCAAAGACAAAAAAGCTGCACCGACCGTAGATGACCCAAGGTTTTCTAGCTTCGTTGACGTGCAAGTGACCTGGGATCAGGCCATGGCCCAAGCGATTGCATCGACGCTAAACGCCAAAAAGAATTCAAAAATGATCGCCATTGTCGGACGTGGGCACCTGGAATTTAACTATGGCGTCCCTCATCAATTGGCTGCATTAGGGGTCAATAAATTAGCCGTCCTCAGCCCGTGGGATATTGAACGTCCGTGTTCAGACCTTAAAAACAAGCGCGGGCAAAAGGTTGCCGATGCGGTGTTTGGCCTTTCTGAAAATCAAGACGTTCAACCCAGCCCCGGCCCGAAACTTGGCATCATGATCGAAAATGATAAGGATGGTGGCGGGGTCCGCATTGGGGACGTTTTGGAAAAATCAATCGCCCAAACATCCGGATTGTTAAAAGGCGATCTACTGACCATGGCGGCTAGCCAGCCGCTGAAAACGACGGGGGACTTGATTGCGATTGTCAAAGCCATGGCACCCGGAACCTGGTTGCCGTTGACCCTTAAACGCGGAACCCAAACGTTAGACATCGTAGCACACTTCCCGGTCACGTTTAAAAAACCTCAACACCCATGAAGACCATCTGCGCCCTGATCCTATCCCTATGCTTTGCAGCCCCCGCGTGGGCCTCCCAAGTTGCCCATCACGAAGTGCAGGTCCAACTTGACCCGGTGATGAGCACCGTCGTCGTCAAGGATCAAATTTCCGTGCACGGCCAAGGCCCGACGCCGTTCACCTTATCGTCGGCGTTTTCCATCACGTCGTTAAGCGTCGATGGTCAGGCCCAGGCCCCCGCGCGTAAACAAGGGCGACTGGTGATTGACTTAGGCCCTATGGGGTCTCACGAAATTTCCATTGCTACCAAAGCCACGCTCTCACAAAAAACACAGGTGCCGTTCTTAACCGCCCAAGGAGGCTATTTAGGCTCGAATTGGTTGGCGCATCCCGGTGACTATCTCGCCACCTGGACCCTCGATGGACAAAGCCCGAAAGGCCAGAAATGGTTGACCGAAGGACGGCTGATTTCTGAAGCCGATACCGAAACGGGTTATCGCGCCCACTTTCGTTCGACCGATCATCCAAGCGCACCGCCCACCCTGATCACTGGGCCGTTTAAAATTTCCGAACGCCTAGACGGTAACATACGAGTGCGCACCTATTTCCACCCTGAACTGGCCCCCTTGGCTCAAGGCTACCTAGACGATACGGTGGGCTATATTCAGGATGCCAGTGCCACCATTGGGCCTTTTCCCTATCCCGGTTTTTCCATCGTATCCGGCCCCATGCCCGTGGGGTTTGGCTTGCCCGGCATGACCTATATGGGGCGGCGGGTTTTGGCATTACCATTTATCCGCACCACATCATTACCCCACGAGGTTTTGCACAACTGGTGGGGCAATGCGGTTGAAGTGGATTATGCCAGCGGCAATTGGGCCGAAGGGTTGACCACCTTTCAGGCCGACTTAGTACAATCGGCACGGCGCAATGGCGATGGTGGACGAGCAAAGCGTTTAGAGTGGCTACGCAATTATGCCGCCTTGCCCGCAACCTCTGACCAAGCGCTGAGCGACTTCACATCAAGAACCCATGATGCCTCGCAAATTGTTGGCTATGGCAAGACCGCGTTTGTTTTTCATATGCTCAAAAATCATTTAGGGAAGGATACTTTCACACGATCCCTGCAACAATTTTACAGCATCAACGCTTATAAAACGGCAAGCTGGTCTGATCTGAAAGCCGCCTTCGAGACCGTTTCCGGTGCTGACCTTTCGCCCTTTTTTAACGCTTGGATTACACAACCCGGCGCACCAGACTTAAAGCTTATTGATGCCAAAGCCGACAGCTCTAAGGTGACCTTTAGCTTAGGCCAGTCACCTACTTACCCGTTGGACATACCCGTCCGCGTACGCACGCAAAGCGGCGACCAAGCGCTAAGTGTCCGCCTTAACGCACCAAGCCAGACCTTCACCCTCACCGCCAAAGACACCGTGTTGGGGCTGAGCATTGACCCGAATTTTGATGTCTTTCGCCGTTTGGCCTGGGGCGAGATGCCACCGATTTTTCGCGATGTGACCTTGGCCCCGGACACCCAGCTGGTTTTGGTTGGTCAGGACCCAGAGATCAACACCCTGGCGCGACAATTGGCCGAACACTTACTGCAACGTCCGGTCCAACAACAAGGCACCGAGGGAACAGCGGGACCACGCCTCATCATTGGACTCGATTCAGATGTGGCACCATACCTTCAAGGTACCCCCCCATCCGCTGCGGATGGTCGCGCCTATGTTGCACGCGATGCTTTAGGACGCGCGACACTCTTTGTCATGGCGACCGATATGCGCAACTTGGCCGGATTAGGGAAAGTCTTAGCGCACTACAAACGGCGCAGCTTTGTCACCTTTAAGGCGGGAAAAATCATAGACAAAGGGGTCTCGCCAGTCCCCGCCAGCCCGTTAGCCCGCACCTTCAACGCCAACGGCTCTTGACGAAATCTCGACAAGGTCACACCCTGAAACCATGGAAACGGAATCGCCAAAACTAAAGCGGGCCTTAGGCCTTGTCAGCCTAACGCTTTATGGCCTGGGTATCATCATCGGTGCGGGCATCTACGTTTTGGTGGGGGCCGTGGCAGGTCGGGCCGGCATGGCGGCACCGCTCGCTTTTTTATTAGCAGGTGTGCTGGCGGCCTTCACGGGACTTAGCTATGCCGAACTGGGGCAACGCTTACCCGATGCCGCCGGAGCCGCCGTTTATGCCCGTGAAGGCTTTAAGCGTCCCTGGGTCGGGCGCGTGACAGGCTATGCCACCTTGTTGGTGGCTATGGTTGCCGCTGCCAGTGTGACACGCGGTGGGGCGGGATACCTCCTGGCAATCGTCGATATTCCGCTTCCCGTAGCCAGTGGCCTCGTGATTATTGCTTTCACCGTCCTGGCCTGTTGGGGGGTCAAGGAAAGCGTATACATCGCTTCAACAATGACGCTGTTAGAAATCGGGGGCTTAGCCTTCGTTATTTTCAGTGCTGGCGATACCTTGGGCGATCTCCCCCAACGCATTTCTGAAATGTGGCCGCAAGACTCAAGCGCTTGGATTGGCGTTATGGGCGGTACCTTTTTAGCCTTTTTTGCCTTTTCTGGCTTTGAAGCCATCGTCCACATGGCCGAAGAAACCAAGGATGTCGGGCGCACGTTGCCCCGCGCGGTGGTGCTGTCCATCACCATATCAGCCGTACTTTACATGTTGGTGGTGACGATTTCGGTGCTGTCCATTGCGCCCACCGACTTAGCCGCATCGCATGCGCCGCTGTGTTTAGTGGTGAATTGCGACAGCCCCAACATGGCGTTATTCCCCATCATCGCGATCATTGCGACGCTCAACGGGGTGCTGATAGAAATCGTTTTGATGTCACGCATTGCCTATGGCATGGCTCAGCGCAACTGGCTTCCAAGTTTTTTATCCCGGGTACACGTCAAACGCCAAACACCGATAACAGCCACTCTCTTCATAGGCGGCATTGTCATTTTACTTGCCACATCGCTAGAGTTCGAGCCGTTGGCCCGCATCACCAGCGCTTTGATGCTCGTTATTTTTGTGATTGTGAATATGTCTTTGGTGCTGCTGAAGCGGCAACCGAAAAAGGTCCAACTGAGTTTAGAAATTCCTCTATGGGTGCCGATATGTGGAACCATTAGCTCGCTGGCCGTGTTGGCCGCAGAGGTTTTGAGCTAAGCAACCAAAAGCAAGGCCATCAAGCCACCCATGGCGCCAATTGCCACGGCCACGGTATACACCCCCACCTTCAGCATATTTTTGAAGGTCGATCTTGAATTTCCATCCATTAATGCATCTTGGGCCGTCATCGGACTTTCCTTTTCAAACTCTATTGATCAAAAACCTAAGAGTTCCTAAAACTGATCTTGTAGCGTACTTTGATTTGATTAAGATTTGGTAAGCGTCTCACACTTGCCCACGGGGACGTTTTCGGCTACTAACCAACGGGTTTCGTAAGAGGGATGCTCTGTGGCCCTCGACACATTCTTTTTTTAAGCGATCAGGTTTTATGAATTCTCTTCCCGAACAAGCGTTATTGCCCGCTGGTATGCAGGATGGTTTACCACCCGAAGCCGCCCTAGAAGCGAAAACGGCCGAACTTTTGATGGCTCAGTTTGACGCTTGGGGCTATTCGCGGGTCAAACCACCGCTGATGGAATTTGAAGAAAATTTATTGTTTGGCACCGGGCAAGCCGTCTCGAACCAAGCGTTTCGCGTTCAAGACCCGGTGAGCAAACGTATGTTAGCGCTGCGCCCGGACATGACCATGCAAGTGGCCCGTATCGCTCAGTCACGCCTCAGCAATTCACCCCGCCCGCTGCGCTTAGCCTATGCGGGTCAAGTGGCGCGGGTGCAAAGTTCGCAACTGCGCCCTGAACGTCAATTCGGTCAAGTGGGTGTGGAACTGATCGGTGCCAGTGGCCCCGCCGCCGATATCGAAGTTGTCTTGATGGCCGCCGAAGCTTTGGACGCCGCAGGGGTTAAAAATCTATCTATTGATTTGGGTTTGCCAACCCTTTGCCCCGCCGTCACCAAAGACTTAGATTTAGACGAGACCACGCGCGCCACCCTAACAACCGCCTTGGACCGCAAGGACGCGGCGGGCCTTCAAGCCTTAGCGGGAGTACTTGGCAACGACGTGGCACAAACTCTGATTTCCATGCTGGCCGCCCTCGGCCCTGCCCCCCTAGCCATTGCTAAGCTTGACGCTATCGACCTGCCCAGCGCCGCCGCCGAACAACGTGCCCATTTAAAGGCCGTGATCGAAGGTGTTTTAGCGGCGCGTCCAGGCTTAACCTTGACCGTCGATCCTGTTGAAGGCCGTGGTTTTGAATACCACACGGGCGTCACGTTTGCCTTATTCTCCCGATCTGTGATGGGGGAATTAGGGCGCGGTGGTCGTTATGAAGCGGGCAGCCTTGAGACCCACGAAGCCGCGACCGGACTGACTTTGTTTATGGATACCGTTATGAAGGCCGTTGCCCCTGGCAAGGCCGCAGATTGTGTCTTTTTGCCATTCGGCACCAATCCGGCCCAAGCTGGTAAATTGCGCCGTGAAGGCTGGCGGACTATGGCGGGATTAGAAACAACAGATAACGTTCACACCACGGCCCAATATCTTGGCTGTTCTCATGTGCTAGAAAATGGCACTGTAAATAAACTGGACTAGATTCTAGATAACGACTTTAAGGGGATACTATAATGGCCAATGTGGTTGTCGTCGGCTCGCAATGGGGTGATGAAGGCAAAGGCAAAATCGTTGATTGGCTGTCTGAACGGGCCGATGTGGTGGCGCGTTTTCAAGGTGGTCACAATGCTGGCCACACCCTGGTCATCGACGGTGTGGTCTATAAGCTGCACATTTTACCATCTGGCATCGTGCGCCCAGGGACTTTGTCCGTGATTGGTAACGGCGTGGTTCTTGATCCTTGGAATCTCCTCCATGAAATTGAAACCTTGCGCGGGCAAGGTGCTGCCATTTCACCTGAAAACCTCAAGGTTGCTGAAAATGCGCCGTTGATTTTGCCGCTTCATGCCAATTTAGACAAAGCCCGCGAAGAAGCCTTGGGCAGTGCCAAAATCGGCACCACCGGGCGCGGCATTGGCCCCGCGTACGAAGACAAAGTCGCACGCCGCGCCATTCGCGCTGGTGATTTGAATGACGAAGATCTGGTCTGCGCCAAAGTGGAAAAGATGCTGTTCCACCACAATGCGCTGTTGCGCGGTTTTGGTCAGTCCGAACTGAAGGCTGAAGACATTGTTGCCGAGCTGATGGAACTGGCCCCTAAATTGTTGCCTTATATCGACACCACTTGGAAAACGCTCGACGAAGCCAAACGCGCCGGCAAACGTATTTTGTTTGAAGGTGCTCAAGGTACGATGCTGGACATCGACCACGGCACCTATCCGTTTGTCACCTCATCCAATGTGGTCGCCAGTCAGGCGGCAACCGGCACCGGGATGGGTGCAAACGCCATTCAATATGTGCTCGGCATTACCAAAGCCTACACCACACGCGTCGGTTCCGGCCCCTTCCCAACCGAACTTTTCGACGATGTTGGCAAAGGTTTGGGCGAACGCGGTCACGAATTTGGCACCACCACCGGACGGCCACGGCGCTGTGGTTACTTTGATGCCGTGTTGGTTCGCCAAGCCGTAAAAGTCAACGGCATCACGGGCATCGCGCTGACCAAACTTGACGTTTTGGATGGCATGGACGAAATCAAGGTTTGTGTGGGTTATCGACTGGACGGGCGCGAAATCGATTATTTACCCGCCTCGACCAAGGAACAAGAAAACGTTGAACCGATTTACGAGACCTTAGAAGGCTGGTCAGACACCACCTATGGCGCTCGCAGTTGGGCCGAACTTCCCGCCACCGCGATTAAGTATGTACGGCGCATTGAAGAACTGATTGAGGCCCCGGTGGCGCTTTTATCGACCAGTCCAGAACGTGAAGATACAATTTTGGTTCGGGACCCGTTTGTAGATTAAGACACGATCCCCAAAGACGTCCTAGGCATATACTTAAGGATAACCTCAAAGACATTGATTCTTTGGGCTTTATTGGGTAGTCTATGGCTCTGTCAAATATGCCCGTAGAATTCGGGCTGGAGGGCCGTAATGGCAAACGCCCTGGAGCAGGCCGTAGAAACGGTCGAGCCAGATACAATCGAGTCCCTTCTTCCGCCGGAAGAAGGGGATATTGTTGTGCCAGAAACCGACCCCGCATCTGGCCAAATGAGCGAACCTGAACTCGAAACTGACCCCGAAGACATCAGCCAGCATCCGCCGGCTACGCTTCATGGTCGTTACCTCATCTTTCCCGCGATGCCGTTGCCGGCATTCGATTCGCCGACGGCCAAGGCATATGCTGTCGAAGATCGCCGTGAACCGAAGCAAAATTTGTTTGCCTTAGTTTGTTCACCGATGCAGCCAACGGCAACCCATGTCATGAAAAAGCTACGCGATGCGAGCATTACCGGGTTGCTCCCCTTATCAGATTACGGCCCTACTTTTTGGTCCCCTTTGGGCCAAAAGTGCATGATCGTTGTTTTTCAACGTCCTCTAGGGGGGCGTTTTATTGAATCATTTGGCAAAGTCTCGCCTCACCTCAGCGAATATGAAATCGGTGCCAAGTACGTAGAACCGCTGGTAAAGGCGTTTCAAAGGCTTTCGGGAATGGGCGTAACGCACAGGGCCGTACGTCTGGATAATCTTTATTACATGGATGAGGAAAAAGAAAACCTGGTGTTGGGAGAGTGTGTCAGCACGCCACCGGGCCATGACCAGCCAGTCCTCTACGAATCCGTAGAATGCGCCATGGCCATGCCATCAGGCCGTGGGCCCGGTTTTATAGGAGACGACCTCTACGCCTTGGGCATTGGCATGGTGATTTTGTTGTTGAGCAAAGACCCCACACGAAAGCTCAGTAACGATGAAATCGTCCACGGCAAATGCGATCAAGGCACATACCCGTTTCTGTGCAGTAAAGAGCGCATCCCCCTGCAACTGATCGAAATTGTGCGCGGCCTTCTTGCCGATGACCCTGAAGAACGCTGGGATATCGAAGCCATATCTCGTTGGATAGAAGGCCAAAAGGCTCACGTCTCGCAACGTAAAAGCCTTCTCAAAGCCAAATCTCCATATATATTTTTGGATAAGGAATTTTACAGCCCTCGCAGCATTGCTTATGCCTTTTCCAAAAACATTGGCGAGGCAGCGAAGGCCATACGAGGGGGCAAATTAGATGCATGGCTACGCAAAGCTTTAGACCAACCCGAAATGGCAGATTCAATTTCTGCCCTCATCACCCTTGCCAAGGTTCATACTGGCAAACCAGAGGGTTCCGATGAAATATTAATCAGTAAGTCTTGTATGCGCCTCGATCCCTTAGGTCCCGTTCGCTACAAAGATTTTTCCTTTATGCCGGAAGGATTTGGCGAAGCTTTTGCCTCTGAATATTTCCACACATCGAACTTTCAAATTCCTGCAGAAATATTAGCACGGGACTTAGTCGGATATTATCTTGCGACGTTACCCGCTCAAAATTTAGACGTAAACAGTCAGATTAAAACGTTCAAAACGCTCAAGTCCTTTGCAAAACTGAATGAGATGGGCTTTGGCATGGAACGCTGCCTGTATGAACTGAACAAAACTCTACCCTGTCAAAGTGAATTCCTGAGGCTTGAATTTGTCTATGATATTGAAACGTTTCTGCCCACGCTCGATACGACTTCAAGCAAAGCCGACCAGCAAACCCGGCCCATGGATAAACACATGGCGGCCTTCATCGCGACGCACTTTAATCAGGACATTGCCCCCCATTTAAAGGCCCTTTGCGATCCTCGTGAGGAAACCTCGATGATTGGATTGTTGAGTTTGTATGCTTTGATGCAATGGCGTATGGGGCACGAGAATCTGTTTGGCCTTACCGAGTGGCTTGGAAATTTACTGCAACCAGCCATCAATACTTATCACAGTCGCACCACACAACAGACCATCGCCCAAGAAATTCCCTCGTTGGTCCGCCAAGGGAGCCTGCCCGACCTTTTTGATCTTATCGATAATTCTGTTCGCCGTCACAATGATGCTTTGGCCTTTAAACAGGCCCAATTTGAATTTTCACAAGCCGAGTCTGAAATTCAATCGTTTGTCGGCGAAGATGTAGACCAAGAACAAGAGGCCATAAAATCGGGTGAAAAAGCCACCGCTATGACCTCGGTCATTGTGGGCTTGATTGGTGCCGTCATTATTATTTTCGTCATGATCTTGTAGAGAAGTTGATATGAACGACCAAAAACAGCAAAGTAAAGCGACGGTTCTGACCTGGCTACTGTTGGTCGGAACCTTCATGGTGATCCTTGCTGGGCCAACCATGGTGCTCATGTTTTTCGGATTACTGCCAACGTTTGTCGCCTATATCATCGACCGTAGCGAAGGTAAAAGTGCTGGATTCACTGTTGGGTCTGCCAATTTTCTAGGAGTCTTTCCCTACATTGTAATCTTATGGCGTGGTGAAAATTCATATGCCGATGCGCTGAACATCACCACCGACCTTGTCTCTATGCTGGTCATGTATTCCGCATCCGCATTTGGCTGGCTGATTTTTATGGCTTTGCCAACCGTCATCAGTTCCTTCGTGCTTATTATGCAACAACGCAAAGTGGCTCAGCTTCGGGGTCTACAAAAAGAACTGATCGAAGAATGGGGGTCCACCGTCGCGGCGCTCGTCGAACAACAGCATTCAAGCGACCAAGAACAGCATTTGGAAGAAGCCTTCAAAAAACCAGAGCCCCGTTAGGGGCGCTGGTTAATGCGCAATCTTTTGTTCTATCACGGCATTTTTGACTGATTTTTGAAGCTTATCAAACGCACAGACTTCAATCTGGCGCACACGTTCGCGCGAGATACCAAACGACTGAGACAAGTCTTCCAAGGTTGCGGGCGTTTCCGTTAAGCGACGTTCGGTCAATATCGACTGTTCACGATCCGTCAGGCCTTTCATCGCCCCTGCCAACAATTGGCGCCGCTGCATAAGCTCTTGGGCATCGGCGAGCAAGTCTTCTTGGTTATCGCTGTCGTCTTGTAGGCCATCTTGCCATTCGCCTTCACTGTCGGCGCGCATAGGGGCGTTAAGAGAGGCATCCGCACCGCTAAGGCGACGGTTCATATTGACAACTTCATACTCAGCAACACCTAAGCGTTCTGAAATCTTTTCAACTTGGTCCGGCGAAAGATCTCCGTCTTCATAGGCTTTCATTTGGCCTTTGAGACGACGTAGATTAAAAAACAACTTTTTTTGTGCCGATGTGGTGCCCATTTTGACCAACGACCAAGAATGCAGGACATATTCCTGAATGGCCGCTTTGATCCACCACATGGCATAAGTCGAAACGCGAAAGCCCTTTTCAGGATCAAAGCGATTGATCGCTTGCATCATACCGATATTGCCCTCGGCGATAAGGTCGGCAAGCGGCAATCCATAGCCCCGATTGCCCATGGCAATCTTCGCCACCAAACGCAAGTGACTGGTCACCAGTTTATGAGCCGCTTGTTCATCACCTTCAACCACCCAAAGGTTGGCGAGACGTTGCTCTTCTTCAACGGACAGCATGGGGAATTTGCGGATGTCTTGCAGATAACGGGATAAATTTTGGTCTGGCGATACGCCCAGGCCTGGAATGGTCTCTATTTTTTTAACGGGGAGCCTTTTTTTTGCAACCGATGGAGCCACTTTATGAACGTGTGCTGCGTGTGCCATGACAAAAATCTCCGTAAAACAATGAATCAAATATTTAAGTTTAGATGCCTATGAATGAAGGCAACTCCTTAATACCCGACTATTTTACTAAGGATTAAATCTTTGTCAAATCATTTCTAACTCTTTGCACAACACGCTGATAAAATTATCTTTTTGATTTTTTAGAAATACTTTCTCTTTGGTTCCTGGATGGATGAATCCAAGCTCATAGGCATAAAGGGCTTGATGATCGAGGTTATCAATCGCCGCCCGTGCCGCTTGGGGCAGCTTCGCACGTTTTTTATGCGTGCGTCCGCCATACACGGGGTCGCCAATCACCGGATGGCCGATAGAGCTCATATGCACACGGATCTGGTGGGTCCGTCCCGTCGCCAACCGACATTCAACCAACGCCGCGATGTCACCGTAGACCTTGAGCACCTTAAATCTGGTCAGGGCATATTTCCCTCCCCGTTCGACCAGAGCCATTTTTTTGCGGTTTTGAGGATTGCGACCAATATTACCTTCGATTTCGCCTTGAGGCGGCATTGGCACCCCCCATACCAAGGCCAAGTAGGCACGATCCATGGAATGGTCAGCAAATTGTTCACTGAGGCCCCTGTGAGCGGCATCATTCTTAGCCGCGATCATCAGACCGCCTGTCCCCTTGTCCAAACGATGCACGATTCCGGGCCGCGCCACGCCCCCGATTCCAGATAAACTGCTGCCACAATGAGCCAACAACGCATTCACCAGCGTCCCATCCGCATTACCCGCCGCCGGATGCACCACCAATCCAGGCGGCTTATCAATAACAATCACATCGTCGTCTTCATAGATAACGTCCAAGGGAATGTCTTGCGGTTCGGGTTTGTCCGCCACCACAGGCGGGATGGTGACCGTAAAGACATCACCAAAGCGGACTTTTTTCGAGGCATCACCAACCACTTTTTCGTTCTGTTTGACATGACCAGCGTCCATCAAAGCCTTAAGCCGAGAGCGCGAGTAGCCCTCCAGCTCATCGGCTAAAAATTTATCCAAACGAACCCCGGTCTTGTTTTCGGGTACGTTGACGGTGTATGTGGTCTGTGTATTGTTGTTATTCATATCGAATAGATTGGACCAGTTTCATGAATGCACTTAAGGGGGCCGTCATTGTGATGAGCGTCTTGATCGCCATCTTGATGACGTTGATGGTATATGGACTATACCAGAAGTCTCAAAATCCTGACTTTAAGTTTTTTAATTTAAGTGGGTCCGACAAAACACCGCCAAAAGCCATGCCGCAAGTGCCTGTGTCTGGTGACCTTGGTCGCACGACAACGTCTGTTCCCGCCTTTGGCAATATCGCTTTGGATCTTCCCCAAGGAACCGCCATCATTTCGGCGACGCCGTCGGGCACCCAATTGGTTATCGTAACCGCCAGTGATGGCGTTCACGCTGACCAAGTGTGGATGGTCGATATGGCGAGTGGAAAAGTTCTCGGCCATGTTAACACCGGGCAATAAACAGCCAACTTTGGTGTTGATCGGCGCAGCCCCCTTGGCCGAAATTATGGCCCATGGCGAACGCACCTACCCTCAAGAATGCTGTGGTCTGTTGACTGGCTTTACCAATGAGAACGACGAACTTGTGATCAGCCAAGCGATTCCCAGCCCCAACGTAGCATCGGGTGGAGGCCTGGATGCTTTTGAAGTGGATCCCCAGGTGCGCTTCGATGTCATGCGTTCCGTCAAAGGGACCGATAGCGACATTGTGGGACATTACCATTCTCACCCCGACCATCCGGCCAAGCCATCAGCCACGGACTTAAACCTAGCATTTGAACCTGAATTCGTGTGGTTGATTATGGCCGTGGACAAAGGCCAAGCTAACCGTCCGCAAGCGTGGCGATTGGACGGCGAAACGCGCACCAGCCAATCGTTAACGTTAACGCGGCTCCCATGACCTCTGGCCCCGGCTCTATCACCCCCGAAGGCTTTGCCAAGCTGCAAGCAGAATTGCATCAGTTGTGGGACGTTGAGCGGCCCGAAGTCGTACGAACGGTGTATTGGGCGGCTGGCAATGGTGATCGGTCTGAAAACGGTGATTATATCTATGGCAAAAAACGTCTGCGACAAATTGATGGGCGGGTGCGTTACTTACGTAAACGCTTAGAAAACCTTTCGGTCGTTGACCCGCGCCAGCAAAAAAATCAAAGCCAGATCTTTTTTGGCGCCATGGTCGACTATGAAAGAGAAAACGGTGCGTTAAAAACCATCACCATTGTCGGCCAAGACGAAACCGATCCCAGCCTCGGCCGCATCAGCATGGACGCGCCTATAGGCCGGGCTTTGATGAAAAAATCGGTTGGGGATTTGGTGCTTGTCAGCACGCCCGCTGGCGAAGAAGAGCTTGAAGTGATGCGTATTCGCTATCCGTCTTAAGCCTTAAGGCAGGACGATTTCCACACGACGGTTTTTAGGGGCGTACTTGCCGTCTGGGGTCTTCACGATGGGACTTGTTTCCCCTTTTGCCAACACCAAAATTTCCGCTTCATCAAAGCCTAAGGCAACGAACGCAGCCCGCACGGCGTCGGCGCGGCGCTTGGATAGCCCTACATTATACTTATCATCACCCGAACTGTCGGTATGCCCGGTCAAATCAATGCGCGTCAGTTTCATGGCTTTGGCATTTTGGGCCACGGTTTCAATAATCTTATGACCTTCGGGTTTTAGGTCGGCTTTGTTCAAGTCAAAAAAGACCGTGTAGGCCGTCGGCAGAGTGCGTTCTGGTGTCGCGTCGACTGTGGCCTCAGCAACGGCAGCCTCAGCAACAACAGGCTCAACTTTGGCGACATGGGGTGCGGGTGGAGCCGGCTGGGTTAAAGGACTTTCTTTAGACTCGTTTTCAACAAGCTGTGTGGTTTGTGACTCAAGCGAGCTTGCCGCCTCACCTTGACGAGGGCTCATGCCCGCTGATCCGCCAAAGCTAAAGCGCAGGCCGACCATGGCACTATGGGCGGAAAAATCCATAGACGTCTTGGTTCCCACAGCCGTGGTAAAGTCAGCTTTCGCCGTCTTGTAATAACGGTAATCTCCAAACAAATCGATCTTATCATTCATCGCATAACTGGCGCCGACAATGCCTTGTGCCGCTGCCACCGAATCAGACTTATTAATCAATGATCCGCCAAAGGGCGTGCCATTTTTAATGTTTACATCGGCCAGACCGACACCAACACCAACATAAGGCTTCACCACCGAGTCCACATCCAGGTCATAAAGAGCATTGACCATCAGGCTGGTTGCCAAAGCCTCCCCCGAAGCAGCGGTCGCGGCAACGGATTTTAACCCTGCCGCCCGTCTGGAAATTTCAGCCTCTGCACGCCAGTTCGTTCCATAGTCATAGCCAACGACGGCGGCCCCCATGGTGCTGTAGTCAAACACAACCTTGCCGCCACTGGTGCCACTGGCCGTAACGTCCGGGCTGCTGGAAAGGCCAAGCCCTGCCCCCACATACAATCCATCCCCCGCATGAGCCGGAAGAGACAGTATGGATAAAAAGCTTAAAGCGAGGATGGCTGAGGTCAGTATTTTTTGCATGGCACTCTCATAACGTTCGATTCGTCAGTGCCGACTTTGAGACATTATGTTGAATATTCGGTTAAGATTCGCACACGATGTAGTAAGCGTTAATCGCCGAGAACCCGTCCTTCGCGCCGAGGGTCAGCGGCCCCAACCAGACCATCCGCCGTGACCGCAATAACGTGGAGGCCGCTGTTTAAGTCCCGCACTTTGACTTTATGGCCCAGGCCTTCCAGCGCCGTGACCAAATCTTGGCTGTTGGTATTGGCCTCAACCTCTAAGGTGCCAAAGCGATCCACAAAATGCGGTTGCGAGACCGCCGCAGCCACATCCAACTTTCCGTCCAAAATCGCCACCAATGTTTTGGCGACATAACCAATGATGCGCGAGCCACCGGGCGACCCCAGCACTAACTTTAAATGTCCATCAGGGCCATACACAATGGTCGGGGCCATCGACGACCTTGGACGTTTGTGAGGCTGTAGGCGATTGGCAACGGGTTTGCCATCGACCACAGGAACAAACGAAAAATCGGTCAGTTCATTGTTAAGCAAAAACCCCCGCACCATCACCCGTGAGCCAAAACCATTTTCAATGGTCGACGTCACCGACACCGCATTGCCTTCCCCATCGACAATCGACAGGTGAGAGGTCGAGGGGAACTCAATGGAATTATCTTGACCAGCCAGCTTGCCTAACACGCCGGGAGGCTGTCCGGCCTCAACCGTTTTTAAGGCTTTGTTCGGATCGATTAAGGCGGCGCGGGCTTTGAGATATTCAGGGTCCAAAAGCCCTTGCGTCGGCACCTCTGTGAAATCACCATCGGCCATGTACAGACCACGGTCGGCAAACGCCAAACGGCTGGCTTCCCCAATCAAATGGACGCTCTTGGGCGTTTGTTTTGAGACGTCAAAAGGGCGCAGAAGCCCAAGAATTTGCCCCACGGTTAAGCCCCCAGACGAGGGCGGCCCCATGCCACAGACGCGGTTTTGGCGGTACAAAACACACACCGGGGGACGTTCAACAACACCATACGCACGCAGATCATCAAGGCTTAGAAGGCCCGGATTGTTAGCGGCGCCTTGCACGGCCGTAACGATGTCTTGGGAAATTTCCCCACGGTAAAACACATCCGGGCCTTTTTGGGCAATCAGGCGCAAAGTTTGCGCGAAGGCAGGGTTTTTCAACACGGCGCCCGCTTTTAAAGGTGCGCCTTCCTGGTCAAAGAAATAAGCCTTCGTATCCGGGTACGTGGACAACCGCTTTTGATCTTTGGCGATCAGTTGGGCCAACCTTGGCGAAACAGAGAAGCCTTGGTCGGCCAACTGAATGGCGGGGGCTAACAACCGTTCCCATCGCAATTTTCCATAACGTCGATGGGCCTCAAACATCAGCTTTAAGGTGCCGGGAACACCCACCGAACGACCGCCAACAACGGCCTCAAAAAACTTCATCGGCGTGCCATCGGGTTTAAGAAACAACGTTTCAGTGACACCGCCCGGCGCCGTTTCCCGACCATCTAAGGTGATCAGTTCGTGGTTTTTTTCATCGTGGTAAACAAGGAACGCACCGCCACCCAATCCGCTGCTTTGCGGTTCGACCAAGCCCAGCACCATTTGGGCTGTGACCATCGCATCGACCGCACTGCCGCCTTCTTTTAAGACCTCATAACCCGCTTGAGCCGCCAAGGGATTGGCCACGGCAATCATGAATTTTTGGGCCTTCACTTGGGTTGATGTCACCCGTCCTGTGGCGGCCTCTGGGGCTAAGTCTTGAGCCAGGGCTGAGCTAAGGACAAGCCCCATTCCCATCAGAACCAAGCCAATGAACGTAATAGATATCTTGCGCATCTTATTCTCCCGTTTTAAACATAGGCTACATCAAACACGTGTGCATTGAAAAGAGTGGATCATGAAACAGACCTTAGCCCAAAACCTTAAGCGTACCGCCATGACTTTATGGGCGGCCTCGTCGTTTTTTGCTGTTAGCACTGCTTATGCGGGCGATACGGTTACGATCGCCAATGATCCGCTGGCGGTTAAGGAATGCAGCGCGTGCCATGCTGCGTATGGCCCCCACTACCTAAGATCCTATGCCTGGCAAAAAATTATGGGCGATTTAAGCAATCACTTTGGCGAAGACGCCAGCCTTGATGAAGCCACGCGCCGTAAAATCGAAGAGTATTATGTTTACAACGCGGGCCGCCCCCGGAAAATCGGTCTTCGGATTAGCGAGAAAAAATGGTTTGTTCGTGAGCATGGCTCTAAACGCGTCCGCGATAACCTCGTAAAAAAAGGCGTCAATATTTCAAATTGCACGGCTTGCCATAAAACCAGAACCAGCACTGCCGAACACCGCCCCAAATAGCCCTTTATTTGGCCTTTCGTTCCTTTGACGGAATTTTTTTGACGTAAACGTCATAAAGGTTCACCATATGTGTATATGCGCAAGGGGGGATGGCCAAAAGGGTGTCCAAATATGTCGCACCACGACTTCAGTTTCGATCTGAACGAAAACACCTACGATTGGTGTGTGAAGTCTTTTCATGCTCTGCGCAGCAACCTTGGCGTCAATCTTAAAGTCCATCACGATCACGGCCAAACCGAACAGGGCGACATATTTCTGTTCAATCATTTTGCGCGTTTTGAAACCATCGTGCCACCATACATTATTCACCAAGCCACCGGGGCTTATTGCCGAACCATTGCCGATCATGCCTTGTTTGAAGGCAACGAACGGGTCGGTTCTTTTATGCGCAGCGTTGGGGCGGTCCCCAACAACATGCCGGGACTGCTGCCGTTCTTGGCTGCGGAAATTTTAAGTGGGCGCAAGGTGGTTATCTTTCCCGAAGGCGGCATGGTCAAAGATCGCAAGGTTATGAATTCTGAGGGCGAATACAACATCTATTCCCGCTCTGGTTCCGAACGCCGTAAACACCACAGAGGGGCAAGCGTTCTGGCTCTCACCTTAGATATTTTCAAACGCCGCATTCTCACGCTGCAACTTCGCGAAGACAATGTGCGCATTGAGCGCTGGACCAAGGCGCTGAACATGCCGAGTTGCGAAGCCCTGCTTAAGGCGGCGGCAAAGCCCACCGTCGTTGTGCCGGGCACCATTACCTTTTATCCGTTACACATTGATGAAAATGCCTTCAGCCGAGGGGCTGAATTGTGGGCCAAAGGACTCAGTCGCCAGTTTGTCGAAGAGTTAATCGTCGAAAGCAATATCTTGCTCAAAGACACTGACATGGACATCCGTTTGGGTGAGCCCTTGTACACCCACAAAAAATGGCATTGGTGGGAACGGCTGTTATTGGAACGCCATTTTAAAAAAGTCAGCTCCCTTGAGGACCTGTTTAACCTGCGCAGCCTACACGCCGAGGATTGGACCGAACGTATGTTGGTCAAGTGCATCTCTGTGGAAACCAACCGCATCCGCGATCTCAGCATGAGAGCCCTGTATACAGGCATAACCGTGAATTTAAGCCATGTCGCATCCCGTTTAATCATTGATTTGGTCAAGCGAGGAAAGACCTGTATCAATCACAAAACCTTTCATTACACCTTGTACTTGGCCTTAAAAAAACTTCAGACTCTCCCCGGCGCGCACCTCCACCGCAGTCTGTATTGGCCGGACCGCTACAGGGGGCTGATTGATGGTCACTGCATCGAACTTGATCGGTTTTTAGATGGCATAAAATCGGCAGGCCTTATTGAAAACACGGAGGATGGTTATCAATTCTTGTCCCCGTTGTCGGAAACATTTGAATTTGATGAGGTCCGGCTCAGCAATCCGATCTTGATTTATGCCAATGAAATCGCGCCGCTTGAAAGTGTGCGCAAGGCCATCGACGAAGCCCTTATTGAGGCTGACTTAATCACCGAACTGGACCTTGCCGAGCTGTTGTTCGATGATGAAATGCGCGCCCATGAATGGAACCGTCAGCACCATCACAAACCCCGCCACGCAGACATAAACGACAAAGAAACGGCCACTGAAAGCGGTGCGCCTTACCTGTTGCTACCCCCCAAAAGAAGCCGCGTTGGGGTGTTGTTAATTCACGGGCTTTTAGCATCCCCCGCCGAATGGTCTGGGTACGCCCATAAACTTCATGACCAAGGTCACGCGGTGTTGGGTGTGCGCTTGGCAGGCCATGGCACCTCACCTTGGGATTTGCATGACCGCAAATGGCGCGAGTGGTTGGCAGCGGTTGAACGGTGCTACAGAATTTTGTCGGCCCATTGCGATCAAATCGTCGTCATGGGGTTTTCCTCCGGTGGTGTGTTGGCTTTGATCCATGCCTCCGAATGGCCAAAAAAACTAGTCGGCGTTGCCAGTATCAGTGCCCCTCTGAAATTTAGAGAAACCAAATTAGCCTTCGTGCCTTTTCTCCATGGCCTCAATCAATTGACCGACTGGCTGCCCATGATGGACAGCGTCATGCCGTTCCAAGAACATGACAGCGAACATCCGCACATCAACTATCATTCCGTGCCCGTCCCTGCCCTTTATGAATTGCAAACCATGGTCGATGAGATGCAGAACCGCTTGCCTGAAATACAAGTGCCCGTGCTGTTGATCCAAGCCGATGAAGACCCCGTGGTTCACCCTGACAGCGTCAAACATATCTACAGCAAGCTGGCCACCGACTGCCAACTGAAGTGGATCAACAGTGACCACCACGCCATCGTCACCGATGACGGCTCTGAATCTTGGGATATGCTTGATACTTTTATGTCCAAAATTATTGACATTGAGGAGGATCAGCCATGAACGCACATCCACCCTCTGGGCCCGCCACCAAAATTCTATCCGACATGGCCGAACGCCATCCCGATTTAAAGTGCCTAGACTTTTTAGGCAGCCTCCAAAGTTATGGCGACGTGTGGAACCAAGTGCGTCATGCCGCGCGGGGTCTACAAGATTTAGGCATCACCAAAGGCGACCGGGTTGGTTTGTGCCTGCCCAATTGTCCGTATTATGTGATCGGCCATTATGCAACGCTGTCGTGTGGTGCCACGGTGGTCAATTTCAATCCGCTCTATACCGAAGAAGAACTGCGCCATCAGATTGTCGACAGCTCCGTAGTGGTGATGTTCACGCTGGACCTCAAAACCATTTATAATAAAGTCGCCCCAGCCCTGCACACCACGTGTTTGCGCTCCATCGTGGTGTGCGCATTAAGCGAGGCCTTGCCGCCTGTTAAAAGCCTTCTGTTTCAAGCCTTCAAGCGTGCCGAAGTCGCCGACTACCCCAAGGACTTGGGTCATGTCCCGTTCAACTTGTTGATCGCCGACAATGACGAACCCAAAACCGTCGATATTGATGCCCAAAAAGACATCGCCGTCATTCAATACACCGGCGGCACCACCGGCACTCCCAAAGGGGCACTGCTGACCCACGCCAACATTCGCGCCAACACTGAACAAGTGCGTATGTGGTTGGGCGACACGACGCCTGGGCAAGATAAATTTCTGTGTGTCATTCCTTTTTTTCACGTGTTCGCCATGACCGCCGCAATGAATTTAGGACTGGTCACAGGATCGGAATTAATCTTGTTGCCCCGGTTTGAATTAAAGGACGTCCTGGAAACCATTACCGACAAAAAACCAACCTTGTTTCCCGCTGTGCCGACGATTTACGGGGCCATCAATAACGCCGAAAATTTAGCCTCGTTTGATTTAACCTCAATTCGCTATTGCATCAGTGGCGGGGCCTCGTTACCGACCCAAGTCAAAACGGACTTTGAACGGTTAAGCGGGGCGGTGGTGGTGGAAGGCTATGGCTTGACCGAAGCCTCTCCGGTGGTCGCCTGCAATCCACCCTTGGGCAAAAACAAACCAGGTTCCATTGGTCAAGCTTTACCCTGGACGGAAATTCAATGCCGCGCCTTGGATAATTTCAAAAACACCGTCGTCCTTGGCGAACCCGGAGAACTGGTCGTACGCGGACCACAGGTCATGGCCGGATACTTAAACACGGCCTCTGAGACCGAACTGGTTTTACAAGAGGGCTGGTTGAGAACTGGGGACGTTGGCTATCAAGACGAGGACGGTTATTTCTTCCTCACCGACCGCATCAAAGACATGATCAATTGCTCAGGCTTTAATGTTTATCCGCGTGTGATCGAAGACGTTTTATATCGCCATCCAGACGTTGTTGAGGCCGTCGTGATTGGCATCGCGGATGCGTATCGGGGCGAGGCCCCCAAAGCCTTCGTGACCTTAAAGCCGAACGCGACTGCAACTGAGGAAAATTTGATGACCTTTGCCCATGACCATTTAAACCCCATCGAGCGGCCCACCGCCGTTGAAATTCGCAAATATTTGCCCAAGACGCTTATCGGTAAACTCTCAAAAAAAGAGCTGATCAAGGAGCATTCCCATGGATAAGTTCTATTCCGTCGCAGAACTCGCCGAGGCTTGCGACGTCACCCCGCGCACCGTGCGTTTGTACATTGAAAAAAAGTTACTCTGCCCTCGCCGCGTCGGACGCAGTTTTGTGTTCACGTCCAAAAGTGTTGAACGGCTGCAAACCATCTTGCGCGACAAATGCATTGGTCTTTCGTTAGAGGAAATCAAAACCCGCCTAGATGCGGTGTCGTCGAAGGATTTTAAAAGTTTGATTGCTCGGGTTGATGACGTCATCGCGTGCGCTCAGATCGAACGCAAAGTCTTGTGTAAGCAACTGTCACAGTCCGGCCCAAAAAGGAGTTAGGCTCATGAAATCCATCGTTATCGCCGGTTATGCGCGGTCACCCTTTACCTTTGCCACCAAGGGTGCCTTGGCCCACACGCGGTCAGATGAAATGGCCGCTCAAGTGGTCAAGGGTTTGATCGAACGCACAGGGGTCGCCCCCAAAGATATCGAAGACCTGATCATGGGCTGCGCCTTTCCCGAAGGCGAGCAAGGATTCAACATCGCCCGTTTGGTGGTGTTATTGGCCAAGCTGCCATTGGCGGTGGGCGGGGTTACGGTGAACCGGTTTTGCGGATCGTCCATGCAAGCCATCCACATGGCGGCTGGGGCCATGCAGATGGGTGCCGGGGAAGCCTACATCTGCGCTGGCGTGGAATCCATGAGCCGCGTTCCGTTGACCGGGTTTAATCCTTTGCCGCATCCAGAGCTCGCCAAACGTATGGCGGGCGCGTACATGGGTATGGGTGAAACGGCGGAAAATGTGGCGCAGAAATATGACCTGAACCGCGAAGACCAAGACGCCTTTGCTTATGGGAGCCACCAAAAAGCGGCTAAGGCGCAAGCGGCTGGTTTGCTGCAAGACGAAATTGTTCCCATCGACACGAAGGCTGGCTTGGTCCGCGAAGACGGCTGCATTCGGGGGGACTCAACGTTAGAAGCCCTAGCCGATTTAAAGCCCGCTTTTTTGCAAACAGGCACAGTCACCGCCGCCAGTTCATCCCCCTTAACCGATGGCGCCGCCGCCGTCTTGGTCACCACCGAAGACTATGCCAAGGCCCATAACTTAGAGATATTGGCCCGCATCAAAAGCTTTGCCGTGGCGGGTTGCAAACCGGAAATTATGGGGATCGGTCCCGTTGGCGCGACTAAAAAAGCGCTTAAACGAGCGGGGCTTACCCTTAAAGATATCGATGTTATTGAATTGAACGAAGCCTTTGCCAGTCAGTCCTTGGCCAGCATCCGCGACTTAAAACTGGACATTAACAAAATCAACTTAGATGGCGGGGCGATTGCCATCGGCCACCCCCTTGGGGCTACGGGTGCCCGCATCACCGGCAAGGCTGCGCAAATTTTGCACCGCACCGGGGGCAAGTATGCCCTGGCCACCCAATGCATCGGCGGTGGTCAAGGCATCGCCACGATTTTGGAGGCGGTATCATGAAAACAGTCCAAAAAATCTGTGTCATTGGAGCCGGAGTCATGGGTGCCGGAATCGCTGCCCAGGCCGCCAATGGCGGGGCCGAAGTGGTGCTGCTTGACGTTGTCGACGGGGCGGCCGCTGGGGCTGTGAAAAAAATGCTCAAAGCCAAACCGCTGGCTTTTATGCATCCCTCGTTCGCCAAACGCATCACGGTCGGCACCACCAAGGATGACCTGCATTTGATCAAAACGTGTGACTGGGTGATCGAAGCGGTGATTGAAAATTTAGCCATTAAGCAAAGTCTGTATGGGGACGTCGCTGAGCATCTTAAGGCTTCGGCGGTGCTCTCGTCCAACACTTCGACCCTGCCCGTAGACGTTTTAACACAAGGCATGGCGAGCAAACTGAAACAGCGTTTTCTGATTACTCATTTTTTCAATCCTCCGCGCTATATGCGTTTATTGGAAATCGTGTCGGGTCCCAAAACCAACGCCAAAGCGGTCGCCCCGGTCCTTGATTTTATCGATCAACGCATGGGTAAAAGCATCATCAACTGTCATGACACGCCGGGCTTTATCGCCAACCGCATCGGAACCTTTTGGATGCACGCGGCAATCACCGAAGCCTTTGCGTTGGGGATCACCGCCGAACAAGCCGACGCGGTTTTAAGCCGCCCCATTGGGGTACCAAAGACCGGAGTGTTCGCGCTGTTGGATTTGGTCGGCGTTGATTTGATGCCGCACATTTTATCCAGCTTTCACGACACCCTGCCCAAAGGCGATGCCTTTCATGACCTTGGACCCGCCCCTGAACTGTTATCAAAGATGATCAAGGACGGTTACACAGGTCGCAAAGGCAAGGGTGGTTTTTTTCGCTTGGATGAACAGCGCAACAAAGAAGTCATTGATTTAAAAACAGGTACCTATGGCCCCGCGCGCAGACCCAATCCAGAGGCGGCTAAGGCGGCCAAAAGTGGTGGCCTGCGCGGATTATTTGAACACGATAGTATCGAAGGCCGCTACGCCTGGTCGGTGATGTCAAAGACCTTGGCCTATGCAGCACAATTGGCGCCCACCATTGCCGATGACATTGAATCTGTCGATCGTGCCATGCGCCTTGGTTACAATTGGAAATGGGGTCCGTTCGAATTGATCGACAAAATGGGCGCATCCTGGTTTCGCCACCGCCTTTTGGCTGACAGGCAACACATTCCGCCGCTGTTGCAAACGGCCAGTGACCGATCGTTTTATCAAACGGGTTTTAGCGAATTGCATATGCTGACCTTTGATGGTTCGCACGCACAAGTGAACCGCCCCGCCGGAGTCTTGTTGCTGGAAGACGTCAAACGTAAGGGCCCACCGTTGTTTGAAAATCGTTCGGCCAAGGTGTGGAACCTGGGCGATGGTGTGGCGTGTTTGGAATTTTGTTCCAAGATGAATTCGCTCAACCCGTTCATCTTAAGCCTGATCAACCGCGCGGTGAAGGAATTGCCCGAACATGGTTACAGCGGTCTGGTCATTTATAATGAAGGCCGTAATTTTTCGGTTGGGGCCAACCTGATGATGTTGATGGCCTGTGCCAAATTGCGACTATGGCCCGTTATGCGGTGGATTCTTTCCCACGGACAAGACATCTTTGCCAATCTAAAGTTCGCTCCCTTCCCGGTCGTTGGCGCGCCTTCGGGGATGGCGTTGGGCGGCGGTTGCGAAGTGTTGCTACATTGTGACCGTTTGACCGCTCACAGCGAAAGTTACATCGGCTTGGTCGAAGCTGGCGTGGGCATCGTGCCTGGATGGGGTGGCTGTAAAGAATTATTGAGACGCTGGACGGTGTCCAAAAACCGCCCCAACGGCCCCATGCCACCCGTGATGAAAGCTTTCGAGGCCATTGCCACGGCGCAGGTCTCCGGCTCAGCTTTTGAAGCCCAGGACTTAGCCTTTTTAAGCTCAAACGACACCATCGTCATGAACCGTGATCGCGTGCTCGCCACCGCCAAGGCCGCCGTGATTGAGCTTGCCAAAGGCTATACACCACCCGAACCACTAGGCATGCATCTGCCCGGAGCGAGCGGTTATGAAGCGCTGAACCTAGCCATTCGGAACTTTGCCAACCAAGGCGTCGCCACCCCCCACGACGTGACCCTTTCTCATGAACTGGCGCGGGTGCTGTCAGGTGGGGATACCGATGTTATCGATGAGGTAAGCGAAAACGATATTCTGGCGTTAGAGCGCGACGCCATTATTAAGCTCGCCAAAACACCGCAAACCCGTGCTCGTATCGATGCTATGCTAAAGACTGGGAAACCCCTTCGTAACTAGGAGACGTGCTATGTCCATATCCATGTTCATTCTGATCGTCGTCGCCACATTGGTCGTCGTCTTTGCCGTGGCCCCGTTACGCCGGACTCTTGTTTCCAGCTTGGTGATGAAAATCGTCGGGCGCATCCTGCCCACCATGGGCGAGACCGAACGCATAGCCCTTGAGGCTGGCACGGTGGGGTGGGAAGGCGAACTGTTTTCCGGTCATCCCAATTGGCAGAAACTACACGACTTTAAAATTCAAGAATTGACGGACGAAGAGCAAGCTTTTTTGGACGGTCCGGTGGAACAATTATGTTCCATGGTCGATGATTGGCAATTGGCCCAAGACCGCGATCTTACGCCAGAAATTTGGGACTTTATCAAAGCCGAGCGGTTTTTCGGCATCATCATTCCCAAACAATACGGAGGTCTTGGTTTTTCCGCCCACACCCATTCCGCCGTGGTGGCAAAAATTTCCAGCCGTTCGGTGGCAACCGCCGTTACCGTCATGGTCCCCAACTCGCTTGGCCCCGGTGAGTTATTGATGGAATACGGTACAGAAGACCAAAAAAACCATTACCTACCGCGTCTGGCCGTGGGCAAAGACATTCCGTGCTTTGCCCTAACCGAACCAAATGCAGGAAGCGATGCCGCCAACGGTCAAAGCCAAGGCATTGTGTGCAAAGGCCAATGGCAAGGTGAAGAAATTATCGGCATTCGCATGACTTTTAACAAGCGCTACATCACGCTGGCCCCCATTGCCACCGTGTTGGGCGTTGCCTTTAAGCTTTATGATCCAGACGGTTTGTTGGGTGATAAAAAAGACATTGGTATCACCTGTGCTTTGTTACCCCGCGAAACGCCCGGCGTTGTGGTGGGCAATCACCATGACCCCATGGGGATTCCGTTTCACAACGGACCGATTTCAGGCACCGATGTGTTTGTGCCGCTTGATTTCATTATTGGTGGCGTCGCCGAAGCTGGCAATGGCTGGCGCATGTTGATGGAGAACTTGGCCGTCGGACGGTGCATTTCTTTGCCATCTCTGTCGGTTGGGGCGGCGCAATTGGCAACCCGCGCGACCTCCGGCTATGGCATCGTGCGCGAACAATTTGGCTTGCCCATTGGCCGCTTTGAAGGCGTGCGCGATCGCATTGCCCGCATTGCCGCCCATACCTACTTTATGAACGCCACCCGGCGCTTGTCGTTTGGGGCCGTCGATGCGGGAGAACGACCATCTGTTTTGTCAGCTATTGCCAAAGCGTATCTGACCGAAGGTATGCGATTGTGTCTGAATGATGCCATGGACATTCATGCAGGATCAGCAATCTGTCGCGGACCCAACAATATCTTTGCCCGGTCGTATATGTCGATCCCCATCGGTATCACGGTGGAAGGGGCGAATATTTTAACCCGTTCGCTGATCATCTTTGGCCAAGGGGCGATCCGTTGTCACCCCTATGCCGCCAAGGAAATGCATGCCGTCGCCGCCGGGGACTTGTTCGCATTTGATGCCGCGTTCTTTGGTCACGTCAGGCATATTTTCAAAAATGGCCTGCGCACCGTATGGCACGGCTTCACCAGCGCCCGTTTTGCAAACGCCCCCGTGGTCGGATTCGAGACCGTATATTATCACGATATTTCCAGGTTTTCGGCCATCTTTGCCTTGACGGCCGATGTGGCGTTGGGGACTTTGGGTGGAGCTTTAAAACGCAAGGAACTCTTAAGTGGGCGATTTGCCGATGCCTTTTCGTGGATGTTTTTAGCCACTGCCGCCTTGAAAGATTTTCATGATCAAGGCCGCCCAGACCACCACCGCGCTTATTTGGAATGGACTTGCACCCATGCTTTATATCAAGTCGAACAAGCGTTGATCGGGGTGCTCGACAACTTGCCCAACCGGGCCATTGCGTGGACCGTCAAACAAATTGCCTTTCCCTTTGGGCCATCGCGCAAACCGCTCACCGACGTTCAAATCGAAGCGGTCGCCGAAGCGGTGCTGTTTAACGAAAAATCCCGAACCTCGATTACCTCTGACATCTTCATTCCAGCCAAAGATCAGCCGGGCCTAGGCTTGTTGGAATCCGCACTCGCCAACATCCACACCGCTGCTCCGGCTCGTGCCAAAATTGAACAAGCTCGACGCGATGGAAAACTTCAAAAAGGCCAAATCACTGACATGGCACAAAATGCCCTTGACCAAGGTCTCTTAACCCACGAAGAGTTCCAAACTGTCATGCAAGCAGAGCAGGTCCGCGATGCAGTTATCCAAGTTGCAGATTTCTCACCTGAAGTTTATGGTGAATTGAAATAATTTGCCGTAAAACCATAGGAATCAAAAATGAGCAAAGCCCCCCCCGTAAAACACGTCCACCGTCAATATTACCATTATTCAGAATACCCTCGAAGTCTGCGCGTTCTATACACAAGTGCGTTGCTCGTTTTAGGTTTAGCTTATCTGTTTGCGATGATTCAAACCTATATGTCGCACGCGGCACGCGATGGCAAACCAGGGCTGTCCATTGAAGATTTGATCATTGCCTACAGTGGCAACAAAGAAAATTCACGCTTAGAAGCGGCCCTCAAAGGACCAATGATTGATATGATCGACCCCGAAAATGCGGCGACCATTTCGGCATGGATCCATAAAGGCGCAGAAGAATCGGTCTTTAGCGATACCATTCAGCCGATCCTTGAGGACAATTGTATTGCCTGTCACGATGGTTCTAATCCCCATCTGCCCGATCTCACCAAGTTTAAAGACGTTCAGACCTTAGCAGCGACCGATACCGGGGCCAGCATTTACACCCTGGTGCGGGTATCGCATATCCACCTATTTGGCCTGACGTTTATCTTCTTCATTATGGGGCTGGTCTTTAGCCATGCCTTGGTGCGACCCGTATGGTTTAAATGCACGGTGATCGCCGTGCCGTTTGTGGCCATCGTGTTAGACATTGGGTCTTGGTACTTGACCAAACTCAACCCGAACTTCGCCTGGATCATCTATGTCGGCGGCATTGGTATGGGTTTAAGCTTTGCTTACATGTGGTTTGTCAGCATGTATCAAATGTGGTTCATGGAAAAACCCGAAGACCTGATCCATGATGTTTAAGGCATGATGTTTAAGTAAGAACGGCGCGCCAAGGGTTTCCCCCGGCGCGCCGTTTTTTTCGGTTACGACTTAATATTTTCTGCGAATGATCAGCACGTCAGCACTCTACAGCAGGTCGTCTTCAAGAATCGTCATCATGAACGAATAAGAAACCTCGCCCTCATCTTCGTCTTTGTACAAAACGCCGGCAAATTCTTCGGCAATGTAGACTTCGACGGTTGCATCCGCCTTTTTAGGCGGGTGTATCACGATCCGATTGTTGGACAAACTTTTACGAAGGTATTCTTGAACACGGGCAATTTCAGCGATTTCCATCTCGA
>Ga0316203_1000623_pt1 | contig 38172 bp, 53 predicted proteins | sample 6monrhotite_MG_FD_204940 | JGI IMG/M metagenome (GOLD analysis project Ga0316203, IMG submission 204940) | Microbial mat bacterial communities from mineral coupon in-situ incubated in ocean water Damariscotta River, Maine, United States -... | ecosystem: Environmental > Aquatic > Marine >... | reverse complement strand
TAACATCGGTGGCACCACACAGCATGGCAATTACCGTACACGCACCTTGCGCGGGCGGTCAAAAGAAGCACTTGACCGCGCCATGCTAACGATGGGGCCATTGGTACAGCGCGAGGGGAAGGTGCTTAGTCACCCGCGTCTACGCGAACACGTCTGGAACCTGGTTGCGAAGGCATTGTCAGGAATGGGCTATGGCGAACGGAAGAAAGTGTCAGCATGATCGCCCCCGCCCTCGACATGGCCAGCGGGCCAGATCAGCACATCGCTCAAATCCGCCACGGCGATACGATTCTGGCCACGCTCTATCTGGGTGATGCCTATGCCATCCGGCCCCGCCTGGGCTGGATGGACTGCGATTGCATGGACCCGCCCTATATCCTCAACACCAGCGGCGGCGGGCGCTTTCGCAAAAGCCGCACCATGCTGGAAGAGATCACAGAAGCCGGGATCGATAAGGGCTTTGATCATTCCATCATCAACCCGCTGCTGTGCGGCGCGCTGATATGCTTTTGCAGCAATGATCAGCTGCCCGGTCTGCTGCCGCTGGTGAGCGGTCAGTTTCATCGCTTTGCCCTGCTGGACTGGACGAAGCCAAACCCCACGCCAATGGCGAACAAGCATTATCGGCCAGATCGGGAATTCTACATTCACGCATGGGACCGTGGCTATCACCCGCAGGGTGAACTGGCGGACAAGGCTCGATCGATCACCGCCAGCAGTGATCGCAAGCTGCGCAGGCAATATGGGCACCCCACCATCAAACCTGCCGCCGTGATGGACAAGATCATGCGCAATGTGGCCGGTGAAACCGTGTGTGATCCCTTCATGGGAACCGGCAGCACCGGCGTTGCCGCGATCAAGGCAGGCAAGCGGTTCTATGGCATCGAACGTGACCCGAAATGGTTTGATGTCGCAGTCGAACGCATCAGCGAAGCGGTGGCGGCATTATGAAACCGACTAGGCCAATTCTCCGCTGGCTAGGCGGTAAATGGCGATTGGCCCCCTGGGTGATCGAACATTTTCCCGCGCATCGAATCTATGTAGAACCCTTTGGTGGCGCTGCATCCGTACTCTTGCGAAAAGAGCGATCATATAACGAAATTTACAATGATTTGGATGGTGAACTTGTCAATCTCTTCCAAATTTTGCGCAGCGACCAATCTGAAGAACTGCTGCGGCTTCTAGCACTCACCCCTTATGCGCGCGCCGAATACAAACTGGCCCTACAACCGACTTCAGAACCCGTTGAACGTGCAAGGCGAATGCTTGTTCGCTCTCACATGGCACACGGAACTGGCGGGGCGAGGATCGATCGTGAGGCTGGTTTCAGGATTGACGGGGTATCGGGCACAACAAATGTAGCTTCCGAATGGGCCAAATTTCCATCTGACATCCTGCCTATCATTGAGAGATTCCGCGGCGTGTCGATCCAAAACAAACCTGCACTCGACCTGATTAAAGACTACAATTCCCCCAATGTTCTAATATACCTTGACCCACCATATCTGCCATCAACTCGTTCTAAGGTAAAAAACGATGGGCATGGATACCACACCTATTCCTATGAATTGACCCACGACGATCACTGCGCACTGCTGGATGCAATTGCGTCAAGTACCGCGATGATCGTGCTTTCTGGCTATCCCAACCCGTTGTATGATGTTGCACTGAAAGGCTGGCGACGGGAGGAAAGCGCAGCCAGGGCGCACCGCAACAGCCCAAGAACGGAAGTTCTCTGGATCAACCCGGCCGCAAGTGCGGCTCTCGACCTTCCATCACAGCAGCAGCTGTTCGCCTGATGGCATCGCGCCCTGCCCTTGCCCTGATCAACTGCCGCGATCATGACCGCCAGCCAGCCACGGCTGAAGCGGTCGAATTCGCGCGGTATTTGGCACGGCGGCAGGTTCGCGCCATGATGGCGGATCGAAAGGCCGATTCGCCCCGCACATGAAAACCGCCATCCTCTATGCCCGATATTCCACCGCGATGCAGTCACAGGCATCGGTTGAAGATCAATTCCGCCTGCTGCGCGAACGGGCGGAACGCGATGGCTGGCGGGTGCTGGATGAAATGTCAGACCGGGCAATCAGCGGCACGGTACGCGATCGGCCCGGACTGATCGCCGCAATGGCTGCGATTGAAGGCGGCAAGGCGCAAATCCTGCTGGCGGAAAGTCTGGACCGCCTGTCCCGCGATCAGGAAGATTTGGCCAATTTGTTCAAGCGGGTGCGCTTTGCCGGTGGCCAGATCATCACCGCATCTGAAGGTGAGATTGGCACCATTCACATTGGCATGGGCGGCACCATGTCTGCGCTGTTCCTGGAACAGCTGGCTGAAAAGGTGCGGCGCGGCCATGTGGGACGGGTGAAGGCTGGGCGCATTCCCGGTGGCCTGTCCTACGGATACCGTCGCAAGCGCGAATTTCGCGCCGACGGTGAACTGGAACGCGGGCTGCGAGAGATTGACCCCGATCAGGCGGCAATCGTGCGCCGTATCTTTCAGGAATATGCCGATGGTCGCGGACCGGCTGACATCGCACGGGGCTTGAACCGGGAAGGCATCCCATCGCCGCGCGGCGGATTATGGCGCGCCAATGCCATCAGCGGGCACCGCAAGCGGGGCAATGGCATATTGCACAACGCCCTGTATGCTGGCGAAATCGTCTATAACCGGCAGACCTTCCGCAAGGATCCTGAAACGCGCAAGCGCGTATCGCGGGCCAATGATGCGGATGATGCCATTCGCCATACCGTGCCGGAATTACGGATCATCGATCCAGAATTGTGGCAGCAGGTGCAGGGCAAGATCGCCATGCGCTCTGGAAAGCCCCTTCACCAGACACGACGCAAAAAGCGGGTCTTTTCCGGCATGATCCGCTGCGCCGAATGTGGCGGGCCAGTGGTGGTGATAAGCACTGATCGGTGGGGCTGTTCTGCCCATCGCCAGACCGGCACATGCAACAACCGCGCCACTATCAAGGATGATAAGCTACAGCAGCGCGTCTGGCGCGCGATCGATCATCATTTGCTGCATCCAGATGTGATTGCGGCCTATCTGGAAGAATTCCGGCAGGCATGGGCAGAAGAACGGCGGCGGCGCATTGCAGCGCGCGCCGATTTTGATTCACGCATGGCCCAGCTTCAGCAACAGGAAGAACGGATTGCCGATGCCATCATGCAAGGCATCGCGCCGGAAACGCTGAAAGCGCGCGCTGATCAGCTGGCGCAGCAACGCGCCCAGCTGGTGGCCGAACTGGACGATCTGGACGACATTCCCGAACTGGTGGCGCACCCGGCCATCATCGCACAGTATCGCAATCAGATCGCCGCGCTGGCTGAAATCACAGCCGGTGACCGGCAGGCAATCGAAAAGGCGCAGCCTCTGCTGCAGCGCCTGATTGAATTCGTGGAATTGTCACCGCGCGCAGATGGGAAGCAAGGCGCTGACCTGCAGCTGCATGGTGATCTGGCCAATTTCTTGGGATTTGCAGCACCAGACCGCACCGCGCCTGCTGCCAGTAATGGCGAAAAATCTATGCTATCAGTGGTTGCGGGGGTTGGATTTGGTCAATGTCATAAGCTTTTGATCGCCGCATAGCCCTTCGCATAATCCTGCATCGACCAACCAGGCTGGCCCACGTCACAGTGCGCCAGCCATTTTTTTGAGCATTCCTTGTAGGATTGCGCAGAATGAATGGATCACTTCAGCACACCGGCGCAATGCCGGAAGCCCTAGGGGGGGGGCTGAAAAACCCTAACATTCCTAACATTGGCGGATTTCTGCGGGTTTGCGGCCTAACATTTGACCTTACCCGATCCTTACCTGATTAGCTTTTTGAAACCTAACATTTTGAAATTTATTACATAATAAATTCAATGACATAAGGTTTTGGTGTTGGACATGTAAGGTTGATATTAGCCTGCGATCATCACAAAAAAATGGCGGATTTCTGCGGGTTTCAGCGCAACTTCAGAAGGCACAATAGGAATGTTAGGGTTTCTGAACCCCTCCCCCATCATCAGGTCGACAAGCGAATGTTCGAAACACGGCTTCGGATTAGAACTTCCGTGCTGAATTTCGCATTTTTCCAAGCGTTATGAATAACCTGCGCAAAGCCAGGGATGCTGCGGCTGCGCGATATCTGGGCAACTGCATGAATTTCGATACACAAAGCGTGCAGGCGAGGGGGGGAGCAGAGCGCGGCGCGCGGGGTTCAGCGCCGGGGATACCTGAAAACGGCATCAGGGCGGGCGCTGGGCGCGAATACGGCAGGTCAATGAGGCCGGGGAGCGCCGGATAGGTGGCGCGCTGAAAGCGACCCTGCAGGCGATCTACGGGCAACTAGTAACGGTCATTCTTGTGCATGGCCGATGCAACTAGTAACGAAGTGATGCCGCTCGCCATATTCGGGAAGATCGATCTATGTCATTCGATGTCACCAATGCACAGCGGCAGGCCGCATACCGCGCGCGCAAAGCGTCATCCGGCGTTGTTCAGGTGCAAGTTTTCGTCCACCGATCGCGGCGGCAAGAGATACGGGCACTTGCGTCCAAGATGCAGGTGCCGAAGCCCCGGCGATCTGGCGCATAGCAACCACCGCCTTTTCAGGCGGCGGCGCTATACTGACTGACTAGTTCGAGAAGATCGACGATTATCGTTTCAAGCATCGCGTTGCGTCGCGGGCAGAAGCCATCCGTCAGCTAATCCAGAAGGGATTGAATCAACCAGTGCAGTCGAAATGAGCGCCCTCATCCCGCTGCATTTCGAGGCCGCGGATGTTCGCATGGTGATGCGCGACGGTGAACCATGGTGGGTGCTAGCAGACGTTGCGGCAGCCCTTGGGCTATCCAATCCAACGAAACTCGCGAACCGACTCGAAGATTATCAAAAAGCTGACCTAACCATTAGGGAGGGCAGGTCCGGGCAGCGGCGACGGATGAACATCATCAATGAGGCTGGTGTCTATGCATTAACACTAAACAGTCGAAAGGCAGAAGCTAAGGCATTTGCACGTTGGCTGTTCACTGATGTCCTGCCATCGATACGCAAATGGGGGCAGTATCCCCCACCCCAACCGCTGCTTGATGACATCAATGCTCCCATGCAGCAGCCGGTTGTTCCCGCAACACAGGCCGAACGCCTGCTGGAAGAAATCGCCCATTGGCACGAACGCAATGAAGGGTTTGCGTTCGCTGCCACAGGTATATTCAGCGACAACCAACTACGCGCGATCAAGCTAATGCGCGATGGGCTGGTTAAGCGGTTCAGTCGCAATGGTGACTGGCTGCGCCTGATGAACCAAGGAATCGACCTGTTCTATGTCATCCACGGTCGCCGCCAGTTCAACGAAAACGCAACGACACTTGCCGAGGCGCTTACACTAGCCGAACCGGAAGAACGGGCATTACTGTTGGGCCGAGCCGAAGCAATCAGGGCGCGGAGCCACTAGCGCCATTGGCAGGCTGATATTCGGAAAACCGAACCACTTCCTGCCCCAGCATTTCGTTCACTTCCTTCAACCGTTCCATCAGCGGTTCGATTTCATTGGCGAAGAACACGTCATTGGCGGTGCGCACATCGCCAAAGCCACCGGCGGTCTGCGGGATCACGCCCAGCAGCTGCGGCGGCACGCGGTGCGCGGCCAGAATATCATCGCGCGTCACGTTCTTGATGTTCAGAAATTCATCCTTGGCCGCGACTTCGCTGATGGGGATGATCTGCACCCCGTCTTTCTTTCCGCCCGGCGCGTGCAGGAACAGGTTGCGGAAATTCCCCTTGCCCTGGGCATCGCGCAGCGCCTTCCTGATCGCATCGGTATCCGCATCGGTCATGGACGTTTCGGAGAGATAGAAGACAAAGCCCGCATGCGCGCCATTGAGGTAATAGCGGCGGCGGAACAGCGTGGCATTTTCATTGAGCAACAGCGACTGAACGGCAGAAAGATATTCCGGCTTGCCATACAATTCCTGCGACACGTCATGTTCGGTCAGGTGCAGGATGCGCCCCGGTTCAAACTGATGGGGATCGGTGAATTTTTCGACAAACCAGTAAACCCCATCCTTGCCGCGCCGTGTGTTGATGGCCAGGCTGTTCTTCAGCATGGCGGTGCGCCCGGCAATGTTCGGCACGTTTTCCAGATAGGCATTGCCCATCACCAGAAAATCCAGCACGAAACGGGCAAATTCATCCCGGATGAACAGGCTGTGCGGCAGGAAATGCTTGACCAGCAGGTTCCGCTTTACGCGGATGGCGCTGCCATGATGGGCGCTGGCCTGCAACAGCTGCGAAAGGTGCTTGGGCCGCACCGGCGGTTCATACCAGCGGCCATTCCACCAGCATTCGACATAGCCCAACAGATCGCGCCGCTCCATCACGCTGACGGCATCATCCAGCGCAAAGGCGGTGACTTTGCCCTCCGCCTTCTTCACTTGAGCATTCATCGGTTGACCTCCACACTGGATTTGCGGATGCCGCCACCATCAGTGGCATCCATTGGTTCACAGAAAAGCGCGTGCAGCAGCGCCCAGGCCAGATCGCCGTGGCCGGTTTCCGCACTGCGCCGCGCGACATAGGTGATATGCTTTTGACCCTTGGTCAGCTGGGGATGGATCGACATCAGGGCGCGGGCCAGATCGGTCCACCCGGAATCGAATTCGATCCGCCTTTTGCTGAAGACGTTCTTGGCCTTCAGCACCATCTGCGTCTTGACCAACGGTGAATAATCGATCCGCCGCGCCATCGGGAAGAATTTGGACACCAGCTGATAGACTGCCGATCCCATGCCGGTGCCATCAATCGCAATTTCGGTGACGCGATATTTGCGGGTCAGCTTGCGGATTTCAGCGGCCTGCGCTTCGTAATCCTTGCCCTTCCATGTCAGCTTTTCCAGCACCCGGAATTTACCCTTGCCACCCGCTGGCGGAGCCACCACAACGCAGCTGGCATTGTCGCCATCTTCGCTTTCGGCGGGGTCATAACCAATCCACACTTCGCCATCGGCAAAGGGGCGCAGTGCGTATGGCTGGAAATCCTTCCACACATCCCAGCTATCAACCATGCATGGCTGCACCAATGCCAAGGGGAAGCTGGACTGGCTGTCATCGACAAAGTCACACAGGAACAGATTGTTGAATTCATCGACTGAATATTCAAATTTCAGTTCTTCAATGTCGAACAGGTCACAGCCCTGTTCCTCTGCATCGTGAATGTTGACGATGTGCCGCCAGATGCGGTCAGCGCCGGATTTGCCATCCTTCAGCACCTTGTGCCCGATATCGATCTTGATCTGTTCGTTCTTCGGGCGGCGTTTGTTGAACCGTTCGCCGCTCCACATGGGATAGGCTTCATGGTTGATGGTGCTGGGCGTTGAAAAATACGTTTTGTGATACCGTTTCTGCGAAGCCATCGCAGATGCGACCTTGTTCAGCTGGTCAAAGCCGTAAATCCAGAAAACTTCATCGATATAGACATCACCGTGATAGCTTTGGGCTGTGCGATAATTGGTGCCCAGGAAATACATGGTGAAGGGTTCCAGCGCCTCCCCATCCTCGCTTTCCCCGCGCTGGATGGTCAGATGTTCGCCCTTCAAATCCTTGCCCAGCACCTTGAACACGAACTGGATGATATAGCTGCGGAAATTATTCGCCTGCGCCCTGCTGGCGGAAATGAATATCTGGTTGTTGCCGGTTTCCAGCCCGCGCACCAATGCTTCCAGCGCGAAGTAGAATGTCGCGCCGATCTGGCGGCTTTTCAGCAGGAAACGTGTGCGGCGCGATACGTTCTGCCACCATGTATCCTGATATCCGAAACACAGATCCTTCAGCGCATCGCGCAGCTGGATCACTTCATCCGGCGTGATCAGGTTTTTCGCTGCCTTCTTTTTGGGTGCGGCGTTGCGATTGGCGACCTTGGGGTTCAGATCGCCTTCATGGCCGCCCGGTGCCTCGTACCGGCGCACGCGGGCCATACGTTCGATCTGGCGGCCCAGCAGGTCAATTTCCTTGAAATCATGGCCGCTCTTGCTTTCCTTGAAGATCAGCTGGTTCATCCGCATTTCCAGGCTGTCTTCCACGCGGCGGATTACCGGGTCATCATCCCACCCGTCGCGTTCTTTCCAGCTTTGCACCGTGGTGGGTTTCAGCCCCATTTCCCGCGCCAGTTCGGTGACGCCCCAGCCCCGCCAGTAATACCCGCGCGCAATCCTTCGCGCGTCATATGGGATGGGAACAGGCATGGTGGGTTCTGGCATATCGCGCGCATGGTGCGGGCGCGCGTGCAGCCAATCATCGCGCGCCATTTGTGGTGCACGGCATCACAAGCGGGTGGCGTTGCCCGAATGGGCCGGTTCAGTGCGGAATGGGTGCCAGACGCTCACCCGAAACTGATCCCAGGAGCTGCCTGTCATGGCCAAATCCAAGTTCTTCCGCGTTGCCGTTGAAGGCGATACCGTTGACGGTCGCAAGATCGAACGCGCCCATATCGAACAGATGGCCGCCACCTATGACCGCGCAACCTATACCGCGCGCATCAATTGCGAACATCTGCGCGGCTATTCGCCCGAACCGCCCTTCAATTCCTATGGATCGATCGATGCGGTGAAGACGGAAGAAATCACGCTGAAGATTGGCGGCAAGGATGAAAAACGCCTGGCCCTCTATGCCAGCTTTGACGTGAACGATCAGGCGAAAGAACTGACAAAGGCTGATCAGAAGGTTTTTTCCAGCGTCGAAATCAATCCCAACTTTGCCAATACCGGCAAGGCTTACCTGGTGGGCATGGCGCTGACTGACAGCCCGGCCAGCCTGGGCACTGAAATCCTGCAATTCAGCACGCGCGATGAAGCGCGCAAGGAAAACCTGATTGCGCTGTCCGATCCCTTCGCGGTCGAATTTGAAGAGGAAGCAGCCGCAACCAGCGAGGCGGCAGGTGCCTTCGCCGCGATGAAGAAATTCTTCACCGACATGGCAAAGCCGGAAACGGCCCAACCTGCCGCCCCAGCCACCACACCTGCGGAACCGGCGCAGACTGACCAGATGGCACAATTTGCCACTGTCATGGCTGAAGGTCTGGGCAAGCTGGAAGCCGCCTTCAAGGCATCGAATGATGCCACAGCGGCCAAGATCGGCAAGCTGACTGAAGACGTTTCCACCCTGTCTGCTGCCATCGAAAAAACGAAGCCTGACAGTTACCGCACCCGCCCCACCGGCACTGGCGGCGGTGACGCCATCAAGGCCGAATTCTGACCATCACGATCCGCGCGCAATCGATATCCGCTGAAGGAACAATCCCATGAATCCCAAAACCCGCGTTCTGTTCAACAGCTATGTTTCGACCATCGCCCTGTTGAACTCGATCGAAGTCCCCGCCCAGACTTTCGCCGTCGATCCGGTGGTTGAACAGCGTTTTGAAGAAAAGCTGAAGGAAACCATTGAATTCCTTGGCCTGATCAACATTGAAAATGTGCCGCAGCAAAGCGGCCAGACGCTGGCGCTGGAAAGCACCCGCCCTATCGCATCGCGCACGGATACATCTGGCGGCACGCGCCGCAATCCGTCCGATCCGACCGATAATGGCGAATCCAACACTTACAATTGCTTGCAGACCAATTTCGACTGGTCGCGCCGGTATGACAAGCTGGATGCATGGCGGCACAAGCCCGATTTTGAACGCCTGCTGGCAATGGCGATCCTGAAACAGCAGGGCCGCGATCTGATCATGGCTGGCTGGAACGGCACAAGTCGCGCCGCCACCACCGATATCGTCACCTATCCGCTGTTGCAGGATTTGGCTGAAGGCTGGCTGCATAAAATTCGCACCACGGCCCCCGCCCAGGTTTTCGATGATGGCAATCTGACCGTCCACAGCGATGGCAGCAATGATGATGCGCTGAAGGCGATTTTCGTCAAGGCGGATGCCACGCTGTATGACGCCAATCTGGACAATGCCATCACCGGCGAAGCCGATTATTCGTCGCTGGATGCGCTGGTTCTGGATGCCAAGCGGATGATGCCTGAATGGCACCGCCGCGACACTGAACTGGTTGTGATCGTCGGTGCCGATCTGGTGGATGACAAGCTTTTCAGCATCGCCCAGAACACTGGCGCAACGGCCACGGAAGTGGAAGCAACCGACCGCATCCTGCGTTCCACCAAAACGCTGGGCGGCCTGCCCGCTGTGCAGGTGCCATACTTCCCGGCCAATGCCGTTCTGATCACCCGGCTCGATAATCTGTCGATCTACAATCAGGAAGGCACGCGCCGCCGCCGTCTGGTGGATGAACCCGATTATGACCGGATCGCCAATTACGAAAGCGTCAACATGGATTACGTGGTTGAAGACTACGAACTTGTTGTCCTGGTCGAAAACATCACGCTTGGCGCAGCTGCTGCCCGCCCGGCCCCGTAATACTTGAGAGGCGTTGACGGCCTGACCCTGCCATCCGGGGCGGTGAGGCAAGAGCCAGACGCATAGCTGGGAGGCCGCGACTGAAGCAGTCGCATCAGCCAGCGCCAGCGCCCGCCGCCGGATAGAGCGGGCACCATTCAGGAGGCAATTCGATGTTCAGTCCCGCTCTACGCCATCGCCAGAAAAAGCTTGCTGCAAAGGCAGTTGAAAGTGGTTCTTCTGGTGATGTCGCACCTGATCGCCAGCATTCCGGCGCAGAGGCCACCGAATATGAATTGCTGCTGGCCGCGCTGGGGGAAGATATGGCCCGCCTGCGCGATATCCAGTCCACCGAAGCCAAGATTGCGGCGAAACGGGATATGATCGCCCGCTATCAGCCACATGTGAACGCCACGCTGGAAGCCGCGACTGAAACCGGCAAGGCGGTGCAGGATGAACTGCTGGCCACCATCATGCTGTGGCACATCGATATCGGGGCCACTGTCACTGCGCTGGACATTGCCGAACATGTTTTGCGCTTTGGCCTGCGGATGCCCGAACGGTTCCAGCGAACACCCGCCTGCGTGGTGGCAGAAGAAATCGCCACTGCGGCCCTTGCCGCGATTGGCCAGGATCAGGATTATGACCTGCAAACATTGCTGCGCACCGCCCAGCTGACCGAACCATTTGATATGCCCGATGTGGCCCGCGCCAAACTGCACAAGGCCATTGGCCTGCAATTGATCCGTGAAGCTGATGCCGAGGCTGACAAAGGCGAAACCGCCGTGGCCGGTGCCCAGCGCCATGCCCGTACACAGGCGCTGGAATCGCTGCGCCGCGCATTGGCGCTGGCCCCGAAAATCGGCGTGAAAAAGGAAATTGAACGCCTGGTTTCATGGATGAACAAGAATCCGCCTTCCGCCCAGGAAGGCGAAGTGACGGACGAAGAAGAATAATCAGCTCGCCCACCGGCGCCGGGGGGCGGTGACGGATCAAGGCAGGTTCGCCCACGCCGATGATCCCGATCCCCACCCCCCACTTTCTTCAGGAGGATCAAATGCGGGTGAAGGTCGGAAGCACATGGTACGAAGTCGAACCGGGCCAGCCTATCGCCATCGAACTGACGGAAATCGACAAGGTGAACATCGCCAAAATGCCGCCCGGATACACCCGCTATGCTGCATTCGATGACCATGACGCTATCGAACTGACAGAACAGCAGAAACTGTACTGGCTGGATAGCTGATGGCTGGCTTCATATCCTCCCCCACCCCAGATGCCACTGCGCCAGGCACAGTGCTTTCCTGCGGGCCGTTCTGGCCCGATGTGGATGTGAACCATTTCCGCGATGCACAGCGGATCGGCGGCACGCTGATCCCTGATGATCGGGTGAAACAATCATTGCTGGGCGCGGTTCTGGCCGTGGATGGCGATCTGGCCCTGTGGCGTGCGGCGCAGGAACTGGCCACCTATGCGGCGCTGGCAGATGTGCCGGCCGATCAGATTGGCGGGGAAAGCCGCCTAGTCCATCTGTGGCGGCGCGCCATCTATTCTTACGCCACGGCAGATTTGCGGGAAACGCATGGTGATTTGACCGCCACCGGCACTGGCCAGACCCGGTCTGAAGTGCTGGACATGAGCGCAGAGGATCATCGCCGTAACGCCATCCATGCCATCCGTGATATCAAGGGCGTTGGCCGCACTGCGGTTGAACTGATCTGATGGCCGCCACCTTTACCGCCACTGCCCACCAGAATGAAACGCTGGATGCGCTGTGCTGGCGCGTGATGGGGCGGACAGAAGGGATTGTGGAACAGGCATTGGAACTGAACCGTGATCTGGCCGATCAGGGGCCAATTCTGGTGGAAGGGCAGGTGATCACCCTGCCCGTTCTGCCACAGGCATTCACCCCGGAACGCGATATCATAAAGCTGTGGGATTGATCTGATGCAGAAACCGGCCAGCCTGCGCACCCATTTGACCGCGGCCCTGCCCGAACTGGCGCGCGAACCAGATGCGCTGGCGCTGTATGTGACCAAGGGCACGCTGGCCCTGCGCGATGGGGACAATCTGGGCTTTGAATATCGATACACAGTGGACATTGTGCTGCTGAATTATCGCGGTGACCCCGCCCAGATCATGCTGCCGCTGGCGCTGTGGATACGCGCCAACCAGCGCGAATTGATCCAGAACCATCAGACCGGGGTGGATGGCATTACTTTTGAAGTGGACCCGGTGGATAATCAGGCGGTGGATGTGCAGATTTCCCTGCCATTGAGTGAGGCAATTGACATTCTGGCCGATGATGCAGACCGCTATCAGGCCAGCTTTCGCGCTGAACCGCCCATGCCCGATCTGGAACCCATGACTGATCCCGTGGCCCTGCTGCGCCAGATTTACGCCCCCGGCGGCCCGTTGAAGGAATTGCTGGCCGGGTACGAAGGGGGTTAAGGCATGGCCCGCGCCGAAACTGGCGATCTGGCAGAACTGGAAAGTTTCGTTGGCGGGATGCTGAAATCGCTGGATGCACCCGCGCGCCGCCGCCTGTTCCGGCAGGTGGCCACCACCATGCGCCGGTCCAACCAGCAACGCATCGCGGCGCAACGCAACCCGGATGGGTCTGGCTTTGCCGCGCGCAAACCACCCACGGAACCTGTACCGGGCAATTACGCGGTCAAATTCCTCTATCCATCGGGCGGCAGTGGACCGCCGCGCCTGGTCTTTATGAAAAGCTGGGTGAAACAGGGGCCAATCTTCACCGGGTATGACCGGGAAGCGCGCGGATTGCGCAGCTTTGAATTTGACAAGGTGATCAAATGGCTGCGCGTTGACCCGGAAGAAGACAATGCCGGTGGCGGCAAGATCAGGAATCGCCGCCGCGTGCGGGACCGGGCCATGTTTCGCAAGATCCGGCGCAGCGGCATTTTGCACACTGGCCAGAACGATCATGAAGCATGGATTGGCTTTGCCGGGCGGGTTGCCGCAGTGGCATCTGTTCACCAGTTCGGCCTGCGGGACAGGCCAGCCCGCCATGCACGGGAAACCCGATATGAACGGCGCGAATTGCTGGGCATGACGGCGAAGGACAGATCGCAGCTGCTGGATACAGTGATCGCCCATCTGGCGGGCGATTGATGGCGGTGCAGGATCAGGGCCAGATGGCCTTTTCCCCCAGATACAGATCGGCAGAAGCGCGCGCGCCCAGATAACGTGCGGCCTGCCCCGCTGCACCTATATAGATTGTCTCTGCGCCGGGAATTTCCATCCTGATCCATGACAATGCAACGCCGCGCCGACTGCTGGGTCCGCCACCACCACCATCCGCAGACGCAATGAATATCAGGTCGGTCCAGTCTGTCACCGCCGCCGGATCAAATTGCCAGCTGCGCGTTGCCCAAGCACCGCCCGGTGCCTGTTGAACATCGGATGCAATCAGCGTTCCACCTTGGTACAGGCTGACATCCAAAGTGGTTGCTGAACCGCCGCCATCGATCACCCCGGATTGCACCTGGGCATGGCGGTAATTCAGCGTCACCAACCCACCGCCCGGCGTGCTGGCCGGGTTGGACAGACCAATTTCGATGGCCGAACCATTGGGCCTGTCCTTTGAATACACAAAGTCGGCATCGGATGCCGCAACCTCGTCCAGATCGCTGTAATCCCCCGTCCACCCACCAGGTGAAAGCAGACTATCGGGAAACAGGAACTGGCTGGCCATATCAGCCGATCACCACCACATTGTAAGAATTCAGCGCCGGTGCTGCGGCAAAGGTCAATGTCACGCGGTTCACGCTTGGCCGGGTCACATCCACCAGAACGGAATCATAATTGCCCGAATTCTTGTAAACTTCCACGCTCACATCGCGGCTGCTGAAATTATGGTCCAGGTTGAAACTGGTCGCCGCACCATCGCCAATGGTGGCGGTTGCCTTGCGTTTGCGGCCTGCCCAATTGGCCAGCTTCAACGGGGTGACGATGCGCGCATCATCCGTTCCGGTATCCACTTCCGCCTGCGTTGCCAGTTCGGCGGTGCCTGCGCTGCCTTCTGATGCTGCGCCAGCTGCTGTGCCGAAACTGGTGAAGGCCACAGGATCTGTATCCAGAATGAAATTGACCGCCGTCTGGCGGAATGTCGCCCCGGCAGATGTGCCTTCCTCCACAGTGAACACGGCCTGTTCCAGTTCCTCTGCGGTGCTGGCATCACCCGCCCGCGTGGCGGGCACCGCAGCCCCGTTCCAGATATAGATACCGTTTTCTTCTGTGGCCGTCTGCGCCGGTGCGCAAAAGCGATCATTCACCGCCATATTCACGCCATCAATCGCCGCACCCGGTGCCGCCAGATTGACATTGGCCTGTGCATGCACACGCACGCTGTCCTTCCACGCGATCCCTTCCACCGCGCTGTCAACATAATTCTTGGTCGCGGCATCCTGCGCATTGGCGGGTTCTGGCAGGTTTGTGACCCGTGCCGAATTGCCGAAATCCAGATCGGACAGAACAGATTTACCCATGTTTCACCTCTTCATAAAACCACGCAGCGGCCAGATTGCGGCACTGCAAATTGAACAATCAGTTGGTTGGTCGAAATTTCGATGATCTCTGCGATCACCTCAATCCCGCCATCGGACAGCACCCGCACGGCGGCAGGGCGGCGGCCCAGATTGTGGTTCACCGTCCAGCTGGCTGCGGCGCTGAAGGTCTGATCATGCGCCGCGCCATTGCCTGCTGGCCCGGATGCACCACGCGGCCCGATAATGGCGGCGATGGCCCCGGTCGCATCGCGCGGAATGGCGCGATATTCGCCGCGCTGCGGCCCGCGCCAGAACAGGGCGATGGGGGGCGGCCCCTGCCGGAAAGAAAGCTGCATCACACTCATGCCGGGGTCACGCTTCCGCGTATCTGCACCCGCACCGGATCGGTGATGGCGATCACCGCATCATCCAGTGACAGCACAGCATCGGTAACATAATCGCCCGGATCGATAGCCGATGAATCGGCAATGGTGCCGCGCCAATACGCCATGTCACTGCCGCTGGCGGGAACATAGGCCAGAACGAATTCGGCAATGGCAGGGTCTGATTGTGGCGGGGGACGCGTCCCTTTCTTCAGGCGCATCGCCACCGTCACATTGACGGGATCGATGGAGCCTGCATCATCAATCACCAGGTCAATGATGATGGGTTCGCCGCGTTGGAAGGTGAAGGTTGCGGGCATAATTTAGTCCTGCGGTTCCGCGCCTGCCGCAACGAACCAGTCTTTCAGCTTCAGCAGCTGGCCATTGGCTGCATCCAGCGCGTCACCCAGCGCGCCCAGCAGGCCCGCCGTTTCCCGGTCAGACAGGCAGGGTTCCATCGCCCCACCTTCATCAGCGCATAGTGCTTCACCTGCCGGGATTTCCGGCCAGGTTACGGGATCAGTCCATTCAGCGGGCGGGGCCGCGATCCTGACCCGTTCGTTTCCGCAGGCTGTCAGCAGCAGCATTGGTGGCAGGGCCAGCAGCGCGGCGCACTTCATCGGGGTGCTTGGCTTGGGCATTGGCAATGGCTCCCTTGGTTTCGGCACTGTCGGTGGCGCGCTGTCTGGCGCGTTCCTGATCAGCGGAAATGGCGGTTCGATCGGCATGGGTAACGGTTTCAGCCACCTGGGCAGAAACACCGGCTTCATGTTTTTTTACCACGCCACGGTCATGGAACTGCAACCACAGCAGCGCCGCCCCGGCCAGCGCCACCGCCCCCATCAGCAGATGCGCCCATCGCGGCAGTCCGATCAGCGCGTTCCAGATGGCCACAGGGTTCATCGTTCTTTCGCCTTGTCCAGCGCGGCCAGAATATTGTCACCGTCCGATTTGGCCGGATCATTTTTGGCGCTGGAATGCGCCTTCACAATGCGTTCGCCGCTTTTTCCCAGCGCATAGGTGGAAAACATCAGGCCGAACAATTGCAGATATCCATCGGGCACGTTGCGCATCACCTGCGTCACCGCATTGCCAAAGCGGATGCCCAAGCCCGGTTTTACCAGTTCAATGGCCCCGGCCAGAAAGGCCACGCCGAAACAGGCCATCGCCACGGTGAACAGCAGTGCAGGCCGCACAAAGGGCGAGATGCGGCTTTCCCGCGTCATGCCACGATCCCGGCAAAATATTGTGTTTTCCCGCGCGCCAGGCGTGCCGCAGTCAACGCCTGCCTGCGCAATGGCATTCGCCAGCTGACATGGACCCACCCGCTGTCTGGCACGCCGGGCGTATAGAATTCCAGGATCAGCTGATCGAAAGTCAGCCAGTCGCGTATCCATTCCGCAATATCGACATTGGAAATGCCGGGGATTTCAAAGTCTGCGGCCTGCCCCATGCAATGCTGGCTGCTGGCAGACCCACGCACTGCGCGATTGACAGCCGGGGAACGATAGCCGGAACTGATAATCACCGGCGCACCAAAATGTTTGCGCACGGGTTCCAGCACATATTCACACAAATTCTTGAGATTGCCGATCACTTCAGGCGGGGGCGTATTGTCCAGCCCACGGCGCAGGGCAGTCTGGCTGCTGGTGAATTCGGACAGTTGGAAATGCGGGGTCAGCCTGGTCACTTGCCCTTCCCCTTGCCAAAGAAATTGCCGCCAGCTTCCAGTGCGCGGTCAAACATCGTGTCGATGGCGCGCGGCCCCAGATAGGCAACGGCGCTGATCACCCCGGCGGCCACCGGGCCAACCAGTTCGAACCACGAACACAGCGAATATCCGATCAGGCCCATTCCCAGTGCCACCAGCAGTTCAAACGGCAATTCGCGCCCCCAGAACCGGCGGTTTCCGGCCTGCGCCTCTCGCGTGTGGAACAGCATCCGCCCGGAAATTCCGGCGATGATCCACCAGAAATGTGCAGCAGCCGCTTCAAAAAGTCTGTCCATGTGATGTCGCGCAATCCCGGTTGAATTTGCCCCACCATTGCGCGCCAATGCGTGCGGGCCAGTGCGGCAATTTGTGGTGCGCCGCATCACAAGGAAGGGGGGGTGCAACAAAGCATGGGGCGCGGCTTCATCAGCCGCATGGCCATTGCATCAGACAGTTTTACCGGGGTCGATCTGTCCCGTTTGCCCGCGCCCGATGTGGTGGAAGCGTTAAGCTTCGAAACAATCTATGCGCAGGCACTGGCCCAGTTCCAGACCTATTTCCCTGATTTTGATGCGGCGCTGGAAAGTGACCCTGTGGTGAAGCTGATCCAGCTGTTCGCTTACCGCGAAATGTTGCTGCGCCAGCGCGCCAATGATGCGGCGCGTGCGGTGATGCCCGCCTATGCAATGGGCGCTGATCTGGATGCATTGGCCGCGATTGTGGGTGTGGAACGATTTATCCTTGATCCGGGCGATCCGGGCAATGGGATAGACCCCACCTATGAAAGTGATGACAGCCTGCGGCGGCGCATGGTTCTGGCACCGGAAGGGTTTTCTGTCGCTGGGCCGGAAGGTGCCTATATCTTCCACGCATTGTCTGCGGATTCCGATGTACTGGATGCGTCCGCCATCAGCCCCACCCCCGGCGATGTGACCGTTACCGTGCTTTCCCGCACGGGTGATGGCACGGCCAGCGCGCCGGTGCTGGCGGCGGTGGATGCCAGGCTGACCGATACCAGCGTGCGCCCGCTGACCGATAATGTCACCGTGCAATCTGCCGCCATCGTCAATTTTGCCATTGATGCCACGCTGACCTTCCTTTCCGGCCCCGATCGGGCGCTGGTTCTGGCAGAGGCGCAATCACGCCTTGATGAACATCTGGAAACCACATTGCGCCTGGGGCGGGATGTGACGCGCGCCGGGATTATCGCCGCCCTGCACCCGGAAGGTGTACAGAATATCGACCTTGTATCACCCGCCGCAGACATTGTGCTGACCCGCCAGCAATGCGGATATTGCACGGGTATCACCCTGACCGATGCCGGGGTTGGTGAATGACAACGCTTCTGCCCCCCAATTCCACCGAAATGGAACTGGCGCTGGAACAGCTGCTGGGCGCACGGATCGGCGCAATCAATACGCCCTATCGCGATCTGTGGTCTGCGCAAACCTGCCCGGAAGAATTGCTGCCCTGGCTGGCCTGGGCATTGTCGATCGATCAATGGTCTGCCGATTGGCCCCTGCATATCCGCCGTGCCCGCGTGGCAACCGCCATTGAAATTCAAAGGATCAAGGGAACGGCCCAATCGGTTATCGATGTGGTGGACAGTTTTGGTGGCAGCGTGGTGGTGCGCGAATGGTTCCAGCAAGACCCGATCGGTACACCGCACACCTTTGACCTGACTGTGACGCTGGGTGGGGAAAACGCCGAAGCGCCGGAACAGGAATTTATCGACGCGGTCATATCGGAAGTCGCCCGAACAAAGCCGGTGCGCAGCCATTTCACCTTCACAGTTTCCCAGACCGCCCGTGCCCGTGTCGGCCTGCGCGCCGTGGCCCGTCCGGTTGTCGCGGCGCGCATCTGGGGTGCTGCCGCATGATCAATTTATTTTTCGGAGCCTGACCGATGCCATTGGATATTACCGTCACCAACGCGGGCCGGGCCGCCCTGGTCAATGCGCAAAACACCGGCACTGATCCGGTGACCATTACCGAAGTTGGTCTGTCGCAAACGGCGGTGGTGCCTGCGGTAACGGACATTGCCCTGGCCGGTGAATTCAAGCGTGTGGCTGGCGTTGCCGGTGAAGTGGTGGCGGATGATACAATCCACATCAATATGGTGGATAGCACCGCAGACGTTTACTCTCTGCGGTCATTTGCCCTCTATCTGGATGATGGCACCATGTTTGCCATTTATGGGCAGGTCGACCCCATTCTGGAAAAGACAGTGCAGAGCATTGGTGCACTGTCGATTGATGCCATCTTTGCCGATATTGCCGCCGCCCTGCTGACCTTTGGCAATGCCAATTTCACCAATCCGCCCGCCACCACAGAACGCCAGGGCGTGGTTGAATTGACCACCAATGCAGAGGCACAGGCGGGAACTGATTCCGTGCGCGCCTTGACAGTTGCAGCAGCCGTTTCAGCGATTTTGCCGTGGCTGCTGGCCGTAGATGGTTCCGGTTCCGGTCTGGATGCGGATTTGCTGGATGGGCAGGATGGGGGTTACTACGCCAATATTATCGCCCGCCTTGGATACACGCCTGTAAACAGGGCGGGTGATGTGATGACGGGCCTGTTGACCCTTTCTGGCGCGCCCACTGCGGCAAACCATGCCGCCACCAAAACCTATATAGACAATCTGGTTACGGCTGCTGCGCTGCTGGCCAAATTGTTGACGGTGGATGGCGCAGGTTCCGGTCTGGATGCGGATTTGCTGGATGGCCAGCAGGGCAGCTATTATGCTGATGTGCTGACCAAACTGCTGGCCGTGGATGGTTCCGGGTCTGGCATTGATGCGGATTTGCTGGATGGCCAGCATGGCAGTTTCTTCCGTGATCTGGCCAACGCCACGGGAATTTTGCCTGATGGCCGCTTGTCGGGGGACTATTCGGGCCTGGGCGATGTGATCATGCAGCGCCTGCGCCTGACAGCAACGGATGATCTTTCCGCCGCCAGCACGCTTCACGCCCTTCAGATTGGCCCGGATGATGGGGTCAATACCGTGTTTGACGGTAACGAGGTGATGACGCGCGACAATGGGTCGCCCACAACAACATATTTTGAAGCTGGAATTTATATCGGTGCCAGCGCGGATGTGGCAAAGCAGGGAAGCCCTTATTACCACCCCAGTAATGATGGTTCCGGTTCCGGTCTGGATGCGGATTTGCTGGATGGCCAGCACGCATCCTATTTTCAAAAGGGCCTGTCCATTCTGGTGGATACAGCATCAGCATTGGTGCTGCGCATCGAAATTGGCGGCACGCCCTGGTATTTCCAGATGGGCACAGGTTCCTGCAATGGCAATTCCAGTGCATCGGTCACATTTGCGCAAGCCTATGCCGGGCGCGCACTTGCCCTGGCATCAGGCGGCGGCACTTCCACCAATGTGGAAGGTGACGTTCACGATACCAGCAATTCGCTGACATCCGTCAGCGTGATCAATTCCGGCAGCACCACCACAAGTTTCAAATACATCGCCTTTGGGCGGTGATCCCTGACCCGTTCTGATAGAGGAAGCGACCATGAAATTCAGCCCATCGACCGGCGGATTTTACCATCAGGCGGCAGACGTTCCGCCGCCAGCTGATGCCGTTGATCTGACAATGGCGGAATTTGAAGACCTGCTGAACCAGCAGGCACAGGGAAAGATGATTGTGGCAGGGGATGATGGCCGCCCCATTGCCGCCGATCCGCCACCGCCACCCAAGGAAGAAATCATGGAACGTCTGCGGCGGGAACGGGACCGGCTGCTGGCCGCATCCGATTTCAGCCAGATGCCCGATATCCAGTTTACCGATTCCCAGCGGGAAGCATGGGCCACCTATCGCCAGCAGCTGCGCGACATACCCGCATTGTGGGCGGATGATCCGGCATCCGTGGTCTGGCCCATTGCACCCAACCAGACCGCCCCATCAGGACAGGAGAATTGACCATGAAAACCACCATCGGCAAATTTGATGCGGACACCCGCACCGTGCCCGTCACCTTCACCCATGATGGCGTGACGCATCGCCGCAATGTGAATGCGTGCCTGAATTCCAAGGGCGCATATGACAAAGCTGCAACGCAGGCGCGCGTGGATGAAGTGGCGCAGGGCGTTGAACAGAAGATTGCGCTGGGCGTGATCACCAACCCGCCCCCGCAGGAATCACCGGCAGAATGACGCCATGCTGCGCACTTGTGGTGCACCACATCACAAGCGCGCAGCATGGATGCACCCGCCCGCCCCCGCGATGTTGCCCCAATGGATGAAGACGATATCCCCGGCCAGCTTGGCGATTTACTGCGCATCGGCACTGTTGAAAGTGTCGATCTGGGCAGCGCCACGGCTGTGTTCCGTGGGGGTGATGTGCTGTCTCCGCCGCTGCCCTGGATGGAATGGGCGGGTTCGTTCCGCACATGGACCCCGCCCAGCGCAGGCGAACAGGTTATACTGCTGTGCCCGGAAGGGGATATTGCAGGCGGTGTGATCCTGCGCGGGATCTATTCCAATGCCTTTCCCGCCCCGGCGAATGATGCCACCCATCAGATCCACGGCGCTGCCGGTCTGGTCATCACGCTGACTGATGACGGCCTGCAAATCGTGGCCCCCGGCGATGTGGAAATCACCGGCAATGTGCAGATCACGGGTGACGTGAATGTTACCGGCACCGTCACCGCTGACACAGATGTTGTGGCCGATAGCATCAGCCTGAAATCGCACACGCATGGCGGCGTGCAGTCTGGCGGATCGAACACCGGGGCACCGCAATGAGTGGGATGAACCGGCAAACCGGCGCGGCATGGGCGGATGAAGCGCATATTGCGCAGTCGATCGCCGATATCCTGACCACGCCCCTGACCACGCGCGTGATGCGGCGTGATTATGGTTCGCGCCTGTTTGAACTGGTGGATGCCCCGCTGACGCCCGCCACACGCCTGCTGTGGATTGCCGCCACCGCCGGGGCCATCCGCCGCTGGGAACCGCGCATCGCGCTGGAACGCGTATCGCTCGCCCTTTCCGCCACTGGCCAGATCATCCTGACCCTGATCGGCCGGCGCACAGATTTGCCGCTCAACAACCGCTTGCAGCTTTCCATCCCGTTTTAACGAAAGGCCCGCCCCATGCCATATTACCACGGTATCACGGTCAATGAGATCAACACCGGCGTCCGCGCGATTGCCGATATCGCCACATCCGTTATCGGCATTGTCGTTGTTGCAGATGATGCCAATGCCGCCGCTTTCCCGCTGGATACGCCGGTGCTGGTCACCGATGTGACCGGCGCGATTGCCGTTGCAGGAACGGAAGGGAACTTTGCCAATGCGCTGAAGGCGATTGCCGATCAGGCCAGCCCGCCGCTGGTGGTTGTGCGCGTGGCAGAGGGTGTGGATGCCGCCGCCACCGAAACCAATATTATCGGCACGGTGACTGCTGGTGGTGACCGCACCGGCTTGCAGGCTCTGCTGGCCGCAGAATCGCTGGTGGGCCTGCGCCCGCGCATTCTGGGTGTTCCGGGTTACGATACGCAGGCTGTTGCCACGGAACTCGCCACCATTGCCGAAAAACTGCGCGCCTTTGCCTATGCAGCGGCTGTGGGTGACACAGTGGCGGAAGTGACCGCATATCGCGCCAATTTCGCCGCGCGCGAACTGATGCTGATCTGGCCCGACTTCAGCGATTTCACCGGCTCTGCCATCGCCCGTGCAATGGGCCTGCGCGCCAAGATTGATACGCAGGTTGGCTGGCACAAAACGCTGTCCAACATGGCGGTGAACGGCGTGACTGGCATCAGCAAGGGGGTATCCTTCTCCATCCTGGCCAGTGAAACCACCGATGCCGGGCTGCTGAATGATGCCGATGTGACCACGCTGGCGCGCCTTGATGGCTATCGCTTCTGGGGGAACCGCACCTGTTCAGATGAACCGCTGTTCGCCTTTGAAAGCGCCACCCGCACCGCGCAGATTTTGCAGGATGCCATTGCAGAAGGGCTGGTGTGGGCGATCGACAAACCGATCACCAAGGGGCTGATCAATGACATCCTTGAAACCATCAACGCCAAATTCCGTTCGCTGAAGGCGCAGGGCCGCATCATCGGGGCAGAAGCGACATTCCGCGATACGGATAACAGCGCAGCTGACATGGCAGCGGGCAAGCTGGTGTTCGATTACAGCTATACCCCTGTCGCCCCTGCTGAAGCGATCACGCTGAACCAGCGCATCACCGATAAATTCTATGCCGAATTGCTGGCGGCCTGATCCCCGCTGACCCCCTTCCCTTTTCCTTTGGAGTAACCCGTCATGGCCCTGCCTTCCAAACTGAAGAACATGAACCTTTATAACGATGGCGTCAGCTTCATCGGGCTGATTCCTGAAGTGTCTATCCCCAAGCTGGCCCGCAAGCTGGAAGGTTACCGTGGCGGCGGCATGGATGCCGGAATCCAGATCGATCTGGGCGGTGAAACCATCGAATTCGAATGGAAGGCTGGCGGCCATATTGACCAGGTGTTCGCCCAGTTCGGCGCAATCACCCATGACGCGGTTCAGCTGCGCTGGGTGGGTGCCTATCAGGATGACAGCACCGGCACCTATAAATCCGTCGAAATCGTGGTGCGCGGGCGCCATCAGGAAATTGACCCCGGCACTGGCAAGCCCGGCGATGATACCGAACAGGGCGTGAAGACCATTTGCAGCTATTACAAGCTGACGGTGGATGGCCGCGTGCTGATCGAAAAGGATGAAGAAAACCTGATCTTCATCGTCAACGGCATTGACCGCCTGGCGCAGCAGCGCGCCGCACTGGGCATCTGATCCCGCCAATAAGCTTCGCCCCGGCGTGCAATGAGCGGACGCGCCGGGGTGAAGACCCGATCCGCTCCATTCCCTGAAGGATAGATGATGGCTGACAAATCCGCTCTTCAACCAGAAACCCCAACCACCGAACCTGCACCTGCTGCTGGCAATGCCCGCAAGATGTCTGATCCGATTGCGCTGTCAGAACCGATTGTGCGCGGGGATACCACCATCACCGAAATCACCTTGCGCAAGCCCAAGGCGGGCGAATTGCGAGGTATGAATTTGGCATCGCTGACGAATGGCGATGGATCGGCGGTGCTGGATGTTCTGCCAAGAATTTCTATCCCGCCAATCACCCAGCCAGAGGCAGACAATCTTGAGCCGGAAGACCTGGTGGTGTGCGCCGAGGCAATCATTGATTTTTTTCTGACGGCGGCCAAGCGGAAGCGGATGGAGCAGGTGCTGAAAGCCTGATCGCTGATCTGGCCGCCATCTTCCATTGGCCACTGTCTGAATTGCTGGCGATGGAACTGGATGAACTGATGCGCTGGCACGGACTGGCCGTGGAACGATGGAAACTGATGAACAGGGTGAAGGGACCATGAGCACCAAAAATCTGCGCCTGCTGGTTTCCTTCGCCAGTTCAGACAAGCTTTCCGGCCCGCTGAAGAAAATCGTAGGGCTGGGCCAGAGCGGCAGTGAAAAACTGGCCGCGATGAAGCGAGAGGCGCGCGATCTGGACCGCGAACTGCGCGATGTGCGCGGCGAAATTGGCCGAACCAGCGGCAATGTGACCCAGCTGATCCAGCGCGAACGCGATCTGGCAGACCGCATCGATCGCACCAATGACCGGATGGAACGGCAGGTGCGCCTGCTGAAGATCAATGCCCAGGCGGATGCCATGCGCCAGCGTGGCGAGGATCTGCGCGGTTCGGGCACCGGCAACATCATGGCAGGCGTGGCAATGGCGGCACCGGGCGTGCTGGCGGCAAAACAGGCCATGACATTTGAAAGCGCGATGGCCGATGTGCGCAAGGTGGTGAATTTCGACACGCCGGATCAATACCGCCAGATGGGTGAAGACATCACCGATATGTCCACCCGGATTCCGATGGCGGCAGAAGGGTTGGCCCAGATCGTGGCCGCAGCTGGCCGCGCTGGCGTGGCGCGAAAAGAATTGCTGACCTTTGCAGAAGATGCGGCGCAGATGGGCATCGCCTTTGACAGCACGGCTGAAGATGCAGGCGCGATGATGGCCAAATGGCGCACAGCCTTTGGCATGGGCCAGGGTGAAGTTCGATCGCTGGCGGACAAGATCAACGCGCTGACCAACACCTATGGCGGCAATGTGACCGCCGTGGCTGGCATCACCACGCGGATTGGCGCGCTGGGTAAGGTGGCAGGGCTTGCCGCGCCGGAAATTGCCGCAATGGGCCAGCTGATGAATTCGGTGGGTGTGGAGGAAGAAATCGCCGCCACCGGCATCAAGAACATGATGCTGGCCATGACAAAGGGTGAAGCTGCCACAAAGAAACAGCAACAGGCATTCGCCGCGCTGGGGCTGGATGCCGGGAACCTGGCAGAAGCCATGCAAAAGGATGCAGCTGGCGCGATCACCGATCTGCTGGCGCGCATCCGCGAATTGCCCAAGGCCCAGCAGGCCAGTATGCTGACCCAGCTGTTCGGATCGGAAAGCGTGGCGGCAATCGCCCCCCTTCTTGCCAGTTTTGACCAGCTTCAGGCGAACTTCGCGCTGGTGGGTGACAAGGCGCAATATGCCGGATCGATGCAGAAGGAATATCTTTCCCGCATCGCCACCACGGAAGGGGCCACAGGGCTGGCCATCAATGCGCTGAAGGCGGTGAATATCACGCTGGGCACCATGCTGCTGCCCACAGTCACCGCAGCTTCCAAAAAGATTGTTTCGATCGCCAACACGGTACGGAACTGGTCAAAGGAACATCCTGCATTGGCAAAGGGTTTGCTGATGACCTGGATGGCCGTTTCCGGGCTGGTGATCGGCATGGGCGCACTGAAATTTGCATTCGGCGCGATTCTGGGGCCATTTTCCACCGTGTTCCGTCTGGCGCTGACCAATGGGCCAATGCTGATGAAAGTCTTCAGCGGCATCCGCACGGCGGCATTGCTGATGGGCAGCGGGATGATGAAGGCAGGCGCAATGATGCTGGCCAATCCCATCGTTCTGGTGATCGCCGCCATCGTGGCCGCTGTCGCCTTTGCCGGATACATGATCTACAAACACTGGGACAAGATTTCTGCTGCCTTCCATTCCGGCGTGGCGTGGGTGAAAGGCGCGATTGGTGGCCTGCCAGACTGGCTGAAAAATCTGGGCGGCATGATGATGACCGGCCTGCTATCCGCGCTGAACCCTGCGGTTCTGGCAACGCGCCTGATCCAGATTGCCAAGGGCGGAATCAGCGCGTTCAAGAACTTCTTCGGGATCAAAAGCCCATCCCGCCTGATGATGGGCATGGGCGGTTACATCACCGATGGGCTGGCGCGTGGGATCGATGGCGGGGCTGGTTCCCCCATCCGCGCCGCGCGTTCAATGGCAAAGGGTGTGGCCGGGGCCAGCATGGCCAGTGCCACAATGGCAATGGCCGCCACCGGCGGCGGCGGTGGACATTCCGGCGGGATGCAGTTTGGCCAGGTCAGCATCACCATCCATGCCGCGCCGGGGCAAAGCGCAGAAAGCATCGCACAGGCCGTGGCCGCTGAATTGCAGCGGCAAAGCGCAATGGCCGCTGCGGCGAAACGATCATCCTATCAGGACGAATAAATATGCTGATGGCCCTGGATATGTTCGCCTTTGAAATCGGCACCCTGCCCTATCAGGAATTGCAGCGCAGCTGGGAATGGCGGCACGCCCAATCCGAACGGTTCATGGCCCGCCCGGCCAGCCAGTTCATTGGCCCCGGCGCAGAAACAATCAACCTGTCGGGCGCGCTTTACCCCGGTGAGGGGATCGGTGCCTATTCATCGATCGACACCATCCGCGAAATGGCGGACAAGGGGGAGGCATACACGCTGGTTTCCGGCGTGGGTGAAGTGCTGGGCGATTTCTTCATTCGCAAGCTGGATCTGCGGCAGGAACTGTTTTTCGTGGATGGGGCCGCGCGCAAGAGCGATTTCACGCTGGCGCTGGAACGCGCCGATGGCTGATACTGAACGGCAGGCGCTGAAAATGCCCATTGCAGCGTGGAAGGTGACGCTGGATGGCAAAGACCTGACCGAAACGATTGACCCCGTGCTGATCGCGCTGACCATCAGTGAAAAGCGCGGTGATGAAGCCGATCAGCTGGATATCACCCTGTCCGATGCAGATGGCATGGTGGAAATCCCGCCCAAAGGTGCCACGCTGAAGGTGCAGCTGGGCTGGAAACAGGGCACCGGCCTGCCCACCGGGCTGGTGGACAAGGGCACGTATAAGGTGGATGAAGCCAGCTGGCGCGGCAACCCGGATACAATCACCATCCGGGCACGTTCTGCTGATATGACTGACGCATTGAAGGTGCGGCGCGAACGCAGCTTTGTGGGGCAGACGGTGGCGGATATCATTGGCTCCATAGCCGCCGCCAACGGGCTGGCAGCAAAGGTGGATGATACGCTGGGTGGCAATGTGGTTCCCGCGCTGGGGCATGGCGCGAAAAGCGATGCCGCGCTGCTGCGCGCGCTGGGCAAACGGTTTGATGCGGTGGCCACGATCAAGGCGGCCACGCTGATCTTCGCGCCGATCGGCAGTGGCAAATCCGCAGGCGGCAGTGATCTGCCCACCGAAACAATCGAACGCAGGCAGACCGATGGCAGCGGCGATTACACGCGGATTGACCAGAATGACCGCGCCGGGGTGACGGCCCGCTGGCATGACAAGGCCAGTGGCACCCGCAAAACAGTGACGGTGAAAGGCAGCGGCACCGGCAAGGCCAAGCGGCTGCGCAAGGTTTACGCGAATGAGGCGGATGCAAAACAGGCCGCCAAGGCAGAAAACAGTCGCCTTGCACGGCAGGTGGCAAAGTTCAGCACCAAACTGGCCTATGGCCGCCCCGACATTTTCCCGGAACGCCCGATGGAATTGACCGGCTTCAAGGCGGAAATCGATGCGCGGCAATGGGTGGTGGCCGAATGCAGCCACACGATGGATGGCAGCGGCGGTTTGACCACCGGCCTGACACTGGAAGCCACGAAATAATCTGCACATTCTGTCAATGTAACTATTGACTACATTGTAACTTTGGGCTACATCATTCGCATGAAGCCGATCACTTACACCCGTTCTGCCATCAAGACCTTGCGCCGGATGCCTGCGAATACGGCACAGCGCATCGTGGCGAAGGTGGAAGAATATGCCGCCAATCCGGCGGCGCAGGCCAACAATGTCACCGCGCTGAAGGGGCGCACCGGCATCCGCCTGCGGGTGGGTGACTGGCGCGTTATTATGGATGATGGCGCGGTGCTGGCCGTGCTGGAAATTGGCCCGCGTGGCGGTGTTTACGAATGATGGAGATGACAATGGGCGAAATGATCACCATTCCCCTGGACGAATATGAGGCATTGAAACTGGCCGCCGTGGATCTGGAAGATTTGCGCAGCTATGACCGCGCGATGGCGGCGATCCGCCACGGGGATGAAGAACTGGTCCCTGCCGAAATTGCAGCCCGCATGATTGCCGGGGAACGGCCCCTGCGCGTGTGGCGCGAATATCGCGGGCTGACGCAGGTGGCGCTGGGTGATGCATCCGGCGTGAACCGTGTTCAGATCGCCAATATCGAAGCGGGACAGAAAAGCGGATCGATCGACACGCTGAAAAAGCTGGCCGATGCGCTGGCCATCACGGTTGATGATCTGATCTGAACGGCGGAGGGGCCCTTAACAGGCACCCGCCTGTTCAGCCCCAAAGGTGGCCTGTTCCACCGTGTATTTATCGCCTGCATCCGATGACAATTGATCAATCAGGCCATTGCATGAGAAGCCCGACATATCGAGATATTGCTTGGCAGACCGGGCAGCCTGTTCATTCCAGTCGATAGTCAGGCTGTCCACCGCTGCGGTGGCGTCTGCCACTTCATAGCCATCGCCATATTCGGATGACAATTGGTCAATCAAACCACTGCGCGAAAAGCCTGACATACTGATATATTGCTTTGCCGACCTGACAGCATTTTTCTGTGGGCCGGTCAGATTGCTTGCCACTTCTTCATTGCTTTCGGCCATCCCGCCAGACGTTTCCGCCGGAACATCACACGCGGCAACACCTGACAAAAGTGCGAGGCAAATCAGTTTCTTCATTCGGATTGCTCCTGTTGCAAATTAAGTGACAATCAAATCTTCCGGGCAATGGCCACGACGCGGCCAATGACATTCATTTCCCCGTCATAGGCGATTTCTTCAGGCTGACCACCATCGGATAACAGGCGAATGCCGGTGCCATCCTTTGTGGGGCGCAGCCGTTTGATCATGCCCATGCCGCCCATTTCCAGCGCCCAGATTTTATCCCACATCTCTGGCGTGCGGATGGCCGTATCCACCAGCACCACATCGGCATCCTGTATGGTGGGCATCATCGAATCGCCAATGCCACTGGCCCAGAACAGATTGCGGATAGGCGATTCTGTAAACTGGCGCAGCCATGCGCGGGAAAAGCTGCGCGATACACCTGTAACCGGCACATCATGGATAAAGCTGCTGCCCATGCCATATGCCAGATCGAATTGCGGCAATTCCACCACATCCGATTTTTCGGCAGGCGGCCCGTTCCACGTCTGCTGCGCCTCGCCAACCTTATTCGATGCTGGATCGTCAGTCTCTCCCATCAGATATTCAGGCGTAGTGCGAAGCGCGCGAGCGATGGGAACCAGATATTTCGATTGCCGTGATCCGCCAGAAATCAACTTCCAGATGGTTTGCTGGCTTACGCCCACACGCCTAGCCAGTTCCGCCTGGGACCAGCCTCGCTCATTCAACAGAGTTTCGATGCGTTCACCGATAATCATTCTCATCAACCTACAACTTTGGTTGTTTTTGTGCGCGTGACTTTTGGGTGTTGACGATAACAACATAGGTTGTTATTTCGTCACCCATGAACGCAGCACCAACACCTTTCGAGGCACTACAACTGGCGGTTGAAAAAGCAGGCAGTCAGGCAAAGCTGGCGGCGATCTGTGAAGTTTCGCAGACTGCCGTTTGGAAATGGTTGCAAAGTTCCAAGCGCCTTCCGGCGGAACACATCTTGTCAGTGGAAGCTGCCACTGGTGTTTCACGTTACTGGTTGCGGCCTGATATTCACCATCCTGTTCATGCGAACCGTTTCATCGGTGTAGATCACCATGCCACCCGCGTCCCCTTCAATAATGGGGACGAAATGCAGCGGGGTGGCGCATGACCAAGCGCCGCGAACCATTGACCTATCAGCACACGCTGACCGTGGTGGCCGCCCTGATCGGGTGGGATCGCTGCGGCGCGATTTGCGGGGTGTCAGAACGGTCAGTGCGAAACTGGTCAGATCATGATTGCGAAATCGAAATTCGCATGATCGATGCCGAACGGTTGGATCGCGCCTATGTGGAACATGGCGGCAACCACGCACCATTCCATCGCCTGATGGGGCTGCGACAGGATATCGCATCACGCGAAGCTGCCGCCCGCGAATTGACCAATGTGGCAAAGCTGGCCGCCAAGGAAACGGGCGAAGCCCTGTCCGCCATGATTGATGCGGGCCTGAATGCCGATTGCCCCGCCACCCAGCGCGCCGCGCGCAAGGAAATTGAAGAGGCAATTGATGTTCTGACCGATGGGCTGGCCACGCTCACCAATCTTTCCGCACACCAGGGGGAAACAGCATGAACATGCCCATGTCCCTGCCTGCAACGCACAAGAACAATGGCGCGGAAACGCCAGTGGCAGAACGCCATCATGGCAAGGCACCTGTTTGCCGCTGCCCTGTGTGCGATCACAAGGCATTGACCCGCAGTTCCGAAGAAATTTCACCCACCTATAGGCGGCTTTATTACGTCTGCCAGAATATCAAATGCGGCATGACCTGGGTGGCCAGCCTGGCATTTGAAAAAACCCTGTCCCCCAGCGGGCTGGGTGAGGAATTCAGACCGGCCAAGGTCGATCAGGAACGCCCGCCGGGCCATGATTTTGGCCAGACATCCATCTTCGACATGATCAGCGCCAGCCAAAGGGACTGATCCGAACTTCCGACACAAAAGGTCCAACCGATCGCGCCGCGCGCGCGAACGGGCGGATTTTTGCATCCAGAACAAAGCAACCCATTCATGCAAGACCGGCTTCGCCAAGACATTATCAAACGCCTGAAGGACGATTACAAATTCACGTCCACAGGTGGCGAATGGCTGCGCGGCGGCAAGTGCCCGGCATGCCGGGACAAATCGCTCTATATCCATTCGCAAAAACCGTGGGTGCTGCGCTGCGGGCGCGAAAGCAAATGCGGGCAGGAATGGCCGGTCAAGGAACTGTATGATGATCTGTTTGACAATTGGTCAGACCGGCACAAGCAATCCGAAAAAGACCCGCACGCCGCCGCCAAGGCATATCTGCGCGATGGGCGCGGATTTAACGAAGTTAAGCTGGGCGGTGCCTACACCCAGGAATGGTATCAGGACCGCAAGATCGGCCACGGTTCGGCCACTGTCCGCTTTCCCTTGCCCGATGATGGCTGGTGGGAGCGGATCATTGATCGCCCCTATCGCTTCGGGAAGAAGAAGGCGAATTTCAAATATGGGTACAAGGCATCAGGCCACGCCTGGCACCACCCATCGCTGACATTTGATGATCTGGCCACCGCCGATGAAATCTGGATCGCAGAGGGCATCTTTGATGCCATCGCGCTGGGGGAGGCGTTTGAAAAGGTGCGGCCACGGGCGCGCGCCGCAGCCAGCATGTCCACCAATTTCTATCCTGCCAAATGGATGGCCCAGCTGGCAGAGGCGGTGGCGAAACGGGGTGTGGGGGCTAAGCGACCCACCCTTGTCTTTGCCTTTGATGTCGGCGCAGCGGGTGTGCGCTATACCCGCAAATGGGTGGCGCAGGCGCGCGATGAAGGGTGGACCGCGCGCGCCGCACAGGTCCGCCCCGATGGCGAAGGCGCGAAACAGGATTGGAATGATCTGTTCCAGCTGGGCCAGCTGACCGCCGAAAAACTGGATTCCTATCTGGAAAATGGTGACATCACCATTGCTGAAAGCGCGGCGGAAAAGGCGTTCCTGCTCTATCGCCGCAGCAGGCGGGCAGAATTCCCGCTGACCTTCAAGACCCGCCAGCTTTGGGCCAAATTCTCTGTCCAGCGGATCAATGAACTGATCCAGTCCTATGATGAAGACAAGACGCTGGCCGCCCTGTCGAATGAGGAAAAGTGGGATCTGGCCGCGCGTGAAGCGGTGGAAATTCTCGAAATCGCCAATTGCGTGTTTCGCGCCCTGTATTTCCAGCGTGATGCCGCGATCAATGACAGCAGCTATTACGTCCGCGTCGATTTCCCCGGCAAACAGGACACGGTAAAGGCCAACTTTCCCGGCCCCGCAATCGCCGGTTCCGCAGAATTCAAAAAACGCCTGATATCGGTTGCCCCCGGCGGCATCTACACCGGCACGACATACCAGCTGGACAGGCTGATGGAACGCCAGCTGGACGGCATTCGCACCGTCGATGCCCTCTATTTCTCCGGCTATTCGATCGAACACGGCGCATGGATGTTTGATGATATCGCCGTCACACAGGGCCGCGTCGTCAAGCTGAATGACGAAGACTATTTTGAAATCGGCAAGGTGGGGGTGAAGCCGCACAGCGCCACTGCCGAATTCGCCATCGATTATGATCCGAACACGCTGGATTATTCATGGTGGGAAGATTTCCATACCGCATTCGGTTCGCTGGGCCTTGTCTCGCTGGCGTGGTTCTTCCTCTCGCTTTTTGCCGAACAGATCAGGCGCGATCAGCAAAGCCTGGGCTTTCTGGAAATCGCGGGGCCGCCCGGATCGGGCAAATCCACCATGCTGATTTTCCTGTGGAAGCTGGTGGGCCGCCGCCACAATTATGAAGGGTTTGACCCTGCCAGCGCCACCGCCGCCGGTATCAGCCGCGAACTGGTGAAATATGGCAATCTGCCCGTGGTTCTGCTGGAAGGGGACCGGGACAAGGATCAGCCAGCGGCCCGCCGCTTCAACTGGTCAGAACTCAAAAAGATTTACAACGGCCACAGCCCCCGCACGCGCGGCGTGGCCAATGCGGGCACCGACACATTCAGCCCGCCCTTCCGTGGCTCCATCGTCATCGCCCAGAATCACCCTGTGCGCGATGCAGAAGATGCGGTGCTGGAACGCATCCTGCCCCTGTTTGTCGATAAAAGCCGCTTCACGGCAGAGGGCAAGGCAGCAGGTGAACGACTGAAGAAGCTGGACGTTGATCAGGTGTCCCACTGGATCGTGGCCATGATCCGGCAGGAAGCCCAGATCATCGAATATTTCAACAATCGCTTCCCTGTCCACGAGGCTGCGCTGATGGCCGAACCTGAAGTGCAGAATGACCGGCTTGCCTTCAACCATGCCCAGCTGGCGACCGCTCTGGATTGCCTGTCAAAAGCCATGACGCTGGATGGCAAATCGCTGTTTTCCGTGGCCGAACTGGCAGAAGGGCACGCGCTGATCCGCCAGATGTGCCTGTCACAACATGGCGCGCTGGGTGCCGATCACCCGATTGTGCAGCAGTTCTGGGAAACCTTCGATTTCATCGATCAGAAGATGACCGAAGGCAAGCTGGCGGTGGAGGCGGATGGCCTGAACCACCATCGCAAGGAATCGCTGATCGCCTTCCGCATGGCGGAAATTGAACAGCAATTCGCCGCCCACCGCATGACCATGCCGGGCGGGTCGATCCTCGAACTGAAGAAGCTGCTGCCCACCAGCAAATCCAGAAAGTTTCTGGGGCAGAGCGTCGTCAACTGCCGCGATGGCAAGGCGCGCCATTGCTGGGTGTTCCAGAAGCCACCCGAACAAGCCTTCCAACCCGCTGAAAAGGGATTGCCGATATGAGCGATAAATCAGGCGATGGCGTCCGCATGGGCCTTGTCCCCGTGCCAGATGGCCAGGGCGGTATCCGACACGAATTCCGGCCCCTGCCCCCGGCCAAGGGGAAGAAGAAAACGCGCATCCAACCGGCGGATATTCATGCCAATCCTGATGAATCAGCCCAGCGGCTGAAGATCATAATCGAACGCAAGGAACGCCTGCTGGAAGAACGGCAAGGCATTAATGATGATCTGCGCGATGTCGCATCCGAAGCCAAGGCCATCGGCTTCGATAACAAAACGATCGATGCGATCATTCGTCTGCGCAAGATGAACCCTGATCTGCGCATGGAAGCAGAAATGCTGCTGGATGCCTATAAATCCGCGCTGGGGATGGAATGATGGACTGGACGCATCCCGCCATCGAAAACCCCGATGCAGCCATCCATGATCGCGCTGACATCGCAGCAGAGGCGCTGGCCGCCTTCAACCGCCGCCGCGCGGCATACCCTGACCATGTGAAGGCAGGTGCCATCTCCGAAGATGATGCCCGTGCCGATCTGGCCGCATGGCGTGAAATCGCGCGCGATTGGCGCTGGATCGCCCTGGGTGATGGCCAGCCTGCAACGGGTGAAACTCTGGCAGGCCGCATCGCTGCGCTGGATACTGCCATTGAACGCTTTCTGGAACAGGCAGCGGAACATGGTGGGCGCTTGACCGATGATGAAGCGCGGCAGGGCGCATTGCTCTGTGCCATGCGCTGGTGGGCGCAGCGCGAACGCATGGGCCACTGCATCACCAGCCACGCACGCTTTTTCGCCAATATCGGCCACAGCTGGCGCGCCGAAAATGGGCAGCCCACGCTGGGTGAAAAACAGCGTTCCCGACAATCACAGGCACCTGCCGACACACAAAGGATCGCGGCATGAAACTCTCGTCAAAACCCCGCGCACGCATCATTGCAGACAGCCATCGGCCCGTACCGATCACGCCTGAAGAAATCATCTCTCTGCATGATCAGCAGCTGCGGGAACGCGTCAGGCGCATCAATGCCATCGTCCTGAAGGTCGAACTCTGCATCATCATCCCCGGCATGGCCTGGATCGCATGGCGCGTTCTGGAAGGGCTGGCTCGCACTGGCATGCTGCCGTGGTGAGCGGGGTAACCAGGCACTTTTCACCCTCATTATCTGAAAGGGGTTTCACCATGATGGATACATCTACCTACACCTGTGACTGCGGCAAATCCCATGGCGGCATGGCATCCGCCCCGCCACCCGGATGGGAATGGCGCGATGGCAAGCTGCTGTGCGATGATTGCACCGCTTCCGGCAATCAAAGCCCGGCACCGCAGCTGGACCTGTCCGAACCGGCCAGCGCCGCCACCGTGCCGCATACCTGCCCCACGGCCATTCGCCTGCTGTCAGGCGGCTATCTTGATCTGGCCGATCCTGATTGCAGCATCATCCAGCCAATGGATATTGCCGCCGGTCTGCGCCAGGGGCGCTTCAGCGGGCAGACCAGACAGTTTTACACCATCGCCCAGCATTGCCTGCTGGTTCTGCGCCTGGTCAGCCCTGTGGCCCGCCAGATCGGCGGTGAACGTGGGCTGGCCCTGCGCCGTTGCGCCCTGATGCACGATGCGCCCGAAGCCTTCATTCATGACATCACCCGCCCGCTAAAGATCATCCTGCCGGATTATCGCCGGGTGGAAGCGGTGCTGGACAAGCGGCTGTGCGCCCGGTTCGGCGTGGAATGGACTGGCGGCCGGCACGAAATCGTGAAGCGCGCCGATATGCAGGCGCTGGCCATCGAACAGCGCGATCTGAAGGGCATTGAAGACCCCTGGCCGGTTCTGGCCAATGTGGACCGTGAAGCCCTGACCGCCATCCGCATCACCCGCGCATGGCACCCGGACGAGGCAGAGGAACACTTCCTGCGCGCCTTCGATGAATTGTTCTCTCAACCCGAAAGGATGGCAGCGTGACCAATACAATAATCATTTATGGCCCGATGGCTTGCGGTAAAACCCGCAATGCGGATGCCCTGCGCAAACATTATGGCTGCATCGGTATTGTTGATGATTTCCCTTATCCATCACGGGATACGCTGAAGCCCGGCCATCTTCATTTGAGCAATCATCAATGGGATGACCTGAAGAAATTCGCTTCAGCAGACCAGATCATCCCATTTGCGTCGGCCATGGCCAACGCGGGGATTGAACCATGACCCTCCGCAATATCCCTGTCGCAGTTCAGGATCGCCGCCGCGATGAACTGACATCGATCCGCCTGCAACGCAGGCTGACAGATGCCGAATTGCGGGAAGAAGAACGTCTGGAAAAGGCGCTCTATACCCGCACCTATCGCGGGGCGATGCGCGAACAAAGCCAGCGCCTGGCGCAAATTCAGCAGGGGCAGCGGCGCGTTCAGCCGCTGGGCTTCGCATAATGGGCGCACCGGTAAAAATCCCGCAGCTACGCATTGGCCGCAACAGCCAGATGGTTGATTACGATGTGTCGAACCTGGCCGTTCGGGATGATGATCGGCCCGCCTTTCTGGGCGTGATTGCCGCCCGCGAAAAGATGATCGAAGTCAACACCGCATGGCCCGAAAAGGGCAATCAGGTCCAGCTGGGCATGAACTGGTCAAGGGACGCGGCCTGTTACGCCCTCAATGCATCCAGCGCGCTGAAAGAGGATGGCGACCGCGCCGAAGCGATCAAACAACTCGAACTGACAGCCGCAATGGCCATCGCCGCCATCACTAAGCTGCGGGGGAAATGATCATGGGACGATTCAGAAAGCCCAACAATCCGATCAGAAAACGCATGATCGAAGCGGTCCAAAGCGAATTTCAGCGGAGCGAAAAAGAGATGGCCGAAATGCTATCCGGTTTCCCGGCCGATCTGGCCAAGATCAATGTGGCACAGAACGTCATTCGGGATTGCCTCGCTGCCATTCTGGAAGAGATGATCCCATACCCGCCAGAAACTGCGGTCGAACTATCGCGCCGGGCGGCCAGCTATGCGCTGTCAGTATTGCCCATTGAAGACCTTGAAGTGGGTGTTGCCGATCACCTTGATGGGTTCGCGGATTTCCACCTTGAACGCACGCTTAGGGGCATGATCATTGGAGCAGGATGGACCCGGCGCGACGGCACCTTTGTTTCCTACTTTCCAGATGGGTCAGGTGAATGATCATGCCAATCCAGATTTTAACAGCCAATCCACCCCGCCGCTCATTTGCGCGTGGCCTGATCTTCGCTCTGCCCGTTAGCCTGTACCTGTGGGCACTGATCTTGGGGGCGGGCTGATGGGCATTGTCAAACCCGTGTGCCCCTATTGTGGAAATTCGCAAGGCATCTGGTCAGAAGCCGGGTGCGAAGTTGAATGGTCGCGCGGCGAATGGCGCATGAGATTTATCATCGAAGGTCCGCTCTCTGACCACTCTGCTGGTTGCAAATGCGGTGCAAGTTTCATGATGCATGAGGCTTGGCCGGAGGATACTCAATGAGCCTGCGCGTTCTGATCGCTTGCGAGCGTTCCGGCGTCATGCGCCGTGCCTTTGCCGCATTGGGCCATGAAGCATGGTCATGTGACATCGAACCGGCGGATGATGGCAGCAACCATCATATCAGGGACGATGTTCTGAACCATCTGGATGATGGCTGGGATTTGATGGCGGTGATGCACCCGCCCTGCACCATCCTGTGCAATTCTGGCGGCAGATGGCTTTATATCGGCGGGAAGAAGGTGAACGGGCCAGATCCGGCGCGCTGGGCCGAACTGGACAAGGCAGCAGCATTCTACACCGCACTGCGCGATGCCAGCCAGATACCCTGCCGCGTTGTCGAAAACCCGGTGATGCACCGCCATGCCATCGAAAAGACACGACGCGGTGAAACCCAATTCGTGCAGCCGTGGTGGTTTGGCGATCCCTATTTCAAGGCCACCGGGCTGGAACTGATCAACCTGCCCAGGCTGAAACCCACCAACAAACTGACCCCGCCCAAGGCCGGAACCGCCGAACACAAGGCATGGAGCGCGGTTCACCGCGAACCGCCCGGCCCCGATCGCGCGCGCAAGCGCAGTGAAACCTATCCCGGTCTGGCCGCTGCCATCGCGCGCCAGCTGGGCGATGCAGCAATGGAAAGGATCGCAGCATGATTATCGTTCGCGTTGAACTTCACTCAGCCATCACAGGCGAACAGACCGAATTGGCCCGCATGGTAATCGATAACATCGGTGGCACCACACAGCATGGCAATTACCGTACACGCACCTTGCGCGGGCGGTCAAAAGAAGCACTTGACCGCGCCATGCTAACGATGGGGCCATTGGTACAGCGCGAGGGGAAGGTGCTT
>Ga0316203_1000615_pt1 | contig 38832 bp, 27 predicted proteins | sample 6monrhotite_MG_FD_204940 | JGI IMG/M metagenome (GOLD analysis project Ga0316203, IMG submission 204940) | Microbial mat bacterial communities from mineral coupon in-situ incubated in ocean water Damariscotta River, Maine, United States -... | ecosystem: Environmental > Aquatic > Marine >... | reverse complement strand
AAAAGGCAACGTGCTATACAGGTCGTAGCGACTCACCCAGCAGGTGAACTCTCCAAAACGATAAAACAGGATGTTGATCAAAATGTTAATACATCCTCTAAGCGGTCAACTGCGGAATCTAGGTTCAACGCAGCCATGGAATGAAGAGGGCGCGCAATAAAACCTAAATCTCAATCTCAATCGCTACGGGTATATATGGGGTTATATTTGTCGTGCCTCATATCGTTTTGGTCTGGAGAATCAGTAGTGATGTGAATCAGCATGATTCGAGTCAATATTTCGGCTTCAGTAGGCAGCAAACAATTTGAAGTTGTGTGGGTGTTTATCTCTCCATCCACTACGGTATCGCGTTTGATACCGTAGTGTTGTAGCGCCAAGTGAAGGTGATTTCGTAGCCGATGCTAACACCTGCCAGATAGCCCCATGCTCGAATAACATGCATGGTTTGGTCATTGTCAGTGAAACTTGATTTTTTTAGATGGGCTGGCCTTCCAAAATACTCATGTTGCTTTTGGTGGAAACCACGTTCGTTAACGTAAAGCCTGCCGCTTCAAACAAAACGCTGTATTCGTCAAGGGTACGTTCAAGACCACCCACCATGACCATCATATCGATGTCATAAAATTTTCCAGGAGAAAGCGCATTGCCATGTTCGATTATGGTTTCAGCTAACAGCAGTTTTCCTCCGTTATCCATAGCTTGACGGCAGTTCTTGAGTATTTTAATGGATTTCTCGTCATCCCAATCGTGAATGATGCGACGTAATAGAAAAGTGTCGGCCCCCGAGGGAACGTTGGAGAAGAAATCTCCAGCGATTATTTCACAGCGTGATGCAAGCCCGGCATCTTCGATGCCTTTTTTGGCTTCCGCAGTTACTTTTTTAGTGTCATATAATATGCCTTGTAAATGGGTATTTTTTTGCAATATAGCGGAGAGTAAGCTGCCGTAACCCCCACCCACATCAATGATTTTCTGTGTGTCACTGAAGTCGTATGCATCGACAATGGCTTGGGTGAAACCTTTTGTGGCAGCCATTGCTTTATTAAATACAGTAGCGGCATCAGAATCATGTTTGAGATAATCAAATAACCCTTCATCATGAGCAATATTAAATGCCGTGTTGCCTGTGGATACTGTAGCGTAAAGTTTGTTCCAGCTGCTTCGGTGCCATTCTTCACCACGTAACACTAGCCAAGGTTGCATCGAATTAGGGACATCAGTACGCAGCAGCTCAGCAGTGGGTGTCATATGAAAGCGAGCTTGCTCATCTTCGTGAAAAACCCCCACACTTGCGACGGTTCGAAGTATACGATACAGCGATCGTGCGTGAGTTGATGTTTCCTGGGCAAGTACTTCTGCGGTTTCAGGTGATTGTGTCAGACGATCTGCAATGTGTAGTTTGGCGATCACTTGAAGGCAGCGGCTGATAGCTTCACCCATTATGAAGGTTTCGATTGCTTTTTCAGGCGCTATTGAGGCGAAAGGATTGTTGGTTTCGGAGGTGTCATTCATGATTTTAGTCCCTTAATTATAGTGCTTGTTAGCAGTTTCCAATAAAAATAATCGAGCGATATTCGCAATGAATAGGGTTTAGGTGTATCAGTTGTTGCTTATGGTTTTTTTCAAGATATGTCGTGACAACAAGATGTGCTTATGGAGAGCGATCAGTTTTCCGAAAGGCTCCTCATTACGTTGGTTGATAGCAGCGGCTCGCTGCTTGCGTGCTTTTCCGTACATCGTTGTTTTCTGTGCGTCGAATTTGACAATACCTCTCCCTGATGGAGCTACTATAACCTATAGCATAGGGAAAATAAAAGCTTTGTTATGCGTGTGATTAGCCAGAATGAGTAAGAGAGTTTCTAAGAGAAATAGTTACATGATTTTCCTTAGATTGTACATGAATACCCTGCTTTTATAGGAATAAAGAAAGGTAGTCTTGTAAGTAAATCACTCCATAATAATTTTTTTTAAAAGAAATTATTCTAAGTCTTTTTTCATCAATTACCCGGAAAATATGACTGTGAAGGGTATGATACACTTAACTAAAGTAAACGTAATCAGTCGTTATTCTGTACATGAAGTTAATAGGGTGTCCCATTATTGATGCTGCCCCGGAGTTTAAGCCGGGACAGCATTGAAAAAAACAAGTATTAGTCGTTATGTTTGATTTCAACTTTTACTTTGTTGAAGGCGACCTGGTAAAAAAACGACCATACTGGTGGTATGTTGGTGTTCATCTCGGGCCCTGGCATATCATGGAAGGCTATGTGGAGGACTAAATCGTCTGGGTATACCTGGCCTTCGGAGCCACGCGTCATGTCAAAAATTTCACCAGAGGTTGTTTGCACTGTGCCATCAGCATCACGTATTCCTTCAGAGAGCATGGTATGGCCGATCCACATCGGTGTTGGGCCATCAAAAGGATTATCGAAGGGTTCGCCATTGAGGGTTATTTTTGCAGGTCCCCAAGTGGCAAGTAAATTGAATACTGTCGGTACCAGTGACGTGCCAGCACCAGTATTGCCGTGTAAGTAGATATTAGTGGTTATTGGATCGCCTTCAATTACTGTTACTGTATCCTTGGAGGGACCCATGCGTGCTCCGGTAGCATGGTTCGGCGGTACGAACATCATCTGTTGGTATGTCCAGTCACCGTATTCATCTTTCCAGTTGGCATTGATATTACCTGTGTTGGCAATGGAATCAACTTTGATTTCGGCATTGCCTTCGGTTGTACGAATCGCATGGCCTGCCCAATCGAAACCATCGACAGGTTCAGCCGGTACACCATTGACGCTGTTTGTGATGGGGCCCATGACTCGTCGGATAAGCATTGGATTGCTGGCTTTGACGGAAATATATGTGTTTTTTTCATTATCGTCATCGTTATCGTCATCATTATCATCGCGGTCGTCAGCCACTGCGCTGACGAGCCATAGTGCGATGGCGAGCCCGCCAACAAAAATACTGGAATATGTTTGGTGTTTCATTGTTTTTCCTTTTTTTTTAAATGATGATCGATACTGACAGCAGTTATAATTGCGAACGTGTAAACACAATAAGCTAGGTAAGTAGAATAAGTGCCTTGTGTTGTGAAATATTCTGTGGTGTGTCTACTGTTGGATCAATGAGGTAATCTCCCGGTTGTGCCGAGGAGTTTCCTAAAATTTTACCTAATGAATCGATTGTTGCGATGAGGTGACTAATGAGGAGGGTGTTGATTTTAGGTTTTATCGAGCCGTACCCTTATTGAACAGGTAACCTGTTAATCTGTTGTGATGGGTTATTCGTGGTGAAGAAAATTTAAGTATTCATGGCATTTTTTTATCCATGATGCTGGCGTTTATAGGTATCTAGATGGCATTTTCTGATGATATGAAGCTGGATTGGTTTGTGAAAATGTCATCCTGGCATTGATTTATCTTTGTCAAAAATACTAATTTTTAGTAATTTTTATTAAATTACAAAGCTTGAAATAAAATAAATACTTTGAGTTTTTTTCAGTAAGGCGAACGAATGAGAATGCAAGGATAAGGATTATTACGTGTTTATTTTTTATCACTAGAGATAAAAATTATCGACCCATGACGTTTGAGATCTAGATGTTCAGGATTCATCACATTCATTTTATGGAAAAATGAAATGAGAAATAGATCCGGGTCTATTGTGAAGAGCCTCAACGCTGCCATGGAATGACGAGAGCGCGCTATGAATGTTTAAGTCTCAAGCGTTATGGGTTTAGGTCGAGTTTTCATCTTCCTAACTGGATGGCTATTGCGATTTGTACAACATGAATTTTTGTAATAAACAGGCTACGTGATCTGATAATTGCTTTTGTATTATTTTAGGCCATCCATGGCCTAGTCCGTATCACATCTTTTCAGTCACTAAACGTTAATGCGTTTACAGGTCGTTCAACTGAGAATTCCAGGCTAGGCCTCACATGCTTGACTTGCAGGGGCCATTTCCATATATGTGACAAATTCATGTACATCCGCTATTTTTTTCCCAGAGGCTGTTAGGAGCGAATGAAACCTACCGTACAAGTGATTCATTCTTATATGATCTCGTAAATAAGGAATGAGAATGCAATCTCGATTGGTCAGAAGGTATTTTCGGTTGGAAAATTTCGGGTGGATTTTTCTATCAAATAGAACTTTTCCCAATGGCTCATTTGAATAAATCAGGGTTTTCCTTATATCTAAAGGTAGATTTTCTAAATAAATTTCGATGAATGCAGTAATATAGGCTGTTCCTTTATCATCATGCAGCACAACACATCGATTAAGAGTATTATTAGGGGAAATTCCCTGGAACATTTTTTTAATGGAAAGTGTACATTTTTTCAGTTTTGCTATCCTTAGTGTCATATAGTCATTGTGATCAAGCATTGTGCTATATGTTGCAGGAATTTGTGATTGAGTAATGTATTTAGAAAAGCTGAGGTCTATACATTGATTAAGCATTTTTGATCCTCTCTAACGTTCGAGTCAATATCCATTCGAACTTTCGCAGATTCTAATTTCAGCATTTTTCGATTTGAATTTCTTAACGTTCTGCCGAGGAAGAGTGTCAAAATAATGTGGACATATAGAGGCTTGATTGCCCACTCAAAAAAATGTTTTAACGCAAAAATATATTGATATTTCAGGTTTGAACAATGATGTTGAGGAGGGTGAGTGGATGGCCGGATATTCATGTTATATTGATACGCTTCCTGTATTAGTGTCTGCGATGTGTTCGTTATAGAGATGTGACCATTTGTGAGGGACAGATGGCAACGATGTCCCCCGAGAGTCCTTCTTCCCTTAGTTGCTGTGCCGCTGCAATCGCAGCGCCGGAAGATGGGCCGATAGGTTCTCCAATTGTTCCCAGGATCGCAGCTGCCGTATCCCACGATTTTTGTGATGGGACGGAAATGATGCTATCAACACCCTTGGGGTCAAATAGTTTTGTTTTCACTGGAGGCGCCAAACCTGGAATATTGTGTGGCCCCCACGAGCCACCCTGCAAAACAGGAGCCTCTGCCGGTTCCACCGCATATATTTTTATTCCGAACTTGCGTAATGCACGGGATATTCCCATGACAGAGGCTGCAGTTCCGGCGGGAACGATGACTGCGGAAATATCGGAGTGTTGTTTTAAGAGTTCATCTCCTATCTCACAGTAGTGTGGTATAAACGCTGGGTCGCTTAGTTGTTCTACCACTTTGCAAGCGTGATCATCCTGAAATTTTTTTATCACAGTCATGACCTGGCTTGGCTCGGTGCAAATAACTTCTGCACCAAGCCACTTGATGTATCTCACCAGGTTTTTCGATGTTCCATTGGGGACAACAACGGTTGAGTCACAGTCGATCTGTCTGGCCGCCCATGCGACACTTGCACCAGCACTGCCTGCAGTAAGGATAGCGAGGTGGGTTCTTGATGTGATAATTTTGTCGCGAAACAGAGAAAATATCTGATTTGGTATACTTCGATGTTTTATAGACAGCGAAGGATTATTGTACTCAATTTTCAGATAGAGCTTTGGCATAAATGATTGGGCTGAGATTAATGGTGTCATGATTCAAGCCAAACCAATATAGGTGTCGATATTGCTTAGTTTAATCAAGCGCGGAAGTTTGACGCCATTACTCTCAGCCATTTTTTCTTTTTGTAGATTTTTGATTATGGTGGCTTCAATTTGGCGGATCTTCGGATATACCGCTAATCGTTGTTCAAGTGATTTTTGGATTAATTTAATCGTTTTTTCTGGATGCTCTGTAGGAGATACCCATAATTCGACTTGCTCCGCATCATTGTCGTCCGAGTATGTGACAATTAGTGAGGCGTCAATATTATCCATCGTGTCCACAACATTGAAGATCAGGTCTGGGAAGACTGTCTGGCCGAGCACTTTGAGCTGATGATCAACTCTGCCGATAATTCCACCCATGCGCGGTGTTCGCCGACCGCACTCACAGGGTTCATAATCGATCCAGGCTGATATATCACCGGTGCCATAGCGCACGGCAATGAAGCCGCGTGGTAATGTGAGAGAGGTAACAACTACTTCGCCAGGCTCACCTTTTTCAACGGGTAAGCCAGTAGATGGATCAATCAATTCGACAAAAACGGCATCATCATTGATGTGAAAGCCGTTGTGGTAGCGACATTCATGTCCAACTGAGCCAAGTTCGCTGCATCCGTATTCGTTTAATGCATCTTTCAGCCCCCACAATTGCATCACTTTTTTTGCGACGGGCGTCGGTTCATTGTTTCCATCGAAAGAGACACCAGCACCAAAATAGGCATAGTCGGGTAATAATTCAGGGGCCGGAAAATCGTCGCCTAATTCTTCGGCGATATTCAGCATAATATTAGGGTTGCCTGCGACGTATTTTGGCTGATGGTATTTAATGACCTCCAATATTCTTTTTGTGCGCTGTGGCGAGCACCGAAACGTTCCAATTCCTGATTTTTTTGCGGCTTGCCACACCAAAGGCCCAAGTGTGAACATGTCATTGTTGCTGAGTAATTGTAAAAGTTTGTCACCAGGTACGGCGCTAAGTTCGCTAAATACTCTGCTTACACAATCAACCCATATTTGCTCTTGTAGTCTATGGACAGGGAGATCGACAGGACGTCCGGTAGTGCCTGATGAGCTGACGGCATCAGTGAAGTCGCCATACTCTATCAATGTATCCCAGTTTTCGGAGATGTCCTTTTTTCGGATGATAGGTATGGCATGGTACTGTCGGGAAGTCAGTAAAGACAAAGCTTCATTCAGACTCATGAGCCAATGTTGCTGGTAATGTTTACGTTTCCAAGCTTGTTCTAATACAGTATTTAGTCTTGATGTTGGGTACATAATATAAACTTCCTTTTCATATTTGATGTTGTTAAAGCATCTAAATCATCTAAATTTTCCACAGCAGGTCGTTGAAGTGGGTATCTGGAAACTACAGTTTCCAGAGTTGAATTTCACTAATGATGGAGAGGGCTGGGATAGGTCAATTGAATGGCTAATTAAAGAGCTATAGTAGCCATGCTTTAATTTGGGAATATTGTTCAGATTAGATAAATGCGAAAATCTAAACTTGATGTTTTTACTAGGGTAATTGCGAGCACTGACGAACAGGTTGCTTGTTTTTGATCGGCGCTTGATACAGCGTGTTATATTGATATCCATATACTGCTTAGCTCCATTATCCGACATCCGTGTGACTTTCATTAACCAGCGTCCGTGCTATTTCCATTAACTGCTATTTATATGCTGATCCACTAGCTGATATCTATCGGTTTATTTATTGACTGGCATCCATACGTTTCTGTATTTATCTATCATGAGGATATGTTTTTCCCCATTTTTAGTTATTTACGTTATATGAATGCATCACATTATCATTTGTAAAATTTCAGATGTTGGCAAGGCACTCACTTGTGTGGATGAGTCTGCCAGAGACTATTTTTATGCCTGACTAATATACCATCCTTATGGTTGGCGATATTACATTAAAGCATACGTATTCTGCAAGAGGTGACATCTGTGTTGTGACTGATATCTTCTGCTGGCATAACTGCTATATAAGGTTATGAATGATATTTCAGTCATAGTTAGATCATAATTTTATGATAGGGCGGGTGTGTAAGTATCAGTATGTATAAAGGATATTTTTATCGCATAGTCGTGAAGGGATAATGAGGTTAATCTGGGTATAAAACATGCAATATATTGCAATATTATGAACGGAAAAATGAAATTGTAAGATTTAATGAATTTCATGTTTAACGTCTATTATTTATCTGTAAAGTCTATCAATAAAGTGACTATTTCTTACGTTTTTCCCAATGAGGCCACATAAGAAAATGAACTAAATATTAATTGATATAAGGGGGGTTTACCACGAGATAGATTTACTTAATTTTTAAAAATAAAAGAAGATAATTATCCCTGGATGCGTATCAGGGTGATGTTTGGAAAGTCCAGTACATCAAGGATAATTAATATTTCCTTTGCCGTTAGTTGTCGCATCTTTTGCCACTAAAGATACATGAATTTCTTATTTTTACAGGAATAAAACTGACGTGACTGAAGATATTCCCGCAGTGTTCTAGATTTAAACATAGTTATTTTTTAAATTGATGTCTTGTATAGTGACGACGATGAAGTCGTGCGATGGAAAATGATTGTTTTTTAATCATGCGTCGGTATCACCACTCTTTGCGAAGTAAAGCATCTGTTTGCCAGGAATTCTTAATCTCGATCTGTTCCATGTCATTTTTGTCAAAAAATTAAATATTCGAATAAGCAACAGCAGGAAAGATAATTATTGGAGATAGTATAATGATATTGCTGCGCTTAAAGTCAATCAATGTATTAAATCTGACAATTTTTTTTGCGGCATTTGGCATTATTCTCTGGGTAGTTTTTTTTCCGAAGACTCATGCAAAAGACCCTAAAAAACAGGCAATGCTTGTTGAAGTTACCGTTATAAAAGAACAACCGATGCGTATATGGAGAAAATTTTCAGGACGTTTGACGGCAGTAGATTTTGTTGAAATAAGGCCACAAGCATCCGGTCTTATTACGGGTGTCAGATTCAAGGATGGGCAATTCGTTAATAAAGGGGATATTTTATATATTATTGACTCTCGTCCATATAAAGCCGCAGTTATGGAGGCGAAGGCAAATCTTGTTACTGCGCTTAATCGGAAAAATCTAGCAGAGAAAGAGTATAAGAGGGCGGAAGATTTACTCAAAACAAAAATGATCTCTCAGCGTATTTATGATGAGCGAGATAACGCTATGTTGGTTACTGAATCAATAGTAAATAGTGCTAAAGCACAATTGTCACAAGCGAAAATAAACTTAGGTTATGCTTATGTAAAAGCACCTGTCTCCGGTCGTGTTGGTCGTACAGAAGTAACTACAGGTAATCTAGTTTCTGCTGGATCTAGTGCGCCATTGTTAACATCGATTGTGTCGAATGCAAAAATCTATGCTGATTTTGAAGTTGATGAACAAACGTATCTAAAATATATACAGGATAATTCATTCAGTAAGTCATCCGTCGATAAGATTCCTGTAGAGTTGCGTTTACAGCGTGATGAAGCAGTATATAAAGGAGGGGTTTATGCCTTTGATAATCGTATAGATCCCACCTCCGGGACGATCCGGGCTCGTGCTATATTTGATAACCCTCAAGGAAAGTTATTGCCGGGTATGTATGCGCGCATGCGACTTGGCAGTCCCTCCAAAGAGAATGTTATTTTATTGAGCGAGCGTGCAATTGGTACAGATCAGAATCGTAAATTTGTTTATGTCGTTAACAATGAAAATAAAACAATTTATCGTGAAGTGAAGCTTAGTGAAAATATCAATGGAAATCGCATTGTACATTTTGGTCTTAAGCCTGGGGAAAAAGTTATCGTACGTGGATTAATACGGGTTCGACCCGGCATGGTTGTTGAGCCAAGGATAATGCAAGATACTCTTGAAACAGATCATTCGATTTCTCATTCCTGAACGACCTGAAATTTGTATTGGATGAAATCTGCCAAATTCCAGTTGCTATGGGTATGTTTACATATATTTTCTTAGCGTTTTTCCCAGAGTAATATGTTATGAATTTATCAGCTCATTTTATCGATAGGCCTATTTTTTCAAGTGTAATATCGCTGCTGATTTTTGTGGCCGGTTTTGTTGCTATGTTTCAATTGCCGATCGCAGAATACCCGGAAGTTGCACCACCTTCGGTAATTATTAATGCATCATTCCCTGGCGCAAGTCCTTCTGTAATTTCAGAAACCGTTGCCACACCATTAGAGGAACAAATAAATGGTGTAGAAAATATGCTTTATATGAACTCTCTGGCCTCATCAGATGGAAAGCTAACATTGACAGTGACGTTTGCTGTTGGCACTGATCCTGATTTATCCCAGCAGTTAGTGCAAAACCGTGTATCGCAAGCGTTACCGAGGCTACCTGATATTACCCGGCAACTTGGTGTTACCGTCATCAAAAGCTCACCTGATTTAACCATGGTTGTGCATTTACATTCTCCCAATGAGCGCTATGACATGCTTTACTTGCGTAATTATGCAACCTTGAATGTTCATGATCAGCTGGCAAAAATTCCAGGTGTTGGGCAAGTCAGGTTATTTGGGTCGGGTGAATACGCAATGCGTATATGGCTTAATCCGAATAAAATTTCGGAACGAAATATGAAACCCAGTGATATTATTGATGCCATGCGTGGACAAAATATCCAGGTTGCTGCAGGTATAATTGGTGGCCCGCCTTATCAGGATAATGTTGAAATACAAATGCCCATCACCGTGCAAGGGCGGCTGCAAAGCGTGGAAGAATTCGAAAACATTTTGGTGAAACGGGAAAATAACGGCGTCATCACATATTTGCGTGATGTAGCGCGTGTTGAATTGGATGCACAAAGCTATGGGTTACGCTCTTTATTAGATAACAGGCAAGCTGTAGCAATCCCTATTTTTTCAGCACCCGGATCAAATGCATTAGATATTTCTGATGATGTCCGGGAAATCATGAAGAAATTAAAACAAAACTTTCCAGATGACTTGGATTACAGCATTGTTTACGACCCAACTATTTTTGTACGTAGCTCTATTAATGCCGTTATTATCACGTTGTTGGAAGCAGTTGCATTAGTTGTTCTAGTTATTGTGGTTTTTCTTCAAACCTGGCGAGCGTCTATTATTCCTTTGCTGGCTGTTCCTGTTTCTATCATCGGAACGTTTGCTTTTATGTACATGCTTGGCTCTTCCATTAATGTGTTATCGTTGTTCGGGCTGATATTGGCGGTTGGCATTGTTGTGGATGATGCGATTGTTGTTGTCGAAAATGTAGAGCGTAATATCCGTAGAGGAAAAAGTCCGCGTGATGCAACACTGCAAGCGATGAAGGAAGTCACTGGCCCCATTGTTGCAACTTCATTGGTAATCGCTGGTGTATTTATTCCTATTGCATTTATCAGTGGGTTAACGGGAATATTTTATCAACAGTTTGCTTTAACAATTGTGATTGCTACATTTATTTCCACGTTGAATTCTTTAACACTTACTCCAGCCTTGTCTGCACTATTGCTAAAATCACCCGATACTCCAAAAGATAAATTATCAAAAGTCATTGACTTTTTGTTTGGTGGGTTCTTCCGTCTATTCAACAAAGTTTTTGACAAAGCCCGCAGTCGATATGCAATAAGTGTAGGTGTATTTTCTTCTCGTAAATTAATCATGATGGGAATTTTTTCCGGGTTAGTTATTTTTACAGCTCTTGTTTTTAAGATGATTCCATCAGGGTTTATTCCTGCACAAGATAAACAATATTTAATCAGTCTTGTACAGCTTCCATCAGGTTCTACATTAGAGCGTACTGAAGCCGTAACGCGGAAAATCGCGGATGCGGCATTAGCAGAAGAAGGTGTGGTGAGTGCAGTTCAATTTCCCGGGTTATCCATCAATGGGTTTGTGAACTCTTCCAGTGCAGGTATCGTTTTCGTCACACTGGAAAATTTTGACAAACGAAAAGATTCAAACCTGAGCGCTGGAGCAATTGCTGAGCGCCTGCAGAAAAAATATGCTGGCATTAGTGAGGCATTTATTGCGATATTTCCGCCGCCACCAGTGCGTGGACTTGGCATAAAAGGTGGTTTTAAATTACAGATAGAGGATCGTGCTGATCAAGGTTATCAAGCTCTGGATAATGCGCTCAAGCAGGTGTTGAAACAAGCTCGTACTGACCCGGCGTTGAGTAGAGTTTTTTCCAGCTATAATGTTAACGTACCACAGCTTCATGCGGTGATAGATCGCACTAAAGCCGTTCAGCTTGGTATCCCAGTGGAAGAAATATTCCGCACCATGCAGATTTATCTGGGTTCTTTATATGTTAATGATTTTAATCAATTTGGTCGTACCTATCAGGTCATCGCACAAGCGGATAAAGAGTTTCGCTCCAATCCGCAGGATATATTTCGCCTGAAAACACGCAACAATGATGGTCAAATGATACCGCTGGGCTCTATTATCGACGTTGAAGAAACATTTGGACCTGAGGTCGCGATGCGCTACAACGCTTATCGTTCTGCAGATTTAAATGGTAGTGCTGCACCTGGGGTTTCATCCGGCCAAGCGCAACAAGCTATTAGTAAAATACTTGATGAAAATTTGCCGCCAGGGATGGGCTTTGAATGGACAGAATTAACGTATCAGAAAATTCTGGCCGGTAATACTGCGATATATATATTCCCGCTTTGCCTGTTTTTGGTTTTTCTTGTGCTTGCCGCACAATATGAAAGTATTGCTTTGCCATTAGCGGTAATTTTAATTGTGCCAATGAGCATTTTATCCGCCATTATTGGAGTGTATATCGCAGGTGGAGAAAATAACATATTTACACAAATTAGCTTGTTTTTGCTTGCTGGTCTGGCATCAAAGAATGCGATACTTATCGTAGAATTTGCACGAAATTTGGAACGACGTGGGCGTGATACCATACGAGCTGTCGTTGAAGCGTCGCGTTTACGTTTACGTCCTATTTTAATGACTTCTTTCGCTTTTATTATGGGTGTTTTTCCTTTGGTGATAAGCCAGGGAGCAGGAGCAGAAATGCGCCAAGCCATCGGCATCGCAGTTTTTTCCGGCATGTTAGGTGTGACGTTTTTCGGTCTGATTTTCACGCCTGTATTTTATGTTCTATTCCGAAAGATTGAAATTGCCTTTAATAGGGGCTCAGAAATCTGAGCCCTGATGAAATCCACTAGCTTATCTGTTGATTAACCCAAGAAAAGAGGCCTTATTTTTTGTGTACATTTTAACTTTATAAGGCACCTCTATTAAATTAGTAGCAAATAGCATATTTTTGTCGTAAACAAGACTGTGTCGTGACTTGATTCAAAGTGACGTTAGAAAAACTGAATTAATAGAGGTGCTTTATTTATCTAAAAAGTGTCCTCTGTGTGTAATCACCAAAGCTTTCTGTGCCTTGTTTGTTGTTAGTATATTTTTTGAAAAGGTCATCCAATGTGCTTAAAATTTCCGTTTCATCAGCTTCCTTCAGATAAACGGTATTTAAACGTTCACCTTCATAATCACCGCCAAGGCGCAAAACATATTTTCCTGGATTTTTTCCGACAAGCCCTATTTCTGCGAGGTAGGAACGCCCACATCCGTTCGGGCATCCTGTAATACGTGTAGTAATCGGACGGCTCAAAATACCATGTTTTGTTTGCAGAGCTTCGACTTTGCTTACAAACTCCGGTAAGTAACGTTGCCCTTCTGCCAATGCAAGCGGACAAGTTGGCAACGCTACACACGCCATCGCTTCGCGACGTGTCGGATTCATCGCATCAATGCTAATGCCATGCTTAGATAAAATGCTTTCAAATTTTTGTTTATCTTTTTCTGCGATGTAAGTAAACATCACATTCTGGTTGCTAGTAAAACGAAATCCACAAAAGTTTTCTTCCGCAATTTCTTTCATGGCGCTCTTGATATTGTATGAATGTTCATCAATAACACGCCCACTTTCGACAAAGGCGGTGTAATACCACTGTCCTTTATAATCTTGTACCCATCCAAACGCATCGCCTCGATGAGTAAAGGCTGGAACATTGCGTGCGGGCTCTATTTTATAACCAAGGCGATTTTCAAGTTCACTGACAAAAAAAATCAGTCCCAGGCGATCAAGTGTATATTTCAGGCGTGCTAATTTTCGGTCTTCGCGATTTCCGTAATCACGCTGAACCGCTGCAATTTGCCAGCAGATATCGAGCGCCTTACTTTTTGGCACAAAGCCGATGATATCACTACGTCGTGGATAGGTTTTTTCATTTCCGTGTGTTACTCCCAGGCCGCCGCCAATAGCTACGTTAAAGCCTTCAAAATGTTCACCTTCACCAACGGCAATAAGACCAATATCATTCATAAATATATCCACATCATTATGTGGTGGAATGGCTATGGCAATTTTGAATTTACGAGGAAGATACCGGTCTTGATATAAAGGGTCTTCTTCTGCCTCATGTCCAGGGGGAAGCTTCTCTCCGTCAAGCCAAACCTCGCTGTATGCTTTTGTTGTAGGTAATAAATGATCACTGATTTTCTGTGCATATTGGTGAACTTCTGTATGGAAACGTACAATGGAGGGGTTTGATCCTGTCATCACATTGCGATTTACATCCCCGCATGCTGATATCGCATCTAAGCCAAGAGCATCAAAATCCTTCATTGTTGGTTTCATTCGGGTTTTGACAACACCATGAAACTGTACTGTTTGGCGGGTGGTGATTTTAATCACGCCACTTGCTTTGTCATCACAGCTCTCTTGCAGTCCAAGCCATTGTTGAGCGCTCACATCTCCGCCAGGAATGCGTAGACGAATCATAAATGAATATGACCACTCCAATTTTTTGTCATCGCGTTCGGCACGCCGGTCACGATTGTCTTGAATATAAGAGCCATGAAATTTAATGAGCTGTTTGCCTTCTTCATTTACATTTCCCGTGAGCAGATTTTCCATCTGTTCGCTCAAATCACCACGAAGGCCACGACTTGAGGTTTTCATGCCTTCAACTTCTGAAAGATTTTCCGGTTTGTTGATCTCTGTATCCATTAGTAAACATCCTTTAAGTAACGATCATTTTCTTCTAAATCCGCAACAAAATCCGCAGCTTCTTCGGGGGATAAAGATTTGTGCGCGATAATTATATCAATAAGCGCTTGATCAACGTCTTTGCTCATTGGGTCTTTGGTTCCGCAGAGATAAAGCGTTGCGCCATTATCAATCCATTCCATCACATCTTTCGCTTTTTCTTTTAGGCGATCCTGCACATAAACTTTATGTTCTTGGTCACGAGAGAACGCCAGATCAATTTTATGCAGTGCTTCAGTAGCCAGATGTTCCTGCCATTCGGTTTGGTAAAGAAAATCACAATGCATATGCTGAGCACCAAAGAATAACCAGTTACGCCCGCTGGCTCCACGTTCTGATCGCTCATAAATAAAGGATCTGAATGGCGCGATGCCTGTGCCAGGACCAATCATTATTATATCTTTATCATCTGAGGCAAGATTAAAACATTGATTTTGATGAATATAAAAATCAACTTCATCACCTTCCTGCCGTTCCGCCAAATATTTAGAGTAAATGCCATAACCAATACTGTCATTTTCATTTTTATGTGTTGCCAGTGCGACAGTCAGATGAATTTCGCCCTCATGGTAAGAGGGGGAGGAGGAAATAGAATAAAGTCTTGGTGCATTGTCACCATTGGTTATTTCATCCGGAAGCATAATGCCAGCAGCATCTCCGCAGGTATAAATAACAGCATCTTCATATTCTATTTCGATATGAAAGGTTTGCTTGGTTGAATCAATATCATTCAGATTGACGATATGCTTTACGATACCTTTAATCGGCTCCAGGCGTGTATACCCTTTGCCGGTATGTACAACAGGTTCTTCATCTAAAGAGGAAGCTATCTCTATGTTAGAAGCGCTTGCACCGACCAAGTCATTCGTCGATTTAACTGTTTGTTCAATCCATGCTGGTGTGTGACTTGCATAATCAACATCAAACAGCAGAGGGTCTTGAAATGGTTTCCCGCCGAGGCGTTGTAACTCTTTATCCAGTTCGGTTGCTGCCCCACAGAATATTTCATAACTGGAGTCACCAAGCCCTGCTATGGCATAGTTTAAGCCACTGAGTTGCCCATCACTTGTATTTTTAAGTTCTTTAAAAAATGGAAGAGCGCTTTCTGGTGGGTCACCTTCTCCGTGTGTACTAATGATGAATATCGTAATCGTGTCCGGATTGATATCTTTAGCCTTCAATCGATTAACTGCTGAAGTTTTAACTTTATATCTCGCGGCCTTTATTGCCTTCATTACCTGAAGTGACAGACCCTTGGCGTTGCCGGTCTCTGTTGCGAAATAAATTATTGTAGGTGGTTTTGCGACATCAGGACTGCAGGTTGCTACATTGGTATTAAAATTTCCAATTTGTCCTTGCATGTAGCCCGCAAGCCAGATCTTCTGCTCATGATTAATGCTATCAAGCAGTTGTTCCAATAATTTTTGCTGATTTTTTATAAGCATATCTAATTTTTCTCCCTATTCCATGTTGTGCCCGTGCTAATTTTCCATCAACCATATGGGCTTGTATTACTTGACTTGTGTATTATCGCTTTGTCCTTATCCAGTGGCTTGCATACTGGTTTTCATTAGGTTTTAGGGTGTGCATACATACATGGCATACATCGGGTAGACATACAACCATTATACGGAGTTCCACATGCGTAAATATAGTTTTTTAGAAGTGTATGTGCAACATCGTTCAAGCTACACCCTTTTATAGTATTTCATCCTTTATTGGCCTCTGAATCTAGTTATTTGGAATAATTGATGAAGTGTTTGTATTGAAAGGGGTTGATCAAAATATCAATACAGTCTAATAAACGATTTAGAGGACAAATTTTTATGTGTTTAATTATATTAATGAAATTAATTAGTACACCTTTGTTGCGGTTGTTTGTATTGACGATATATCGGGATATGAAAAATCTCCACTTCCTTAATATTTAGAGTAATTGTTTTTACTTTGTCATATTTATCCTGTTGAGTTCAAAGGAGACATAGTGTTGTCGTGGCTAAATTAATGGATGTTAATATTTGAAAAAGTAAATATTCCATAGTCTTTGAGAATCAAATTGCATAATACATCCTCTTCATTCTATGGCGGCATCAGAATTTTTTAATGAGGTTGTTATTAATCATTGGTTTTTCCATTCTGTAAGATTAATAGGCCACATACTTAATACATAAATATCAAATGCTATGGTATATACCCGTGGCGTTATGGATTTAGGTCTAATTGTACGCCCTATTTCCTCCATGGCTGCGTTGAAATTCCTTGCAATAGAACGACTATTACGCGTCATTTCGCCTTGTCATGAAGAAAATATGACGCACACTTAGACCTAAATCCATAACGTCACGGGTATATGTAAAAGCGTCTCCAGAAAAAGTCCAAAATAAATGGGTTCAATATGGAAAACCTATTTGAAAGAGATGGAAATTACTTCAATGCGTTTATTGAAAAATGTAAAATCTGATTTCCTACATCACACTATTTCCTTGAAGAGTGGAGGCGTAATAAACTCCATTATTTCCAGGGTTATGTTTCGTTGAACAATCGCACATCCAAAACCAAATCGCAACTAGATTTAGAGAGTGGGTGTTATAAAAATAAACACGATTGAATTTTCCCGGATGGGTTTCATCTGGATTTTGTATCAGGAATTAATGATTATTTTATTTGGGTGATTTTAATGAAATATTGGTGGCTTTAATAATTAAGATTGTTTAAACCATATTTAAAATATTACTTATCCTGAGTAATTTTAGAGAAATTTCCATGATTGATATACATGGGTTTACTTAAACAAGTCAGTATCAACAACGGTTGTTGTGAGTGTTGCCTAGATTGATGAATGATTTGAAAAATAAATTATAGCATTTTCATTATGGTAAAAAGGCGTTAATTATTAGGATCGAATATCCTTCGATCTGAAATAATAATGCTCTCAGATTAAGATACCTGTGGTATTTAATATTTCGGCTTTATTACGCATCCTCTTCGTTCCATGGTTGCGTTGAAATTATTCGCTATAGTCCGACGATGACTTGCAGCTACTTCTGCATCACTTATAACAGCCTGCTGTTAGTATTCTACCTACGGCCATCCTTGACCTGATCATCATTTTTCATCGCCATAAATGAATATGCATAGGCTAAAAACTTAAATTTCAAAATCTATGGGTCTATTTTCCTTTGGCATTAAAAAACCACTGCAGATTAGTCGGTTATCAGGTAAAGGGTTGCAAAGAATAGGAGGGCATACTTTTTCTATGCGTTGCTAATGACAATAGTGATCGTTATACCTAAATGATAGATTTTTAGATAGAACTCCGCCATCAAATTTATTCAGTTATAGAGGTATTGCTTAGAATGTTTTTTCTACTATCAAACACTACGGGTATATAAGCTGTGAATATTATATGTGTGAAATTTTTATATCGCACTACAAAATAAAATAATTATCAAATGTAATAAAATTGACTTAAACATTTGTTATATGGCCTATGGCGGATTTATTTGACAATACAGTCTTGTCGATACCTATTTTTGATAATCCGTAGTGCTTATATTTTGAACATATTCACTGTTCATTTTATAGGCAGTCGAAATGCCAAGTAATAGTTATATTATCGTGAGGAATTTCAATACTGCTATAGCATGTTTGTAACAGTTTTGGATGAAATTAATTTATGAATTTATTTAATCATTGGATGATTAAACGGCTACTAATTCCAGACAGAAAATTAGTGCGTACTAGTACTAATAATTACTGCGTATTACTACTGGTAATCAATACGTATTACTACTAAGAATCACTAAGTATTAGTGCTAAATAATCACTACGTGTTCGTACTCAATAGTCACTACGTATTACTACTAATAGATAGCTTATTGATTGCAAACTTTTCAAAATTTGATAGACTAATCGCCTGTAAGTCTTTTAACTTTTGGTCAAGTTTAAGGGTTTATTAATGGCGATGTCTAAGTGGTAAATCAGGGTAACTCCTGATTACAGTGTAGGGAATTCCTTTACCTGTTTAGGCATTATCATAAGGTGCATTACCATGCACTAAAATCAACTGGAATTTGTGCATCATGCCGATTCCACGCTTAAGTGTTCTGTATAAAATCAAGGAGATAAAATCTGATGGATCTATTCAAACTTAAGACAAAAAAACGAGTGGTTGGTGCTGTAGTGTTATTGAGCGCAGTTTTTTTTGCATTCAGTGCGTCTGCACAGGATCATATGATGATGAACTCAGGAGGTGACACAGGAAGTACTACAGGCGGTGACACAGATGGTGGGTCAGGGACAGTTAGTGTGCAGGACGTTAACTTTGACCAAATCCTGGACATCGTTACCACCGGTGGTGCGGAGAATAAACTTAATGTGTTTCTCGGTAATGGTGATGGTACATTTAACCAAATTTTTGAAGCAGGCCTGGACATTGGGGTAGATATGGGGCTGATTGCTGAAGAAGACCAGTCAATGATTACATTCTATAAAGGCATGATGACTTACCATCTTGTATCTACTTGCTCTTTCGATGAGCTGGGACTTCCCCCAGAATTGCTTGGGTTGCTGTCTAACGGGGGAACTGGAGACTGCTGAGTTAACAAAAGCTAAGCGATAGGTGGATATGTACCTTACATACACCACGTATCAGCTATGGGTAGCAGTAATAGCTGGGGTCAAACATATTTGGCTCCAGTTTTTTTGCAGTGAAATTCAATAGAAAAATTTGATTGAAGCCTAAGGATGTTTCGATTATTCAAATTTCTCAATATTTAAACACCATAAATATAGTGTTTTTACCTACGTGCACTCTGCTTGTGAATATTGTTAGCAACACCACCAGGTGATGATGCTATCCTGACAATTTCAAATTGATTGAAAATCATCCAGTATATTACACAATATCCTCGATTAGTTTTTATTTACGTAAGGTAAAAATTCTTCTTGAAGGTCAGGGGTGAGATGGGAGGTTGCCCTAGCTTCAAATTTAAATAAATGAGGTGCTGGCAATGCTATGCTTGTGGCCTTATTAGTTGAGAGCGCTTGCCCTCTCTAGGCAAGCTGGGAAAAGTATCGGTGCAAATATGCAGAAAAGGGTTCTTTTTCGGTTGTTTCCAGCTGATGTTGTTGTGCCCATGATTGCTTGGCTTGTTGGGTGAATTTATTTTCCTGAGCTGGGTTTGGTGTCAGTCCCTGAAAGTAGGCTTGGTGTTGCTGAGACATGCGCAAGGCAAAATGGAAAAAGCCTTCACCCTGTTCGCGCATTTCTACCAGCATGCGTGCTGAGGGGGTGCGATCCGGGTCTTTGATTTTTTCGGCTTGCACCGTCAAGGAATTCGAATAAGGGTTGTCTTCATGCCCGTCGTCCAGCAGTGCGCATACTCCGGTCATGGCCTCAATGATTTCAGTCGCCCAGTTTTTTAAATGTATTTTTTTGCCATTTCGGTTCAGCATTAAGTGAGGATCGCGCCCTCGATGTGCTGCGGATAGTTCGTTGTAGTCAATGTCTTTGCGCTCTTGTTCATCAATGGGTGGGCTTTCATGTAATAAGCAAAAGACGAGAAAGGCTTCCAGGAAACGTAACTGTCGCTCACTGATACCTAATGGGTCGTAGGCGTTGACGTCAATAGAGCGTAATTCGACATATTGCACACCGCGACGAAGTAGGGCATGGGAAGGTTTTTCAAACGGGTTTACAATTTGTTTGGGGCGAATGGTGCTGTAATACTCATTTTCAATTTGTAAAATATTGGCATTAAGCTGTTCGTAACGCCCATTGACCATGACACCTAATTTTTCAAATTCGGAATATGGGGTTTCGGTGGCCTTCATCAGGCTGGCCACATAGGTTTCTATGTTGTCATAATTAGCTTTGACGCCAATCTCAGCTTCTTTGTTATTTTGATAACCAATATCGCCCATGCGTAATGAGGTGGCAAAGGGTTGAAAGTAGGTATGTTCGTCAAAGGTATCCAATGAGGTGGGTTGGCCACCTAAAAAAGATTTGCACACGGCAGGAGATGCACCAAACAAATAGGGTACCAACCAACCAAAGCGTTGCAGGTTGCGAATCAAACCGAAATATTGTGTAGAAATAAATGTTTGTGTATCCCCTGAGTGCTGTTCCAATTCCTGATACAGGGGCCAAAAGGCATCGGGAAAAGAATAATTAAAATGCACTCCGGCAATGGTTTGCATAACGTGGCCATAACGATGCCCCAAACCGCGACGGTAGACCGTTTTCATCACTCCTGCGTTGGAATCGCCATATTGTGCAATAGGAATACTGGTCTCACCAGCCACTACACAGGGCATGCTGGTGGCCCATAACAGTTCGTGATCCGATGCGGCATCTAACACGCCATATACAAACAGCTGGGTATCACGCAGAAAATCCAGTGCTGCGGGAATATCTGTGCAGGGCGGTGTAACAAATTCCGCTAGTGCTTCAGAGTAATCAGTGGTGATGTGAGGGTGCGTCAATGGCGAACCCAGTGCCACGGGGTGGCGAGTTTGTGCGAGATTACCTTCGGGGGAAACACGTAAACTCTCTTTTTCCAGGCCAATCCGGCTTTCTGCCAATGGGCGATTATTACCCCGGTTTACCAGTTTTGAGAGTCGCTGTTCAGCGATGCGATACAATGCGTGCCCCTGTTTATTAATGTTCAAGCGGGCCAATTGTGCCGTATCCAGGACAAAAAATCACTCTGGCCGATATTGGGACAATTTATCCCTCTTAATAGGCCTGTATACTACGAGTATGATTAACACGATTGAATGTCCGGAGTCATCCTATGGATAAAAATACCGACTGGAAGCAAAAGCTCACTGCAGAGCAATATCGTATTGCCCGTGAAGGTGGCACCGAGGCACCTTTTACTGGCAAGTATTGTCAACACAAAGATGTTGGATCATATTGCTGTGTGTGTTGTGGTACGTCATTGTTCCATACACGGCAAAAATATGATTCGGGTAGTGGTTGGCCCAGTTATTGGGCACCACTTGACGACGCTGTTATCCAGAATATTTCTGATCACAGCCATGGCATGATGCGCACAGAAACCCGCTGTGCGCAGTGTGATGCACATTTAGGTCATGTGTTTGAAGACGGGCCACCACCCACCGGGTTACGTTATTGCATTAATTCAGCTTCGCTTTCTTTTCTCGCCGACAGTGATACGCGTTTAAACGATGAAAAATAAGCTACTGACACTAACCCGGTATTGATTTTGTTGGCATGTTCAGGGGTTTTATTCGTTACGTTTAACATGCTGAACCCGTTTGGAATCATCAAAATTTACACGAGACATAACCCGTAGCGATTGAAATTTAGGTTTTATTGCACGCTCTTTTCATTTCATGACGGTGTTGAAATGAACATGACGCACACTAGAAAGTCTAAACCTCAAACGCCACGGGTATATTTTCATCAGGTATTAAACTATGAATCAGGAAACACTTTGTCCTTGTGGCAGCCAGGAGGCCTTTGAAGATTGCTGCAGGCCTTATTTGTCAGGCGACAAAATACCATCCACTGCCGAGACATTAATGCGTTCACGCTACACGGCGTATACTCGTATGGATGATGATTATTTGCTGGCTACCTGGCATCCGGATACCCGGCCAGATACTTCTCATCCCAGTGATGATGGTGATGATACTTGCTGGACAGGGCTTTCAGTTCTACGTACTGAAGCAGGATTGGAGGGTGATAAAACCGGTGTTGTAGAATTTATTGCTAGCTGCCATGTTGGCAAAAAGCCCTCACAATTACATGAAATCAGTGAATTTACGCACAATGGGGAGCGTTGGTTTTATGTCGATGGGTTGGACCAGCAGCCCGTACGTAGAGAGTCACCTAAAGTGGGCCGTAATGAGCCTTGCCCTTGCGATAGCGGGAAAAAATATAAAAAATGCTGTGGTGCAAATTAATTCCCCGTCATTGGAAGCCGTCAGCAGTGGAAAATATTCAGTCAGACCATGATCAGCATCAATCAACATCAATAAAGCACCCTCTTTGTTTTTTGGGTCATGATATTGACGTTCCCATGAATGTTGGGAGCTTGTTCAGAATTGCGGATGCGCTTGGTGTGGAGAAAATATATTTATCTGGAACGTCCAGCATTCCTCCTAGTCGAAAAATAAAGAAAACGTCACGGTCCACCGAAAAATATGTACAGTATTCTTACGAGAAAAACCCTGTAAAAATAATAGAAAATCTCAAGTTGTCAGGCTACAAAATTGTTAGCTTGGAAATCACTTCTGCAAGCATCGATATAAAAAATCTCGATATTTCAAAAAATGAAAAAGTGTGTCTTATTTTAGGTGCTGAAAATACAGGGGTTAATCAAACGTTGCTTAATCTGTCTGATATCACGATCCACATTCCGATGCTGGGAGAAAATTCTTCGATGAATGTGGCTATGGCCTGCTCAATCGCGGCCTTTGAAATAACACGTCGATATTGATCTTTTGAGTTTGACGCTCGCTGTTTTGATTAATTTAGGATTATGATGGTAATGGATATTGTTTGAGAATGAGCATGTCACCTCGTTGGGTGAATTCCAGGTGTTTTAAAAAGCTCATGCCTAGCAGTACTTTATTGCCTTGCATATTAGGATTAATTGACGCGCGCACCTGCCTTAATACAATACCGCCCAAATCCACTTTATTCAGGCGGGTGGCATAGACGGTGATTGAGCCATTGGCTGTTTGGTATATCATCGGTCTGCCATGTTTCAGGCCAATTTCCTGCGCCAGTTCTGCGGGCAAAGACACGTCACTGGCCCCGGTGTCCAGCAAAAAAACTACCGGCGTATTGTTGATGCTGCCATTGGCTACGTAGTGCCCAAAACGATTTCGTTGCAACGTTAGTTCATGTATGCCATCAGCGCCCAGGTTTAATGATAAATCCTGGTTGGGGTTATGTTGTTTTTCTTCCCACGATTGAAAAAACATGATCAGCAGGCCCATGATGACCACCCACATGGCGATGGTCATTGTCATGCCCAAGCGACGATGTGGATTTACCGAATCAGGTTCTTGCGCATCATGTTGGTCATTGTTGTTCATTGAGTCAGTATACCCAAAGCAATCAAAATTTATTGCCAACAAAGAAGTGGGTGTATTACAGGTGCAGCAGCCACAAAATTAGGTCATCATGGGAACATGTTAACACGCTGGTCATTACTGCTAATTTGCACGGCATTATTAATTGCTTGTTCAGAATCTGAGCTGAATATCCTGGATGGGAATAGTATTGGCGTATCCCAGCCCCTCATCGAAATTTATGCCCCGGCGGGTGGAGAGGTCTTGCTCGCCGATACCCCCTTCATACTGGACTATGCCATTTTACGCAGCCCCGATGGCCACCATGTCAAAATACGTATCAACAATGACGAGCCGCAGATTGTGATACGCCTTAGAGGCAAACATCAAATTCACGGGCTGCCGGCCGGTACACACCGTATTCGCATTACGGAGTACACCAAACGTGACGTTAAAACCGGGGGGGATATTACTCTGAGTGTCACCATGCAGGCGGCAGACAGTTTGCCCTAAATACGGGTGCTTAGACTTTATATATTTACTCACCAACAGGCGATATAGAGGAATTTACAAGTTGCTGGCAAGTTAGGAACGCGCACGGAATAACTTCCCTGTTTAGCGCCCGGATTTAGTGCGTCTTCGTTCGTTCTGATTGAACAAAAGTACAGGAATAGTCGTTCTATTTCGAGCTTTTGTGATTGAAGAACGGACGAAGACGGGCTGAAGCCGGGATGCTAAACAGGGAAGTTATTTCGTGCGCGTTCCTTAATACATAAAACGTGAATTAAGCGCTAAAAAACATGCTTTTTTTAAAAATTACCGGGTATTTTTAACGTAGAGAGAGTATAGAGTTTTTAGTATTTTTCTTTGCACCCTTTGCGATCCCTACGTTTATAACGCGCCACTTGTCAGCACCACTACGGTATAACCTCCTATTACCCTAGATTCCTCAGTTGACCGCTCGCATTAGAGGGTAACTAACTGTTTGGTAAATAATTACAGTCGATTCATCTTTTCACCCAACAGGTGAGTCCCGCTACGAGCTGAATTGCACGTTTGCGGCGGCGTATCTCTGCGTTGTAACTCCTTAGAATAGCGGGCTATTCCGCGTCGTTACGCCTTGATCTACACCACCGCAATCGCACACTTCAACTCGTCCAACTGAGGATTCTAGGATTACACTGTAACGTTTGTCCGGTGGGGTAAATTTCTGGATTCCGGCTAAAAATATGCCGAAATAACGGTGTTTTCAGTAACAAAGCGCTAACAGTGTGATTTAGCCCTTAATTCACATTAAAGTCTAAAAAATGGACCGCTCGTATTGAGGACTATCGGTTGAAAGCTACGACGTGGTGCATGTCAGCGCGGATGCCGACCCGTGTGCCAATAGTGTAGTCGTGATGGCTGGGGAATAACGATAATACTTGATTGCCGGATGGCAGTTCCAAAGTGTACATGACCTCGGCCCCCTTGAAGGCTTTTTGGGTGATGAGCCCGGTGAGAGGACCGTTAGTATCGGGCACAATATCATCCGGGCGAATCAGTATTTCGACTTCGGTGCCCTTGGGCCAGTTATAAGCGCGGTCACCGGTCAGCCGTCCCAGTTCGGTATCAACCGTGTTGGTATCGACCATGATACCTTTCAAAAAAGTGCCCTGGCCGATGAAATTAGCAACAAAGCGGTTTTGTGGCTCATGATAGAGGTTGAAAGGTGTATCCCACTGCAAAATGCGCCCCTGATCCATAACGCCGATGTGATCGCCCAGGGCAAATGCCTCATCCTGGTGGTGGGTGACCAGAATACCGGTGATGCCTTCTTGTTTGAGAATTTCGCGGACTTCCAGGCTGAGACGTTCGCGGGTATCGACATCGAGATTGGAAAAGGGCTCGTCCAGCAAAATGGCTTCAGGCTGCGCGGCTAGTGCGCGGGCCAGGGCGACACGCTGTTGTTGGCCACCGGACAGTTCGTGAGGGAAGCGTTTCTTGAATGCTTCCAGCCCTACCATTTGCAGCATGCGCGCCACTATTTTTCGCCGGTCTGTGCTAGAAGCCTTACGCAAGGCAAAGCCGACGTTGTCACTGACATTCATATGTGGAAACAGGGCGTAGTCCTGAAATACCATGCCGAGACGGCGTTTTTCCGGGGCCAATGCGAAGCCGGGGCGGGATACGATGTTGCCATCAATGCGAATTTCACCGTGGGAAATGGGCTCAAAGCCAGCGATAGCACGTAGAGCCGTAGTTTTGCCACAACCGCTAGGGCCGAGCAGACATGCCAGGCTGCCACGTTTGACGTGCATTGAGAGGCCGCTGACTACCGTCTGGTTACGGTAGCAGCATTCGATATCGCGAACATCCAGCAGGGGGGTCATGAGGCTTTTCGGGTGTCGGTGATGGTGTTAGTGAGAATCATTCCCGACATGATACCAGATCACCTGCGTTCAGTGCGGGCGTTGTACGGGTAGGTTACGTAGAAGCTGATTCAGCCAATAAGAAATTCCAACAAGGCTTTTTGCGAGTGCAGGCGATTTTCTGCTTCATCCCATACCACGCTTTGTGCGCCATCAAGGACGGCTGCCGCCACTTCTTCACCACGGTGGGCGGGCAGACAGTGCATAAACAGGGCATCAGGCTTGGCCAATGCCATCAGTTCTGGAGTGACTTGGTAGTCAGCAAATGCCCGTTCGCGTGCAGCCTGTTCGTCTTCCTGACCCATGCTGGCCCACACGTCGGTGACAATCAGATCAGCATCCTGCATGGCTGCACGAGGTGATGCACTCAACGTAGCATGGTTTTCACCAGCGGCGAGGATGTGTGCATCAGGCAGATAACCTTCAGGGCTGGCTATTTGCAGCTGGAAGTCAAATTGTTTCGCTGCGTCAATGTATGAGTGGCACATGTTGTTGCCGTCGCCGATCCACGCCACACGTTTGCCTTGGATGTCACCGCGATGCTCAAAGTACGTTTGCATGTCGGCCAATAGCTGGCAGGGGTGATATTCGTTGGTAAGCGCGTTGATTACCGGCACCTGTGAGTATTCAGCAAAGCATTGAATTTTTTCGTGCTCGAAGGTGCGGATCATGATGATATCCACCATGCGTGACAATACCCGTGCTGAATCTTCGATGGGCTCGCCACGCCCAAGTTGTGTGTCGCGTGGTGACAGAAAAATAGCGTGACCACCAAACTGAGCCATGCCCGCCTCGAAGGAAACCCGGGTACGGGTGGAGGATTTTTCAAACACCATGCCCAGTACTTTGTTTTTTAACGGCTCAAAGATTTCGCCTGCTTTTTGTTGAGCTTTCAGTTCGATGGCGCGCTGGATCAGCTCGCGTAATTCATTGTGGCTTAAATCATTGAGGGTCAAGAAGTGGCGCACATGCATGGGTTGTCTCGCTAGAATATGGGGAGCTTATGGGTTGGAAAGAAAATCATGGATAAGTGTGCCGAGCTGCTCGACCAGTTGCGCCGCTTCGTCATCACTCATTACCAGTGGTGGTAGCAATCGCACCACGTTGCCCGCAGTAACGTTGATGAGCAGGCCCGCATTCAGTGCGATTTTTACCAACTCGGCGCAGGGGCGGTCCAGCTCGATGGCCAGCAGTAGACCCTTGCCACGAATTTCGGTAATCCCTTCGCTATCGGCCAATTTTTCGCCAAATGCGCTTAGCAGCCACGTCCCCAGAGATGCAGCACGTTCACAAAGTTTGTCTTTTTCAATGGTTTCGATGACGCTCAGGGCCACCCGACAAACCAGTGGGTTGCCACCATAGGTAGAGCCGTGATTACCTGGCTGGAAGGTTTGCGCTGCCGCGCCGCGTGCCAGACAGGCTCCGATGGGCATACCGTTACCTAATGCTTTGGCGAGGGTCATTACGTCCGGTGTGGCATTGTTATGTTGTTGGTAGGCAAACCACTGTCCGCTACGGCCCATGCCGGTTTGAATTTCATCCAGCATCATCAGCCAGTTGTTTTCATCACACAGAGTGCGGATGCCGGGCAGATAATGGTCGCCGGGAATGCGGATGCCACCTTCACCCTGCACCGGCTCCACCAGCACGGCCACCACGTGTTGATTATTTTTGGCCACAGCGGCAATGGCGTCGAGATCGTTGTAGGGCACACGCAGAAAACCGCTCACCAGCGGCTCAAATCCGGCTTGCACCTTGCGATTACCGGTAGCACTCAGGGTGGCCAGAGTACGGCCGTGGAAACCTCCCTCCATGACGATGATGGTAGGTTGCGCAATACCTTGGGCATGGCCATGCAGGCGGGCGACCTTGATAGCGGCCTCGTTGGCTTCGGCGCCGGAATTGCTGAAAAATACCCGTTCCATACCCGCCAGAACAGTGAGTTTGTCAGCCAATGCCTGCTGATGAGCAATGTTATAAAGGTTGGATGTGTGTATTAACTGACCAGCCTGCTGACAAATGGCCTCGGTCACGGCGGGATGAGTATGGCCCAGACCACATACGGCGATGCCGCCGAGGGCGTCAAGATAACGCTTACCATTGGTGTCCCATAGCCAGCAGCCATCACCTTTTTCGAAGGTGACGGGAAGCGGAGCGTAAGTGTGCATCAGTGTATTGGACATACTTTCAGTTTCCCAACAGGGTGGCAAAAAAATTGCCAAAACAAAAAGGCAGCCCCCCAATAGAGACCGCCATGCAATATCAGGGAGAAATTCTAGCGATTTGCCGGGAGAGAGGCAATAGCCGAGGAATCTAGCATAACCGCTCCAAAACCAACGAGGATTTATGTCGTCACGCAATACATGATGGAATGGGGGCGTGATGCTGAAGCCGTGTTGTAATGTCTATTTTTAGATACTGAAGAACAAGTTGCCATACGTGATTTTGTCTCGGTTGCTGTAGCAATTCCCTCTAAGTTATTTTATTCAGGCCATTTAATTTGATGTTTTTCTTTTGAAAGCGGAACCATTACCCGTGTGAATGCTTTCAGTTTTGGAATCTGGGTGAGGATGTTTATCTTTAAATAAGAGTTTCTTTATCGGTTTTAATTTTTTTTCAACAAAATATTAATTTGTGGTTGGTGTAATAGCTCTTACAGGCCGAATAGCGTTCATGTTTTTAAGCGAAGGATAAAATCTCAAAAAAAATCTATGGATAACAAGGAAATGTTGTCATGAAAATAAGAAGTTTAACGATTCATTTTCATGCTGTTGTATTGAAAAAGAGTAACTCAAATGAATTGCGAAAGGTATCACACACTATGTCGCACAGTGCTTTATTCGCATGACGCGATGGGGTTAGGTCATATGCGAAGAAATATATTGATTGCACAAGCTTCGGCGGAATCTCATGTTAATTTCACCATATTGTTGATTGCCGGTGTAAAAGAGGTAGGGTGTTTCCCACTACCTGAAAATGTAGATTGTTTTATGCTTCTAGCCTATCACAAAACACTGGATGGAAATTATCAATCACGAAATCTAGACTTGGAAGATTATAGATTACATGAGTTGAGCGAAAATACAATTCGCTTTGCCCTGCAATCATTCAAGCCTGATATTGTTGTTAATGTTGTTAATGATGCGCTGGGGGAGTTAAGCCCTACATTGAGTTATTTGAAAAAGCGGAAAAAATACGATGTGTTCTTGGGTTAAGAGATGTTCAAGATGAATTAGAGGCGGCATAGTTCCAATATTTTCGATGGAAAAAACCTACCACGATTATTATGACGCTATTTCGGAGAAGGCGATTCATGTAGTAGTAGGCCAGATGCAACAAAATAAAACCGTTTTGATGATGGCGCACAATTTTCAGTTAGTGAAAAACTTTGATTTGATTGTAGTCTTAGATCAAAGGGATAGGAGGATACACATCATGAATTGATGAGCTATCGTGGGTGTTATTACAATCTTTACATGACACATGTGGATGTTGCTCATAGCCAGACGAAATGACAACTAGGCGAGGTATGGCCGTAGGTAGAACACCACCAATAAGCGATTTAAGCGACGCAGGTGCCGTTGTTGAGTAATAGCCGGACTATTGCGAGGAACTTCAACGCCACCATGGAATGAAGAGGGCATGCAATAAAACCTAAATCTCAATCGCTACGGATATCTTCAGGTAAATGCGGATACCGTGATTAGCCAGGAGGCACCAACGATTCTGCAGGTAAGGCTACAGTGGGTGAGTTGATTCCACTGTAGGTTTTGTATTTTCTAGCTTGTAACCAAATCCTCGTACCGTTTTGATGAGTGACGAGGGAAATCCTTCGTCCATTTTTTTTCTGAGATTACGGATGTGGACTTCCACCACATTGGTCAATGGGTCTGTGTTATAACCCCATACTTGGTCGAGAATTTTGCTGCGGCTGAATACTCGTCCTGGGGCGCTCATAAAATACTCTAGTAGCGCATGTTCCTTGGGAGTCAGTTCAATAAGCTGACCTGCACGACGCACCTCTCGGGTTTCTTTGTTGAGCGTTAGCTCAGATACCCGCAGTTCTGTGGGTTGCTCTTTATAACCTTGGCTGCGTCGTAGTAGCGCTTGAATACGGGCAATCAGCTCATCAAAGGCAAAGGGTTTGGTGAGGTAGTCATCTGCTCCTATGTGCAGACCTGTCACCTTGTCCTCCAAAGCATCCATAGCGGTGAGTATCAGGACCGGAGTGGTGATGCCTTGTTGGCGTAGTTGGCGACAGACATCCTGGCCGCTGACGTCGGGTAGCATCAGGTCCAATAACAACAACTCATATTCGGCGTGAGCCGCGAGTTGCAAACCCAGTTTTCCGGTAGTGGCTGTTTCAATCAGATAACCTTCTGCCTCTAATCCTCGCTTGATAAATTGTAAAATCCGTTCATCATCTTCGATAATCAATATTGTCATTGCATGTATCCTTACAGAGATAATATTGGCAGGGTAATCGTTACACGAGTGCCCTGGCCTGGAGTACTGTTTGCCTCTATAGTGCCTTTATGTGCTTCAATAATTGACTTGGCCAAAGGCAATCCCAGTCCTGAACCAGAAGGAACTTCGTTACGCGCCTGTTTCCCTCGATAAAAACGTTTGAACACCTCTTCGAGTTCCACAGATGGAATTCCCATCCCTTGATCACTGACATTCATGATGGCGTGGTTTTTGTCAGCTTGCAGGGTGATGATGATTTCGCTACCGGGGTCGGAGTAGCGACACGCGTTGTCAATCAGGATTAATAATACTTGACGCAAGCGCTCTTGATCACCAGAAACACTGATGTCTTGTTCTGGTAATTCCAAATTCAAGTGCAATTGTTGTTGTCGAGCCAGCGCCTGGGTATTTTCACAAACGCTATCGAGCAAATTATTCAACACCAGGCGGGAGAATTTGAAACGAAGGTTGGCGGATTCAGAGCGAGCCATAAATAACAGATCTTCCACCAGTTTTCCCAATTGACCGCTAAGCCCAACAATGCGTATGAGGGCATCACGATATTCTTCCGTAGATTTCTCTTTGCCTCGTGCAGTGACCTCGGCTTCACCCCGAATGGCAGTAAGCGGGGTGCGTAACTCATGGCTGATGTCGGCTAAAAAGCGTAGTCGGCCTTCGTCGATGTGCTGCAATTTTTCATTGGCTTGCTGGAGTTCATGGGTGCGAGTCTCCACTTTGTTTTCTAATTCCGTCTGGGCCATCAACAAGTGCTGTCGTTGCTGGGCCAGTTGCTGAGTCATGTCGTTGAAATTTTTTGCTAAATAGGTGAACTCGTTGCGCCCAGGTAACTGGATGCGGTGTGCCAGATCATTTTTGGCCACTTGATGCACCCCCTTTACCAATCGGTTCAATGGGGTACTGAGGCTGCGCAATAACCAGATGGCCATGGCCAGCGCCAGGCAAAACGTCACTATGGCGGTTATTGTAGCCATCCACTTAAGGTCATTCAGTAATTGCTGGGCCCGTTGACGAGCATCTGCCAGTTCCTCGCGTTCTTCGGCAATCGCAATATCAATAATGGGCTTGAACTGCTGATCAATAGTTTGCTCCAGCACAGCTTTTAATATGGTTTGTGCGGACTCTTCTGCGCCACGGCGTTGTAATAACATGATGCGTTCAAATGCCCAGATTCCTTCAGTCAGGAGCTCTTCGATTGCATCGATCTGTTCAAGCTCTTGTGTCTCCTGCGCCAACTCCCGCTCATCCACATGATTTATTTCGGCATTGGTGGCAATCCGCAGTTGGTTGAGTGATTGCTGGAGTTTCTGATAGGAGAGTTTTGCCTGCTCTATACTGGTATCGCCATTAAGCACTACGATGTCCAGCAGTTCTTTGAAGTGGCGATAAGCATCATGGGAGAGCTGGACGTAAGCCAGAGAGGCGTCATGGGCGAGTTGACTGCGCTGAAAATAGTATTCTTCTCGGTGAGCACCCCAATACAAAGTGGCGGCAAGCAACAGTACAATAGTTAACAATACGGCAAGTGCCATGGTGAGTTTTAGCCTGAACATCACTGCATTATTAAAGTAACTGACTGAGGGGAAGATGAATAAAAAATTAAGATTAAATTAAGAGATGGTTTTTTATTGTTATAACAGGGTTGTTACTATTTGACCGTTGTGAGTATATGAAAAAAGGGGCCGTTGGCCCCTTTTTTATGTTGTAAATCAGTAAATAATAGTTTAGCTGCCGAAGTTGTCAGCTACGAAGTCCCAGTTCACCAAGTTCCAGAATGCTTCCACATATTTAGGGCGGGCGTTGCGGTAATCGACATAGTAGGCATGCTCCCACACATCGCAAGTCATGATCGGCGTTTGGCCTGCCGTCATAGGGTTGGCAGCGTTGGAGGTGTTGACAATTTCCAGTGCGCCGTTGCTGTTTTTCACTAGCCAGGTCCAGCCGGAGCCAAAGTTGGTGGCGCAGGAGGTGGCAAATTTTTGTTGGAAATCTGCAAAAGAACCAAAGGTGCTGTTAATGGCATCAGCCAGCGCGCCAGTGGGTTCACCACCACCGTTGGGGCTCAGGCCGTTCCAGTAAAAGGTGTGGTTCCATACTTGAGCGGCGTTGTTAAACAGGCCGCCTTCCGCCTTCATGATGATGTCTTCAAGACTGGCGTCGGCGAACTCGGTGCCTTCGATGAGATTGTTAAGGTTGGTGACATAGGTCTGGTGATGTTTGCCATAGTGGTATTCCAAGGTTTCCGCTGAGATGTGCGGGGCCAGGGCGTCTTGTGCATAGGGCAGTGCAGGCAGTTCGTGTGCCATGTTTTCTTTCTCCTGATCTTGCTTTATGTTTGTGTTGAAATCGTGCCAGAGTTTGTTGGCTGGCAAAATGCTGAAGCGCGATATTATCCTACATTAATCCGTTAAATCGACTGCGAGTGCCTAAGGTGCAGAAGATAAAGTATTTTGCAGAACATGTTGAACTCATCGTATGGGTGATACGCTTTCGTCCAAAATAACCTGAAAAATACTTTATCTTCTGTATCTTGGTCACTTTCGTTACGGTTTAACGGATTAATGTAGGATTATGCGCGCAAGGCCGTCAAATGGCGACGGTTTTGCGTGCATTCTACCTCGGGATAATAACCAAGTAAAATAATCAGGCATGAGAGTGGGAGGCGGATAGGCGTTACGCTACACTGGCACCATGAATTCCATCGAGCTTAGTTTGTTTGCCAGTCGTATCGAGGCCGTCTGCGAAGAGATGGGCGCGGTGCTGCAACGCACGGCTTTTTCGCCCAATATTAAGGATCGACTGGATTATTCCTGTGCGGTATTTGATGGCGCTGGTGAACTCTGTGCTCAGGCAGCGCACATTCCTGTGCATCTTGGCAGTATGGCGTATGCCATGCGCGACATTGTGTCCGATTTACCGTGGTCGCCCGGTGATATGGTGATTCTCAATGACCCTTATCTTGGAGGCACCCATTTACCGGATGTAACGGTCATTGCGCCCGTGCATGTTGCTAATACCGTGGTGGGATTTGTCGCCAATCGCGCGCATCATGCCGATATTGGTGCCAGCACGCCCGGCTCTATGCCTGTTTCCCGGCAATTGAGTGAAGAAGGCATGATTATTCCGCCCACGTTTTTGTTGCGCGAAGGCAAACTGGACGAATGCCGGTTGATGGCTATTACTAAAGCTACCAGTAACCCTGAGCAGTCCGGCGGTGATTTTGCGGCACAGATTTCCGCCAATCGTACAGGGCTGGCACGGCTTATCGCTCTGGTGCAAAGCATCGGTGTGGTGAGATACGAAGAGAGTCTGCAAGAGCTCAATGCCTACGCCGAGCGTTTGGCGAGCAGTAGTCTGGCAACTATTCCTGATGGTGAATATTGTTTTGCCGATGTGATGGACGATGATGGTCTGGGTAATATCGATATTCCCATTGCGGTTAGACTTCGTGTGAGTGGTCATCAAATCCATGTGGATTTCACCGGCACTGCAGTGCAGACTGCGGGCAATATCAATTGTCCTCTGTCGGTGGCAGCGGCGGGCGTGTATTACGTGTTCCGCTGTTTGATGCCGCCGCAGACACCGGCCTGCGCGGGCAGTTTTCGCAGCATTACCTTGACGGCCCCCGAAGGCTCATTGCTTAACGCCAGACGACCCGCAGCAGTGGCGGCAGGCAATGTGGAAACCAGCACTCGCGTGGTGGATGTCGTGATGGGCGCGTTGGCGCAAGCGTTGCCGGATAAAATCCCTGCTGCTAGCCATGGCAGCATGAACAATCTTGCCATGGGTTCGCGTGTTGACGGTGCCGAATGGGACTATTATGAAACGATAGGGGGCGGCATGGGGGCTGGGCCAGAACATGATGGCCTCAGTGCTGTGCAAACGCATATGACTAATACATTGAATACACCCATTGAGGTATTGGAAAGTCATTATCCGTTGCGTATTTTCCGTTATGCCTTGAGGGAAGGTTCAGGGGGTAAAGGTAAATATTGTGGTGGTGATGGCTTGATACGGGAATTTGAGTTTTTAGCACCGACTACGGTGACGTTGTTGACCGAGCGTCGTCGTCATGCCCCATGGGGATTACGAGGGGGAGATGATGGGCTACCGGGAAGTAATTTACATAATGAAGAAATTTTACCGATGAAAATAAGTTTTGAGATTGAACCGGGCGAGCGATTGACGATTGCCACACCGGGTGGCGGCGGTTGGGGCGGCAAAAGAAACTAAAAACAAGTTCTTTTATGATTACGTTGCGTCCTAGCAGCGTTTTATCGTGTTTCACGGTGGTTTTTTGGAACAATGTGTCGCCACCGGTTTTCCTGATCAAAATGAATGAAAAGCAATTAATGCATTGCATTCCATTGCTATTTCGATTTTCACGCTAGAATAGTCGTTTTACTTTTTTTAGCAGTTTAACGAGGGTTTGGCTGATGTGCGGCATTTGCGGTGAATTACGGTTTGATGGTCGTGCGCCCGAGACAGCAACGCTGGTGCGCATGAATCAAAAACTGGCCCGTCGTGGGCCAGATGACGAAGGGCTGTACGTCTCCGGGCCGTTGGGTTTTGGTCATCGGCGTCTGTCGGTTATTGACCTCTCAGATCGATCACATCAACCGATGATCGATGAAGAGTTGGGCCTGTCGTTGGTGTTCAATGGTGCAATTTACAATTACCAGGCACTGCGTGCGGAGTTGATGAAGGCCGGTTACCGATTTTTTTCTGAAGGTGATACCGAAGTCATTATCAAGGCTTTTCACCACTGGGGTGAACGTTGTGTAGAGCGTCTGCACGGCATGTTCGCCTTTGCTATCTGGAGTGAAAAATTGCAGCGTCTGTTTTTGGCGCGTGATCGGCTGGGCATTAAGCCTTTGTATTTTTCAAAAACAAAACACATCTTTCGTTTTGCGTCCAACCCGCAAGCGTTGCTGGCAGCGGGGGATGTGGACACCGATATTGATCCTGTGGGCCTGCACCATCAGCTGACCCTGCACGCGGTGATTCCCGCACCGCACACTATTTTGAAAGGTGTGAGCAAGCTGGCACCGGGACACACGATGATTGTGGAGCATGATACGCACACGGAGCAGAAAAAATACTGGCATCTTTCTGCAACACGTCCCCTCGAACCCAGACATGAAAGTGAATGGACACAACTGATTCACGATGCGTTGCGCAAAGCGGTAGAACGCCGCCTGTCGGTGGCCGATGTGCCCGTGGGTGTACTGCTCTCTGGCGGGCTGGATTCCAGTTTGCTGGTGGGGCTGCTGGCTGAGGCAGGGGTGAATGACCTACGCACCTTTTCCATTGGCTTTGAAGACATCGCTGATGAAGCAGGTAGCGAGTTTGAATTCTCCGATGCCGTGGTGAAGCGTTTTGATACGCGCCATCAGAAAATTCACATATGCAATGCCGAAGTCTTGCCATACCTGCCTGATGCGGTGCGCAATATGGCCGAGCCTATGGTGGGGCAAGATGCCGTGGCGTTTTATCTGCTCGCCGAACAAGTCGCTAAAGAAGTAAAAGTGGTACAGAGTGGTCAAGGTGCAGATGAAGTGTTCGGTGGTTATTTCTGGTATCCAGAAATGGATGCCGATAGTGGCACAGACCTGGAACGGTTTCGTCGCCATTATTTTGATTGTCGCCACAGCGAATTTCAGGACTCAGTCACCGAGCGCTATGTCAGTGAGGATTTTACTTCGATGCTGGTAGAAGAACGATTAGGGATGGGTGATGCCGATAGCTTCCTTGACCGTGTACTACGTTTTGATATTACCACGCTGATTGTTGATGACCCGGTGAAACGCGTGGACAACATGACCATGGCCTGGGGGCTGGAGGCGCGGGTACCATTTTTGGATCATGAACTGGTGGAACTGGCGATGCGCATGCCACCGGAGTTAAAAATGAAATCCGGGGGCAAGCACATCCTTAAAAATATCGCGCGTGGCTTGATCCCAGATTCAGTTATTGATCGTCCCAAAGGTTATTTTCCCATGCCAGCGTTGAAATACGTGCGTGGAAATTTTCTTAATTTTATGTCCGACATTCTTAACTCCAAAGCTTGCCGCCAACGTGGGGTATTTAACCGTCACTATGTGGCCCGATTGCTTGCCGAACCCGATAAGCACTTCACCAAATTGCAAGGCAGTAAACTTTGGCACATGGCTTTGCTGGAGTTATGGCTGCAATTAAATGTCGATGATGTAGCAGGTTAAATTCCCCTGAAGAATACACCCGTGGCGTTTGATATTCAGGCTTTTAATATACGTCATATTCATTGCATGGCGAAATGACGAGTAATAGCCGGACTATTGCGAGAAATTTCAATGCCGCCATGGAATGAAGAGGGCGTGCATAAAACTGAAATCTCAATTGCCACGGGTGTAGACGCTTGGGATGAAGGGTGAGCTCTTACCCGGCTTTAGCCGGTGGAGTTTCCACTGAATTTCTTTTTTCCTCACTCAAGGAGGGCCGATAACCGAACTGCGCCTCTTCATCGTACAAGCATGTCCAGTCTCTATAGCGATTTGATGCCCCTTGTATACATAGACGAAATACCACTCGGCCAGCTCGGTCTATCCAACTATCCTTGCGCTCGATGCAACGTAAGAGGCTCTCCAACTCAGTGTTTGTTACTGATACACATCCGCAAAATACCCCATGGCCGGTTGTTACGCGCGTAATGGGCAATGCAAAAATTTTGCGCCAACTTTCTACATTCTCTTTATGCAAGTCGCCCGAGTGAGGATAACGAAACTGCCTCACATAATCGAAGTAATGTATCGTACCGCAGGGTTGTGAAAAGCTGATTGATCGTATGAATTCCTGCATTAATCGGACGCCAAGCTGGCCATGAGGGCGTGTTTCTGGTTCTCTGATATAGAGCGTATCACTACAATAAAGCAAACCTGCCTCCTCGACGAATATCACATGTTCTTGATAAAAATCAGGTAGCCTGAAGTAATGTGTGCCCGCAAATAATGAGCCTTCTGTTGCGGCCGGGATTGCTATGCAGTGTTGTTGTAGCGCGGGCCGTTTCCACATCATGCCTTGCGGAACCAGGAAAGTCGCTTCGGGATAGGCATCGATGTATTGCGTGAGGAAGGCATAATGAAAGCAGTTAGTCACAACAACACGTTGGATACGTCCCAGTTCGTTCAGTTCTTTCTGCAGTTCTGGTGTCAGTGGACATGGGTTATAAAGACACAACTCTCCGTTATGGACTACCACCAACATCCGCGAAAATTTAGTGATGCTTCGAGCCCATTTTCCTGAGTTGCCAGAGTTGATGAAATGTTCACTGATATAGACGGAAGGTGAAATTTTAATGAGTGATGTAGATGACAATACGCCAATATCTGATGTTGTCATGCAGCAACAATAGAATGGATCCCACATAGAACGGACAATAATAGCGATGGTGAAAATAATAACAATCGAAGTAATGATGATGATAGCTTCAAACATGAGGGTACCTTAGTGAATTAACGTTTTTTAAAGTCTGGGGGTTTTTACGGAAGTCCATTGGTATGAATAATGACTTTTGTGTCCACTCCTGATATATTGTTACTCTACTTTGCGTTTGTCTTTCTTTTGACTTGCAGTAGAACGTCCAAAAGATGCTTGTTTTTCAGGTCAATCAGGTTATCGACAGCCTGACTGTCTACAGACGAGGTATCCATGGAATGTCATTTCAGCGGCAAGTAATATTTTTATCCTCGCTGTTATGCTCCATAATGCCAAATCATGTTATTTCTGTTGGTGTTTTCCGAATTCCCAGAGTTCATTACCGTAATGAATGGCTTTGTTTTCCAATCATTAGAGCTTCGTAGGGGTTTTTGATAATCGAAGTGTCAGCTTGTCTCCTTTCTGCTGGAAATGTCAGCTTGTTTCCTTTTGCTGAGAGTTATCCTTTTTATCACTATTTATCGATATGTTCTAGGGGGTGTTCTCAATTAAATTGAGAACACTCTTTATAGCCTGTTTTTTAAACGTATTGGATACCATAAGCCGAAGAGAATAAATATCATGAAGAATGACTGATCTTGACAGTCTGGAATGCGTCTTTTCCCGAATTGATGATGAGCTGTTTGCTGGTTTTCTTTTTATCAAACAACATGAGAATAGGGGGTAGCAATAAAAAGTCGGCCAGTAACGCAAAGGTGATGACGATGGCGGTGAGTAATCCCATGCCAGCATTTAACTCAAAACT
>Ga0316203_1000608_pt1 | contig 39428 bp, 56 predicted proteins | sample 6monrhotite_MG_FD_204940 | JGI IMG/M metagenome (GOLD analysis project Ga0316203, IMG submission 204940) | Microbial mat bacterial communities from mineral coupon in-situ incubated in ocean water Damariscotta River, Maine, United States -... | ecosystem: Environmental > Aquatic > Marine >... | reverse complement strand
TTTAGAATATATAAACTTGTTTATGTCTTCTACATGTTCTTTAAATAATTTGTTTAGTGTGCTATTGTCTGTCATAATAAACCCATTGACCATTTTTTAACTATAAAACATAAGTAGCATAATAGCATTAAAAATAAAATAGAAAATATTTGATTCTTATCTATATTATTTTTCACTTAGTTTAAGTTTGTTAATTTATATTTACCTGATTTAATTTTTTCTCTTGTTTCGTCTATGTATTCATTTAGAAACATGTTACGATATTTACCTGTTGTTCTTGAATAATCCCAGTAATATTCATCTAATTCTGTTTTACCATAATAAGGTTTGTAAGCTATTATACTGTTATAGCTTTGAAAATATATACCTTTAGGTGTTATGATTTGATACTGATTAGGAACTGATCTATTAGAGTTTCCATACATTGGTTTTACTTTTATTTTCATAATAATTCTTCTTTTAAATCTTCTAGAGCTATTTTATAACCAAAGTTCATAGCCATTTGCATTAGTAAAAAGTCATTAGATCCGTGGTTTGCTTCGGCAAATGACGCTAAATATTCTCTATCATGAGGTGTTGCTACAATACCTCGATCAAGCATTTTGTTTTTGTTATCTAAAAATTCTTGAACTTTCATAATTTATCTAGTGTTTTTTTGTTTAGTATTATAGGTGATTCATCTTTGTGTGTTGATACAAAGTATATACCGTTTGTTTCTTTAATTAATACTGGTTTATTTTTAAACTTTTTAGGATATTTATCCCTTACGTATTTTTCTATTTTATCCATAATTATTCTTCTTCTTCTTGATTTTCGTATTCATAACCTTCGTCTATTAATTCGTTTTCTGTTTCTTCAATTAGTCTTTCATATAAGTAGTCATAAGCCGATTCAGCTGCCCCGTGTACATAATCATCTTGCAAACAGTCTACATATATTCTAGCGCCATCAATCAACGCATCTTCTAATCTTTCGTGTAGATCGCTGTCATAGTAGTAAACATCTTCGTTTATACTAGGACTACCTGAGTTATTTGTAGCAATATAAACTTCATAGCCATCAGCAGTTGACTCTGAATATATAAAGAAATCTGCATTATCGTTCCAGTCTTCGCTGATTTCTGCATCGTAGTATTCGCATACTTTTTTAAGCATAAACTCGTAAGTCATGCCTTCATCGTGTGTAATTGGATAGCCTTTTTTAGCTAGCCTTTTTTGAATTAATTCTTCTGTTAAAATTTTAGTTTCCATATTCTATTTTATTATTATTAGTTACCATCCATTCTATATTTCCTATACTGTGACCAGCGCCGATCAAGAAAGCTTCGCAACTTTCACCGTCAGGGTTCCAAGAACCAGAAATACTTGACCAGTTTTCGTCATTACATAGTACGCTAATGTCATACTTATATGCTTTACCGTCTAAAAAGTCTAGCACAAAAATACACATAGTGTTTTGCTCTTTAATTGTATCACTCATAATCTTTAGATGTTAAAATATTGTCGCCATACTTAAAATCCCAAACAGATGTTTTTATAAGTTCTAAGTGCGTAAACGTATAAAGCGAACTAATTGTACTGATAGATAGATCGCTGTAAAACGTAGTTCCTTCTAGTTTTTCAACTATATAATCTACAGATGTTTTGTACTTTTCATTTTTTTCTGAATGCAAAGCTTCTTTGATTTCAGGTTTTAATCTTTGATAAACTGTTAGTCTTCCCATGTTTTTAATTTATTATATTATCTATTAGTATTTATATTTCCTCCGTGTAGTCGTCAAAGTCTGCATGTTCAAGACATTGGCTACATAAGCTATCGCTTAAATAACTAGGTTCGGCTCCGCAGCAGTTGCTATACATATCTTTCAAGTATTAAGTCAATATCAATATCAAGGCGATTAATTTCATCACCCATTTCTTTAAATTGTTTAAGCGCTCTTACTTCGTAGCTGCTTAGTGAATCGCACTCACCATCTTCAATAGCGTTAATGCAATCTCTCATATCATTTACCGTATTTTCAAATCGGCAATAACTCATGTTTGGCATAATTTATTCTTTTGTTAGTTCTACAATTTCTTTACATGCTTCTAAAACGTCTTCAAAGTAATCGTTCTCTAAGTAGTCTGCATCTTCATCGCCTGAGGCGTCTGCGTACTTAATAGTGTTTAACAACTCATCTAGTTGTTGATAAAGGTATTTCATAGTTATAATTTAAAATTAGTTGCGCTGGCCGGATTCGAACCGACGACCTCAAGGTTATGAGCCTTGCGAGCTGGCCACTGCTCTACAGCGCTATATCTTCAATACACCCGCGTTATCATGGGTTATCGCCCGTAGCCGTAAACGGTTAACGAGTGTATTGATTAGTAACTAGTGAGGATTCGAACCTCATACCCGTCGGTAGCCTATATACACTACAAGCATCAATACCTTCACCTCTCCACTGAAAGGATTTTTAACTGAGGTATCGGAGTTGTACAATGTTTTACCTGACCTAGTTCCAGCTAGCAATTCACTTATGTAATTTAGGCACCGCTTTTGCGGAGTAGATTTTTATGGCCATTCACCAACCTAAATCCTAATTAAGCTACTCGTCTAGCTATTTACTACCTTAGAGGATCTTCGTTAGCTTAACCACTTAAAATACCGTAGCCGTACTAATCCCTCCACAGTAGCTATTTACGCCGCCACGACCTATGCACCGCAGCGGAAAGTGATTGACTTACTACTTGAATAGTATTACCAGTTTTATGGTTGATTATTGGTACATAACTATATTGCTCAGTAATAGAACAATCAACACATGTCTTATACCCTAAAGCTAATCGAGCTTCAGGTATTTTAGTATTTGGTTTACATTTACAATACATAGTTTGTTTTTTCATTATTCATATATATTATCTGTAGTAATTTATATTTAGTCCGTTTAGTCAAAATAACCATCACTTAACTTATAATATATTTCTTCATCAGCATACTCTATTACACTATAATCTTGTACTTCATTCCCGTCTACGTCTATAATGGAGTGTATGTGTATATCAGGTGGTTCTGGTGGATTAAAATAATCACCATGAGAGCCAAGTGTTACATCAAAGTAAACCACATAATCTTGTTCGTTATATTCTATTTCAGTAGTCATATTCTTTTAAAATATATGTTACCAGACACAAAAGCTATTTTGTATTCTTCAGTTAAATATTTAGCTTCACTTAAAGTTTCTGCTGTGTCTATTTCTTCGTCACCATGATAAGTGTTTCTGTATATTATTCTATATTTTTCTTTACTCATATTATTTAAATTTAGCCGCAACTTCGCGTATTTCTTCTTTGTCTTCTTGATCTAACCCAGGTGTTTGCTGAGCGTACATACGTAGTACATAGTGTACAAAAGTGCAATCGTTTTCTGTTAGTTTAAGTGTTCTCATATTATTTTGCATAGTTTTTAAGGTAATAGTTTAACATAAAGTTTAGTCTTACAAGTGGTGAATAAATAAGAGCTCTTGCTTTATTTATATGCTCTGATGTGTATAATTCACCATTATCTCGCATCCACACCCATCTATTATTTTGCTCATAAACAGGATTTAGTTGATACGCTCTACATTGACCGTTTTGCTTACGTACATAACCTGACTTAAAACAAGCAATGCGTAGTCGTGGTAAGTCTTTAAATTCATATTTCTTGCGCTTATACCACTCAAGTCTTTGTTTAGTATATGCAGGTACAGGAAACTCAAACTCACGAGTTCCATTTTTAGCTTGCCTTTGCGTTGTTACTTCTCTAATTCCGTATTCAAGAAGTAGACGCTTAACGAATTGTTCTTCGAGCATAAATTGCTCTTGTTGCCATCTAGTCATAGTTATTTATTATTTAGTTGTTGCTCGTAAACATAGTTTACTATTATATCTTGTTCTTGTAAGCTGCAAGTGGCAAAGCCAAACTCGCCGTACCATTCTTGCGCTAGTGTATCTAAGGTTTTAGTTATACTCATAGTATTATTTATTTTGTCTTACAAATTCTTTTAATATGCTCTCTAGTTTTATAACTTGATCAGGTGATAGATCACCATAACTTAAGTCATAATCTTCGCATATTCCATTCCAATCAATATAGTTTAGTAAATCCATAGTTTTATATTATTTTAGTGAATCCCATATTGATTTCTTTTGTTCTACGTAGGTTAAACCTTTGTAGTTAAACCATTCTGTAATACCTTCTTTATCTTCTTCTTCGTTGTAGATAAAAGCAAACTTTTTAGGTAGTTCGCCAACAAGATAACCTTTGTATTTTACTTTGTTGAGTAAGATAGTTGATTTGTTTAAGAATTTAATAGTTTTTACTTGCATAGTTATTTATTATTTAGTTGAACATTTTAATATATTATCCGCACTGTATATACATAAGTCAGTGTAGTTATCCGTAGATTCCAAACGAGTTGTTACTATAATCTACTTGTCCTGTTACCATCATGAAGATGAAGAAAGCTATACCTCCTATAGCTATTGTCGCTAGCGATACTATAAATGCTTTTATAGCAATATCTGTAAGTCTAGCGATTACATAGTGAATAAATTTTCTTTTCATAATTAAGATTTGCTTATTAGTTTTAGTTGTTTTAAGTCAAATTTAGTGTGTGTGCTTTTCCACATACGGTTATGAGTGAACTTTCTAGCTTTTGAGAAACTAGTCTTTTGTCTTACAGTCATTCTATTATACTCCGACTGAGTAAGTCCACTGCATAAACCGTCGTGGTGGTGCTCGCGTCTATGCTCCGCGGCACGAAGTTTTCTTTGTTTTGAAGAATACTCGCATAGATCCTTCATAGTCATTTTACTCATATAGTTTAAAGGTGTTACTTTGTTTAGTAAATAAAAATAGTGCTGAGGTATAATGCACTGTATCGCTATGAGTACAGTATAATAATAATCTCGAATATATTATCTGTAGTTTTTTGACACAAGTCCGTGCAAGAATTTGCATCAGTTAAAAAAATACTGACAAAAGCTAATTAAGTATATAAGTAACTAGCTAATGTCAGTATAAAGTATTAGACTATTTTATCTAAGTCTCTTACAAATTTAGGTAAGTTATTAGAATTAGTATAAGAGCTATATTTAGCGAAGCAAGGCATAGTTTCAAATCGCTCTTTGAGTTGCTCGTAAACAAGGTCATGATTATAAGTGCATTTTTCCTTGTTTTTGTTAGTAAAAGTAATTACTACATTTTTACCAATTAATGACTTGCGAATAACAAATCGCTTTGTTGTTAGTTTTTGTGCTTTTTGCATAGTATAAAGTTTAATATAAGCTTCGTTGCTTACAGTTATATTATCTGATAACTTAACGCGCAAGTCCGTGCGAGTGCGGTATGCAGCAAAAAAGAATACATAAGTATGGCGTAGGACGGAGTCTACTCTTCCGATCCTATTTCAAAATCAGGCTAATGAAAATAAAGCAGTTTAGTGACTTGCTTAGGTCATTGGTGTTATACTATTTTCTCAAGGTCTCTTACAAACTTTGGTAGATTGTTAGAGTTTGTATAACTGTTGTACTTGTTGAAGCATGGCATAGCGTCAAACTTTTCTTTTAGTTGATTGTAGACTAAGTCATGATTGTACTTACATACTTCTTTGTTCTTGTTAGTGAATGTAATCACTGTGTTTTTACCAATTAAGGATTTTCTGATTACAAATCTTTTTGTAGTAATTTGATTTACTTTTGACATAGGAATTTAATTTAATTAATATTAGTTTTAAACTTCGAATATATTATCTGTCAAGCACACGAGTAACTCCGTGAGTGGTTGTATAATGTAAATCACTCGCAAGTCCGTGAGTAGGTGCTGAAAAAAAAGCTAAAAAGCTGGTGGAAAATCAAACAATGGCTTGAAAGGTCAAACCTAAAACCCTAGAAATTGGGCGGACCCGGTAAAATGAAACGATTTTGCTTTTCGAAAAACTTTTTGAAAAAGTAGTAGTAACACCATAGCCCTCTATTTGTGACATTTTTTTATTTTATGTGACATAAGGGTACCTAAATATGTAAGTAAGTACCTATTGTCAGTCAATTTACAGGTAAAAACACTAAAAACCATGTAAGTATATATAATATACGAAAACAAACTACAATGGCTCAAAAATTAAGCGCAAAAGCACGAAGAGAAAAAGCAAAGAGAGATCTTGAGTACGCAAAAACAGACGATAGAAGACGTAAAAAAGCTGAAAATCAAAGAAAAAGAAGAAAAGCAGAAAAAAATCATGGTAAAAACTGGTTATTAGACAAAGATTACGACCATACTAAACAGAGATTTGTTAGTGTAAAACAAAATAGAGGTAATTACGGTAAAGGAACAAGAAAATCATAGAAAAATGGCAAATTTAAGTGCATATCCAATAAACACACCAAAAAACTCAGACCTGTTAGTAGGAACTAAAACCGCTAGACCTGATACTGAAGAAAAACCTATAACTTCAAACTTTTCAATATTAGATGTTTCAAGATTAATAAGCAAAGGTTATAAATCTTTTTCTGCAGTAATTACTCAAACAGGCAGCAACGATCCAACAATGGTTGTTTTAAATAATGATTTAGGATTCACACCTACAGTTAGTTTAGATGGAACAGGTAGATCATTTTTAGGAACTCAATCACCTAACGTATTATACGATTCTAATAAAACCCAAGTACTAGTAACACCATACGTTTCATGGGAGCAACCTACATCTCAAGAACTAAGAACTATTTTTGCCGCACCAAAAACAGCTCAAGTAATAGGGTTTTGGTCTTTTGACACACACAATCATCATGTTTCTAATGATTTTAAATTTTTTGTAGAAATAAAAACATTTGAATAATAAATGGCAAGGATAAGCACCTATACGTATGACAACAACATCGACGATAAAGATGCGTGGATAGGTACCGAGTCTTCTAATAGACTTACTAAACAATTCACCGCTGAAGCAGTAGCTAAGTACCTTAATATAAAAGGGAAGATATCTGTATCAGGGCAGATGGTTTTTAAATTTTCAGCTGGTCCTACACAGACAGGAGAATTTTCAGGTCCAAATAATGGAGATTCTTTAAGCAGTTTTACTACTTTGAGTATTTCTGGAACTGATATATCTGGCCAAGAGACGGCTGCGTTTGTTCAATATTTAGTAAGTAATAATATACTAATAAGCGAACAAAACAAAATAGATCAATTTGGGCATTATACAATTGACTCTTACACTTTGACAGGTAGTAATGTTTACGATTTAGTATTAACAAACATTGGTGGTAATGGTAACGTAGTTTTAAATAAAAATTACGATTTTGCTGCTTTTACAATATCTTCGGGTACAGGAGATAAAACATTTAATTTTACCCAAGGAGCGCCATCAGCAACTTGGACAATACAACATAATTTAGAAAAATTCCCTTCTGCAACAGTTGTAGACACGGGAGACACCTCTGTATTAGGAGGTCAAATAGAATATATAGATAATAACAATTTAACAATAACATTCGGTTCTGCGTTTGCAGGCAAAGCATTTTTAAACTAACACAACATGGCAATTTTATTTGTAAACAACGTAGAGTATAGCTCAGGCGCTCAATCACAAAAACTGAGATTAGAAAATATAGCATCAGATCCTAGTTCTGGTTTATATGAAGGTAGAGTATATTATAACACTGGATCTGATGTAGTAAGATTATACACAGCAGCTGGTTGGATAGATATCGGCGCTTCTTATAGTTTTACAGCGGCTGGTGACGCTGGCTCGCTAGAAATAACTGATGGAGGCACTTTGGTAATAGCTGGGGGAACTGCCATGAACACAAGCATGAGTGGTGATACAATTTCCGTCAACCACGACAACTACGGTACAGCGGGTACATATGCTTATCCTTCCTCTATTGAAACAAACGCACAAGGTCATGTTATTTCCATTACTGCTGGATCTGCACCTGCTACACCTAGCGATGCGACTATAACATTAACCGGTGGAAGTGGTTTAGCTGATAACGGAGGAGCTTTTACTTTAAACCAAGCATCTAATGAAACTATTACGTTTAATGTAGGAGCTGGAGCTGGTATACAAGTCAATGCTAATGATGTTGCAGTTGATTATGCAGGTGCTAATAATATTATTGATTCAGCAGCAGACGGAACAACACTAGTTGCAGGAGATAAATTTATAGCAGAGGATCTTACGGATAATACTGTAAAAGAATATGAAATACAAGATATTCTTGATTTAGTACCAGCTGGAAGTGATACAACCTACACATTACCTACAACTAACGGTGATAATCCTGATATTGTTTTAACGGGAAGTGATAGTAGTACTGATATAGTTAACATGGTTGGAACTAGTACAACTGTAAAAGTAACTGGTTCTACTAATGATACAATAGGTTTTGATTTAGTAGATGACGTGACAATAGCAGGTGATCTTACAGTTGGCGTAGATGCAACAGTCAATGGAACTTTAGATATGACTAGCGGCCAAATAAATAACTTGGCTAATGGTACTGCTAACAACGACGCTGTAAATTTAGGTCAAGTACAAACATTAATTGCAGGCGTAGGTTTATTCAAAGGTGGTTATAACGCGAACACGGGTTTAACTACAGACTTAGGTGCAGGAAATGGTTCATTAGATGGAGCAAGTAACATTGCTTTAGACTTAGGTGACTTCTTTGCTGTAACAGTTGCAGGTACTGCGTTTTTTACAGAGACGTTAGAACCTGGGGATATGATCTATGCTAATACTGATATTGCAGCTAACTCAAGTCCTTCAATTGGTGATTATACCGTAGTGATACAAGATGCAAACGTTGCTGGTGAAGGAGCAACAGATGGTGCGACAGATAAAGGTGTTGCTGGTTTTAACTCAGCACATTTTAGCGTTACATCAAATGGTTTTGTTTCTGCTGATATATATGGCGGCGGTTCTACATTAGGTATTGTCCCAAGTGGCGGTGCGTCAACTACATTCTTGCGTGGTGATGGAACATGGGTAACACCAACAAATACTCAATATAGCACAGCAACTACAAGCGCTTTAGGTTTAGTTAAACTAGGATCTGACACAGATCAAAGTGTAGCAGGGAATACTGTAACAAGCACCGCTGGTAGATCATATAAAGTTCAGTTAAATTCTAGTGACCAAATGCTAGTAAATGTTCCCTGGACAGACACAAACACTCAGAGAGCTGCAGGAACAGGTTTAAGTTTATCAGGTAACACTATAAATGCTAATGTAGCTGGAACTCAATCAGTAGCGGCAAACACGGCTAGCTCAACAAGTAGTAGAACATACAAGATTCAAGTTGATGGTTCAGATAATTTAGTAGTCAACGTTCCATGGACAGACACAGATACCCAAGACGTAACTAGTGTTGATGAAATAGCGCCAGGAACTTCAACAGGAACGCCGATAGTTGTTAATCCAACTACAGGGGATGTCAAAGTTAAGTCGATGGCATACAACGGAGGCAGCAATATAGGTCATGTGCCGGCTGGTGGTTCTTCTTCAACATTTTTAAGAGGTGACGGTACTTGGGTAACTCCTGCAGATACTGGTGCATTAGGAAAAAGAATAGTATTAAACAGTGCACTTGCTTACGTTACAAAAGCAGACTCTGGCGGAGTAAGAACATTTACAGTAGATGTTTCAAGCGTGCAAGTTTTTGGAGCTGCATCAGCTTTGGATGTCAAGTGTGAAGTGATAACAGCTGCTGGTCAAACAGTATATGCAGACGTTACAAGATCTTCTGCTGACTTGGATGTAGCTTTCATAGGAACACCTTCTGATTCAGCTTACGAAGTATTACTTACATACGTAGGGTAGTAATAAATTAATTAAATTAAATTAAATGATAAGATTCTTAGAGGATATAAAAGTTGGGGACAGTTTACTTAGCACTAACGCATCAACTAGCAAGGTTTATGTAAATAATCCTTCTATAATCAACAATGCGCTGAATGTTAATGGTAAAGTTCAGGCTTCAAGCGGGTTTACCGTTGGCAGCTCTGGGGTTAATATTGCCCAATATAGCAATAACGCATACATATACGCTAACTCCGGTAATGACATAAATCTTGGAGGCGGAATAGGTAATATACAAAATGATGTAATTATTAGCAAAGGCAAGCTGTATATTAGTTCTAGTGTTAATAGTACTCCTTCAGATCCTTTACACATAAAAGATGTTGCCGCTAACATAAGACTTGAAAGCACGTCGACTTATCCGAACCAAAAAATAGACTTTAGAAGCTCCACAGCATCAATGGCATATATAGAAAACAATGAGTATAACCAAAGACTCTATGTTGGAAGAAATACTGGGGCTAATACGGAATATTTTCAAACATATCAAACGCTGCGAGCTGGGGGTTCTGGAACTCACTATATTACAATTGGCGCTACCGAAACAAAATTGTCGGCCAATCTTATAGGAGACGCTACTGAAATAAAGCTGCAAGATTACAGCTGTACAATAAAAGTAAACTATAGTCAGGCATTTTACGTAGGTTCTGGCGGTAACGTTGATATAGGCGCAACCAGTCAAGTAGAAAAATTAAACGTACAGGGTAATATTTTTATTCCTAATAACAACTTTATAAAAACAAACATTCCAGCTGGAGGCTCCGGTTTTTACACAAGAATACACGGAATAAATAGTGGCAATGTAGAATATATAGGCTCAATAGACGCTACCACAGCTGGCACAATAATAGGTTCAAAAACAAATTATTTATCTTTAAGAACTGACGAATCTGAAGCAATACGTATAGATTCCAACCAACAAGTAGGTATTGGGACTAATAATCCAAGTGCTATTTTACACGTTAGTGGTCAAAGTGGACTTATAGTAGGTGATGGAAATGAAAAAGGATTAAGTATAAATAACGGTACATATATATACAAAATAGGTGATATAGATGGAGGTGAAAATCAATCATTTATAGAAATTGATTCAGCTAATGAAAAAACTATTTTTAATAATACTAATGTTGGTATAGGAGTTACTAGTCCAATGGCAGAGCTTCATATAGCTGGAAACGTACTAGCTAGCTCAACAATGACAGCTTCTAATTTTATACTATCATCAGATGAAAAATTAAAAGAAAATATAAAAGATTTAAATCAAAAACCTTTAAATGTAAAATGGAGAAAGTTTGAATTAAAATCTGAACCAGGTGTACATAGAGTTGGTGTAATAGCTCAAGAACTTGAAAAAACAAATCCAGAGTTTGTTAGAGAAGATAAAGATGGATTAAAATCTGTAGCTTATATAGATTTATTAATAACTAAAATTGCTGAACTAGAAGCAAGATTAGAAAAAGCAGGATTATAATGGCGGTGCCAAATACTAATACTTTTTCACTTCAAGACGTTGTAGATCAATTTGTTAAAGTTAATCCTCCGCCAGATGATTTAGTTGATTGTTTTGCTAGTGCTCAATCTAATTTTTTTGATCCATCATACGAAGGAAATAAAGATAGGTTATCTAATTTTAGAAACTACGGAGGAATTTGGGCCGGTCAATTTAATACTATAGTATCTGGTTCTTTACCAAGTTCTACATTATGGAGTAATCAAGTTTTTACTCTATCAGATAGTTATATAGGTCATACCGTGCAGGTTGTTTGGCGCTACCAAAGCGGATCAGATTATAGAGGAGATTTACAATTAGGTGGTAATGTAACTTTAGGTGAAACAACTTTTGATCTTGATACCTACAGTGGCACGTCTTGGTCTACAAGTAGATCTTCTACAGGTACTTATAGTTCTGTTGTCTGGTACCCTATTGCTACAGGTACAACCGCTTTAAGATGGAATAAAAGAAGCGGATCTGGAACTCCGTCGGGAGGCACCGGTTTAACACCTCCTCCTTATACTGGAGGCGATAGCACTTATTATTACACAGAAGTATCTTCTGGTGGATCTCCTAGTAAGTATTTTTGGTTAAGAAGCCCTGTAGTAACAATATCAAGCGGAAATAAAACCATAGACTGGTGGAGAGGTAATTATGGAGTAGCAATGGGTAATTTAAATATTTATATAGACGTAATAACATAAAAAACAAAAAAATGATAACATACGAATGGAGTTGTAGAACAGTAGATGTATACCCTCAAAACGAAGATAAAACAAACGTAGTGTACAATGTACACTGGGCGGTAGTAGGTATATCAGAAGAAGCTGATGACGAAAGTCTACCTATAACCGCTTTTGCTAATGGCACACAGCTAATTAGTGTAAACCCAGAGGTGGAATTTATCCCTTTTGACGAATTAACAAACGAAGTTGTTGTTGGTTGGACAAAAGACGCAATGGGTGAAGAACAAGTTAAAGCTATCGAAGATAGTATTGCTTCTCAGATTGCTGAACTTGAAAACCCAACGTCTGTAACTATGACAATAGAGTAAAAGTTATTAAAAACAAGTAATAATATAGATATACCCTACTCGGGAAAAAGTAATAACCAAATAATAATTAAAACCAATACCAATGACGTATTTTTATTACAAGACTAATACGTGGAGTAGTCAACCACAAGCATCCGAAAACCAAATAAAACTTTGGAAGCATTTGTCTAAAAAGAAAAATTGGAGAATTGTTCAACTACCAAATGGATTTTATCAAACAGAATACAAAGATGTTGAATGTAATTGTAATCCAGAAAAAGACACTTGTTGCGAAAAGTGGCACGATGTAACTAGAAGAGAAACTATAGAAGGAGCTGAAGCCGCTATAGATGGATCTGTTGATCATTATTCAAAAAAAATAGAGTTTTTAAAAGGACCAAAAGTAGTTAAAACTTTTAAATAAAATAAATATAATTTAATTAAATAAAATGTCAGACAAGATAGTTAAAAATCTTAGCTTTGGAGACGATGCTAGGGATAAAGTTTTTAATGGTATTGATAAATTAGCAAATGCAGTTAGCTCAACGCTTGGCGCTGGTGGTAGTTGTGTTTTGCTAGAAGATCAATACGGTAATCCAACGATAACAAAAGATGGTGTAACAGTCGCTGAAAGCGTAGTGTTAATAGACCCGGTAGAAAATTTAGGTTGTAACTTGTTAAAACAAGCTGCAAAAAAAACTGTTAAAGAAGCAGGAGATGGCACTACCACAGCTACTGTTTTAGCTCATTCAATACTTTATGAAGCAAATAAAGTTAAATCAGAGCTAAGCGTAAGAGAATTAAAAAAAGATATAAACAATTCTGTTGAAAGAGTTGTTGATTATTTAAATAAAATATCTATACCTGTTAAAGATGATATGATAAAGCAAATAGCTACTATATCAACAAATAACGACAAAGAACTAGGCGACTTAATAGGCAAAGCTTTTGAAAACGTTAAAAACACAGGTGTGGTAATAATGGAACAATCTGATTCTGGTAAAACAGAAATAGAAACAATAGAAGGTTCTCAATATTTTAAAGGTTTAACAAGTCCTCATTTTGTTACTAATAAAATTAAAAAAACCGCAGAGTTAAACAATCCTCTTGTTTTATTAGTAGAAAATAATGTTGAAAACATAAGACAGATACAAAGTGTTTTAGAATATGTTATAAAAAACAATAAGTCACTTTTAATAATAGCGGATTTAAGTCCTGAGGTTTTATCAGCATTAGCAATGAATAAAACAAAAGGAAACATAAAAGTTAATGTTATAGATGCGCCTGTTTTAGGTGTAAATAGAAAACAAATGTTTGATGACATCGCTTTATTAACAGGAGCAACATTGATAAACGAAGACTTGGGTGATGATATGGATTTAATAGATATAGATCATCTAGGCACGTGTTTTAAGTCTATAACAAGTCAAACTGATACTATATTACAGTTTAAAGAACAAAGTTCTGAATGTGCTGAAATAATTAAAGATATAGAAAAAAAGCTTTTAACTTGCAAAATACCTGATCAAGTTATAAGTTTAGAAAAAAGATTAGCAATGCTTTCGTCTAGAATATCTGTAGTAAAAGTTGGAGCTAATTCTGAAATAGAACTTAAAGAAAAAATGGATAGAGTGGAAGATGCTATCTGTGCTACAAAAGCCGCCGTTAAAGAAGGTATTGTTCCAGGTGGTGGTATTGCGCTTCTAAACGCTTCTCAAAAAGTAAAAGCTTATTCATTAGGCGAAAAACTATTGTTAAGTGCTATAACCGCACCATACAAGACTATTCTTTCTAATGCAAGCGTTGATAACTTAGATTACCCTAATAAAAAAGGTCAAGGTTACGACGTGGTTACAGGAAAAATGGTTAATATGATTAAAAGTGGTATTATAGATCCACTGCTAGTTACTAAAAGTGCATTAAAAAATGCGGCTTCTGTGGCAACAACTATACTCTCTACTAATTGTGTAATAAACAACGTTAGAATCAATGAAAGCAATAGGTAGAAACTTAATAATATTAGTTAAAAAAGAGGGTAATACTAAAACAAAAGGTGGTTTACTTTTATCTGAAAATCAAAAAAATGATTTAAGATACAGAAAAGCAATAGTCGTTTCAGTAGGAAATGAAGTTTCTGGCATTGAAGAAAATGATGAAATATTTTTTGACAGACATGCTGGACATAAAATAGAATTTGAAAAAAATATATATCACGTTATAAAGTCACAAGACGTGGTCGTTGTTGTATGAGAAAGCTAGATGCAGAAGATATCAAAGAATTGAATCTGCTAAAACACTACCGTATAATACGCAAATGGGCTTGTAAAAACAACGGCTTAACTGACTCAGAGTTGGAATTATTAATATATTTAGAAGCTATAGATTATTTTACAAAAAAAGATTTTATAGAAGGTACGTATTCTTATAGTTGGAATAATAGAAGATGGAATAAATTAATAAAAAACAACTGGATAGTTGTTTGGAGAAACAGAAACAGAACAACACAAAAGTATAATATATATAAGGTTTCTTTCAAATTTAAGCAACTTATAAATAGAATATACAAAATAATGCTTGGTGAAGAAGATATACCTACTAGCGAAAGAAGAAACAATATTATGAAAGGCAAAAGCTATATAGATAAAGTTTTAACAAGGTCTATACATAATGTAAATAAAGACAAAAATAGATAAAATGAGTTTTAAATCTAACAGACTTTACTCCAGAAATGAGAACTTGCAAAACTACGTTGATACAAACGAGGCTAGAACAAAGGCTTCTTTTGAACAAGGTGGTTTTAATGATGGTACTCCATGGTGGCAAAAAGAATCTTACTTAAAAGCTACGGGTAAAGGAACTGGTGATATGGAAAAACCTGTTGAAAAGCAAGTTTGGGCTAATGGCATGGGCGATAATATTGTTGGTGCTTATGAAAGTTGGCAGTTACCAGATGATTTAAGGTATGATAATAGATATGTTTCTGATAAAGACAAACAGGGTATGGATTATTTTAAATTTCAAAATAAAAAAAGATATCAAGATCAACAACAACAACTACAAACATACGGAACAGCCGGTCAACCAGTAATTTCAAATGAAACTATGAATACAAATAACACAGACAACAACCAGCAGTTTGGAATGGCAAACAATGCTATGGCTCAACAACCTCAAGGTAATACTTTTTCAATGGGGGCTATAAATGCTGCTAGCAATATTTATGGAAATTTAGCAGAAAGAACCGCCTTTGTAAACTCACCTAGCCCAATAGCTTTAAAAACAAATATTGATCCTTCTAACGTTTATAGCGCAGTTAACGAGTTGAAAAATACAATGTCACTTGGAGCGCTTGATGGCAAAACTAATTACATGAGAGATACAGGCCGAACTGGTTCAACTTTATCTTTACCTAGTTTACCAACTAGAAATACAGGTGGAAGTGCTAGTGGCGGAAGTTATTCTAACCCTAGAGGAGTTTCGAGTACTTCACCAGGAACAAACGTAACTGTAAACACAGGTGGTAATGATAGTGGAAATAGCGGCTACTCTTTTTTAGATAATAACGTGGATATTAAAGTAACAAATCCATATAAAGATCCTTTTTGGGGAACTTACAAAAGAGATAAACAAACTTTCGCAAATAGAATTCAAGATGCTAAGGACAAAGGGCAACTAAACAAAGCAGCTAGAATAACAAGAAGAAGAGATAACTGGCAAGACAGGCAAACAGGTAAAGGTACTGGTGTCGGTAATTTCTTAAGATCTATTAATATATTTAAAGGTAAAAACTAAAAATTATGAATCACGACATTGAAAAAATAAAAAGCAATCCAAAATTAGACGGCCAAATTGGTGAAAACGCTATATGGGACGGACCTCTAGACAAAACTGGATTTCCAATGGGTAAAGGATCAAGCAGTGGTATATATGGACTTCAAGTTTCAAAAGCACCTTGTGAGTGCGGAGCTGGTATGCCAATTACTAAAAGAGCAAAATTAGGGTAGTGGCAACTTCACCAATAAAAAAAATAAGTTCAGCTTGCAAGTCTGCAGCTAAAAGAAAGTTTAAAGTATGGCCAAGCGCATATGCTTCTGGCTGGGGAGTGCGTTGTACAAAAGCTGGAGGTCCTAGTAAATTTGGTGGTAAAAAGAAAAAATAATGCAAGGATATAAGCAACCTTTTAATTCACCTGTCTTAAAAAGATGTTGGTCTGGTTATTCTGCGGTAGAAGGTAAAGATCCATATAGTAAAGGTAGCTGTAAAAAAAACTCGCCAGTTAAAAAGAAAAAACAAAAAGGCGGAGGAACCACTAAAACTTGTTTACCAGCTTCTAAAATAAGAAGTATGAGTAAAGAACAAAGACAAAAGCTGGTTAACTCTAAAAAAGCAGCTGGAGCTAAAGGTAAATATAAAAGATCATCAAAAACTAATGTAAAAGGTGCTCGTAAAAAAGGCGCTACATTACGTGACTGGTTTGAAAAAGAAGACTGGAGAAGAGTAGATGATCCATCAAAAAAATGCGGAGAATAAATCATGACTTGGCTAAAAAGAATAAAGGAATCATCATCAATAGAATCACCGTTACATAAAAACGAGCCTAGAAAAACCACCAAAGGTAAAGGTAGAAACTTTAGAACCACCGAAGAGGGCGCCGGTATGACAGAAAAAGGTGTTAAAGAATATAGAAAGAAAAACCCTGGTAGTAAGCTTAAAACAGCTGTAACAGGAAAAGTAAAACCAGGCAGCAAAGCCGCTAAACGTAGAAAATCTTTTTGCGCTAGATCCAAAGGTTGGACAGGAGAAAGAGGTAGAGCAGCGCGTAAACGCTGGAAATGTTAAAATAAAAAATTATGCCATCACCAATTAGAAAACATCACGACAAAAAAAACGTATTACAAGACGATGGGTCTTCAATACAAGTATCATCAAGCGATCTACAAAAAAGAGGTGTAGATGCTATTAAAAGTCAAATGTTAAAAAACAATCCTCCAGGAAGTGAAGGAAGAAGAAATGTTTATGACAAATTAGACTGGAAATATGATAACACTATACCAAAAACATTTGGAGAAAAAGTAAGTGACTTTGCTAATACTGCTAAGAAGTTTGTTAATAAGAATAAATTTAAACTTGCAGATGCTGCAACTGGTGGATTATTTAGTATTGGTAAAAGTGTAGTAGATAAACTCAAACAATAACAACACAAAACAAAACAAAACAAAATGGGAAATTATTCAGGAAACCACCCGAGATATTCTTCGGGTCAAAAATACGATGCTAGAGAAGCTTACAACAAAGATCTTACTGCTAAAGCTAGACTACATTATTTAGAAAATAGTGAGCACGATAAGTATAGTCATCCGGCTAAAAAACATTGTGTAGCTAAAATGTACGGAGAACCAGCTGCTAAAATGTATGGAGATCCAGCTGCTAAAAAATTAGCTGTAAAAGATATGCCAGATGCTCAAAGAAAAGCTGTAATGGCTAGTAAAGTTGAAGCCGCCGCTAAAATGGATCACGCTCCTAAAAATTTAGGTTTTATAAAAGCTGAAACATTAAAGAAAAATCCAGATGCAACAACAATGGAAGTAGATGGTGAAACAATGCCTATAAAAAACTTAGCTTATTCAGATGATATTAAAGACATGTCTGGGGCTTATAACGCAATGGGCGATGCTAATGATCCACCTATGATGAAAGGAGATCCTATCATGCTTAAAAAGATTCATGCTTTAAAAATGAAAGTTGATAAAGGGCTTGAATTTGGATTAAAAGGATAACAGTAGGGTGCTGTAAAACCCAAGTCAAACAAATCATTAACAAAAACAAAACAAAACAAAATGGCAAAATTCATTAAATTTAACGTAGTAAACACTGCTGATGCAGCTGCTTTACTAACTCAAGGTGCAAAATTAATCAATGTTGATCACGTTGGAGATGTGTCTTACAATGCTTCAACGGGTGTTGTAACTGCAGTTTTAACTGCTGCTGCTGGCGCTTTTGGGGCTGATGTGGGTACTGCAGGTATCTCTGCAAGAGTTTTAACAGCTACTGTTACAACAACAAAAGATGGAAGTGCTGGAGTACCAACTATTACAGACGGTGCTTACGCTCCAGACAAAGCTATCTATTCAGCTATGACTGCTAACCCAGGTGGAGTTGTATCTACAGCTCAACTAGGAAAAGATCAAGCTGTTCCAGCAAAGCAAATGTACTGGTCAACTTGGTCCGTTGGAACTGTCGACGACGTATAAAAACTAACCATCAATTAAATATATCCTCGCGGCTTAACAGTCGCGGGGTTTATTTATAAAAAAACAATATATGGGTTCACCTATAAAACACTGTTGGAGTTCTTTAATGCATAGTCCTAATTGGAACAAAACAAGAAAAAGATCTGGCTCTGGAACTGGAAATGACGCTTCGTTGAAAGCAGCTAAAAAGAAAAGAACTTCTCCTTTAAAAATGGGTTTTAAAATGAAAGGTTCTCCATATATTAAAGAAGAATACAATACACCTATAATGCATGTAGACATGGGTGATGATACTTTAGGTATGGCTACTAGTAATGGAAGTATACTTATAAACAAAGACATAAAAGACCCAAAGCAAAAACAAGACGTTATAGATCATGAAATGGTTCATATTAAGCAAATAAAAGATGGTCGACTTGCTTATGATGATGATAATGTTTATTGGGAAGGTAAAAAATATTCTAGATCTCAAATGAACGAAGGAGCTAAAAATCTACCTTGGGAAAAAGAAGCTTACGATAAAACTAAAAATGCTTAGTTATGGGATTAAAAAAAAGTTATTTTAAAAATTTAAAAGGTGGTGTAAATAACAGCCCTATAAAGTTCCATGATGGCACTAAACACCCAATTGGTTCACTAGACAAAAAAAGACCAAGTGTTCAAGTAGATAACACTAGAGTTAACAATAATTTTAATTTTAATAAATCTAATATAAAACAAGACTTAAGTTTGACTTCAGAAGCTGAAGAAGCAAAAGAAAGATACAGCGAAAGGCAAAGAATGACTGAAGATTATAGAAACTACATACTAGATGAGTTAAAAAAGAAAAACCCAAATGCTAGTAATGAAGAATTAGAGTCTTACGCATTTAGTGGTCAGTTTGGTTTAACACCTACTCAAGCTTACTATGGTCTTAAAAAAGATGAAACTAAAGATAAAGATTATGTTTCTGACAGAAGCAAACCAAGAAATCCATATGTAAGCACTGGTTATGAGCTTTCTAATTTACAAGATCAAAGTTGGTCTCCAGATATGGAATATGCTATTGGTTACACGGATCAAAGATTTAATGTTGAAGATCCAAACATTGAATTATCTTTATACGGAATGAGCGAAGATGAAAAGCAAAATTATTTTCAAAATAAATTAGAAAATAGTGGTTTAGATATGACAGATCCGGCTAATCAATATTTAGTACAATCCGCGCAACAAGCTTTAGATTGGGCTGATCACCCAGTGACTAGAGAAAGATATACACAACAAGCTCAAAAACTAGGTTCATTACCTGTTGATTTTAATAGAAAAAATGTTAGATATGGTGACGATTTAAACTCTCAAATGTTTGGCGAAAACGTAGAGCAAGCAGGTGAATTAGCTAGTGAAATGGACATGGATATATCTATAAATAGAATGGTTAGTAATTTAGGAATACAACCAAAGGTGATGTCTGCAGGTAATTACGGTCAAGCTAAATCTGATGTTTTAAATAGTGATTTAAGAAACCTTTTAAACCCTAGAAGTGAATTCGGTGGAGGTGGTTCAATTTCTTCTACAGGTGATATTATAATAAACGAACAGCTTATACCAGGTGTTGGAAGAGATCTTTCTTACGATAATTATGGAGGTGAAAATGAATACAACAGAGCGTTACTAAGCGGTGTTAATGTTGGTGAGCATGAACTATTACATAAATCAGGTAGAGATCACGCTATGGACCCTTATTTAAGATCTAAATTAAGATTAAAAGCAGGTCCAACAACACAACTAAAAGGTTATTTTACTCAGTATGGAGAGCTTTACAATAATTTTCATCAATTTAGAAGAGCTTTGAATATGGAACCTGGAGAACAATTTGACAAAGAAAAGCTAGAAAAAAGAATAAAAGAAAACAACTTAGAGCAAACTGAGTTTTATAGAACATTTGATCAAGATAGTTTAATAGATGCTTTAAACACAGTTGCTTCTAATAACAAAAAAAATCCTGGAAAAACTAAATTTGATGAGTTAAAAATGAATAAACTTTTTGAATCTGATGATTTTGGTTCTTTTGCGTAAATAATTATAAAACATGTAATTATATAAATATAACTATTAAATATAATTATATGAAAAAAATATTATTAATTTTATTATTATTTTGTTTTTTTAGTGTAAAAGCTCAAGATTATAATAAATTCAAAGGTCATTGGGTTACTGAAAAATCAGAAATAAATCTTAGAATATATTTTAATAAAGCTCAAAAAAAATTAGTTTTTTGGCAATACAAAGAAGTTGAAACCTTAGACTATTACAACTGTAAAATAAAATCGTATAAATACTTGCCAATAAGATACACTGGAAAAGAAAACGGTAAGCTAAAAGGCATAATTTTATATTGGTATAATCAAAATGAAAGCGCTTATTTTGAAACAACATATGAGTTAGTAGAAAAAAATAAATTAAAAGTTGTTTTTAAAGGAGATTATAATTTTACATACTATTATAAAAGAAAAGAAATATAATGAAAAAAATTTGGCAATGGCTTACAGGTTCCGTCATAAAAGAAGTTGGCGAGGTTTTAGACAATCTTACAACAACTAAAGAGGAAAAGCTTGAAGCTCAGCGTCTTATTACAGAAATATTAGAAAAAGCCGACAAAGAAGCACAAGAGCAAGTTACAGCAAGGTGGCAAGCGGATATGGCGTCAGATAGTAAACTATCTAAAAATATACGCCCTATGGTCTTAATATACCTAACAGTAATATTTACAGCTTGTGCTTTTTTTCATGGTAATATAGGTGAATTTAAAATATCAGAAGAATATATACCAATATTCCAAACACTTCTAGTAACTGTTTATGGTGCTTATTTTGTTGGAAGAAGTTGGGAAAAAACAAAAAAAATAACAAACAAAAAAGATTAAATAATGGGACAATACGGAAATCAACCTGATTTTATAACTAACGACATACAAACTGTAACACCAGTTGCTGCAGCTTCTTTAACTGCAGCAGATTCATTAAATGGATCAATTATATATGTAGGTACAAGCTCTAGCGCTGATCTTCAAGTTATACCTGCTGGATCTGTTGGATCTAGTGGTTCTGGTTTACCTGGTTTAGCTCAAGCAATTACGTTTAAAAATATACCGCAAGGAGAGTGGTTTCCTGTGGTTGTTGACTACGTTTTGTCTAATGCTACAACAGCAACCGACTTGGTAGCAGGAAAATAAAGTATAGAAAATCTATACGTTTTTAAATTAAATTAAATTAAATTATGGCTAAAAAAGTTAAAAAACTTAAAAAAGAAGAATTAGAATTGTTAAATAAGCAACAAGCAGATATAGGTGAAATGCTTAAAAGTCTTGGTATTTTAGATGTTCAAAAAATGAATTTACACTCTAGAGTGAAGATACTAAGTGACGAAATTGAATCTACTAAAAAAGATTTAGAAGATAAATATGGTTCTGTTAATATAGATTTATCAACAGGTGAAATAACTCCAATAGAAAAAGAAAATGCCTAGTAATATAAGAAAAATTAGCATTGGTTCTGATTATAAAAACGATGCAATGCATTATTCTGTTGGTCAAATAGTTTACGGTGGTCACGAAATATCACATATACTTTTAGATGAATTTGATAATTCTTATAATATACACATAAAAAAGAACAACGAGGTATTGCCATGGAAGAAGTTTAATTCTAACATGGCTATATCAGTTGAGTATGATTTAGAGTACTAATGAAAAGTCTATATGATTTTATTGTAAAACCTATAGGCGAAACTTACAACAATGAAATTAATATTGATAAAAAAAAATTAATATTAAATAGTAAGATTGAAAGTTGGAAGTTTGTAAACAGGTTTGCAGAAGTAGTAGAAATACCAAAAGCATTTAAAACACCTATAAAAAAAGGTGACACGGTCATTGTTCATCAAAATGTTTTTAGAACATTTTATGATATGAAAGGTCGAAAAAAAAAATCAAGATCTTATTTTAAAGATAATTTATACTTTTGTTCAGTAGATCAAATTTATTTATATAAAAATAAAAATGGTTATAATTCTTTTGGTGAAAGATGTTTTATACAACCTATAAAAAACAATGACTATTTAACTGCAGATAAAGAGCAAAAGCTTGTTGGTATATTAAAATACGGAAATAAGTCCTTAGAGTCGCTAGAAATAAACGAGGGAGACATTGTGGGTTATACGCCTGACGGTGAATGGGAATTTTTAATTGAAAACAAGCGACTATATTGTATGAAATCAAATGATATTGTAATTAAATATGAATACAAAGGAGACGAAAAAGAATATAATCCAAGCTGGTCAAAAAGCAGTTGAAGAATTAATTAAAGTAGCAAAAGAAGCTATTGTTGACTCAGATGACGACATATCAGCTGACAGACTTAAAAATGCCGCTGCTACTAAAAAACTAGCTATATTTGACGCTTTTGAAATATTGAGTCGTATTGAAGAAGAAGAAAACTTGTTAAACGAAAAACCTAAAGAAGTTAAAGAAGAAAAAACTTTTAAGGGTTTTGCTGAAGGAAGATCTAAGTAATGTACGAACAGAGTCTATATAAAGTTTTAAAAGATCATATAAAACCTAAAGTTCTTAAAAGAATGAATAGGTATAAAAAGTGGGAATATGGTTATAATGAAGAACACGACATTGTAATTATAAGTAAAGATGGTACTATTGGTGAGGTTTATGAAATACAAAATTTAAAAATTGCTTTACCTAAAGCTGATAATGTTTATTCTTTTGATTCTGACACATGGGAATATACTGAATACCCAAAAGAATTAAAAAAAATAAAATCAGTTTTTGATTGGGAAGAATATCCAATAGAATTTAAAGAAAAATGGTATGATTACATTGATAACGAATTTAATAAAAGAGAGCAAGGGTTTTGGTTCTATAATAAGGGCTTGGCTACTTACATTACTGGTACTCACTTTATGTACTTGCAGTGGAGCAAAATTGACGTTGGGCAGCCAGACTTTAGGGAATCAAATAGATTATTCTACATTTTCTGGGAAGCTTGTAAAGCAGACTCACGATGTTATGGAATGTGTTATCTTAAAAACAGACGTTCCGGATTTTCTTTTATGTCTTCAGCGGAAACCGTTAACATGGCGACAATTACGTCAGATGCACGGTACGGTATCTTGTCTAAGTCTGGCCCCGATGCTAAGAAAATGTTCACAGACAAAGTCGTACCTATATCCGTCAACTACCCGTTCTTTTTTAAACCCATCCAGGACGGTATGGACAGGCCCAAAACAGAACTTGCCTATAGAGTACCAGCGACAAAATACACAAGAAGAAAACTTGAAACAAACCAAAAGGTTCAAGAACTTGACGGGCTTGACACAACAATAGATTGGAAAAACACCGGTGATAACTCTTATGATGGTGAAAAACTAAAACTACTTGTACACGATGAAAGTGGTAAGTGGGAAAAACCTAATAACATATTAAACAACTGGAGAGTTACAAAAACCTGTTTAAGATTAGGTGGTAGAATTATAGGTAAATGCATGATGGGATCAACATCAAATGCATTGGATAAAGGAGGTAGTAATTTTAAAAAACTATATAATGATTCAGACGTCAGAGAAAGAAACGCCAATGGAGAGACTCGCTCAGGATTATATTCTTTGTTCATACCTATGGAATGGAACTACGAAGGCTACATTGATTCTTATGGCTTACCTGTCTTCAAAACTCCAAGTGAAAATACGAAAGGTCCGCATGGAAGAAAAATAAAAATAAGTGTACTAGAGTATTGGCAAAATGAAGTTGATGGATTAAAAAAAGATCAAGATGCTTTAAATGAGTTTTATAGACAATTTCCAAGAACCGAACAACACGCTTTTAGAGATGAAGCAAAACAATCTTTATTTAATTTAACAAAGATATATGAGCAAATAGATTTTAATCAAGATTTTAAAAATGACCTGCTCGTTACAAAAGGATCTTTTCAATGGCAAAACGGAGTTAAAGATAGTAAAGTTTTATTTGTTCCTAATAAAAATGGAAGATTTAACATATCATGGGTACCTCCTGTGAGATTACAAAATATAGTAATAAATAAAAACGGAATTAAATATCCAGGTAATGAGCACATTGGTGCTTTTGGATGTGATCCATATGATATATCTGGTACAGTAGACTCTAGAGGATCAAATGGTTCTCTACATGGTTTAACTAAATTTTCAATGGAAGACGCGCCTAATAGTATGTTTTTTTTAGAATACATAGCTAGACCTCAAACAGCTGAGATATTTTTTGAAGATGTACTTATGGCTTGTATATTTTATGGTATGCCAATATTAGCTGAAAATAACAAACCAAGATTATTATATCATTTTAAAAGAAGAGGTTATAGAGGTTATTCTATGAACAGACCAGATAAGGTGTATATGAAATTGTCAGTTACAGAGAAAGAAATAGGTGGCATACCTAATTCTAGTCAAGATATAAAACAAGCGCATGCCGCAGCTATAGAGTCTTATATAGAAACTTATGTAGGTAATTTAGGTGAAAAATACGGTGATATGTATTTTCAAAAAACATTAGAAGATTGGTCGAGATTTGATATAAACAACAGAACAAAACACGATGCTTCTATAAGTTCCGGTCTAGCAATAATGGCTTGTAATAAAAACTTATACACACCTGTATTTAAAAGAAAAGTAGAGGTTAAAAATTTAGGTTTTAAAAAATACGATAATAAAGGATTTAGTTCAAAAATAATAAGATAAATGATTTACACTAATTACGCAGGTTCGTTTCCTAGTCAGGTTGTATCTGATGAAGAAAAGCAAAGTTATGATTATGGTTACGCCGTGGGTAGAGCTATTGAAGGGGAGTGGTTTTCTGGAGATAGAGGAGGTTTAGGTAATAGATATCAAAATAGTTGGTTAAACTTTCACAGATTAAGACTGTATGCTAGAGGTGAACAACCTGTTCAAAAATATAAAGATGAATTAGCTGTCAATGGCGATTTATCTTACTTAAATTTAGACTGGAAACCTGTTCCAATAATACCAAAATTTGTTGACATTATAGTTAACGGAATGTCACAAAAAATATTTGATATTAAAGCTTTTGCTCAAGATCCAGAATCTTTAAAGAAAAGAACTAAATACGCAGATGCTATAATGCGTGATATGTATGCTAAAGAAATAATTGAAGCTACAAATCAAGCCACTGGTATGAATTTTTTCAACACAAATGACACTGATAATTTACCAGAAAACCAGCAAGAGTTAGATCTTCATATGCAATTAAGTTATAAGCAGTCTATAGAAATAGCAGAAGAAGAAGCTATTGAAAATGTTTTAGCTTATAATAAATACGACTTAGTAAAGAAAAGGTTAATACAAGATTTAGCTATAATTGGAATAGGGGCTGTCAAAACAGATTTTAATTTAGCAAATGGCGTTACCGTTAACTATGTAGACCCTGCTAATTTGGTTTATTCCTATACAGAAGATCCTAATTTTGATGATATATATTATGCTGGAGAGGTTAAATCAATAAGTTTAGTTGAATTAAAAAAACAATTTCCTGGACTATCAGACGCTGAATTACAAAAAATTGAAAAATTTCCAGGTGATGCTAATTATACTAGAAATTTTTATGCACAACAAGATTCTTATAATCAAGTACAAGTTTTGTATTTTGAATATAAGACATACAGTAATCAAATATTTAAAATAAAACAAACAGATCAAGGTCTTGAAAAAGCTTTAGAAAAACCAGACACTTTTAATCCTCAACCAAATGATAATTTTGAAAGAGTAGGTAGAAGTATAGAAGTATTATACACTGGCGCTAAAATACTAGGACACGAAATGATGTTAGAGTGGAAAATGTCAGAAAATATGACAAGACCAAATTCTAATTTAACAAAAGTTAACATGAATTATTCTATATGTGCACCGCGCATGTATAAAGGAATGATAGAGTCAACAGTTAGCAGAATAACAGGTTTTGCAGACATGATACAGTTAACTCATTTAAAACTACAACAGGTGTTGTCTAGAATGGTTCCAGATGGCGTTTTTGTAGATGTAGATGGTTTAGCTGAGGTTGATTTAGGTAACGGAACAAATTATAACGCCTCTGAAGCTTTAAACATGTATTTTCAAACTGGTTCTATAGTTGGAAGATCTATGACTCAAGACGGTGACTTAAACAGAGCTAAAGTACCTATTCAAGAACTTCAAACAAGTAGCGGTGGTGCTAAAATACAAAGTTTAATACAAACATATCAGTATTATCTTCAAATGATACGTGACGTGACTGGTTTAAACGAAGCTTCAGATGCTAGCACGCCTAGCAAAGACGCACTTGTAGGTTTACAAAAATTAGCTGCAGCAAATTCAAACACAGCACTAAGGCATGTTATGCAAGGTGGTTTATATTTAACCTTAAGAACTTGTGAAAACATAGCATTAAGAATAGCTGATGCTTTAGAATATCCACTAACTAGAGCTGCTTTAATAGACTCCATATCGTCATATAACACTGGTACATTAGAAGAGTTGCAAGAAAAAAATCTACAAGATTTTGGAATATTCTTAGAATTAGAACCAGACGAGGAAGCTAAAGCTCAATTAGAGCAAAATATACAAATAGCTCTACAGTCAGGTGGTATAGATTTAGATGATGCCATAGACATTAGACAGGTTAAAAACATAAAACTAGCAAACGCTTTGTTGAAACAAAAAAGAAAAGCTAAAGCTAGACAAGATCAAGCTAATCAACAAGCTAATATTCAAGCTCAAGCTCAGGCTAACGCTCAAGCTTCAGAAGCTGCTATAACAGCAGAAATGCAAAAACAACAAGCTTTAGCTGAAACAACCATACAAATAGAAACTTCTAAAATGCAGCTTGAAATGAAAAAAATGCTTCAAGAAGCAGAAATAAAGAAAGGTTTAATGGCTGAAGAGTTTAGTTATAATATGCAATTAGCTAGAATAAAATCTAGCGCTGAAACAACTAAAGAGCAAGAAATAGAAGATAGAAAAGATAATAGAATAAAGATGCAAGGAACTCAAGAATCTAAGCTAATAAATCAAAGACAAAACAACACACTACCTCAAGATTTTGAATCAGCAGGGTTTGACAATTTAGGAGGTTTTGGATTAGAGCAATTTGATCCTAGATAAAAACAATTATCAATTTTTTAATTATATTATATTATGTCAGAAGAAACAAAAACAAATGAACCTGTTAAACAGGAAGGTGACTTTAAATTAAAACAAAAAAGAAAAACACCTAAAAAATTATCAGCCCCAGAAGAAACAATAAAAATGGATTTTGCGGCTGTTGCTAAAAAAGAAGAACCAGTAAAGGTTGATTTAAGTAAAGTAAAAAAAGAAGAAGATGCCGTTCAAAAGCAAGAAACAGAGAGCAGCGTGCTACGCGAAGAAGGATCCGAGGTGGGATTGCAAGAAGTGGGACAAGGAAACGAAAAGCCCATTGAAAGTCCTATTGAAGAAGTGCAGAAAGTAGAAGAAGAAACAAAAAAAGTTGAACAAGAAGTAAAAGAAGCAATAAGAGATGAAAAGGTGTTAGGAAAAAAACTACCTGAAAACATTGAAAAATTAGTTTCTTTTATGGAAGAAATGCCAGGTGCTACTATCGAAGATTATGTTAGATTAAATGCTAATTATGAAAACATAGATAATAACACTTTACTTAGAGAATATTACAGAAATACTCGTCCACATTTAGAATACGAAGAAGTTAATTTCTTGTTAGAAGATAATTTTTCATATGATGAAGAGTTGGACGATGAAAAAGATGTTAGAAAAAAGAAACTAGCATATAAAGAAGAAATTGGAAAAGCTAAAAGCTTTTTAGAAGGTTTGAAAAATAAATATTATGATGAAATCAAGTTGAAATCATCATTTAATGAAGACCAACAAAAAGCAATTGACTTTTTTAATAGATATAATGAAGATCAAAAAATGGTGACTCAGCAGCGTCAAGCTTTTGAAAAAGTAACTAAAGATACTTTTAATGAAAATTTCGAAGGTTTCGATTTTAATTTAGGAGACAAAAACTTTAGATATGGAGTAAAAAATCCTGATGATGTTGTTAAAAACCAATTAGACATTACTGATTTTGTTAAGACGTTCTTAAACGAAAACAATGAGCTAATTAATCCAAAAGGTTACCATAAAGCCATGTATGCTGCTAGAAACGCAGATACTATAGCTAAACATTTTTATGAACAAGGCAAAGCTGATGCTGTAAAAGACGTTATAGCTAAGTCTAAAAACATATCTAATGAACCTAGAAAAGAAGGGGTAAATGGAAATGTTTTTGTAAACGGATTAAAAGTTAAAGCTATAAGTGGCGCTGATTCTTCAAAGCTTAAAATAAGAAGAAAAAAATTTAACTAAAAAAATTAAAAAATTATGAGTTTACAACCTCAATTTGGGAGCTTAATCCCATCTCAAAAACAAGAAGTGCTCAACAGCAACTATTTACAGTGGACTGACAAAGCGGGTGCTAACTTCGTGGATTTTGCACAACAATATCTACCTGAAGTATACGAACAAGAAGTAGAGCGTTACGGAAACCGTACGTTATCTGGATTCTTACGAATGGTTGGCGCTGAAATGCCAATGACATCTGATCAAGTTATCTGGTCTGAGCAAAACAGATTACATATTGCTTATGAAGACTTAACTCCTGCTTATGGAGCTAGCAATGTTATCAATTTTACTGGAACTCCTGCTGACGTAATTAACGTTATTTCTGTTGGTGCAACAGTTGTAGTTTTAGATAATTTTGGAAACGAAGCAAAATGTTATGTTAGTGCTACTGTACCTGGTGGAGCTGGTGTTGGACAAATTACAGCACTACCTTATACTGCCGCTACTTTAGCTGCTGCTGGATTAACTGGTACTGTAAAGGTATTTGTATATGGTTCTGAATATGTAAAAGGATCTACTACACCTAACTACAACGCTGCTAATCAAACAGATGGATATATTAGTGTTGATCCTCAGTTTACTCAATATCATAATTCACCAATCATAATCAGAAACAAATACGTTGTAAACGGTTCTGATATGGCTCAAATTGGTTGGGTTGAAGTTGCTACTGAAGATGGAACATCTGGATATTTATGGTACTTAAAAGCTGAGTCTGAAACAAGACTACGTTTTGAAGATTACCTAGAAATGTCATTAGTTGAAGGTGAAAAAGTAGCTGCAGGATCTGCTATTACTGGCATAGCTGGTACTCAAGGTCTTTTCGCTGCAATCGAAGAAAGAGGTAACGTAAACACTGGTTTTACTGCTGCTGCTGGAATTGATTCTTTCGACGCTATCCTTAAAAACCTAGATACTCAAGGGGCTATTGAAGAAAACATGTTATTCTTACAAAGACAAACTGCTTTGGATTTTGATGACATGCTATCTGCAATCTCTGGAGGTGCTCAAGGCGGTACTGCTTATGGATTATTTGAAAACTCTGAAGATATGGCTTTAAATCTTGGATTTAGCGGTTTCCGTAGAGGATCTTATGATTTCTATAAAACAGACTGGAAATACTTAAATGATGCTTCAACTCGTGGTGCTCTTACAGGACCATCTTCAATTGAAGGTGTTTTAATTCCTGCTGGAACATCAACTGTTTATGATCAAATCTTAGGAACTAATATCCGTCGTCCATTCTTGCACGTACGATACAGAGCTTCTCAAGGAGATGATAGACGTATGAAGTCGTGGTTAACTGGTTCTGCTGGTGGAGCTTTTACATCTGATTTAGATGCTATGGAAGTAAACTTCCTATCTGAAAGATGTTTAGTAACACAAGCTGCTAACAACTTCGTATTATTTAAAGGATTATAAAAAATCCTGTAAGTTTTACCCTTGATGAATCTTCAAGGGTAATTCTTACTTTTTAACTATTTAATTATATTATATTATGAAAAAAGAAAATAAAAAAAATTGGGAAATAAAAGATAGAAGATATATATTAAAAAATGGAATAGAACCATTAACCTATACAATACCTTCTAAACATACAAAAAAACACGCTTTATTATATTTTGATCAAGAAAGCGGAAAACAAAGAGAAATTAGATACGCAACTAATCAAGACTCTTGTTTTGTTGATGAGCAAAAAGGCGAAGCTACATTAGGACATATTATATTTAAAGATGGCGTTTTAATGGTACCAAAACAAAAACAAAACCTACAAAAACTTCTTTCACTTTACCACCCTTTAAAAGATAAAAGTTTTTTTGAATTTGATCCTGTTGAAGTTGCTGTTGATGAATTAGATTTATTAAATCTTCAAGTTGATGCTCTTAATGCGGCTAGAAATATTGATATTGATATGGCAGAAGCCATAATGAGAGTTGAAATAGGATCTAAAGTTACAAAAATGAGTTCTAAAGAACTTAAAAGAGATTTATTAATATTCGCTAGATCAAATCCAGGTTTATTTATTGAATTAGTTAACGATGAAAATGTTCAATTAAGAAACTTTGCTGTTAAAGCTGTAGAGGCAAATATAATAGATCTATCTCAAGATCAAAGATATTTTACTTGGGCTTCTAATGGAAAGAAACTAATGAGTGTTCCTTTTGATGAAAATCCTTACTCTGCAATGGCTGCTTTTTTCAAAACAGACGAAGGAGTAGAAATATTTAAGTCTATAGAGAAAAAACTTAAATAACATGTAATACTAATATATTAGAGTGCCACCAAGCGTGGCGCTTTAGTATATTATAATAAAAAAATAAAAATGGCGATAAACGTAGATCAAGTTTATAAAACAGTCTTGTTAATCATTAACAAAGAGCAAAGAGGTTATTTAACACCAAATGAATTTAATAAACTTGCAACCCAAGTTCAATTAGATATAGTTGATGGTTATTTTGATACTATAAATCAACAAATGCGTGTTCCTCAAAATGACAGTGAATATGGTGATCGCTACAAAACAGTTCAAGAAAAATTAGATAAATTTAAAACTATAGGCTCATGCGGATATACCGCGCCCGTAGGCACATCACCAGGATATTTTACCCCACCAAACTCTTCAGGGGTTTCAACAGGTTCACAAACCTTTGCGACTATACTAAATGCAACATCATATCCTTTAACAACAATAACTCAAGCCCAAGTAGAAACAAGCAACGTAGTTGTAACACTAGAACAACCCACGGGTTCACCTGGAGTTGCTTATTCTGATTATACAATAACTGGTGGAGCTTTACAATTAACAGCGGGTGCATTAGCTGCGGGAAATACTATTAGGATAGTTTTATATCCTATTGATTTTTATAAACTAGGTACAGTTTTATATAAAGAAGATAAAGCTGTAGAAATGGTTCAAAGAAACGAATTAGCTTTAATGAATTTATCACCAATAACTAAACCTTCAGAATATTTTCCTGTTTTTGTTTATGAAAACAACCAAATAATAATATATCCTCAATCAGTAAGTGGTAGCGTTCAAGCAACTTATGTAAGAAAACCAGCTGATGTTGTTTGGAATTTTGACTCTACAGCAGGCTACTACGTGTGGGATCCATCTACCTCTGTTGATTTTGAGTTAGATCCAACAGAGCAAACAAGCGTTATATTACAAGTATTAAAATACGCTGGAGTTGTAATAAAAGATCCTATGATTATACAAGCTGCTTCTGCAGAAATACAAAAAGAAGAACAAAACGAAAGAACTTAATAGAATATGGCTATATTACCACCAAACAACGGATTAATAAACGAAACAGCTCAACAATATTATCAAGGAGCTCAAGGTTTTAGAGCAAATTCAAGCAATACTACAAGTCAAGAGTTTGTTACAACTTTTGACACTGACTTATATTTGGGTAGTTGGGATTCTAGTAATCCAGACTATAGTTTAAATAATTTCAAAGTTTATACAAGTCAAACAGGTTTAGCTGGGTCTTATACAGAGTGGTTGACAAACATGTCGTTAAGCTCTGACAATAAGACAGTAAAACTAACAACAGCGCCTGGCGCAAATGCGTATGTTGTTGTTCAGTTAAAAATACTTACAGGAGGAAAGTATGGTCAAACAGAAGCAGAAAAAGCATATGGTGAAGCAACTGAAGATAATTACGGAAGTTATCAGTACATAAAACTAAATGACATAATAAATAATTTTCAAGTAGGCTATGTTGGTAAAGATAAATTACTTCCAAACGCTAAAAGAAGTGATATTATATTTTTTGCTAAAAGAGCAATGCAGGAATTTAGTTACGACACATTAAAAAGCATTAAGTCGTCAGAATTAACAATACCACATAATTTAACTTTAGTCATACCTCAAGATTATGTTAATTATGTTAGGTGTTCTTGGATAGATGATTTAGGTGTAAAACATATTATATATCCAACTAACAATATTACGATTAGTCCATATTACACACAGTTGCAAGATTCTTCTGGCATACCAACTCAAGATAATTTTGGAAACGACCTAGAGGGAACTTCAATAACGCAAGAAAGATGGCACAACGCTGACGACAATTTAGTAGATGGTGCTGTTAACATGGGAGGTGATTTTACAGCAGATGACTGGTATGGATATGGGTATGGTTGGGGCATAACAGGTGGTTATGGATATGGCCAAAGATATGGTTTAGAACCACAAGCAGCACAAGGTAACGGTTGGTTTAACATAAATGAAAGAGAAAATAAACTATCATTTTCCAGTAACCTTGTAGGAAAGTTAATTGTATTTGAGTATATATCAGACGGTTTAGCTTACGATTTAGATAGTAGAGTTCCTAAGCTTGCTGAAGATGCTATGTATGCTGCTATATTGTATTCTTTAATATCTGGAAGAATAAATCAACCAGAGTACGTCGTACAAAGACTAAGAAAAGATAAGATATCTAAACTAAGAAATGCTAAAATAAGATTATCTAATATTAAGCTTGGTGAAATAACACAAGTTATGAGAGGTAAGTCTAAATGGATAAAAAATTAATACATGGCAGAAGCTAAAAATAGTTTCATTAAGTCTAAAATGAATAAAGACTTAGATGAAAGATTAATTCCAAATAACGAATATAGAGATGCTTTAAATGTAGCTGTATCTAGATCAGAAGGTAGTGATGTTGGTGCTTTAGAAGTTGTTATCGGTAATGGAACTACTGGTAGGTCTTCTGAAACTGGTCATAAAATAATAGGTACTTATGCCGATGAAGCTAATAATAGACTTTATTATTTTAGAACGAATTGGAATTCACAAAGTAGACCTAATATAAACTCAGGTGCAATATGTACTATAGGGTTTTTAAACACACTTTCAAATTCAGACACAACTATAGTTAGTGGTTATTTTCTTAATTTTTCACAAACACATTTAATATATGGTGTAAGTCTTATAGAAAATCAACTTTTTTTTACAGACAATAGAAACCAACCTAGAAAAATAAATGTAGACACGGCAACAGCTGATCCTAATTATTACTTTAACGAAGATCAAATGTCTGTAGCTAAATTTGCACCTTACACACCTCCACATTTTTTAAATTTAAGAGCTCAAGCAGAACAAAGATTTGTAGATTTAATAGATCCTTTATATCCATCTACAATGTCAGATGCTGCTGATCCACAGGTTGTTGAAATTGGTACTTATAAAATATCTCAAAGCAACTTAGCCGTAAAGAAGTACAGAAATGGAGACGAAATAACAGAAGCTAGAACTTTAATAGACTGGCAACAAGCTGATACAGATCAAAAAGGAGCTTGGTGTTATTATGCTAATTATAACGGAAACGGTGTTACTTACGGGCTTCTTTATAATAAATGGGCTGTTATAGACGCTAGAGGTTTAGCGCCAATAGGTCATAGAATACCATCAGTTCAAGACTGGAATAACATAATTTCAGCAGGAGGAACAACAGGTAGTCTTTATAAAAGTCCTTTTCTTTGGGACGATCAAACAACTGGTTATGTTGCTGGTACTAATTTATTAGGTACAAATATACTACCAGGAGGTATGCGACAAGGAACTAGTACATATCCTGATGGTTTTACTGATTTGACAGCAAGAGCAGGTTTTTGGACTAGTGATGCTATTTCTTCCGGTAATGCACCTGTTGTTGATTTTCAAGCAAGTAACATTATAGACACGACATTAACCGCTAGCACAATAAGAGGTTACTCTGTTAGAGTTTTAAGAAATGATAATTATACAGGTTGGAATGGAGATCCTGATTATTTAACCGAAAGGTTTGTTAGATTTGCATATAGATTTAAATTTGATGATAACGAATATTCTATAATTTCACCTTTTAGTCAAGATGTTTTTATACCATACCAAGAAGGTGAATTTGTAAACGAAGATGAAAACGAAGCTTTTATAACAACCATAGTTGAGTTTATGCAAAACTCTATAAACAATGCTGTTTTAAATATAGAATTGCCTTGTATAGATATAATCAACAATTACAAAATAAAAGCTATAGATATAATATTTAAACAATCTGACACTCAAGCTTATCAAGTTATAGAAACAGTTAGGGTTGATTCTAATTTTATAGCAAGTTTAAATAATACTAATATATATCAATACTCTTACGAGTCAACTATACCTATAAAAACTCTTCCAGCGGTGCAGTCTACTAGGGTTTTTGACAAAGTACCTGTTAAAGCTTTAGCTCAGGAAACAGCTGGAAATAGAATAATATATGGAAACTACTTAGAAGGTTACAGCGCACCTAATGGTTTAGATTATTATGTAGGTGTTGATCAAAAATCTGCTCAACAGTTTATAGAATATCCTCAACACCATATAAAGCAAAACAGAAATTACCAAGTTGGTATAATATTAGCTGATAGATATGGTAGACAAACAGATATAGTGCTTTCTAATTTTGATGGAGTTTTAGATGAAAATGGAGACCCTAGACCTGGCTCTAACTATTTTAATGACTATAAAGACGTTGGTTTTGCAAATGATTTACCTTTGTGGCATGGTGATAATTTAGTTTTAAATTACTTACAACAAATACCAGAAGGCGACATAGGTATATCAGGATATCCAGGTGTTTATGCTAAAGGTAATTATTACGAAGTAGATACCGAATCAACGCAACCACCAAGTGCTTTATATCCAACTTTTATACCTCTTTCAACTCAATATTTTAAATTTACAACCGCAAACGCTGGTACTACATTTGATAGTTATTTTACATACGCAGATGCTACTAACTCAGACAACACGTTTAACGTATATATTGACTATAACAATGGTTTTAAGTTAATAGAATCTACTGAATATACAATATCTGATAATTCTAATTATTTAAGAGTTACACTAAACACGGCTATAACCGCGCCTCAAGTTGTAAAAGTAGAAATATTATATACATCTGATAGGAGATATAAGTACAGTACTGGGGCTGCTTCAAGTACAAATAGACCTTTATTCCCTGATTGGCCAACCACTTATTCTCAATACTATGCGATTGGTAAAAAACTAAATGGCTTATATATAGATTATACAGAAATAACTAGTGTTACACCTATAAGTGATGCTAATGGCGTTAGAGCTGTAGAGTTTTTTACAAAAGAAGAAGTAAGTTTAGATTATGTTTTTGATAATTCACCGGGTAGTGCAACAACTGGCCTACCTGCTAAGACGGGTTTAAATGTTTATGCTACATATGATATTAATCCAAATGGATTTTTTGTTTACAAGACAGCTGTAAAACAACAACAACAAGACTATTATAATGTTTTTCTACCTGGTATTATAAATGGTTATCCAATAGATGAAGAAACTTTAGAGCAAAATGAAGTTGCTAATATTGTTTTAATAACAGACAATATAAATAAAGTTCCTAGAAACTTAGAAGATGTAGGACCAAATCAAAACCAGTTTACAAGTGATGTTTCTATGTGGCCTAGAGTTACAAATATACCAGGTGTTGAATCAACAACTGTTACTTATGAAACATTTAATAAGCAAGTTGATCCTGAATCTGCTGCTGACCAAGTAAATTTAGTTGGAGGTATAAATGATCTATATCCTGGTTTAAGTGAGCAAGTAGGTCCAGGATTTATAAACAGATTCGCTATATATAGTTTTGATACGAAACCTGTTTTAGCTAAAATATCAACACAAAAAGCCGTTGGATTAGGTGAACAATCTTATACCGCACCAGACGATATAAACTTTACAGGTAATTATCCTTATCCACCAAATATGGGGCTAGCTATTTACGAAACAGCTCCATATATATCACCATTAGAAATATTTTATGAGTCTTCTACGTCTGATAAAATATCTGACTTGAATCTGTCTATACAGAATACTAGTAACAATATAACTGGTTTAAATAATTTTACAGTTTCTTTCCTAGAATCAATGTCTTCTGGAACAGCTATAACTAGTGATATATTTCCAGTTGCAAATGGAGTAAACTTAGCAAATACAACACTAGTTAGTTACACTGTTTTTGCTCATGATGCTAATGGTAATTTAGACACAACTATTCCACAAGCTAGCAGGTTTGTTATCGAGCCGGGTGGTTCAACAGGTAGTTATATAGTTAAAACAAACGATAGATTTTACGCTGGATCTTCTCAGGAACCTAATTATAATGTAGCGACTAAAGGTAAGTTTCAATTCACTTTAACTTTAGCCCAACTTGATGGTACACAAGTAGATCAGTCTTTTATAGTTCAATTAGAAAATGTTGTTCCTATCGTTCAAAATCCTATAGTAGATAGAACTGGATCTGTTGTTACTACAAGCACTAGTATAGTGAGTTCTGTTACTTCACCTAGAGGAAGAAATGGTTCAGCTAGACAGTTTAACGCACCATACAACGATTCTGATCCTACTGGTAGAGAGTTTTTATCTAGTAGTCTTCAGTCTGGTTGGCAAGTTGTTAACATCACAAAAACAGACGCAACAACAGGTAACTCAGTTGAGGTAACAACATCAACAACACCATCTGTAAGCGATTGGGTATCTACTTATCAGTCATCAGCAGATTGGCCTACTTTTCAAGAGGGTCAAGCTGGTGGATCTGGATCTGATGAGTGGATTGGTTTTACTTTAAATGGTCAATTAGGCTCTAACGGTCAGAATCCAGGTCCTTTAAATGAACCTAACTATTCTTATGAAATAAACATGTCCTTAAAAGATAGTTTACAAGCTTATAATACAACTGTAGACAGTGCTTATGCTGCTAAAATAACATATAGCGTTGGTGTTACAACATATTTTGGTCAAGTTATAATATCTAAATATAGTAATTCAGATTCTGAATTTACAAATGTTTTATCAGGAACAACAGTTAATGGTACAGCGACAAAAGATGGTTATTACCAAATGCAGAACTGGACTGATCAAGCTGTGTATATATACGCTTATTGTTCTATAAGAAACACAAATGGAGCTACTAAAAACTCTAAATTTCAATATCCATTAAATCCAACTTCAGCACCTAAATATGGTAACAATAGTACAAACTTTACTGATAGTCAAGGTAATAGTTTTGGAATAAGTACAGGTAATAGTGTTCCAGCCGCTGTTAGTAATTTTAGCAATAACTATTATCCTCCACCACCAAATGGTCCAGGTTCAACAGGTGATGCCGCTGGACCTTATCAATGGATAATAGTTGGTGGTTTACAACCTTTTACGGCCGCGTCTGGAGGAATGACACAAACAAACTTTGATTTAGCCGTAGCTGCAGGATTAAGACCTGGTTTAAGATCTAGTGGTGGTTCTTATGGTTCTTATGACTTTTCAGCTTGCGCTATGGTTAATATAGGTTTTAGAGCAAATTCAAGTGGCGCTACAGGTGATTATAATTTAGTGTGGAACAATACACCAAATTCAGGCATGCCTTCTCCACCATATTACTATGGAAATCCAGGTAATCAACCACCAACGTCCTCGTCTTTAACATATGTAAATCTAGATCCTCCAATGTTTATTGGTTCTAACGGTCTGGTTAGCGGATATCCAACAATAGGTATGTCTGATTCTGCTGGACAATTTATTGGTCCTTAATTTAAGTAATTAATAAAATAAACAAGTAATTATACTATAGTATGGCAGTAAAAACACCAGTAAAATACTACAATACCTTTGTTTTAAAAAAAATAATACAAGGAGATGTTTCACCTATTTACAACTGGTATATAGAAGAGGCTAGAATTAGAGGTGGTTATAACAATGTTCAAACAGGTTTATCACCTAGAGCTTATTTAAGAGCTGAAGATAATTTGCAAGAAGAACTTGGTAATTCTTTAATATATTCAGGTATATTAAACTCTAGAACAGGTGTAAACCAAACCAACCAATTTCCTTCTGGTGAAGAAATAACTAGAACTGTTGACCCTCAAAAAGGCACTGTACAGAAATTATATGCTGAAGATACTAATTTAATTATATTTCAAGAAAACAAAGTTAATAGAGCTCTTATAGATAAAGACGCTATATATACTCAAGAAGGTCAACCTATACAAACAGCTTCTAACGTTGTTATTGGAGCTATAACACCTTATGCTGGTGAATTTGGTATATCTAAAAACCCTGAAAGTTTTGCAGTATATGGATATAGAAAATACTTTACAGACTCTAATCAAGGCGCTGTACTTAGATTGTCACAAGACGGTATAACAGAGATATCATCGTATGGTATGTATGATTATTTTAGAGATAATTTCGCAACGTTAAGTGGCGGACTTTCTATTGGGGGTTGGGATATACATAATAAGTGCTATACACTGTCG
>Ga0316203_1000604_pt1 | contig 39523 bp, 41 predicted proteins | sample 6monrhotite_MG_FD_204940 | JGI IMG/M metagenome (GOLD analysis project Ga0316203, IMG submission 204940) | Microbial mat bacterial communities from mineral coupon in-situ incubated in ocean water Damariscotta River, Maine, United States -... | ecosystem: Environmental > Aquatic > Marine >... | reverse complement strand
AACGGCCGACTCGAACACCTCCGCGGCAGTGCGCTCGGCTTCCGCAACCTCAGCAACTACATCGCCCGCAGCCTGCTCGAAAGCGGCGGATTCAGACCCCACCTACCCGCTTGATTGCGAAGAGCCAGTTAAGAACAGGAACGGGGGCGGGTCCACCGGTCGGTGGACGGCAGAGTAGGCCTAACGGCCGTTGTCGCGGCCGGGCTGAGAGGCGCAGAGTAGTCGCATGACCACACACGAGAACGTCGTCGAGGTGCGCGAGCTGCGCAAGATTTACGACCATTTCGCCGCTGTCGACGGTATTGACTTCGATATTCACCGAGGCGAGACTTTCGCCCTGCTGGGCCCGAACGGCGCAGGAAAGTCCACGACGATCGAGATTCTCGAGGGCTATCGCGACCGCACGAGCGGTGACACCCGCGTGCTCGGCGTCGACCCGGGCCGCGGCGGCCTCGACTGGAAGGCGCGGCTCGGCATCGTGCTGCAGTCCTCCGGCGAGAGCGGCAACGTCACGGTCATCGAGCAGCTGCGGCACTTCGCGGCCCTCTACCCGAACCCGCGCGACGTCGACGAGGTGATCGCCGCCGTCGGGCTGGAGGAGAAGGCGGGCACGCTCATCCGCAAGCTCTCCGGAGGGCAGCGTCGCCGCGTCGACGTCGCGGTCGGCATCGTCGGGCGGCCCGAGCTGCTGTTCCTGGACGAGCCGACGACGGGCTTCGACCCCGAGGCGCGCCGCAGCTTCTGGGGCCTCATCCGCACCCTGCAGAGCGAGGGCACGACGATCCTCCTCACGACCCACTACCTCGACGAGGCCGCCCAGCTGGGCGACCGCGCGGGTGTCATCGCGGGCGGTCGCATGGTCGACCTCGCCCCGATCGGCGAGCTCGGCGGTGCGGATGCTCGCACTCCGCTCGTGCGCTGGCGCGAGGCGGGCGAGCAGCGCGAGCAGCGCACCGACGCACCGGGTGCGCTCGTCGCCGCCTTGATCGACCGGCTCGGGCCGGAACCCGACGCGCTCGAGGTGATTCGTCCGAGCCTGGAGGACGTCTACCTCGACCTCATCGGCCGCGAGACCTCGACCTCGGATGACGCAGAACCGACCACGACAGAGACGGAGGTCGCACGATGAGCGCGACGACGAGCACCACCCCGGCACCGCGCACGACCTCGCACGCTGTCGGCAGCAGCATCCTGCGGGCGATCCGCCTCGGAGGCCTGCGCATTGGCTACGAGGTGCGCGCGTACTTCCGCCAGGGCGACACCGTGTTCTTCACGTTCCTGTTCCCGGTCGTCATGCTCACGATCTTCAGCGTGTCGTTCAGCCAGGCGAGCTTCGGCCAGACAGCCGACGGCGACGACGTGAGCGCCGCGTGGTTCTACCTGCCCGCAATGCTCGCCGCCGGGCTGCTGCTGAGCGGTGTGCAGAACCTCGCGATCGACATCGCGCTCGAGAAGAGCGACGGCACGCTCAAGCGGCTCGCAGGCTCTCCCCTTCCGGTGGTGAGCTACTTCATCGGCAAGCTCGGGCAGTCGTTCGTCACGGGACTCGCGCAGGCCGCGGTGCTGCTCGCCCTCGGCTTCACCGTCTTCGGCGTGCCCCTGCCGGAGGAGCCGCAGAACTGGCTCGTGTTCGCGTGGGTGTTCGTGCTCGGTGTCGTCACCTCGGCGATCCTCGGCATCGCCCTCTCCGCTGTTCCGCGCAGCGGCAAGAGTGCGACGGCCGTCGTCATCCCGATCACGCTCGTGCTGCAGTTCATCTCGGGTGTGTACCTCGCGTTCAGCAACCTGCCGGACTGGCTGCAGAACTTCGCGAGCGTCTTTCCCCTCAAGTGGATGGCGCAGGGCATGCGCAGCGTGTTCCTGCCCGAGGAGCTCGTGATTCTCGAGCCGAACGAGTCGTGGGAGCTGCCCGGGGTCGCCCTGGTGCTGGGTCTGTGGCTCGTCGTCGGTCTTGTGCTCGCCCGCCTCACGTTCCGCTGGATCCGCAAGGACAGCTGAGTGGCTAGGCTCGGCCGCATGACGGCGAGGCGCTGGTGGTGGGTCGCTGTGCTCGGCATGGCGGCCCTCACCGGCGTACTCGCCATCGCCAACCTGCAGACTCCGTGGCGCCTCACGCTCGCGCTCACGGGCATCGCCCTGCTGGTCGTCACGTGGGCCGTCGTCGGCGACCGTCGCGCGGAGTCGGAGTCACCGTCGTGGACGCTCGTGCTGCTCGTCACCGCCGCCGCCGGGATCGGCACAGCCGGGTACCCGACCCTCGCGATCCTGCAGGCGCTCGCGTACCCGATCTCGTGGGTCTTCGCGGCCCGCTCGCGTGACGCCGTCGTCGGCAACGTGCTCATCGCCGTGGCGGTCGGCGTCGGTTTCGCCATCGGCATCGGCACCGGGCCGGAAGACATCATCCAGATCATCGTGACGCAGTCGCTCGCCCTCGGGTTCAGCCTCGCGATGGGCTTCTGGATCACCCGGATGGTCGAGCTCGGCGAAGAGCGCGGCCGCCTGCTCACCGAGCTGCAGGGCGCGCAGGAGCAGATCGCCGCCCTGCACCGCGACGCCGGAGCCGCCGCCGAGCGCGAGCACCTCGCCCGCGAACTGCACGACACGATCGCGCAAGACCTCACAGGCCTCGTCATGCTCGCCCAGCGCGCACGGCGGGAGGGCGCGGGCGCGGTGGAGACGCTCGCGCTCATCGAGGAGAACGCGCGCGGCGTGCTCGCCGAGACGCGCGCACTCGTGGCGGCGGGCGCGAGCGTCGAGACGGGCGAGACCCGTCTCGATCTGCTCAACGCTCTGCGCCGCATCGCCGAGCGCTTCCAGCGCGAGACGGGCGTGACCGTGACCGTGCAGGGGCCGGAGAGGCTCGTGCTGCCGCGCGACCTCGAGGTGGTCGTGCTGCGCTGTGCGCAGGAGGCGCTCGCGAATGCGCGCAAGCATGCGCGAGCATCCCGCATCGAGGTGGGGCTCGTCGCGGAGGACGGCGCCGTGCGCGTCACCGTGACCGACGACGGCATCGGCTTCGACCCGGACGACGCACCAGACGGGTTCGGGCTTCCCGGCATGCGCGACCGCCTCGCGCTCGTGGGCGGCTCGCTCACCGTCACGAGCGCCCCCGGTGAGGGCACGCGGCTCGCCGCCGAGGTGCGCGTGCAGGAGCTCACGCTGTGATCCGCGTGCTCGTGGCCGACGACCACGCGGTCGTGCGCGCCGGCATCGTCTCGCTCCTCGAGGGCGAGGAGGGCATCGAAGTGGTCGGCGAGGCGGTCGACGGCGAGGATGCCGTGGGTCGCGCTCTCGCGCTGCGCCCCGATCTCGTCGTCATGGATGTCAGGATGCCCGGGCTCACGGGCGACCAGGCGACGGCGCGCATTCGGGAGAGCGCGCCGGAGATCCGCGTGCTCGTGCTCACGACCTACGAGTCGGATGCGAGCATCCTCGCCGCGATCGAGGCCGGAGCGAGCGGCTACCTGCTCAAGGCGGCGCCCGCGGAAGAACTCGTCGCGGGCGTGCGGTCGGTCGCCGCCGGCGAGGTCGCGCTCTCGCCGTCGATCGCCGCGCAGCTCGTGACGCGCATGCGCGAGCCGGCGCCTGCCGCGCTCACGCCGCGCGAGACGGAGGTGCTGCGGCTCGTCGCCGAAGGGCTCTCGAACCGCGAGATCGGCGAGCGCCTCTTCCTCGGCGAGGCGACCGTGAAGACGCACCTGCTGCGCACCTTCGAGAAGCTCGGCGTGAGCGACCGCACGCGCGCGGTGACCCTCGCGATGGAGCGCGGGCTCCTCTAGTCGAGAGCGCAGCGGCCACGGCGTGATCGCCGCGCGGCGTCTCCACAATTCAGGAGTTTCTGCAGCGGGTGCCTGGTGACACGCCGACGGCGCCCCCGTGCGGGCCATTTGGCGGCCCTCACTCCTGAATTGTGGAGGTGACAGCCTCGAGTGGGTGCTGTAGGCCGGGGCTAGAGCTCGACGCCGAGGAAGACCGGCTCGGGGTGCAGCACGACGCCGAACTCGCTCATGACACGCGTCTGGATGTACCCGGCGAGCTGCGCGACCTCGCGCGCCGTCGCCGCGCCACTCGCGTTCGTGAGGGCGAGCGTGTGCTTCTTCGACACCGCGGCGCCCGAGCCGGGCAGCGCGAAGCCGCGGCCGATGCCGGAGTGCTCGATGAGCCACGCGGCGCTGAGCTTGACGGTGCCCTCGACGACGGGCGGCGGCGGCGCGGGGTCGGCGCCGAGGGGCACCGCGCGCGTCGGCGCCTCCGGCTGCTGCGCCCAGCGCGGCGCCTCCCCGGGCAGGGAGCGCGCGAAGGCCTCGCTCACGATGGGGTTGGTGAAGAACGATCCGGCGCTCACGGAGTCGGGGTCGTCGGGGTCGAGCACCATGCCCTTCGCGGCCCGCAGCGCGAGCACCGCTGCGCGCACACCGACGAGGGGCGCGGTATCGCCGATCTCGACGCCGAGGGCGTCGGCGAGCTGGGCGTAGCGCACGGGTCGGCTGCGAGCATCCTCGTCGGCGCCCAGGGCGAGGTCGATGCTCAGCACGACCGCGCGACGCCCCTGCTTGATGCTGCTCGTGCGGTAGCCGAGCTCGAGCAGGGGCGCGGGCCACCTCGTGCGCTCCCCCGAGTCGAGGTCGAGCACCTCGACGGCGACGAGGCTCTCGGCGAGCTCCTGGCCGTAGGCGCCGATGTTCTGAATGGGGGCGGCTCCGCAGGAGCCCGGGATGCCCGACAGCGCCTCGAGCCCCGAGAAGCCCTGGCGCACGGTGTGCGCGACGAGCGCCTCCCACGGCTCCCCGGCCTGCACGCGCAGGCGGACGGGGCGCGCCGAGCCGGGCGCATCCGGCAGTCGCTCGATGCCCCGCGTCGCGACCCGCACGACGACGCCCTCGACGCCGTCATCGCCGATGAGCACGTTCGAGCCGCCGCCGAGCACGAGCCACGGCTCGCCCACGCGGTCGGCCTCGAGCACCATCTCGACGAGATGGTCGGTCTCGGTCGCGTCAACGAAGCGCTCGGCCTCGCCGCCGATGCGCAGGGTCGTCAGGTCGCTGAGCTTCATGAGGGTCGAGGAGCTAGTGCGCGCTGATGCGCACCTGCGCCTTGCCGAGCACGGTCTGCCCGTCATAGACGGCGGTGAGATCGATGCGCGCGCCGGCGTCGTCGATCACGCCGACGGTCGCCGTGACCGTCACCTCGGCACCCGCGGCCGGGTCGACGACGACGGGGCGCGTGAAGCGCACCTGGTAGTCGCTCACCCAGCCGCGACCGTCGAGCCAGTCGACGACGGGCTGCACGGCGACACCCATGGTGAGCATGCCGTGGGCGAGCACGCCGGGCAGGCCCACCTGCGCGGCGACGTCGTCGCGGTAGTGGATGGGGTTGAAGTCGCCGCTCGCCCCCGCGTAGCGCACGAGGGTGTCGCGGCTGAGGGCGAAGGTCTGCTCGGCGACGACCTGGCCGACCTCGAGGTTCAGCGTGTCGGCGAGGCTCACGAGTCGTCTCCTCTCACGACGAGCGTCGACACGCTCGTGACGACGTGCGCGCCCTCGGCGTCGACCATGGTGCTCTCGCTCGCGACCATGCTGTTGCCGCCGAGCGTCTTGATGCTCGTCACGCGCAGGGTCGCGGTGAGCTCGTCGCCGGCGACGATGGGGCGCGAGTAGGTGAAGCGCTGGTCGCCGTGCACGACGCGGCTGAAGTCGATGCCGGCATCCGGCTCGGCGAGCAGCTGCTGCAGGGTCGCCTCGGCGATGACGATGGGAAAGGTCGGCGGGGCGACGACGTCCGCGTAGCCGGCGGCCTGCGCTGCGGCCGGGTCGTGATGCAGGGGCGAGGTCGCGAGAGTGGCGCGCGCGAACTCGCGCACCTTCTCGCGCCCCACAAGGTAGGGAGGCGTCGCAGCGAACTCGCGCTCGGTCAGATCAGGGTTCACGGGCACCCGCCCAGTCTAGGCGGCGGGCTCAGAAGAGGGCGGTGCCGAGGAGCCGATCGAGGATGCTCCGCCCGAGCATCCTCGCGGCCGCGTGGCCGCGCCGCTCACCGCGCACGAGCAGCTCGAGCCCGCGCACGGCCGCGATCGCACCGAGCACGAGCTCGTCCCGCTCGCTCGGCACGCGCCCGTAGCCGTGCAGGAAGGCCGCGCGCAGGGCGGGCGCGTCGCGCCACACCCCGTACTCGAGCCACAGCAGGTCGGCCGCCCACGGTTCGAACTCGAAGGCGGCGAAGTCGACGAAGCGCACGCGCCCGCCCGGGTCGACGACCCAGTGCCGCGGGTGCAGCTGCCGGTGCGCGGGCACGTGGTCGAGCGCGCCCAGGTCGAGGGCGGCGGCGACATGCTGCCGGGCGGCGTGGCGCTCCTCGGCGCCCCGCTCGCCCCACAGGTCGTCGGCGAGGGTGCTCCAGCGCTCGAAGTCGGCGGCGATGATCGGGCCGAAGCGGTCGTGGCGCACGGGTGGAGCGGAGTCGTGCAGGCGCCGCAGCAGCTCGCCGGCGCGAGCGTGCACGGTCTCGTCGTGCTCCAGCTCCGTACCCGCGGCCTGCTCACCGAGCACGTGCGAGACGACCACGAGGCGCAGGGCCGGGTCGCTCAGCACGAGGCGCGGCGCGTCGCCGCTGAGCGCGGGAGTGTGGTGCTGCAGGGCGGTGTCTTCGCGGCGGTGCGGCAGAGCATCCCGATGCCATTTGACGACCGCGCGCTCCTCGCCGCGCGTCACGACCTGCAGCACGCGCGAGGCCTTGAGCGCGCCGTCGTGCTCGGCGACGACGTCGACGGGGCCGAGGGTGCGGTGCACCCGGTCGAGCACTTCGGCGTCGGAGGCGAGGCGCGTCGAGGAGCGCCCCAGTTCGGGCGTCAGGGCATCGACGGTGATGCTCACGACCGGCCTCCTGTGCTCGACGGTCCGCTGCGCGCGGTCTCCCGATAGCGCGAAACCCCGGTCACCTCGTGGTGGACCGGGGCCTCGGCAGAACCGTGTATCAGCTCGTGGGTGCGATGCCTACTGGCAGCTGTCGCACTGCAGCATGTCCATGGGGTCGACGGGAACGTCGTAGCCGCCCACGGTGTCGTTGTCGTTGTCCATTGCGGACCTCCTCTTGGTATGAATTCTCCGCCCCCGGCGGCTAGGGCTCTCACTATATACAGGGAATGACACGGTTGTCATTCCCCTAGATGTTGTGGTCTCGGCGTGTCGCGACCAGATGCTCGCACAGCGCCGCAGACAGCCCAGCGCCGTACTCTGAGAGCACCGCTCTCCTCACGCAAGGACACCATGCCGTCGCCCGAAGCCTCCCGCCCGTCCCCCCGGGGTGCGGGGCGACCGCACCTGCCGGCGAGCCCCGTCGACGAGGGCGTGCTCGTCGCCCGCTCCGCGCTGCGGCTGTCCATCAAGAACAGCATCATCATGCTGACGCTGCGCGACGAGAAGCCGTGGAACGACGACGACATGATCGAGCTCGCGCGGCACGAGATCGAGACGCTCATGGCCGAGCTCACGCAGACCGCCGAGCGGCTCGAGGAGAGCAGCGCCGCGCCACGCCGCACGTTCGGGCGCTCCCGCCGCGCCGCCGCCAACGCGCGGCAGGACGCCGAGCATCAGCGCACCCGCGCCCGCATCCTGCGCGGCGTCGTCGACCGGCTACGCGAGATCGAGGAGGACCCCGCCCAGACGCACGCCCTGCTCGCGGTCGCCCGCGAGGAGACCCTCGCCGAACTCACCCAGGCGCGGCTCATCCCCGTCGGCGCGGAGCAGAGCGAGGAGGAGCGGCGCGCAAGCATGGACGCCGTCAAGGAGGACCTGCGCGAGCAGCTCGCCCTGCAGCAGTTGCGCGAGTTGCCCGAAGGCTATTGATGGGTAATGAGTAGCGAGGGCGGGACTCGATCCCTACCGTGCCGCCTCGACGCCGCTGCGCGGCGCCGAGGACTGCGCGGTGGGGGCCCAGGAAGGTTCTCAGCAGCACCCTGGATACCAATGCGAAAGGCCCCGCCTCGGCGGGGCCTTTCGCATTGGTAGCGAGGGCGGGACTCGAACCCGCGACACCACGATTATGAGCCGTGTGCTCTAACCACCTGAGCTACCCCGCCGGGTAGGCCTCCCGCATTGTGTGCGAGAGAGCCAGGGCCCCGAGTCAGGATTGAACTGACGACCCCTTCCTTACCATGGAAGTGCTCTACCACTGAGCTATCGGGGCGCGACCGTAGAGCCCGTAAGGCGTAACGGCACCGCAACAGATTAGCACCATGATTCCGGCTGTCCTGCACCCCGGGTGCACGGGACGCGAGGATGGAACCGTTTCCACATGGGGCGCGTTGGCCGTATCGTGTTCGTCATGCCTCACGAGAACACCGCGACTGCCACCCTGCCCTCCGGGCACCCCCGCGAGCTGGCTTCTGCCCCGGGCTCCGAGTGGTGGCGCTCCGCCGTCATCTACCAGATCTACCCGCGGTCGTTCGCCGACGCCTCGGGCGACGGCATCGGCGACCTCGCCGGCATCACGCAGCGGCTGGAGTCGCTCGCGAACCTCGGCGTCGACGCCGTCTGGCTCTCCCCCTTCTTCCGCTCGCCGCAGAAGGACGCCGGCTACGACGTCTCCGACTACTGCGACGTCGACCCCCTCTTCGGCACCCTCGACGACTTCGACGCCCTGCGCGACCGCGCCCACGAGCTGGGCCTGCGCGTCATCGTCGACCTCGTGCCCAACCACTGCTCGAGCGAGCACGAGTGGTTCCAGGAGGCCATGGCCGCCGGCCCGGGCTCGCCCGAGCGCGACCGCTTCATCTTCCGCCCCGGCAAGGGCGACAACGGCGAGCTGCCCCCCAACAACTGGCACTCGATGTTCGGCGGCCCCGCGTGGACGCGGACGACCAACGCCGACGGCACCCCCGGCGACTGGTACCTGCACCTGTTCGACAGCACGCAGCCCGACTTCGACTGGACGAACCCCTGGGTGTCGGAGCAGTTCCGGCAGATCCTGCGCTTCTGGCTCGACCGCGGCGCCGACGGATTCCGCGTCGACGTCGCCCACGGCCTCATGAAGGCCGAGGGCCTGCCCGACATCGAGGAGGCCGCCGAGGAGGACAGCGAGCTCGCCGAGGGCCTCATGGGCTCCCTCGAGGTTCCCTACTGGGGGCAAGACACCGTGCACGCCGTCTACCGCGACTGGCACGCCGTGCTCGCCGAGTACGAGGGCGACCGCGTGCTGTGCGCCGAGGCCTGGGTCGAGCCGCTCGCGAAGGCCGCGCTGTGGGTGCGCCCCGACGAGATGCACCAGGCCTTCAACTTCTCCTACCTCGCGACCCCGTGGCTCGCGCCGCGCTTGCGCGACGTCATCACCGAGTCGCTCGAAGCCTTCACGGGCGTGGGTGCGCCGAGCACGTGGGTGCTCTCCAACCACGATGTGGTGCGCCACGCGAGCCGCCTCGGCCTCGCCCCGTACGCGGCCGGTCCCGGTGCCGGCATCGGCCCGTCATCGCCCGAGAAGCCGGATGCCGCTCTCGGGTTGCACCGGGCGCGTGCAGCCACGGCGCTCATGCTCGCACTGCCGGGCAGCGCCTACCTCTACCAGGGCGAAGAGCTCGGCCTGCCGGAGGTCATCGAGCTCGACGACGAGTACCGTCAGGACCCGTCGTTCCACCGCACCGGCGGGGAAGTGTACGGGCGCGACGGCTGCCGCGTGCCGATCCCGTGGGAGCCCGACGCTCCCGCCTTCGGCTTCAACACGACCGGCGAGAGCTGGCTGCCGCAGCCGGAGACGTTCGCGCGGTTCGCGCACGCCGCGCAGGCCGGCGTCGAGGGCTCGACGCTCGAGCTCTACCGTCTCGCGCTCGCGCTGCGCGCCGAGCACGGCTTCGGCCTCGGCACGCTGACCTGGCTCGAGGGCTACGGCGACGACGTGCTCGCCTTCCGCAACGGCAGCGTCACCGTCATCGCGAACCTCGGCGACATTCCCGTCGGCCTGCCGACCGGCGCGGTCATTCTCACGAGCGACCCACTCGAGGGCGGCGCCGTGCCGAGCGACACGACCGTGTGGGTCGCAGCCTGAGGCTGGGCCCTACTAGCGGGCGTTCGTCCTAGCTCGCGTTCGTGGTAAGCCAGGCGAACGGGTCGATCTCGATGCCGTCAATGGCGATCTCGAGGTGCAGGTGCGGCCCCGTGGAAAGCCCCGAATTGCCAACCGTGCCGACGAGAGTCCCCACCGGGATCTCCTGCCCGACCTTGAGTGGCGAGCTGTCCCACTCCATGTGGGCATACAGGCTTGTGACCCTCTGCCCGTTGATCGTGTGCGAGATCTCGACTCGGTAGCCGTACGACGTGTACTCGCCGACGCCGGTGACGACGCCGTCGGCGATCGCGTAGATGGGATTGCCCCCTCCGCCAAGCATGTCGAGGCCGCGGTGGTAGGACGAGCAGCCGAAGCAAGGGGCAACGCGGTCGCCGAAGCCCGAGCTGATGGGCACCGGATTCGGGAACGGCCACCGCACAGCACCCGTGCCGTTGGTCGAATACGAGAAGTTGCGAGTACCGTACTTGAGCCGCAGCATCTCGGCGTACGAGGTCACCGACCAGTCGTCGCGACTCGCGACCGGGGCGGCAACGCTCTCGGTCGGGGCGATCTCGAGCACCTGGTCCTCGACCATCTCCGGCGCCGGCTCGGCGGCGGCGGCCTCGGTCGACTCGAGCTCGTTGGTCGGGATGGCGGCGTAGGCGGCCGACGCCGGCTGAGCATCCGGATCGAAGAGGGCGCTGGGGTGCACGGAGGTGCCGATGAGAAGCGCAGCGGCCGCCGCCATGACGACGGGCGGGAAGGTCTTCTGGGCGACCCGCTTGCCGAGGCGGGTGCGGGCGGGCGCTGACGCGGTGGCGGGCGGGCGGCTGGCCGGGGTGCGCGTCGCCACGCTGCGGCGACCGCGCGATGAGGCGGGATGCACGGGACCGACCACGGCGGACGGCTCGGGTGCGCTCGGTGCTGACGCGGTCGGTGCCGTCGCGACCGAGGCCGCCGCGCTCGAGGCCGGGCTGGCCTGCAGCGCGGAAGCCTCGGCCGCCGTGTCGTCGACCGCGTCGAGCGGTGCGGTCGCCACATCGGCGGGGTCGATCGGAGCGGGAGGCGCGGCGGGCGAGGCAACCGCAGGAGTCGCGCGTGCATCGGCCTTCGCGCGACGGTCCTTGCGGCCACCGGCACGACCGCGGCGCCGCGAGCTCGACTTCTCCGCCTCGCGCAGAGCGCGACGGCTCAGGGGCGCGGGGGTCGTGGAGACGGCCTCGAGCGGAACCTCGACAGGCTGTGTTGCCGGGGATTCCTCACCAAAAGTGAAGCCGAGAGATTGCAGGGTTCCGGGGAGGGCGGTGGCGTCCGTTTCGGGGGCGCTGTTCCGCGGCTGCAGCTCGTCTGTCACGGGTATCGGTAGGCCTTGATCACATCTCTAGTCGGGTTCTGGGACTCGCACGTGGGTATTCGACCGTCTCGGAAGGAGGCAGGGTCAAGCTCCGCAATTATCACGGATTGGTAAAGACTAACCGGTTCACGGCGATTCGACCAGTCCGTGAAACGAACTCGCAGGCTTCGCGCACGACACTCATGACTGCTCCGGCCCGTCTGCTGCGACCTCGAGAAGCAGCGGTTCGAGCAGGGCGGCCAGCTCGGGGTGGGCCGCGAGCAGGAACGCCGTGCTGGGCCGCGGCACCCCGAGCCCGCTCACCCGCGCGCCGGCCTCCTCGGCGATGAGCGCGCCGGCCGCGTGATCCCACGGGTTGAGCGTGCGTTCGAAGTAGGCGTCGACGCGGCCCGAAGCGACGGCGCACAGGTCGAGCGAGGCGGTGCCCATGCGGCGGATGTCACGTACGCGAGAGAGCAGGCGGGCGACAACCGCGCCCTGCTCGGCGCGAATAGCTGCGTCGTAGGCAAAGCCTGTCGCGAGGAGGGTGCGCTCGAGAGAGTCGGGGCGGGAGACGCGCAGCGGCTGCTCGCCGAGGAACGCTCCCCCGCCAGCGGAGCCCGTGAACAGCTCACCCGTCGCCGGGTTGATGACCGCGCCCGCGAGGGCCGTCCAGCTTTGCGGGTCGGGCTCTCCCTCGACGACCGCAATGCTGACGGCGTAGTGCGGGATGCCGTAGAGAAAGTTGACGGTGCCGTCGATCGGGTCGACGACCCAGGTGAGGCCGCTCGTGCCGCCTCCGCCCCCCGACTCCTCGCCGAGGAACGCGTCGTCGGGGCGCAGCTCGAGCAGCCGACCGCGGATGAACGACTCGGTGTCGCGGTCGACCTGCGTCACGACATCCACCGAGGAGGACTTCACGTCGGCGACCTCGACGATGCCTCGGCGGGCCTCGGCGACCCGCTCTGCCGCCTCGACGGCGATGCCGCGGGCGATGGCGAGGAGCGAGGTGTCGGTCATGGGTGGCGAGTGAGGGATTCGAACCCCCGAAGGCTGAGCCGTCTGATTTACAGTCAGATCCCTTTGGCCGCTAGGGTAACTCGCCGGGTGCGCGCCCGACCGATGTCGTCACCGAGCGGAAGCGCGAACTCAAGGATACAAGAGGTGCGGGCCGCGCGTGACCATCGCGAGCCCGGCTCACGGCACCGCATCCTCCGCCGACTGTGCGTAGAGCGCCGAGCGCGACGCGACGGCGTCGAGGTAGCTGCTCGCCGAGTTGTAGGCGGCGATGCCTGCGCGCCACGACTCCTCGTCGCCGAGGGTCGGCGTCGCGCGGCACAGGTAGTTTGCGGCCGCGAGCGACGCGTCGTCGATGTTGTGCGGGTCGGCGACGCCGTCGCCGCTCGCGTCCACGAACCAGTTGGCCCAGCTGCCCGGGATGAACTGCATCGGGCCGACGGCGCGGTCGAACTCCGCGTCGCCGTCGATGACGCCGCCGTCGGTGTCGGGGATGAGCGCGGTCGTCGAGCCGTCGAGCGCGATGCCGATGATGGGCGGGCTCACGGTGCCGTCTTCGGCGATGGATGCTCCGCCATAGCTGCCGTGCCGCGACTCGACCCAGCCGATGCCGGCGAGCGTGTTCCAGCCGAGGTCGCAGTCGGGCCGCTCGCCGCGCTTCGCGATCGCGGCGCCCGCATAGGCGGCGAGCGCGCGCGGCGGGATGCCCGTCTCGGCGGCGACGGCCGCGAGCCACTCGGGGTCGGGGAGGCCCGCGACCCCGGCGCGCGTGGGCTCGGAGGCGCCGGGCGGCACGTCGGCCGGGGCCGCCCAGCGCGGTGCGGGCGCGGCGCCGGTGGGGGCGGGTGGGGCCGCATCCCCACCGCCGCCGCGCGGGGCGAGCACGAGCGCGATGAGGAGCGCGAGCACGAGACCGCCGGCGAGCAGCCCTCCGATGAGGGTGGCGAGGGCGCGGCGCGAGAGCATGCGCCATTCCACCATGCGCGCCTGACGCGAGTCCGACCGGTGGCGCGGGGTGGCGGCTAGCATGGGCGCATGGCTGATTCCTCATTCGACATCGTGAGCAAGGTCGACAAGATGGAGGCGGAGAACGCCGTCAACCAGGCGCAGAAGGAGATCGCGCAGCGCTACGACTTCAAGGGCGTGGGCGCGTCGATCGAGTGGAGCGGAGAGAAGCTGCTGCTCAAGGCGAGCGCCGAGGAGCGCGTGAAGGCCGTGCTCGAGGTGCTCGAGGCGAAGATGATCAAGCGCGGCATCGGCATCCGCAGCCTCGACACGGGTGAGCCGTACGCGAGCGGCAAGGAGTTCCGCATCGAGATGGGGCTCAAGAACGGCATCTCGAGCGAGGACGCGAAGAAGATCGCGAAGATCATCCGCGACGAGGGGCCCAAGAGCGTCAAGAGCCAGATCCAGGGCGACGAGCTGCGCGTGCAGTCGAAGAGCCGCGACGACCTGCAGTCGGTCATCGCGCTGCTCAAGGGCAAAGACCTCGACGTGGCGCTGCAGTTCGTCAACATGCGCTGACATTTCGTGACGAGTGACTTCGGCGGTCACCCGCGTGGCAGCCGGGAGTACGGGCGCCTGCTCGCCGCGCTCTTCGTCGCGGGCATCGCGACCTTCACGCAGCTGTGGTCGGCGCAGGGCGTGCCGCCGCAGATCGCACGCGACCTCGAGGTCGGGCCCGCGACCGCCGCACTCACGGTGTCGGGCACGACGGCGGGGCTCGCCCTCGCCGTGCTGCCGTGGTCGTGGGTCGCCGATCGCATCGGCCGGCTCGCCGCGATGCGCATCGCACTCGTCAGCGCGAGCGCCCTCGGGCTTCTCGCGCCGCTCGCGCCGAGCATCGAGCTGCTCGTCGGAATCCGCATCGTCGAGGGCGTCGCCCTCGGAGGCCTCCCTGCGGTCGCGCTCACCTACCTGAGCGAGGAGGTCGACCGGCGGCACGCGGCGGTCGCCGCCGCGACCTACGTCGCGGGAACGAGCGTCGGCGGCCTCACGGGGCGGCTCGTCGCGGCGCCGGTCGCCGAGCTGAGCGACTGGCGCGGAGGGCTCGCCGCCGCCGCGGCCGTCGCCGCGGTCGCGGCGGTCGTGTTCCTCGTTCTCGCCCCGCGGGCTCGCGGCTTTCAGCCGGGCACCGTGCGCGGCGCGCGGCACATCGTCTCGGTCGTGCGCACGCTCGCGCGCGATCGTGTGGTCGTGGCTCTGTGGCTGCAGGGTGCGCTCCTCATGGGCGCGCTCGTCACGATGTACAACTATCTGGGCTTCCACCTCGAAGAGGCGCCGTTCGGGCTCCCGCCCGCGGTCGCGTCGCTGCTCTTCACCGCCTACCTCGCCGGTACGCTCTCCTCGCGCATGGCGGGCGCCCTCGTGGAGCGGGTGGGCCGACGAGGCGTGCTTCTCGCCTCCGGCGCGCTCGTGCTCGTGGGCGCGCTGCTCACCCTGGCGCCCGTGCTCGCGGTCGTCATCGTGGGTCTCGTCGCCCTCACCGCCGGGTTCTTCGCCGGCCACGCCGTGGCCTCCGGGTGGATCGGAGCGCGCGCGAGGGTGGGGCGGGCCCAGGCCGCGAGCATCTACACGCTCAGCTACTACGCCGGGTCGAGCGCCGCCGGCTGGCTCGGCGGCGTGCTGTTCGTGGTCGGCGACTGGCCCGCGGTGGTGGCGCTCGTCGTGGCGCTCGCGGGCTCGGCCACTCTCGCGGCGGCGATCGCCGCACGGGAGTCCCCGGCCGCGACCGATGCCGCTCAGTAGACTGCGCGCATGGTGGACGAGGGCACGGGGAGCGGCGCCGGAGCCGTGATCGTCGCGATCGTCGCCGGGCTGCTGCTGCTCACGATCGTGACGATCGCGCTCGTCTCGCTCGTGATCGTGCCCCGCAATCGTCGACCGCAGAGCGCGCTCGCCTGGCTGCTGCTCATCTACATCCTGCCGATCGTCGGCTTCCTGCTCTTCCTCACGCTCGGGTCTCGGCGGCTGCCCAAGCGCCGCCGAGAGAAGCAGGTGGAGATCAACCAGTACATTCTCGACACGACGGTCGGTATGGACCAGGTGTCGACGAACGAGCCCTGGCCGCCGTGGCTCATGCCGATCGCGCAGCTCAACCGCAACCTGGGTTCGATGCCTCTCGTGGGCGGCAACTCTGCCGAGCTCATCGCCGACTACACGGAGTCGCTGCGGTCGATGACGGAGGAGATCGACGCGGCAACCCGGTCGGTGCACGTCGAGTTCTACATCATGTCGGTCGATGAGGAGACCGAGCCGTTCTTCGCCGCCCTCGGGCGCGCTGTCGATCGCGGCGTCACGGTGCGCGTGCTGTTCGACCATGTGGCCTCGTTGCGCGTGCGCGGGTATCGCAGCATGCTGCGTCGCCTCGACGCGATCGGCGCCCTGTGGCACCGGATGCTCCCCGTGCGCCCGTGGCGGGGCCAGTACCAGCGACCCGACCTGCGCAACCACCGCAAGTTCCTCATCGTCGACGGGCGCGTGGCCTTCACGGGGTCGCAGAACCTCATCGAGCGCACCTACCACCGCGGCCCCCACTGGTCGGGCCGACTGGAGTGGAAGGAGCTCATGGTGCGGTTCGAGGGGCCGATCGTCGCCGGTGTCGACGCGCTCTTCGCGACGGACTGGTACAGCGAGACGGATGAGCTGCTGCTGCGCGAGACGCCGGCGGTCGTGGAGGCCGACCCGACCCGCATTCTGGACGCCCAGGTGGTGCCGAGCGGACCGGCGTTCGAGGGTGAGAACAACCTGCGGCTGTTCAACTCGCTGCTGTACGCGGCGCAGGAGCAGATTCAGATCTGCTCGCCGTACTTCGTGCCGGACGAGTCGATGCTGTATGCGATCACGACCGCCGCGCAGAGCGGGCTCGACGTGCAGCTCTTCGTCTCCGAGATCGGCGATCAGCCGCTCGTGTTCCACGCCCAGCGCTCCTACTACGAGGAGCTGCTGCGGGCGGGGGTGCGCATCTGGCTCTACCGTGCGCCGACGGTGCTGCACGCGAAGCACTTCACGATCGACGACCAGGTGGCCGTCATCGGCTCGAGCAACATGGACATGCGCTCGTTCAGCCTCAACCTCGAGGTGTCGGTCATGGTGCGCGGGGCGAGCATCATCAGCGAGCTGCGGGCCATCGAGCAGTCCTATCGCGACAACTCTCGCGAGCTCACGCTGGACGACTGGATGCGCCGGCCTCGCCACATGCGCATCTTCGACGACCTCGCGCGCGTGACGGCGACCGTGCAGTAGCGACGCGCTCGACCGGCGCGTAGGGTGCCCCCATGACGCAGAAGACCCTGCCGACCGATGTGCCCGTCGAGGAGTTCTTCGCGACCCTGGACGCTCGACGCAGCGCGGAGGGCGCTGAGCTCGTGGAGGTGTACCGCGCCGCCACGGGCGCGGAGCCCGTCATGTGGGGCCCGTCGATCGTGGGATTCGGTGAGTACACCTATCGCTATGCGAGCGGGCACGATGGCGTCTGGCTGCGCACGGGCTTCTCTCCCCGCAAGGCCAAGCTCTCCCTCTACGGGCTCACCGAGCACCCCGACTCGCCCGCGCTGCTCGACCGTCTCGGGCCGCACACCGCCTCCGTCGCGTGCGTCTACGTCACCCGACTGTCGGCCATCGACCTGGACGTGCTACGCGAGCTGGTCGCCCTCGGCTGGACAACGACCGCCGACTCCGCCGTCTGATGCGGATGCTCAGTCGCGGGAGATGCGGATCATCTCGTCCCGCGGCACGACCTTGATGCGCTCGCGGCCCTGCTTCTCGCCGAGCGCCACCTCGTGGGCATCGAGACGGTGCCAACCATCGAGGTTCGTGTACAGCACACCGCGACCGTCGAGAAGATCGGTCACCGCCTGCTCAGCAGGCTCGGCGGGAGTCCACCACGAGCTCTGATCCTTCACGAGGTGCTGGATCGTCTCCATCGCGTCGCTCTTCGTGTGACCGATGAGCCCGACCGGGCCGCGCTTGATCCAGCCCGTCGCGTACACGCCCGGCAACTGGTTGTTGTCGTCGCCGAGCACCTGACCCTCGTGGTTCGGGATCACGCCGTGACGCTCGTCGAACGGGATGCCGTCGAGCGGCGACCCGAAGTAGCCCACCGCGCGATACAGCGCCTGCACCTCGACCTCGCGGAACTCTCCTGTGCCTCGCACGCCACCCTGGCCGTCCGGCTCCGTGCGCTCGTACCGGAAGCCGCTCACCGCACCATCCGTCGTCAGCACCTCGACCGGGCGCGCGTAGAAGTGCAGGTGCAGGCGCCGAGACGCGCTGCCCGTCTCCCGGCTGCGCCACTGCGTGAAGATGCGGTCGATGACCGTGAGCTGCTTGTTCGACGTGATCGCGTCGCGCGACGCCGGGTCGTAGTCGAAGTCCTCGTCGTGCACGATCATGTCCACGTCGCGCAGCTCGCCGAGCTCGCGCAGCTCCAGGGGCGTGAACTTCACCTGCATCGGGCCGCGGCGCCCGAACACGTGCACATCCGTCACGGGAGATGCCTGCAGGCCCGCGTACACGTTGTCGGGCACCTCCGTCGGCAGCAGGTCCTCCGGGTGCTTCGCGAGCATGCGCGCCACGTCGAGCGCCACATTGCCGTTGCCGATGACGGCCACCGACTGCGCCTCGAGGGGCCACTCGCGCGGAACATCAGGATGCCCGTCGTACCAGCTGACGAAGTCAGCGGCACCGTAGCTGCCGTGCGCGTCGATGCCGGGCAGCTCGAGCGGAGCATCCCGCACCGCGCCCGTCGAGAAGATGACCGCGTTGTAGTGCCTCTTCAGATCGTCCAGCGTGATGTCGGCGCCGTACCGCACGTTGCCGAAGACGCGGATGTCACCCGAATCCAGCACCTCGCGCAGCGCATTGACGATGCCCTTGATGCGCGGGTGATCAGGGGCGACCCCGTAGCGCACGAGCCCGTACGGTGCGGGCAGCTGCTCGAACAGGTCGATCGAGACCTCGAACGCCCGCTCGTGCTTGAGGAGGATGTCGGCGGCGTAGATGCCGGCGGGGCCGGCGCCCACGATGGCGAGCCTGAGCTTGGTCATGTGAAGTAGAGCGCTTTCTGGATCGGCGGAGGCGGCGGAGCCACGAGGATCGAGACTACTTGCTGCGGTCGACGACGGCTTCCGCGAACTTGGTGAGGGCCTTCGTGACCGGGCTCGGCGGCAAGGGCGCGAGCGCGGCGACGGCGTCATCCGCCCATCGGCGCGCCTCGTCGAGCGTCTCCTCCGTCACGGGGTGGGCGCGCAGCTCGGCGATCGCCGCGGCGAGCTCCTCCTCGGTGCCACCAGCGACGACGTGCCGCTCGATGCGGTCCAGCAGGTCGGCGGCACTCGCATCGCTCTGCGCAACACGGCGCAAGTAGAGCAGAGGCAGGGTCGCGACGCCGCTGCGCAGGTCAGTGCCCTGCGCCTTGCCCGTCTCCGACTCCGGCTCGGCCAGGTCGATGACGTCGTCGATGAGCTGGAAGGCGACACCGATCTTCTCGCCGAAGACCACGACGGGCTCGACGTACTCCTCCGGTGCTCCCGAGAAGATGACGCCCATCTGCGCCGCCGCGGAGATGAGCGACCCGGTCTTGTCGGCGAGCACCTGCAGGTAGTGGTCGATCGGGTCGTCCTCGAGACGCGGGCCCACCGTCTCGTGAAGCTGGCCGAGGCACAGGCGCTCGAAGGTGTCGGCCTGCAGCTTGATCGCGCCCTCGCCGAGGCTCGCGACGAGCTTGCTCGCACGTGCGAACAGCAGGTCGCCCGTGAGGATCGCCACCGAGTTGCCCCACACGCTCTGCGCGCTCGGAACCCCGCGGCGCATCTCCGCCTCGTCCATGACGTCGTCGTGGTAGAGCGACGCCAGGTGGGTGATCTCGATCGCCTGCGCCGCCGTGATGACCGCAGCGTTGTTGCCCTCGCCCAGCTGGGCGGTGAGGAGAGTCAGCACGGGGCGGATGCGCTTGCCCCCCGCCTCGAGCAGGTAGCGGGAGGCGACATCCGCCATGTCATCGGCGAAGCTCACCTCGCGCAGCAGGCCCGCCTCGACCTCCGCGAGGCCCTCCTCGATCGCGTCGGCGAAGCGCCGCTCCTCGCTCGAGGCGAAGAGCTTCTCGCCGAGGCCGAGCGACGCGCTGAGCGTCTTGCTGCGCCGGGCGAGGGGAGTGCCGTGGGTCACCGGATCTGCCGATCTGTCGAGAGGAAGGAGGCTACAGCGCCGTGAAGGACGAGGACGCGGCCGCATCGGTCGAGGTGCTCGACTCGGTCGAGCGCGCTCGGCGCTGAGCGACGGACGCGCGGATCGCCGCATTGGCCGGCTTGCGGCCACGATGCAGGGCGACGACGCCCGTCGTGAGGTTACGGTACGCGACTCGCGTGAATCCTGCACCGCGCAACCACTGGCTCAACCGGGTCTGGTCTGGCCAGTCCTTGATCGAGTCGAAGAGATAGCGGTACGCCTCGGGGTTCGAGCTTGCCGCACCCGCCACGAGAGGCATGACGTAGCGCAGGTAGGCGAAGTAGCCGGCGCGCACGACCCCGACGGGGGGCCGCGAGAACTCGCAGATCACGAGACGCCCGCCCGGCTTGAGCACGCGGTACATCTCGGCGAGCGCCACCTGCGGGCGCTGCACGTTGCGCAGGCCGAAGCTGATCGTCACCGCATCGAACTCGTCATCACCGAACGGCAGCTTCTCGGCATCGCCCTGCACGAACTCGAGGCCCGGGTGCCGTCGTCGGCCCTCATCGACCATGCCCTGCGAGAAGTCGAGGGCGATGACCTTCGCACCCGACTTGGAGAGAGCCGCAGCGCTCGTGCCCGTGCCCGCCGCGATGTCGAGGATGCGCTCCCCCGGCTGGGGGGCGACCGCCCGGCCCGTCGCCGCGCGCCACAGGCCCGCGTTGCCGACCGACAGCACGGCATTCGTGCGGTCGTATCGGCGCGCCACGCCGTCGAACATCGCCGCGACCTCGCGCGGCGTCTTCGTCAGGTCTGCCCTCGTCACACACCGAGTCTAGTGAGCGGTCGCCCGGGGTTGACCGTGAGCCGCCTGGGCAGGCGTCGCGTGCGCAACAGCAGCGCAGGAAGCGCAGAGTACGCTCGATCCGTGCCCTCCCCCGTTGCGCCCGCGGCGCATCCTGCCGCCACCGTGCTGCGAGTCGTCACCGAGATCGCGCCCGACCCCGGGCCGCTCCTGCCCTACGCGGAACCGGGCAGCCCTCTGCTCGCTCTGCGCCGCGGCGACGGCATCGTCGGCGTGGGAGAAGCACTGCGGCTCGACTACCGGGGACCCGACAGGATCGCCGACGCCGCCGCCCAGTGGCGCGCGGTGAGCGACCTCGCTCACGTCGACGACCCGGTGCGCCGGCCCGGCACGGGACTCGTCGCGTTCGGCACCTTCGCCTTCGCCGACGACTCGGGCGCCACGAGCGCGCTCATCGTGCCCGAGCTCATCGTCGGCCGTCATGAGGGAGTCTCCTGGGTCACGCGCCTGAGCGTCGAGCAGGACGGCCTCGAACCCGTCTCCACTCCCCAGGCGCAGCCGATCGGCGAGCGCCCGCGCGCCACGCTCGCCGCCTCGAGCCTCAGCCGCGACGCCTTCATGGGCGTGGTCTCCGACGCCCTCACGCGCATCCGCGGCGGAGAGCTCGAGAAAGTCGTCATCGCCCGGGATGCGACCGCCCGCATTCCTGCCGACAGTGACCGTCGTGCGCTCGTCGACGAGCTCGCCCAGGCCTACCCCGACTGCCTCACCTTCGCCGTCGACGGCCTCTTCGGCGCGAGCCCCGAGACCCTCGTCAACGTGCACGCCCGCGAAGCGAGCGCGCGCGTGCTCGCGGGCAGCACCGCGCGAGGAGCCAACGCCGCCGACGACGCCGCCGCCGCCGCAACCCTCGCGACGAGCACGAAAGACCTCGACGAGCACGCCTTCGCCGTGCAGAGCGTGCTGCAGTCCCTGCGCCCCCACGCACGCGCCGTCACGGCGAGCGAGCTGCCCTTCACCCTCAAGCTGCCCAACCTCTGGCACCTCGCCACCGACGTCGCCATCGAGCTCGGCGAGCAGTCCAGCGCGCTCGACCTCGTCGCCGCGCTGCACCCCACGGCGGCCGTCGCAGGATCGCCGACCGCCGACGCCCTCGCCCTCATCGCCGCGCTCGAACCCTTCGATCGCGGCCGCTACGCCGCTCCCGTCGGCTGGATCGACCAGGACGGCGACGGCGAGTGGGTCATCGCACTGCGCTGCGCCACCGTCGACGCCGACGGGTTGCTCACCGCGCATGCCGGCGCCGGCATCGTCGCCGACTCCGACCCCGAGGCCGAGCTCGCCGAGACCCGCATGAAGTTCCGGCCGATTGCAGACGCCCTCCGATAGAGGGCGTCGAAGAAAGCACAGCGCGAACGTCGGCGGCGCCAGCCGCAGACGCCCTCCGATAGAGGGCGTCCAAGAAAGCACAGCGCGAACGTCGGCGGCGCCAGCCGCAGACGCCCTCCGATAGAGGGCGTCCAAGAAAGCACAGCGCGAACGTCGGCGGCGCCAGCCGCAGACGCCCTCCGATAGAGGGCGTCCAGCAAGCACAGCGTCGAAGGTTGTCGGCTAGCTCGCCGCGAGGCGCTGCTTCTCGAGCTCGACGTCGAAGTCGGCCGTCGGCCACTGCGGGTCGAGGTCGCGCAGAGCGGACAGCAGCAGGGTCTGCACCGCGAGCCGGGCATACCACTTGCGGTCGGCGGGGACGATGAACCAGGGCGCGTGGTCGGCATCCGTGCGCTGGATGGCGAGCTCGTAGGCGCGCTCGTACTCGGCCCAGAGCATCCGCTCATCGATGTCGCCGGGGTTGTACTTCCAGTGCTTGTCGGGGCGGTCGAGGCGCTCGGCGAGGCGCTCCTTCTGCTCGTCCTTCGAGATGTGCAGCATGACCTTGACGATGCTCGTGCCGCTGTCGGCGACGCGGCGCTCGAACTCGGTGATGTCGTCGTAGCGCTGCTCGATCTCGTCGGCGGGAGCGAGCTCGCGCACGCGCCCGATGAGCACGTCCTCGTAGTGGGAGCGGTCGAAGACGCCGATCTTGCCAACGGCGGGCAGCTGCTTCTCGACGCGCCACAGGAAGTGGTGGCTGAGCTCCTCCTCAGTGGGGCGCTTGAACGCTGCGAGCTGCACGCCCTGCGGGTCGACGGAGCCGATGACGTGGCGCACGATGCCGCCCTTGCCCGCCGTGTCCATGGCCTGGATGACGAGCAGCACGCGGCGCGTCTCACCGGCGGTGCTCGCGGCATGGAGCCGCTCCTGCAGGGTGCTCAGCTCGTCGACACCATCGGCGAGCGCCTTCTCACCGTCGGCCTTGTCACCGTCGAAGCCGGGAGTGGAGCGCGTGTCGATGTCGCGCAGTCGCACGTCGGCGGGGGCCCGCAGCAGTTCGTCCATGGCCCGAGGCTACCCGCCCGGCCTTCGGCGGTCAGTCGCTCAGCGGCACGTCCACGAGGAGGCGGGGCTCGGGCGCCGTGAGCGCGTCGTCGAGTTCGGCGCGCGTCGTCACGCGGCGGTACGCCCACCCGCCGGCCGCGGCGAGCGCCGCGAGGTCGACGGCGTGGGGCGTGCGCATGACCCGCTCGAAGTCGTCGGCGGGCGCGGTCGCGGCCACTTCGAGTTCGTCGAAGATCGTGCCGCCGCCGTCGTTGCCGACGATGACGTGCAGCCTCAGATCGTCGGGCAGGGGGGCGAGCAGTGCGCCAGCGTCGTGGAGGAGGGCGAGGTCGCCGAGGAGCACGCGCGTCGTGCCGGGCGTCGCCGTCGTCTCGACGTCGGCGGCGCCGAGCGCCATGCCCGTCGCCGTCGACACCGTGCCGTCGATGCCCGCGAGCCCGCGGTTGGCGTGCACGGGGATCGCCTTGCCGGGCACGATCGCGTCGGCGACGCGGATGAGCCGGGATGCCGCCAGCACGAGTCGATCGTGCGGCCAGGTGGCCGCCCACACGGCGCGCACGAGCATCCGCCGGTCGACGGGTGCGCGCAGCACCGCCAGCTCGGCGGAGGCGAAGGCGGCGCGCACGCCTCGGTCGCTCGAGACGGCGAGCGAGAGGTCGGGAGCCGGGTCGCCGGGCTCCTGCGACTCGAGCACGGCGCGCGACATGCTCACCCAGCCGCCGACCCAGCGCCGCACGACCGCGCGATCGGGGGCGCCCTGCACGCGCACCCCGTCCACGATGCGCGCGCGACGGCCGGGGTTGTACGCCTCGACGCCGGGGGTGCGCACGACGATCGTCTCGACGTCGCCGCGCTCCAGCAGGGCGGGCACCTCGCGACTGAGGGTCGGGTGGCCGAGAACGATCGCCCGGCCGACGGCCTCGCCATGCGGCCCGCGCAGCACGTCCCGGTAGGCGACGACGAGGTGGCGGCCGAAGCGTGCGCCGCTCGACACCTCCGCGATGAGCGGAGCACCCAGATCGACGGCGAGCTGCTCGGCGGCCGGTCCGGCGCCGTGGCCCGCGATGACGACGGTCGCGTCGTCGGGCACGAGGTCGAGCGTCAGCCCCGGCTCGGTCGGCGGCGCGTCCTCCGCAGCGGCTGGGGCATCGATGCGGTCGGGCACGAGGATGCTCCCGCTCAACGGTTCGCGGTACGCGAGGTTGAGGTGCACAGGGCCCTCGGCGCTCGCCCTGACCGCGAGGGCGGCAAGGGTGCGAGCATCCTCGCGCTCACCGGGCGCGCCCGTCGGGGCGGGAACATCCCAGTCGGCGCGCACGAGATCGCCGAAGATACCCGGCTGCACGGTCGTCTGATTGCTGCCGATGCCGCGCAGCTCGGCGGGACGGTCGGCGGTCAGCACGATGAGCGGAACGCCCGAGTGGTGGGCTTCGAGGACGGCAGGATGCAGGTTGGCGACCGCGGTGCCCGAGGTGCACACGATCGCGACCGGCCGGCCGGTCTGCACGGCGAGGCCGAGGGCGGTGAATCCGGCGACGCGCTCGTCGATGCGCACCGTGACGCGCAGGTGCCCTGCGCGCGCGAAGGCGGCGGCGGCGAGAGCGAGGGCCTGCGAGCGCGAGCCGGGGCTCAGCACCACATCGGCGACCCCGTGCGCCACGAGGCCCTCGAGCAGGGCCGCCGCGGACGCCGAGGCCGGCGAGTCAGCGCTCAGCGGGGGGAGGGTTGTCATCGTCGAGATCGGCGAGCTCCTGCTCGAGACGGCGCAGGCGCTCGTCCTGCTCGGCACGGCGTGCCACCTCGTCGCGGCCGAGGGTACCGAGGAACGCCGGATCGTCGTCGGGAGCGACCGTGCGGCTCGTGCGGCCGGGGCCGCGCCGCGCCTTGCCGACGATGAGCCACAGGATGCCGCCGAGCACGGGAAGGACGACCACGAGCACGGCCCACGCCGCCTTCGGCATCGCTCGGACGCGCCCACGGTCGGTGAGCAGGACGTCAACGAGCGTGTAGACCGTGAAGGCGACGGCGACCACCACGAACACGACGATGACTCTGGGCATGCCCCTACTGTAATCATCCGCACTGGGCGGCGCCCGAGAGCGGCCCGTGCGCAGCCTGCACCCTGGTCGCGCTCGTAGACTGGGAGCATGAGCCCCTGGATCGCCTACAGCCTCCTGCGGTTCGGACTGTTCGGCGGCGTCCTGGCGCTCCTTCTGCTCGCACAACTCGAGTGGTGGTGGGCGGCGATCCTCGCCACGATCATCGCGTTCACGGTCTCGTACATCTTCTTCCCCGGCCTGCGCCACGCGGTCGCCGCCGACCTCGCCGCCCGTCGCACGCGCGAGACGCCGGAGGACCCCGACGCCGACGCCGAGGACGCCGCGCTCGAGAATCGCTGACCGCGGCGCGCGGTACGGGTGCGGTTCGCGCGGCTGGCGGTAAGGGTTTCGTAAGCTCGTGCGCTGTCGGCTCGACCGGGCGGGCGCCTAGATTCTCCTCATGACCTCCCCCGCGCCCCTGCTGCGACTCGCTGGCCTCGCCACCGCCCTGGCCCTCGTGGTCGCCGGCTGCACACCGGTCGACGATCCCATGGCCGACCCGTCGAGCACGGTGACTCCCGCGCCCGGCGCGAGCGAGCCGATGGACGACGACGGGGACGACGACGCGACGGATGCTGGGGCCGGCTCGAGCGGGGACGCCGCGCAGGCGGGCGCGTACGTCGAGTACCGCGACGGCATCATCGCGGAGACCGCCGGCACGAAGGCGCTGTTCTTCCATGCGCCGTGGTGCCCGCAGTGCCGTGCGCTCGAGGAGAGCATCCTCTCGGGGGAGATTCCCGACGACCTGACGATCATCAAGGTCGACTTCGACACCGCGACGAGCCTGCGCCAGCAGTACGGCGTGACCATCCAGACGACGATCGTGTTCGTCGACGACGACGGTGCCGCCCTCGCCTCCGAGGTTCTGTACTCCGACACGACGCTCGACGCCCTCGTGGCGGCGGCGCCCTAGGCTCGCGGCGTGGAAGGGCTCGCTCTCGTCAGCCTCGCCGCTGGCGTCCTCACCGTCGCGGCGCCGTGCGTGCTGCCGCTGCTGCCGATCATCATCGGCGGCTCGATCGTCGCCGACGACGCCGGCTCGACCCGGGCACGAGTGCGCCCCTACGTCATCGCGGGCTCCCTCGCGGTGAGCGTCATCGCCTTCACCCTGCTGCTCAAGGCGACGACGGCGCTGCTCGGCATCCCGACGCAGGTGTGGCAGGTCATCTCGGGCGTCATCGTCATCCTGCTCGGCATCAACCTGCTCGCGCCGAGCCTGTGGGAGCGATTCTCGACGCGCCTCGGCCTCGGTGATCGCAGCAACCGCGCGCTCGACGGCTCGGTGCAGCGGCAGAGCATCGGCGGCGACATCCTCACCGGGGCCGCACTCGGCCCGGTGTTCTCGAGCTGCAGCCCCACCTACGCGCTCATCGTCGCGACCGTGCTGCCCGTCTCGTTCGCCGAGGGGGTGCTCTACGTGAGCCTCTATGCGGTCGGTCTCGCGATTCCGCTGCTGCTCATCTCGCTCGCCGGCCGGGGGGCCGCGCGCCGGCTGGGGTGGCTCGCCGACCCGCGCGGCTGGTTCCGCCGCACGATGGGCGTGCTGTTCATCATCGTGGGTGTCGTCGTCATCGTCGGGGCCGACAAGGCTCTGCAGACGCTCATCCTCGACCTCGGCTGGTACAACCCCATCGCCGATCTCGAAGGGGTGCTGCGCGGTGGGTGACCGTGGCGCCTGAGGCAGGGGGGATGGCGGAGCCGGGGGGCTCCGCAGGCGGGGTCGCGTCATCGGGTCGCGACCCCGCCTCATCGGCGCTCAGCCGCCCGCTCGATGGTCGAGCCGTGCTCGTCGTCGACGACGACCCGACGCTGCTCGAGATCGCCGCGACCTACTTGAGCGCGGCGGGCGCGACGGTGGCGACAGCGCCCGATTCGGTGCGCGCGCTGCGCTCGGCGGAGGAGTCGGAGCCCGACCTCGTCGTGCTCGACCGCATGATCCCGGGCGTGGACGGGCTCGAGGTGGCGCGTCGGCTGCGCGAGCGCTCGACCGTGCCGATCATCATGCTCACCGCCCTCGGCGAGGCCGAGCACCGCATCGAGGGCCTCGAGGCCGGGGTCGACGACTATCTCGCGAAGCCGTTCTCGCCGCGCGAGCTCGTGCTGCGCGCCGAGGCGCTGCTGCGCCGCTCGACCGCGAACCGAGAGGTGGACGGCGACGTGACCCTGGGGCGCTTGCACCTCGACGCCGCCGCCCGCACGATCAGTCTCGACGGCGCACCGCTCGCTCTCACCGCGCGCGAGCACGACCTGCTCGCGCACCTCGTGCGCCGCCCCGGCCGCACGCTGCGTCGCGACGAGTTGCTCGGCGAGGTGTGGGGCTGGACGATCGGCGACGTGTCGACCATCACGGTGCACGTACGGCGCCTGCGCGAGAAGGTCGAGCAGGACCCTTCGCACCCGCGCATCATCACGACCGTGTGGGGGGTCGGCTACCGCCTCGATCCGGCCGGCCTCGATCCCGCTGGCCTCGATTCCGCGGGCCACGACCCTGCCGACCCTGACCCCGCCCCGACCGACGCCGAGGGGGCTGAGTCGCCATGACGATCGCCGACTACGCGCAGGTGCTGGGCTTCGCGGCGGGCAGCGCCCTCGTCGCGGGGCTTCTTGCGGCGATCGTGCTGCGGCTCGCGCGCCGGGCGCCCCTGGTCGTGCACGTCATCGTCATCGTCGCAGCAGCGGTCGGCGCCGTTGCGGGCGGCATCGCCCTCACCGCGGGCGGCATGTACATCAACGACGCCGACACGATGGTGGCTCTCTCGGTGACCGCGGCGAGCGGCGTCGTCTCCCTGGCGATGGCGCTCCTGCTGACGCTGGCGCTCTCGAGGGATGCCCGGGGCCTCGGCCGCGATGCCCGCCGACTGGGGGCGGGCGACACCGTCGAGCCGGCTCGCCGCGTGACCGCGGAGCTCGACGCCGTGCAGGGCGAGCTCGCCGAGTCGAGCGACCGGCTGGCGGCGGCGCGCGCCGCGTCGGAGCGGGCGGAGGCGGCCCGGCGCGACCTCGTCGCCCGCATCGCGCACGACCTGCTCGCGCCGCTCGCGAGCATCCGCGCGATCGCCGAGACCCTCGAGGACGGCCTCTCGACCGAGCCGGAGCGGCACGCCCACCAGCTCGGCTCGCACGTGACGCGCCTGCACGCCCTCATCGGCGACCTCTTCGAGCTCTCGCGCATCGACGCTGGAACGCTCGCGCTCTCTCCGGAGACGGTGTCTCTCACCGACCTCGCCTCCGACGTCGTCGCCGACTTCGCCCCCCTCGCGGCCCAGCACGATGTGACCCTCGAGCTCGCGGCGACCGACGCGGTCACGGCCGTCGTGGACGCGCAGGCCCTCAGCCGCGCCCTCATCAACGTGGTCGTCAATGCGATCGAGCACTCCCCCGTCGGCGGTGTCGTGACGGTCGCCGTCGACGAGCACGAGGGAGCCGGACGCGTGCGCGTGCGCGACCGCGGGCCCGGTATCGCCGAGGCCGACCTCCCCCACGTCTTCGACGCCGGATGGCGCGCCGACGCGGCGCGCACCTCCCCCCGCCTGGGCCTCGCCGGCGGCGCCGGACTCGGCCTCGCCATCACCCGCGCGATCCTCGAGGCGCACGGCGGCAGTGCGAGCGCCGCGCGAGCCGAGCCCGGCGCCGAGCTCACGCTGCTGCTGCCGCGCCCCTGAGCCCCCTGACTCGAGCCGCGCCGCGGTGAACCGCGCGGACCTTAGAAGGCGATCGCCGCGGCCAGCCCGAGCCCCGTGAGCAGCGCGGCCAGGGAGGTGAGCTTGAGCGCGAGCACGAGCTCCCCCGCCGTGCGCGCGAGCAGCACGATGAGAATGACGGGGGCACTGATGAGGAGAGTGCCGTACACCGCGGGTGCCCACTGGAAGAGCAGGGCGAACGGCACGAGCACGCCGTACGCACTCGCGAGCATCACCGAGAAGAGGATGCGGGCCGGCAGGTCGCCGAGCCGCACGGCGAGCGTGCGCTTGGCGACCAGCGCATCCTGCTCGCGATCGCGGATGTTGTTGACGAGCAGGATCGCCGCGGCGAAGAGACCCGCGATGATGCCCGCGAGCCACGCCTCGAGGGGCACCTGCTCGATCTGCACGAACGTCGTGCCCGCCGTGGCGACGATGCCGAAGAACACGAAGGCGACGAATTCGCCGAGCCCCGCGTAGCCGTACGGGCGCTTGCCCCCCGTGTAGAACCAGGCGGCGACGAGCGCGACCGCCCCGACCGCGAGCAGCCACCAGATGCCGGTCAGGACGACGACGGCGAGGCCCGCTGCCGCACCGAGGCCGAAGAACACGAGCGCGACGATGAGCACCGTGCGGGGCTTCGCAGCCCCCGAGCCCGTCAGCCGGCTCGGGCCGACCCGGTAGCGGTCGGTGCCGCGCACACCGTCTGAGTAGTCGTTGGCGAAGTTCACCCCGACCTGCAGGAAGACAGCGACGCCGAGGCAGAGCAGCGCGATCGCGAGGTTGTAGCCGAGAGTGTTGTAGGCGATCGCCGTGCCGAGGGCGACGGGCGCGACGGCGAGGCTCAGGGTGCGCAGCCGGGCGCCGGCGATCCAGTCGCGCGCCGTCGCGGGACGCACCTTCGCCGGGTTGCCGGACGCCGCACTCGCCTTCGCAGGATTCGTGCGCGCGGGGCTCGTGCGCTTCGAGGGGGCGCGCTTCGCGGACTTCTTCTTCGTCTTCTTCGTCGGGGAGGCCACGGATGCGAGTGTAGCCGCGGGCGCGCGCCGAGCGGCGCCTCGCCGCGGTCGCGGCTCAGTCGACGAGGCGCGCGATCGTGAGCCGGTCGGGCTTGCCGCTCGGGAGCGTCGGCAGAGCATCCAGCACCCGGATGCGGTCGGGGCGCGCCTCGGGGCCCAGGGCGGCGCCGACCGCGCGCCGCACGGCCGCGAGGTCGGCCGACTGCGTCGTGACGACGACCGGCACCTCACCCCACTCCGGGTCGTGGCCCGGCACGACGACCGCGTCGTCGAGACCCGACTGCTCGCGCACGACGCGCTCCACCTCGCCCAGGCGCACCTTCAGACCGCCCGACACGATCGTGTCGTCGAGGCGGCCGAGCACCCGCAACGTGCCGTCGTCGGCCAGCTCACCGGCGTCGTCGGTGCGGTACCAGCGCTCCCCGTCGTCCTCGATGAAGCAGCTCTCCGTGCGCGCCGGGTCGCCCAGGTAGTACTCGGCGATCGTGGGGCCCCCGAGCTCGACGCGGCCGTCGACGACCCGCACGTGGGTCTGGCCGAGGGGCCGGCCGTCGTACACGCAGCCGCCGCTCGTCTCGCTCGAGCCGTAGGTGCGCGTGATGCGCCAGCCGAGCGCCGTCGCCCGCTCGACGAGCGGCGCGGGCGTCGCCTGGCCTCCGACGAGGATGCGCGAGAAACCGGCGAGCGCCTCGCGGAGGGGCGCATCCATCTCGGCCTCGTCGACGAGCCTCGCGAGCTGGGCCGGCACGAGCGCGGTGAAGCGCGTCGGCTGCGACATCTGCCCGATTGCGGCGAGCACGCGCGCGCCGCTCATGCGCCCCGGCGGCACCGGCACGGGCTCGACGTCGGCGGCGAGCGAGCGGGCGAGCACGTTGATGCCCGCGATGTACTGCACGGGCAGGGCGAGCAGCCATTGGCCGGGGCCCCCGAGAGCGCTCTGGCTCGCGGCCGCACTAGCGAGCACGGCGTCGGCGCTCAGCGCGACGCGCTTCGGCCGGCCCGTCGTGCCGCTCGTCTCGACGACGACGGCGATGCGCTGCTCGACCTCGAGCGGAGCCGTGTGCACGGGGTTCACGCCCCCGCCGCGGAACAGCACCGCAGGCCCGTCGCCGCTCAGCGCCTCGCGCAGGGCGGCCCGGCACTGCAGCGGATCAGCGGTATCGACGACGGCGAGCGGACGAGTCACCCACCCACGCTACCTCGCGCACGCGGCGCTCGCCCACGTGCGCCGCGTGTGCCACGCGCGCGACGTGTGCCAGATCTGGCGCGAAAGGGCGCACACCTCGTGGCCAAGCGCCCATCTGCGCCAGATCTGGCACAGGAGAGCGCTGCGCGCTGCGCGCGCAGCGGCTAGTACTGCCAGGGGTAGGGGCTCCAGTCGGGGGCGCGCTTCTCGAGGAAGGCGTCGCGGCCCTCGACGGCCTCGTCGGTGCCGTAGGCGAGCCGCGTGGCCTCGCCCGCGAAGAGCTGCTGGCCGACCATTCCGTCGTCGGTGAGGTTCATGGCGTACTTGAGCATGCGGATCGCCGTCGGGCTCTTCGTGAGGATCGTCTCGGCCCAGTCGAGCGCCTCCGCCTCGAGGGAGGCGTGCGGCACGACGGCGTTGACCGTACCCATCTCGTAGGCGCGCTGCGCGTCGTACTCGCGCGCGAGGAAGAAGATCTCGCGCGCCACCTTCTGCCCGACCTGCTTGGCGAGGTAGGCGCTGCCGTAGCCCGCGTCGAACGAGCCGACGTCGGCGTCGGTCTGCTTGAAGCGCGCGTGCTCGGCACTCGCGAGGGTCAGGTCGCACACGACGTGCAGCGAGTGCCCGCCACCCGCGGCCCACCCGGGCACGACGGCGATCACGACCTTCGGCATGAAGCGGATGAGGCGCTGCACCTCCAAGATGTGCAGCCTCGACGCCCGCGCGCCGTCGACCGTGTCGGCAGTCTCGCCCTCTGCATACTGGTATCCGCCGCGCCCGCGAATGCGCTGGTCGCCGCCCGAGCAGAACGCCCACCCGCCGTCCTTGGCGCTCGGCCCGTTGCCGGTGAGCAGCACAACCCCGATGCGCGGGTTCTGCCGCGCATCGTCGAGGGCCCGGTAGAGCTCGTCGACCGTGTGCGGGCGGAACGCGTTGCGCACCTCCGGCCGGTCGAAGGCGACGCGCGCCACGCGCCCCGACGTGTCGTGGTGGTAGGTGACGTCGGTGAGGTCGTCGAACCCCGGTGCGACCACCCATCGTGGGGCGTCGAACAGTTCGGAGACGTGCGGCTCGGCCATGCCGCGAGCCTACCCGCGCGCCCCCGTTCGCAACTCAGGCAGAGGCGACCGTGGTGACCGCTCGACCCAGCACATCTGTCGTCTCTGCCTGAGTTGCGAACAGACACTGCCAGACTGGGGCGATGGATGCTCTGCCCGAGCTCGACGAAGTGCTGGGCCGCGCCCACGTGGTGAGCGTGCCGCTCACCACGCGGTTCCGCGGCGTGCAGCACCGTGAGGCCGTGCTGCTCGACGGCCCGGCCGGCTGGAGCGAGTTCGCGCCCTTCCTCGAGTACTCAGATGCCGAAGCCAGCACGTGGCTCGCCGCGGCCCTCGACTTCGGGTGGCGCGAGTCGCGGGCTCCCGCGCTGCGGCAGAGCATCCCGGTCAACGCGACGCTACCTGCCGTGCCGCTCGCTCAGATCACGGGCGTCCTGAGCCGCTTCGGCGACTGCCGCACCGTGAAGATCAAGGTCGCCGAACCGGGCGAGAGTCTCGCCGACGACGTCGCACGCGTCCGCGAGACGCGGCGGCTGCTGGGCCCGTACGGGCGCATCCGCCTCGACGCGAACGGCGCGTGGAACCTCGACGAGGCCGAGCACGCCGTGCGCGAGCTCGAGCAGTTCGACCTCGAGTACGTCGAGCAGCCGTGCGGGAGCGTGCCCGAGTTGGCCGAGCTGCGACGGCGGATCCACCGCATCGACGTTCTCGTCGCGGCCGATGAGAGCGTACGCAAGGCCGCCGACCCGCTCGCCGTGGCGCGCGCCGACGCCGCTGACCTGCTCGTCATCAAGGCCGCCCCGCTCGGCGGCGTCGACCGGGCGCTGCGCATCGTCGCGGAGGCCGGGCTGCGGGCCGTGGTCTCGAGCGCGCTCGACACGAGCGTGGGTCTGTCGATGGGGGCGGCGCTCGCCGCGCGACTGCCGAGCCTCGACTTCGACTGCGGCCTCGGCACCGGGGCGCTGCTCGCCGACGACGTCGCCGACCCCCGCATCGTGCCCGTGGACGGCGCGCTCGGCGTGGGCCGGGCATCCCTCGACGAGGATGCTCTGACTCGCCTTGCCGCGCCCGCCGACCGCACCGCCTGGTGGCGCGAGCGCCTCACGCGGTGCCACGCCGTGCTCGCTACCGCGCCGCGGTAGGGCGAGTATTCCGGCCCCGAGAACGCGGAACACTCGCTACTCTCGTGTCACGACATCGGTTCACACCCCTGGAGGTTCGCCATGCGTCGAGCAGCAGTCGCCGTCACCGTCGCCGGAGTGATCGCGCTCGCGGGTTGCGGCGCCCCCTCCGGCGACCCCGAGCCCGACTCTGCAGACGACGCCGCGGTCGAGGAGCCGGCCACCCCGGAGGAGGGGCCGGTCGACCCGACAGATCCCGCGTGCCTCGTGGGCGACTGGCGTATCGCCGAAGACCAGATGCAGTCGTTCTACGACGCGCTCGCCGCCGACCTCGACGGCGTCTCCTTCGCCATCGACGGGAGCGTCGGGCTCTCGTTCACGGCAGACGAGTACCGCTACACCTCCGACTTCGTGCTCGATCTCACGATCGACGGCGCCGGCGAGGGTGAAGGCGTCGCGACGGGCGGCCTCGGCGGCACCTACACGGCGGAGGACGGCGTCATCACGACGACGCTCGTCGACAACGACCTCTCCGTCATCGTGACGGTGATGGGCCAGACCATCGACGGCTCTGACCTGGCGGGCGGCCTGCTGCTCTCCGACCCGATCAACGATGCGCCGTTCGACTGCTCGAGCGGCACGCCCGTGCTGCAGTTCGAGACCGGCTCGGGCCGCACGCCCGTCGCGCTCACACCGGCGAGCTGACGCCCGCGAGCTGAGCCCGACCCCGCGAGTCTGAGGGGCGACTACAGGCCGCACGGGCCCGGACTACCGCGGGGCACAGACTCCGCCGCGCCGACACTACTTTTACCGGGGTGGAGCCGGCGCGGCGGACCACCCGACCGCGCGCCCCTAGATAGCGCGCCTACAGCCCCGAGTACGAGTGCAGCCCGTTGAAGTACAGGTTGACGATCGAGTAGTTGAAGAGCACGGCGCCGAAGCCGACGATCGCGAGCCACGCCGAGCGGTTGCCCCGCCAGCCCCGCGTCGCGCGCGCATGGATGTAGCCGGCGAAGAGCGTCCAGATGATGAAGGTCCAGACCTCCTTGGTGTCCCAGCCCCAGTACCGACCCCAGGCGCGCTCGGCCCAGATGGCGCCGGCGATGAGCGTGAAGGTCCAGAACACGAAGCCGACGACCGTCACCCGGTAGGCGAGCGATTCGAGAACGGATGCGCCGGGCAACGTGTCGAGGAAACGCAGGCCCGCACTCTCGCGGGCCTCACGCCGCGCCTGCATCAGCTGCATGATGGAGAGCCCGGCACCGATCGCGAAGAATGCGGTAGCCAGGGCAGCGACGAGAACATGGATGACGAGCCACGCCGACTGCAGTGCGGGCGGAGTGGGGACAACATCCACGTAAAAGTTGACGGTGACGATCCCCAGCGAGAGCACGACGAACCCCGTGATGTAGGCGCCAAGATAGCGGAGGTCTTTCCACAGTTGCACGGCGACGAAAGTACCCATCATGACGACGGTGGCGGTGAGACCAAACTCGAACATGTTCGTCCACGGCACGCGCTCCGCAGCGAAGCCGCGCGTGAGGACGGCGGCAGCGTGCAGCACGAACCCGAGGATCGAGAGGGCGAGGCCCGCTCGCTCGTACCTGGTTGCTCCGCCCGACTGGAGCGGAGCAACCGGACGTTCGAGGACGCTGGTCATGCTCGAGGAGTTCACAGCCGCCTGCTGCGCCCGCGCGGCTACCGGCTCGGCGCGCTGGGCAGACCTCTTGGCCAGATCGAGCGTGAAGAGGATGAAGGCGACCGTGTAGACGCCCATGGCCGAATACACGGCGACGAGGGAGTAGGCAACGAGATTGTCCATCACAACCTCATCGTACGATGTGCAGCTGTGAGGCGCCGCCTCGCCGCTGCTCCTCGATCAGGGGCCTCCGGCCCATACATCTCCTAGCTGCCCTCTCTATGCTGAGGGCATGCCCCGAAAAACTCGGCCCGTGAAGTCCGCCCGCCGCAAGAAGTCGCCCGTGTCGCCGCGCGCCGCACAACTCATCGCGGTCGGCGTGGCGCTCGCCCTCATCGCGATCATCGTCGCGATCGTCGTTTCGAGTCTCAACCGGGCGGAGCCGCAAGCATTGCCGACAGTTGCGCCGAGCGACGCAGGCGAACTGTTGCGGGAGAACCCGCACCTGCTCTCGGACGTGGCGCCGCAGGACGCGGATGCTGTGCTCGTCGAGTTCGTCGACTTCCAATGCCCCGCCTGCGCTACGGCGAGCCCCATCGTTCAGCAGGTGGCCGACGAGTACGGCGACCGCCTCGCCGTCGTCGTGCGCAATCTACCGCTCACGAGTATTCACCCGCACGCTGTGGAAGCTGCGGTTGCCGCCGAGGCCGCTGCCGCACAAGGGGAATTCGCGGCAATGTACAAGGAGTTGTTTGCGACGCATCAGGAGTGGAGTTCGGCTCGCGGCGATCAGTCCGACACGTTCCGTGACCTGGCCGAACAGCTCGGCCTTGACATGGACGAGTACGACCGCGTCGCCGACGACCCCGCGACGCGAGAGCGAATTGCACTCGACCAGGCAGACGCCTTCGCGCTCGGGGCAACAGGCACCCCAAGCTTTTTCCTCGACGGCGAACTCGTTCAGCTCAACTCTTTTGACGACCTGCGTGCTGCTGTCGAATCCGCGCTCCAGTAGAGCGCAACGGGTCGAAAAGCGTCATCGCGACGCGCCTGACACATCGCTCACGCCGCTTCGCGCATCGCCATCGGTCCGGGCTCGTCGCTGCACAACACCGTTCCTCGACCATGCCAGGAGGAGGACGCCGACGCCGAGACCGGCCGCGGCGAGCTCGAACCATCCGCCGGCGGCAGCAGCAGGCGTCAGGCCCTCGAAGAGCTCGACCTCCGCGACGATGCTCCCTGGTTCGTGCCAGGGAAGTTGAGCCAGTGTGCGCCCGTCAGGGCCAATGATGGCCGTGAGGCCGACGGTCGAAACATTGACCACCGTGCGACCCAGCTCGATAGCGCGAGCCCGAGCAATGGCCAACTGTTGCGCACTCTGGTCGGTGCGACCGAAGTCGGCATTGTTGGAGGCCGAGAAGATGACCTGCGCACCCTCCAGCACCGAGTCTCGGAGCACGGTGTCGTCGGCGATGTCGAAACAGATATTGATGCCCGTGGGCACTCCATCGACAGTGAAGATGGCATCGGCCGACCCCGGCGTGTAGTCCCGCGCTACCAGGTCGATAAGATCGGGGGCCAACGGTCGCCAGAATTCACGATCCGGCACGTACTCACCGAATGGAACGGGGTGGCGCTTGTCGTAGAAGTCGACTGCTCCCGAGCCTTGCTGCCACAGAATCTGCGTGTTGTAGGTGAGTCCCCCGCGCTCGGTGACGGCCCAACCGATCAGCGGTGCGCCCGCTTGCCGCGATACCCGGTCGAAAACGGCGGCGGTTCGCGCATCGTCAAGCGGGCTGCGGTCCGTCGAGCCTTCCGGCCAGACGATCACGTCCAGATCGCGATCCAGCACGGGAAGCGTCGCCTCGTACTGCGCGGCCAAGAGCGCGCCGTCGTTGCGGTCGTCAAAGTATCCCGCCGGTCCGTTCCCCTGAATCGCCGCGACGCGCATGCTGCCGGTGGACGACATCGGCCATGTCGGTATGGCGACGAGCACCGCAGTCAGGAGCGCTGGTACCACGGCGTCACCCCAGCGGGCAGGCGAGAACGGGCTCAACATCTCGACGACGAGCGCCACGAGCGCCACCATGAGGAAGCTCACTCCCGACAGCCCGACCCACGAGAGCAAATCGCTGAACGGGCTCTCCGACTGCGACATGGCTAGCCGTCCCCAAGAAAAACCGCCATACGGCCACGTGCTGGCGACCATTTCGCGAAGAACCCACAAACCGGCGATTGTGGGAGGCACCAGGTACCGCGCATGACGGTTCGCACCAGACGCCGGAAGCCATCTATACGCGAGAGAGATCAGTAGACACCCGAGCGCGAACAGTGCCGCCTGCAGGGCGACGAGAGCCCCCATCGGTAATGGGCCGAGGAAGAGCGATGCCCATTGAATCAACGCGAGGTAGAAGGACGCGCCCGCCACGAAGCCCACGAGCAGCGCGCTAGCCGCGCTCCGTCCGGTGAGGGCAACAAGCAGCAGCCCGACCCCGAAGAATGGTAGGGGCCACACACCACGATCCGGGAAGCCCGCATCCAGAAGGAGCCCAGCTCCTGCAGCAAGCGGAAGAGCGAGCCACAAGGGAATCGCTTCGCCGCGGTCATGGACACCCATCATGGTGCGCCGCGGGTACCCTCCCCTGACGCCGCCCGAGGGGTGACTTTGAGCAGAACAGCGACGATGAGAAAGCCGAGGGCCGCGAGATACTGAGCGGCGAACCCCCAGAGACCGTCGAAAGCGAATGGGAAGACGGGGTTCCACAGCACGGCGATGACCAGCGGGATCGGCAACCACCACCAGTGTCGAACCTCGACGGCGAACCACGCGATGATGAGCGCCAAGACCGCCAGCACGTACCGAATGGGCATGAACGTCTCGGTGCCGACGAGCGGCAGGCCTGCCAGCGCGACGGCGGCGGCGAGAACCCCAGGAGCGAGAGCCGGACGCCGGAACTCCCGTGGACCGGGATGATCGGTTCGCGTGCGCGGCCTGGTCATGTGGGGCTCTCCTCATTGTTCGATGATCGTTGCCTCGCCGTCGGGGCCTGGTCGTCGCGCTGTCGCAATCGATCGAGGTACGCGTTGTAGGCCTCGAGTTCAGGCGCACCGTACCGGTCTGCCTTGAGGTCGGCGGCGGCGGCTCGCGAGGTGTCATAGCGATGCCAACGGTGCAGGATGTAGAGCAGGATGAGAACGGTGGGCGCCTCGCCGTATGACCACGCCAGGCCACCCGCGACGCCCTGGTCCGCCAAGGGATCGATGCCGAGTGCGGGTGGCGGGGTGGAGAAGTAGTCAACGATGAGCGATGGGCTCATCATGATGAACACTCCGAAGAACGCATGCAGGGCCACCTCGGCCGCTAGATCGAGAGCTCTGGCCGGGTAGGACATTCGAATGGGAAGTGGGTCGCTGCTCAGGATTGGAATCGTAAACAGTACGCCTGCGGCGAGGAAGCCGAGCTCGAGACTGACGTGCCCCCCGGGAGTCGAGAGAATCGGGTCGGCGAAATCCGCGAGGTAAAGCCCATAGAAGGAGAAGAGGAAGAGGGGCACAGTCACGACGGGGTGCAGGAGCCATCTGCCGAGTCGGCTTCGGAGACCGCTCAATGCGAGGCGCAGGACGCCGCGCCCCCAGCCACGATGCGGCGTCGCCCGAAGCAAGAGCGTCCCCGGGGAGCCGAGCACCAGCAGGGGCGGGATCAGCATCATGAGGGTCAGCTGCTGGAACATGAACACGGAGAACATCACATAGCCGTAGCCTTCGACTCCCAATCCGGTGACGAGGACGATCGACAGGCACCCCAGCAAGAAGACGACAGTCCTGCCCACCGACCAGTGGCGCCCCGTCGCCCACAGTCGTGCAGCACCGACGACGTAGAGTGCGGCGAGCGACAGCCCGACGAGCGGCAGAATCGGTAGCGGCTGCGGATCGAACGCCAGAAATTGCTCGAGGCTCGGCGGAGCATCGGGCAAGTTCACCCAGTTTTCAGTCACGTCTGATGTTCCTCGTGCGTTCGGCGGCTAGCGTCGCGGCTTGTTTTCCTCGGGTTTCCAGTAGCGCGGTCGACGTTTCGTCAGAGACGCTCTCATCCGTTGAGTTCCGCTTCGATGGCATTCTGGAGGTCGTCAAAGGAGTCCATTTGAACCATCTGGTCATTGACGAAAAAGGTAGGGGTCGAGGAGACTCCCAGCGAAACTCCCTCGTCGTAGTCTGACTTGACTCGTTGAAGGGTGGCAGGGTCGGCGATCGCCGCGTCATAGTCGGCCATATCGAGTCCTATCTCCTCGGCAAACTGTCGGAAGAGCGGGGCACGTGACTCCTGCGCCTCACCCCACTCCGACTGAGTCTGGAACAGACGGCTGTACATCGCCTGGGGCTGCTGAGGGTTCTGGTGACTCCTGACCTGTGGTGATCGAGGTCGCCGCTGGAAGGATGTTCATCATGCCGAGGCCTTATCCGAAGGAGTTCCGGGACGATGTTGTCGCGATCGCGTTGCGGCGGGAGTCGTCGTTCGCGCAGATCGCGAAGGATTTCGGAATCTCTGAGTCGTGTGTTCAGAACTGGGTGAAGAAGGCCGAGGTCGAGGACGGGGTCAAGCCCGGTCTCACCCAGGCGCAGGCTGAGGAGTTGCGGGAGCTGAAGAAGCGCAACCGTCTCCTCGAGCAGGAGAACGAGGTCCTGCGGCGTGCGGCGGCGTATTTGTCGCAAGGGGTTCTTGCTCGCCCAAAATGATCTACCCGCTCGTCCGCGAGCTGGCCGCGACCGGTGCCCCGATCAGGGTGCCGGTCGCGGTGACGTGTCGGGTATTTGATTCGGCCTGGGTTTAGTGCCTATCCGGTTTCCTGTCCGGCGGTCGCCGGCAGGGGTGATTCTTGGTCAGCGTAGTAGGCCTGCTCGATCTCCATCGGGGTTCGGTAATCGAGCTCGCC
>Ga0316203_1000601_pt1 | contig 39653 bp, 54 predicted proteins | sample 6monrhotite_MG_FD_204940 | JGI IMG/M metagenome (GOLD analysis project Ga0316203, IMG submission 204940) | Microbial mat bacterial communities from mineral coupon in-situ incubated in ocean water Damariscotta River, Maine, United States -... | ecosystem: Environmental > Aquatic > Marine >... | reverse complement strand
ATTCAGGTACTTTTATTGTAGGAGGAAGCGTAGGTTTTTTAACAGGAACAATTTTTTCAATTGTCGCTGCCCCACCCCCACTGATACGAGATTTAACTAAATCGTTAATCTGTTTCAGTTCGGCTAGTACGTTTTCTAGTTCGGGCTTTAGATGATCATTCCCACCCGCTTTGATTAGTTTGTTTAGCCTGCCACGTTCTCCACCTAGCTTAGTAATGCGGGATCGTTCTGCTTTAGTTGAGTTATCCCTAAACTCTGGCTTGAATCCTTGAGTAGGTTTAGGCGGTTTGTCTTTTGGTGGTTTCGGTCTAGTTGGCGGTTTAATGTCTGGACCGTCAAGTATGCTCTTGGGGGCTGCTTTGGCTGGGGTTCTGCCTATCGGGTTTGTACTGATAGCCTTCTGTTCGGCCACAGTGCGGTCACTACGCTTCGGTATCTCAGCCTGTATAGATTTGTCTATGGCTGCTTGCTTAGCCTTAGCGGTGCGTTTTTGTGGCACTCGCACGGTCTTAACCTTGCCGGTCTTGGGGTCTACCCGCTTAACTAGCCGCCCCTTCTTAGACTCGCCCACGTTAGCGGGCTTGAATGCACATCTACAGTTAGGATGGCGGGGTAGAATGCCCCTAGCTTCACGGGTAGACATTACTACGCCTTCTAGCGGGCTACACATGGGACATACCCGATCATCACCGGCGGTTGACCACTCTACAGCCACACCCACTTCCGTTACACCTAATTCCTCTAGGCTATCTAGTTGGCCTTCTGCATGTGCCCGGATTGTTTCAGTGCGGGCTATCGTTACTGCCCGGTGTCGTCCTATGTTTTTAACGGTCTTGTTTAATCTGCGTCCTACTTCTCTTGGTCCTACCCCTTCTGCAAACCCTTCTGATAATACTCTGGTCATTTGTGTGGACATAGCTTGAGTCACGCCTTTTAGGTCGCTATAGACTCGTCCAACTAATAGTTTGACTTTGTTGATACTGGCGGGCTGTGCAAAACTCTTGCGTAAGAATTCATCCCTACCTCCTGCTAAATAATTGGGGTCCAGTTCTATGCCCTTCTTGCGGACATCAGTGTATGCACGCCCGGCTCCTTTCTCGTAACCCTTACGAACAAAGTCTTCCCAAAACAGTTGGTCTGTATTTGCGGGTAGCTCTGGTGGAAGTATGTTTTCGTCTACGTTTTGTTGTAACCAGATTTGAAAGAGTCTGACTTTATCAGGATCAGACCTAAACTTCCAGCGGTTGTTGTTGGTCAGTTCACTAGTATTGAATGCGGATGTTTGTCGGCTTTCACGTAACCCGAACGCATCTTCCACAACTACAAGTTGCCACACATCAGCTTGAAGTTTATACATACGTTTCCGCATAGCGGTCATAAACACCCGGCGTAACGTAGCGGTCTTAGTGGGGTCCGCACGCAAAGGGTTTCTGTGTGGTTTGCGTTTTACATTAGCCGTAATCATTCTACTAACCTTCCAAACCCTCTAGGAACTTTGCATTCTCTAATACCCGGTTGTGAAACTCTTTCTTCTTCGCACCTATGCTTATCATTCTTTAAGTTTTCCTTTCTTATCTTCTCCATCATCTTTCTTATTTGGCTTGGGCTTGGGAGGTACTTTATCGCCGGATGGCGATATGCCGGTGAGTGCTTGTTGATCGGGGAACGGGAACGGTTTACCATCCTTAGATACTCCTACTCCATGTTTACCAAATTCTTCACGCTCTAAAGCCATTGCCTCTTCCAACTCTGCTTCTTTCTCCTCAAGCAATTCTATAGCGTTATCTAGTATTTCTTCAGCTTCGTCCTGCGTGTAGTGCATTTCACGGACTAGATAATCTTGTGGAGCAATCAAAGACTCTACCCCACCCGATACATACTTGGACATAGCTTCAGTTCGCTGTGTAACAATAGCGGCTTGCTCTGCTTCCGTTAGTGCTTCCAAATCGGGCCACTCTATACTGTATCCGTTTTCTTCTGCCGGTTCTGGTAAAACTTTTAACTCTATCACCCTATCGATAAACGGAACAATGATTCTGGGAGTAATATAAGAATTCTGGCGGTGTCGTAAACGGTCGTTCCAACTGCTAGCGTCTTGGCTGCTAGCTAGTTCGCCACGTTCACTACCGATAAAGATACGCTTAGGAACACCGATGCTAATACACAACGCATCTAGCTGGACTTCGATTTGCTTACTAGGATCAACTACTTGAGGAGCCAAGCTGTTAGCACTTGCTCCAGCCATTGCTAGATACCTACTCAATCCCTGCTCGTATTCTAGCATCTTAGCTTTGATAGCTGTTTCATCTAGGTCCACATCAGCACCTAGTTGAGGATGTGTTTCAATACTTAAACCAGGGAACGCACCCTTCCAGTACATCTCACCACTGCCGCTATACAACTTAATCAAGTCGGCTATGCGGTTGTACTGGTTGCGTAATCGAGACACCCCGAATACTTCACTGCTTCCTAGGTTGTCAGCAACATGAATAATACGGGACCAGTGTACCGTTTTTGTAGTTGAGTCTTGGGCAGCACTTTGCGGTCCGCTCTCTGGTCTTGATACACCGCTGTCCCCCGCTGCAATATGCCGGGGATCGTTAATAGTTACGGAGTATTGCGTAGGTTGCCCAAAGCGGGGATTGCTAGCATCACTTTCATAGCTGCTGATACTTACTAGGCTTTCATCGAATGCCCGGATAAATATAACTTGCTGCCCTTCTCTAGGAACAGCTTCTTCAGCTAAGTCTAACCCGTCATCCAGACCAATAAGTATTACCCCGAAATCACCGATCCCACTTAGTACGTCTGCCCGTTCTAGTTTCTCCCAGATAGGATGACCGTCCTCACCTTGATACCTAGATTTTCCTCTAAGTGAGATTGATAAATCATTCCAAGCTTTTTCAAACGGTGTTTCGTTATCCACTTCATCGGTTTCAAACACCCTAGGAATAGACTGCCAACTTTCCATCGGCATCACTTCAACCACCCGTGAAGCAATACCTTCCCGTTCGTATAGTTTTTGATAGTACGTGATATTAAGCTGTTCAGTTGTGGGATACCCGCACTCTGCGTACACGTCACGCCTAGGATCAAGGAACTTCTCTATGATCTGGCTACGTGTTAACACAGCGTTCATATACATCTGTAAATCAGCACGTCCCATAACTTTGTCTTCTGCTTTGTCGTTATCAGCCATTGTATTCCCTTATTTTTTGTTAGTTCTACGTCCGTTCCTATGGCCACAATATTTACATTTCTTCCACTGTTCGACTAGCTGCATGTCACAGCCCCAACACCAAAAGATTCCCCCTTTGGGCATCCGTTTCTTTTGTCTGTTGGTTTTCCATGTGACCGACATTGGATTACCTAACTGTGAAGGAAGCTTTCTTACTATACAGACCAAACACCGCTAACGCTAGGGCATCCGCTTCATCTGGGCTGTGTCCTATGATCTTGACTAGGGTTTGTTTTTCGCTGTTCTTGCTCTCTGTAGGCTTTAGAGTCTTCGGAAGTAGATACATACGTCCTTCGCTATCGAACGTCAATGGGATCACGCCTAGTTGCTCACGTAGGCACTTACGCCCATCACCTAAAGGCTTGCAATACTTTTGTGGTATGCCAAATCCGCCTTCTGTAAACACTGGATCAAGCTTATTACGAATCATTCCATACATTTCAGCCCGGCGGTTTAGATACACATACCGATCCTCATCAAACTCTTTACGTTTTTCTACACTGGCTTGTCCTCTACGCTTTTCAGGCATTACCGATTCCCCAAAGCCAACAGTACGAACTTTGAATCCTTGGCGTCTTAGCATATCGGCAATTTGCTTACCCCCACCACCACGGTCCAGTAATACTTTCTCCGGCTTTACATTCCATTCTTGCATTAGTGCGATGGTCTCTGAAACGATTAAGGACGTGTCTGGTGTACGCTTACTGACCATGTGGATTAACCCTTGATCATCTACCATACACCAACAAGTATTATCTCCCCCTTCTGCTACGTCTAGTCCTATTACTTTCGCTGGTCGTCTCTGGGGAAGAAGTGCGGCGGTCTGTTCGGCTTTGTTCAACCATTCAGGTGGATACATAAGTACTTCCGCACCTTCATAGAATTCAGCATCTAAGCTAACGCATTGCTTGATAGAATCCCATAGTTTGCGGTTCTTCATGTATTCATCATAGGACTTCACACCCGGAATAATGATTTCATTAGTCGGTGTTTCATTCTTGGCTACTTGTATTTCACCAAGCTTTACATTAGGTGAGTCCTGGGCTTTGATCTTAATGATCTTCCTATACAGTCTACCCGGTTCTGGACTCTCTAAGTCGCCCCCCTTTACCCCGTTATAAAAGAAGTTAGTACACGGGTAAGGATTACCGATAACTAGTTTACGGTTTGCCCACGTATCAGCCTTATCGTAGCTCTCGTCCTCTATACCGCTAGCTTCGTCAGCTACAAACAATGTGCGTGGAACACCGTCACCGGTCTTAGCTATGTGATGCCCTAACATTCCTTCGCCCTTAGCTGCCACCCTACCTATTAGGTAACTCAGCCCTTCTACTTCTCCCGTCTTTAGGTCTTGGCGTTTTAACTCTAAGTGATTAGCTACCACTGGAAGCACGTACTTGCTTGTTTGTAGGAACCGTCTGATTTCACCCCATAGCACTCCCTTCAATTGTTCGTAGTCCACACTAGTTGTAATGATCCTACATGGTGTGCGGCTACAGAAGAACCATAGCACGATAAACGCGGATATGAAGTCCTTGCCCAGCATATTACCTGCTGGAACAAAGGTTTCATCATTATCCCGCACACTGTAGATAATGTCTTTCTGTTCCTTATAGAATGTCACATGCGGCCAGTTAAGTTTAGCCCATTCTATAGGATCAAATACTTTAGTCTCTGTCATTCCCTGACTTACCTTCCAAGATTGTTATTAGGTGCAGCATGTTCGCTATATCATGTTCTGAACTAAGCAGTCTTTCCGTAAGTGTTGTAACTATTTGAGCATTGCTCACAGCTAGTGTTTCCAACTCTTTTATAGCTGTTTGCTGTTTGGTTACAATTTCTGTTAGTTTTGCTATCAGTTCTGCATTGTCCATATCAATCGCCATTACTCATTTCCTTTATTCAATTCAATAGGTCCATTCCTTTGGCAGTGTTTTCAAACACTTTTACTAACTGTGGAGACATGCTAAAACGGTCTGCGTTATGCTCAATAGATTTTAGAATGTTACCGTCTGTGTGCCTCTCTGATGCCGCCTTCCAATCACAGAACATTTCTATCAGGTCTAACAAATTCATATCATCGACACCGTTTTTATGGTGTTCAGGATGATGCCTATTGTTAGCATAGTGGTGTTTTAATGCTGGAGCTAACTGTTCTAGTGCTGTTTTATATTCGGCTGATCCATACGTTAACCCCGATAGGGTTTTAGTGTGTTCAGTGAATAATGATACTTCTGGATCTTCTAGCTTAGATTGATCATGTTTTTCTTGTCGATCCATTAGCTTTCGTATGACGTTATTGATTAGGTTACGCACCCGTTCGATATGCCGCATGGTTGTAAAGTTTGTAGCTTGTTCTTCTAAAGTCATTACTCATCCCCCCACATAGTACGGGTTTTAGCTGGCTGATTTTCTGGCTGTGCTTCCTCAGCTTGCACGTTGCGATACAGTTCGTTAATGGTTTTGTTTAAGCGTTCCACATCTTTTGTTATGGACATTATCTTAGCAGTCTGCCACAAATGCAGACACCCCACCATAATAAACAGCAGTGCAATCAGTGTAGTCGGTTCTTCAAACATAGTTACATTCCCTCCTCAAAGAGTTTACCAAAATCGTTTGTACGCACTCCCTCTTTCTGTACTTTTTCATAGCGGGCGAACACTAATTTTTGATTGCTGCTTAGTCTGAACTTGATAAGTCTTCCACCGGGTAGCATGTATCCCTCTGCATCCACCATGATTACGTTTGCACCCCCCGCTGTTGGCACTAGTTCTAAATAGATCGGGACTTCCTTTTCTTCCTTATCCGTATAGACTTTGATTTCTCTAGGCATCATGTTCCTCCTTTGTCTTTTTAAAAGCTTCTAAAGCTGTTAACCGTTGATCGTTCATATTGACTTGATTACCTAATCGATCAACTATGTAGATCCTGAAGCTGTGCCTTGTTCCATCCCCATGCTCTGTAATTTTAACAGTCAGTGGACGGTGTCTACGTCTACCTATTTTAATTATTGATATGGACAATACGATAATAGCCAAAGCTAGAAGTATATCTGTCCATGTAGAAATGATTACGTGTGTCACATCGCCTCCCTAATTTTATGGTCTTCGCCTACAGCTATTCCAGGTACTTCTACTCCAAAACATCGGTTCATATGTAATCCAGTAGTAAATACCTCTAATCGGGCTATTACTCCCCTATCGAACTTTCGCCCATTCTCATCACAAGCAACCAACAACACATGCTCCCCATCTTGCTCTAACTTTAATCTTATGACGTCTACTTGTTTTTCTTCCTCATAAACTTCTACTTTAGCCATTGTTTCGCTCCTCTTCCAAGCGTTGTTCAATTAAGTCTGTTTGATTAGTGTCCTGCTGATACAACTGTTCCAAGTCTATGCCGATGGTTTGCTTGATTTCTTGTTTGTCGGTTAACATCCCCAAATGTTTCATAACCAACGGCAGCACAGTGGATTTACTTATCAGTTTGACTTTGTAACTCTCAGTTACGTTCCCATCGTTATCGGTGAACTTCTTTAATTCTATGCTATCGATTAGTCTCCCTATCTCTGGTGGAATGTCATCGGGGTTAATTACAGTGTATCCCACACCCGGTTTGAACGTGAAGTATTCTAGCGGGTTATGGAACAACGCTGTTTCCAAATACCTTAACACACTTTCAGCATCCAACCCTATTTTTTCAGCCCTTTGACGTATTGCTTTCCCTACCGCTGCTTGTATACGTCTATCCTTTAATAGTTTGTTTGCTGCATTACCCGGAATCTTATATCCAGCTTTCTTTGCAGCGTTCTTACCATTAAAAGTAGGATCAGCAAGTAACTCCACTACAAACATCCGCATCATAGGAGTTAACTTGTTTATGTCTGCTCCACGTTCCTTAGGTAGTAAATTTACGCTCCCCATTCTAAATCACCTTTCTACACCTCTTATATGCAACAGGGTAAAATTCCCTGGTTATTTCTCACTTGTTTCTTTTCCAACCATTAAAAAACTTCCCCACGACATAGCAAGCAGCACCATACAAACAACTTCAGATAGAACCAAAGTTATTCCAGTTACAGAACTACCCTTTGGAGCCATGTATTTAGTCCATTCGTTATTGCCGACTTTGTATTCCACTTCTTTCAAACCCGACAACCATTCAGGACCAAAAGCCAACACAGCAGAACGCACCAAAGGCAATGAAACAATCAAGATTAGGCACACACCCATCACCCCCAACAAAACCAACTGTTTTACACATTGAGCATTCATTTTATTAGTTCCTCTCTAAATTTAATAACAGTTCAACCATCTTCTGCCCTTCTTCAGACGTTGCATCCACTGACTCTAACGCCGTATTCAACGCCTTCTTCACTATCTCCACATCGTTATCCAAGTGTTCTAGTTTCATAATTTGAAATGATGCTTCTTCACCGGAAACGTGTTCTTTTAACTCTCTGTAACCCACCAAGGTTCCCTTTGAATCTTTCGCCGCTAAAATTACAGCGTAATCTTTTACCACATCACACCTTCCCTTCTTTTTTCAATTGTTTAATTTTTTCAGCAACAACCTTTTTGCACCATTGTCCTTGAGTTAGCTTTTCTTTAGCAGCTAGGATTCTAATGTCTTTCCATAGCTCTAACTCTGTAGGAATCTGTACACTCTTACGCTGCTTCAGTTTCTTCTCTCCATCTCTAACAACAACCAAAGAACCAACTCCTTTTAATTCAATATGAAACTGGGCCACGTCTCAACACAAATCATTTGAGGATGCTCAACTGGTCCGTTGTTTACAATACTTACCCTTCCCACAAATTCATTAACAAACCAAGCTGTGGAATACGGTGCAGCATCCATACGATCCCGAATAGCATCGTCTAGAAACATATTATATTCCTCTAAAATTTCATCGTCTCGAAATGCTTCCCCATAAAGACCACTGTAGAAATCTTCATAAAAATCCTCGTCGTCAAAATCATCATCATCGTTTATGAACTCTGGCGGGTTGTAATCCATTATCGTCTTTCTATTAGCTTCTTGCAACAATGTTATGATACGCCCCTACCAAATCGACAAAACGCCCCCTCTAAGGGCTTTCAGGGTTAGTACCCCCCTAGTACCACCCGTAAGGGCTAGAAACGTCTAGAAGGGGCTGTTTTGTCGATTCTAGGGGGTTATCAGGCAACATCTTACCCCCTAAAGCTCTGATACGGTCGAATACAGCCGATATAGGCGATTAGTTAGTTTCCACTTAACCACTTTCTTACGTCCTATTTGTTCGGGTATAAATTTGACTGCTTTGATTTTCTTTAAGAACTTCAGCAGCTTATCCGTTTCAGTTTCATTCAGACTAGCACCCACACCCACGTTGCCCTTGCTGCAACCCTTTTCATTATTCTCGTGGAGATGCTCAATAATGGATAGCGTTCTACCACGGGCAGTATCAAACGCCACTTGCTTAACCCGGTGCAACACTTCGTCGTCCACTCTGGATTTGTTCAGCACAAACGCTAGGCAAACAGCTAACCGCAATAGCTGCGTAACTAACCTAGCTCCAAATTCTCTTTCAGCCGTTTCTTCCTGTCGGCTACTTGGCCTAGCTCTAGTATACGCTACAAATTTTCCCAAGTTAATACACGCTCGTAATACGTTTGTGCTTACTCCAACCTTAACTAAGGATTCAATAGCATTATCCCGTAAGTAATCAACATACCCACCAGTTAGCTGCATTGCTTCACGCAACTTGGAATTATACTGGTTTTTGGTTTGCTCATCAGCTTCCAGTCCTAGGTTGGCTGCTGCTTGCTTTGCAACGTGCCAGAGGATCTTATCCTCTTCCCTATCGTCGATACCTTCCATGATAACACAATCTAAAAAACGTTCACCTAATTCGCTCTGGTCAATGCTTCTTAAACTACTAGTGCCACACAACAGCCACGTCATACGGATAGCGTTATATTCACGGTCAATACTATTGTTGTAATGGGACCGACTGACTCCATCATACAAATCACGGGCTTGACTAAGTATCTCTCCAAGGTTACCGGCTTGTAAGAGAGTATCACCATCTTTAACGATTAGAGTCTTACCGGAAATCTTACTGATAAGGCTATGATCCTCTTTACCATCAGCATCAGTTTTGAAACCACTGTGGAAACCTTTGATGGTACTTTTGGCTAGCGTATACTTTTTGCTAACGCTTAATGCTTCACACAAAGTAGATTTGCCGCAACTAGCAGGACCGATAACTTTAATCCATAGCTGGTCCCCGACTGCCCTAGTGCTGGCAATGCTTGCCAACATAACCGATAGGGCTTTGTCTAAACCATCGCTCCAACGTAGGGCAACTCTCCAACTAGTAATCAACTGCTCATAGCTTGTACAAGTTAGAGTATCCAACCCGTCAGCTTTTTCTACTTCTGCCTTTAACCACTTTTCAGGAACTGGTACGGTTTTACTCAATAAGGATTGTAATTGGTTAAGCTTGTACGTTGGAACATCATCAACAGGCTTACCATTTGGGTTAATGTAATCTCTTACATCAGTACCATCATCTAACTTAGGATCAAACCCACGCCTACCCCACTTGAGATAATGTATCTCAGCGGGCTTATCTTTCTGGGAAGAAAGTATACCGGTCACCCGCTTCATAGCTGCGTAACCTACGGCGGTTTGTTTCTTGTTGGTCTCCTTATTGGTTTTCGGATGGTCGCTGTCATACATTAGGAAAACGGTTTTACCTTCTGCAAGCTTTGCCCAACTAGCGGGAAAGACATTACAACCCGGCATTGCAATAACGCTACAGCCCGTTAATAGGTTTTCCTTTCTATTGGCTGTTGGCGTTAACCCGTCGTCTCCTTCTTTACACTTTCTAAGCGTTTCCCATAACGCCATCGCATCCCACGGTCCTTCACATATAAACAACGATCCTTTCTTTTTGTTGTATAGGTCGAGTCCATGCACTGCGTGTTTATGACCAGACGTAGCCCACAACTTTCCTTTGTTATAGCGGTAGGCTTTAGGGTGCTTAGATTTGCTGTTGGGCGTATGTGCTGGCACTAACCATTGTCCGTTGATTACCGACTTACACACCCCCCACGTCATCAGCGTATCCGGTTCTAGTTTTCTACTCTCTGCTAATTCTTCATAATCTTTCCAATCTGTTGCTTCATGGCTTACTTCCATTAACTTTCCGATGAAACTGTATTCGTTACCGCTAAAATCACAAGAGGGCTTTAAGCATCGGCATTGTCCTGTTGTTATTTTGATACTGAACTTGTTTTCCCCCCCACACCAAGGACAATCAGAGATTGCCTCAGTGTCGCCATCCCGATAACTTACATCCATACCATGTGAGATGTAAGGGCGTAGTTTGGCTGGTGTGGTATCCGTACTCTTTTTAGGCATCGTGAATCCCTTATACTTCTTGCTGTTGGTTATGAAATCGTTTTTCTGCTGCTTCGATTGCTTTAATTGCTGTGTTATGCACTTGCCCTTCCAACCAGGAAGCTATCTGTCGGGCCGTTTCAAAATCTTCCTTTTTTAATTCTGGCTGTGGTTTTGATGCGTACTTTTCCAATGCCATTTTTTGAAATTCTGATTTAGGTAAATATCGGTATTCGTGAATGACCCCATTTAATTCTATGTCATGATCCACTTCTGCTTTATGTAGTTCAGAATGATTGCAACGGGTTTGCATACCCGTTTTACCTAACTGGCAACTATTCCCACAGTGACAAACACAAAGTAAATCATCACCTACTGGTCTCAAAGTGATAACTTGCGGTTCTGCTTCCTCTGGCGGTTCTGCAAACCCGCTACCGGTTTGCTGTGCTGTTCCAGCTAGGTCTTTTGCCTCTGCTTCTCGGTTTCGGTTCTCTTCCTTAGCTAATTTAGTGTCAAACTTTTTAGGGTATCGAGTTTGTAGCTTACGAATGTTAGCTTCCATAACGTCTGCTAACTCGAACCCGGCAGCGTTACACATTTCCGCCACATACCAAAGTAAATCTCCTAGTTCCTCTTTAAGGTTTGTATTGTCTTTTTCTTGCCCATAATACAGCCACTTCTCCAAGTTGCTTGCTAGCTCCCCTACTTCCCCCGTCATACCTAGTACGGAATGCAGTAGTCGGGTAGGTAGGTTGGTGTAACTCCCTTTGTTGTACGCAATACGATCCCTCGAATAGTCCTGATCACATTCGGTACGGGCAGCTAGTTTTTGGTACTCATTCGGGTCCATTAGTGTTGTCCTCTTGATTTTTAATGTGACGGATTAAAGCTTCGTACATACCGTTGGAAACCATGATTTGAGAATTGTTTAATAAGTCGTTAGGAATTACTTGGTATCCCCCATCGTAGAAGTTTCCCATAATTTTTTCGTTGGCTTCGTCTGTTTGTTTCTGTACCTTATCAAACAGAGTTTTCAAATCGGTAAAATTTGTTGGAGTAGATTGGGTATTTGTGGCGTTTGTGTAAGACTTAAACAGTTTCTCTTGTTCTGTTTCAGTTTGTGGTGGTTTCTTTTCTCTTTCCATTAGTATCCCAATCTTACTTCCCAGAATAAAGTGTTATAACCCGGTAGGGTCCCCCAACAGGTTGAAAGGGCTGTTAATTCGATAACGTGAAATGGATAGCGGTCTAACAGTTCTTGGAGCCAGTCATAACTTTTAGGGTTTAAGTAGTACCGCAAAAGCTGGCTAGCCATTATACCAGATACCTGTTCCGATTGCATTTTCAATGCTTCCCGCATTGGCTTAGGAACACAAGTGTAAAACAACTGCAAACCCTTTTCAGTTTGCATTACTTCACCTTGGAACAAAGTCTTTTCAGTGGGGCACATAGCTGAGATATACCACTGTTCTTCATCATTACAGTGGATAAACTTATCATAGATTTGTGTTACTCCATGTTGAGTAGCATCGTAATAAGTCTTTCCACCAGCTACTCGATTTCTAACGTGGTACAGTTGCTCCACAGGATAATTATCAGCATCAGCCAACCAAAGCTTATAGGTGTTCCAAGTTGGTGAGCAGTTGCCAAACTCTCCTTGATCGTACCGATTAACAAAGTCACGCTTTGTCAACACTGGTAGGTATTTCATACTTTCCTCTTTTGTCAATTTTGTTCCAGTCTCTACCATAGTCTGAACCCCCTGCTCCTCTCCGTAGCCCACAGATCAAACACACAGTTTCAGAAAGATCGTAGCCACTGCTATGCCTATAACGGAAGTGACTACAAAAGAAACGCTGTCTAATAGATAAAAATAATTTACGCATTTCAGTCTTCACGGGCAGATAACGCATCTTGTTTGCTCTCCCACATTTCTTTACGTTTTAGAATCCAGTTTGTACCAGCAATACGCCAGTCCTCTTGACCTACATCCGTCATCATGTCTAGAGCTAAACCGTAATCTCTGGTCTTATGCCAAGAGAAAGCAGCACACATCGGGAACGCTACGTTCAACAAGAAAGGTTCGGTCCATTTCTTAGCGTAGTCGGTTACAAACTCTTTCACCTCACGGTCAAAAGTTTCCTTGTCGTTAACCAATGGGATGTGAGTCCAAGTGGAATCATAGTCTTTTTGGTGTGGGACTTCGTAAACGTCTTCTCCTTGATGGTTTTTCCCTGTTGGACCCGTGTAGTAGTTTAACCACTTATGCGGTTCCCACTTGTCTTTATATGCGTGCAAGTTGTTTGAGATTTGGTTGTAGACACCCACTTCCAAACCTAAGCAACAAGCAACATACTCTTGAAGAAACGAGAAGTGAACATAGTTTGCACCTAACGCTCCCCAAATCAAATCGTTACTGCGATTGGTAACCGTCATGTTAAGGTATCGGGGAACGTTGTGAGGTAAGTCATTACAGTTTTGGCAGGGTTCGTATACCGTATAAAAACCGCCTCCTTCTGGCATTGGAGCACCGGTATCAATTTCCATACCCCCTTCGCCCCCACACTCAGGACATACGCCAGTTTCAACTGAAAACATTACAGACAAGTTGCAACAAACGTCCTTGGAAGCGGGTGTCCCTTTACGAGCTACCCCCGTTCCTGAACAGTGTTTACAGTACGTGGATTCTGTTCCTGGGTCCACGCCTTTCCCTACACACCATGTACAACGTGTGTCGGGTTCTTTATCTATTTGTAATAAATCATCTTCCACATTCCACATTTGTAAAACAGCCCGCCGACTTGTTGGGTTGTTCTTCAAATGGTTGATAAGAATGTTGAGTTGATCTATTTCGTTGTAGTCGATGTAATCCAAATCAGTATCGAAAAACGCTTCTTTTGCTTTACGCCATCGGTAACCGTAAGCACCATTAAACGTCTCCCCGTCGTCGCTGTAGTTCTTCATATTGCTGTTGTAGGTATCGAGAGCAGCAACATCATTTCTACCTGCTAACATCCACAGTGCTTCAAATAAGTGGAAGAACGGGTTGGCATCTCTAGCAGTATTGAATAGCACCCGCTCTGTTGGATTTTCATAAGTTAAAATAACCGGTTCGGGTATCATCATCACTTCCCCATTACGGCTTGGTTCAACCTCAGTAAGTATTTCCCCATCGTGAATATCACTGACTAAAGCATAGAAAGCATTATTTATGTTTGTGTATCTACCGTGCATTGTTATACTCCTCAAACTGTTTGATTGCTAACAGTGATCCCCGAACAAACTCTAAAGGTTCTTCAATGTGGTGGCAGCAGTTTCCCTTTGTAGGAAATACAATACCTCTACCGCCTGCTGCTTTGAATTTCTGTACATTCTCTTCCTTATCGTCTATCAGTACGGTCCCCTCCTTTGCGAATAGATGTTTGTGTGGTGTGATTACAAACCGATCAAAGTCGGTTCCAAAGTAGTTCTTCAACCAGCAAGCTTTTCCAAAGTAGCTGTCGGCTGCTCTGTTCGGGCTAGTGGCAATCTGCCAATCGGGATCAAACTGCTCCACCAGTTCGATCAATTCGTCGATCCATGGCAGTGGTTCTAGCTTCAGCCAAAATCCCAACCCCACTTTGTAGACGTTGCGGTAAAGCGTAGGGGCTGAAACGTCGAAAGTGTGGGCAATGTCCCACACCCCCGGTGTCTGTTTTTCTCTCACTGCTTCACGGGTTGTGTCGTACAATTTGGCTACACCACCCACAAAATCGACTAAAACCTCATCCATATCCAAAATTATTTGCATCAGTTTAACGCTCCATTTCTAGTCCTTTTTGGTATGTGACCAATTACTTTGAAAGATTCTTCCCATTTCGGGCCAATTGGGTTTGACATTCTGTGGAGCATAGTCGATACTTCCCTTAGACGAAACGCAGCACACACAACACAACCCACCACATGAAAGCGAAACGATGAAAATTCAAAACGGCCAACACTTAGAGGGCACTTATTCAAACGGAATCAACACTTGGGCATTTTCTGGTGTTGTTGAATCCATTCACCACGATACGGCTGGTGGAAATTTCTCGACCGCTCGAATTATTCTTGATATGTCTTTTGATAATCGTAACGGAATTATGATGACTTTGGTTAATGGTGAGATGGTGGACGACCGATACACTATTGCACCGGTTGCGACAACTTTAGACGTTATTCGCATTATTAAAAACTATGTTGATCAAGGCAAACACTTCCGTAACAAATTGGTTTCCATCAGTTACGTTTTAGCTGACGGGTTTACGGCTGTTGAAAATCGTAGAGATTGGAACCAGTTTACTACCGAATTCCATAAAGACGGTCAAAATGTCACCTATCTTTTCCCTGAAAAATATAGTGTGAATTGGTCCAGTAAAACGGGCAAACCCAAAACCCCCCGCATGGTTAAAAACTAAAATTCTGATCCTTTGAAGCTTGCAAACTGAAAACCGGAAGACTAAACTTCAACTGTAGCGTTCAACGGGGAACGCCACACTTTACCACTTTTTTACTAGGAGATTTGAGTTATGACTACCACGGCCAAAAAGACCACCGCCAAGAAAACCGCCACCAAGCCCGCAACCGCCAAAAAAGCGACTGCAAAGAAAACCACCAGAAAACCCGCTGCCAAGAAGACTACCAAACCGGCAGCTAAGAAAGCTAAAAAGCCCGCTGCTAAGAAATCTACCAAACCCGCTAAGAAAAAGGAAGGCGAGAAAATCACCGGCACTGTTCGTTCTCACGATCTAAAATGGAACGCTAAAAAAGTTGCAATTTTCAAAGCCCTCAAAGGGTTGAAAGCAACTTCAGCAACTTCGGCTGCTGGCACGAAAGCTGTTGCCGCAAAAGCAAACGTCACTACGAAGGATGTGCGACACTACGGCTATCACGCCAAAGCAGCCGGATTGATTGGCTTGGCTGAAATTGAAGACGTTCGGGGATACTCTTTCTACCTGACTGCTAAGGGTTCCAAAGTTGATTTGAAAACTGTTCTCAAAAAGCAAAAGTAAACTGGTCAACCATTGTACCACACCCCCCGCCTTAACCGGTGGGGGGTTTTTTTACGCACCTACAGAACGCCCACAAACGCCCTCTAAGCCCCTTCACGGGTTCAACCCTCTAATACCACCCGACAAACAGCAGCTAGCGTTAAAAGGGCTATTCTGTCGATTTGGGGGCATCCCACGGTCTAGCTACCCGTGCTGTGTAGGGCTGCTTGGCTGCTATGCTCTTGATTACAGCCCTACCCGCCTTACTGACTTTGGGCAATTCTTGCTTGCCCATTTTGTCGGGCAGCAGCCCCACCCGATAGCTGACCGCATCACAGCCCTTACACGGGCCAAAGTCACGTTGTCCATGGTAAAGCTTACGCCTAGCTACTCTGAACGCCACACCGTCCCATATCTCGCCTAGTGAGCTACGTTGTACGTTGCCGCAACCGTAAACCCCTTGCCAATCGTTACAGCAAATTGCCACGTTGCCATCCCACCGAATACTCATTTCCCTAAACGGTTTGGCACACTTACAACCAGTAGCGTTATCGTTTGGCGGTCCCCCACTGCCCGCATGATTATTGAGGGTTGAGTGCGTTCCTTTACTTGCTTCGGCAATATCGGCAACTACCACCAGCAACCGTTCCTTAAGCTTTCTACGTTTGTGGGGGTTACCCTCAGAATTTTCTGGGTAGTAAATTGGGGTGTGTTCGCCACGGTAGGCTTTCAGAATCTTGGGGACCAGCTTGATTCCCTGGTAGTTATCTAGGGCAAGGACGTTTAGGTGTTGCAGTGCTTTGTCGATCAACCCCACATCTTTAGCGAACGCCAATCCGTTGCTTGTCATCATCATGGATGTTTTTGGTAGTCTCTTTCTGAACACCTTAAGGATTCTTAGCATGTTTGGATTAGCTGACGGTTCACCGTGCATAGCAAATTCTAATCGCGGGTTCCAACCTGATTCTTTAATACGGTTGGCTATTGTTTTAGCTAGCCCGACTGTTAGGAATTTGTAATTGTTCTGCTTTCCACGAATAGCATTCAACCCGCAAAAGCTACAACGCAGATTGCATCCCTCTGACAACTCTATCTGCATAGCAAACGGTGGGTCCTGTTTTTGATTAGACATAACCGTTTTCCTTTCTCCAAGCCGTTATTGATTTTTGGGATCGTTTTGCAAACGTAACATGGTAATCCCTACCTTTTAGATAAGATAAAAGACCAGGATACTCTTGCATAAACCATTTACAATTTTGTCTTAGGTAAGGAAGACGGTATTCAAGACTTCCAATCCCACCTTCTTCAAAGGGGGTTTTCATAGGTTTCAAATGCCTATTGACGATAGCGTGTCCATACCGTGCTACCACGTCAATGGATTTATACATATCTTCAAGCATGATAAATTTTTTAGGAAGCCATAGGCTTTTATCATTTTTGTAAAGAGAAAATTGAGTTCTAACGTATGTCCATAACGCCCACTTATTTGCCCGAAAGAAATAATTCTCTTCTCCTGAGAATCCCGCATTGATCGTGCCTAGTTCGTCAGCGTAATCCATGGTTTCATTAAGGTATTTCCATACTTGTTTTTTGGTAGCCATGTTTTTGAATTCTTCACGCCAATTTACCGACTTGTCTTCAAAGTCTAATTTGTCACTACTGAGTTTAGGATTAAGACAAGTTAAATATTGAAGATTGTCATCTAGCCACAACATCCATTTTCCCTTAGCTGCCAGCTTACGAGAAATGTAATCCCGTTTATAAGCTGCTCCAGTTGGTGGACCAGTAGCCCCCGCACAAATTTTGATATTAGAGTTAGGAACTTTGTAGTCTTTATGGATATGACGTTTCTGGTTAGCGGTATCGCAAACTAGCACAAAATCCAACCCTAACTTGTCTGCTAGTAAATGTGAACGTAGCCGGGCTGTTCCTCTAGTAGGTATGTAGGCAATCATTTAGCTGCTCCTCCTTTTCTTGCGGCTTGTAACCATTGGACTCTAACGTCTTTACGAGTCTTCATTCCTTGCCAATAGTTGCTAGTGCTTTTAGTTTCTTTATCAACCACGGTTACAAAGTCAGGAAATGCTTTGTGCAACCCGATGGCTCCTTTTGCTTGTACTTCTGGCGTGCGATAGGTACTGCACCCCCCACTATCACCGCTAGCATTTTGTCTCCATACATAGTTTTGGATTACACGATTTGGATACCCGTCTAGTAACATGCTGAGTGTAAAATGAAAATCTTCCATAACCGGCAGTTGATCAAATCGATTCCCTGAATCTAATACAAACAATCGATCTAGATAATGAAAGTTATTGACTCTGATACAATCAACAAACAAACCACCGTATTCCATAACCCCTTTTCTGGGGGAAGAACCATCTAAGCGGTTGTTGCCGTTTCTATCGCCTACGCCACCATGGATGAACCCCGCTGCAACACATTCTTTAATCAGTCTTAGTAACTTGTTTAAGTTTGGATACTCTTGCAGCTTGGGCTTTGTAATGTCTGGGCGATACTGGAACCGCATATCATCATCGGACATTATTACAATATCTGCTTTTGATTTTTCTAGTATCCATTGTCGGGTTTTACCGATTCCTTTCTTAGGGCAACCTAAAACCCTATCGTGATATTTTTTATGGTGTTTAACTTCGTCTTTAGGACACACCAATGTGGGAATATGTTTAGAGTGGTTCAAGAATTGTTGCAATGTGATTTGTTTGTTAAGCCCTACCCTACCTAATGTAGGAATGTAAACTTTTGCTTTGACCATTAGACCGCCTCCTTGTATTTCTGTTTAGCCCTACCTTCTCCCAGAAGGACGCGAGTGTATTTGTCGAATTCGCATAAGCAGTTTTGGTAATCGATAGCTTCAAGACGTTTAGAAATTTTAGAGTCTAAAAGAATACTGCAATCCCCCATCATAGTTTCCAGTTCTGTTATAAACTGTTCCTGGTTCAACCCGGCATCAACTTTCCGCCCTAGTAGTCTGTTCATGCCCCTACGTGAACCAGGACCAATAGGAGCCCACGTCTTAGCGTCTTTCCATTTGCCTTTCATAGCCCATCGTAAATCCGAAATGATCTGTCCCGCCATAAACGTGCCGATGTGCGTATATGGTAGCAAAGCGTTTACACAATCTTCCATGCTGTCGGTGTTTAACTCTGGCGGATCGTCAATAAATTGCTGAGTTGTTTCGTCAATAACAGTGGAATACTTATTTGGGCTGTTGCTGTTCTTGCCCGTAATGATGTAAGCACCGTTAAAGATTGGAACATCACTTGCGGCTATAGAAGCTAGTACACGTTTGTATTTACGGGGTTGCCATGTGGTTGGAAAACCAAGTGCTTCTAACGTGCTAGGTTTATTGAAATGGCGAGCAATGATACAAGCTATCAAAGCGTTTTTGTGATTGTAGTTTGGTTTGTACCAATGTTTCAAAATCCACTTAGAAACTTTGTCATCCATTCTACGAACATTGCAGAATCGAAACTCATTAAGGATTTCATCATCGGTCCACGGTCTTGGTAGTTTCTTCTTTCTTGCTTGGCGTATGCTTTCACGTTCTTTAATCCAATATAACAATCGTTGCTGTGCTGGCAGTTTGATAACCTTACTGATTTTCATACCGCACCTCCTCTAGAACCTAGTTTAGCTTTAGGACCGCCTAACACAGTACAATCCCTGAACTTGCCGGACTTACGCATGTTTACAAACTGTAATTGTAGTTCCTCATCAGAGATAAGAACCATTAGTCCCATCTGCCTCAAATGTTTTCTAACTTTAGGAATCAACCCTTCTGCCAGCCAACCATCGATTCCTATTTCGTATCGCAAGCTGATGTAAACAAATGTTGCTTTGAATGCCCATACTCTTTTTTCCGATTCTCTCATTTCAATCTTCCTTAAGCTGAAATAAATAAATGATCAGACAACAGTAATTGACAACATAATTCGTTAAAAGAGGATTTTAGGTGTCTTTTTCTGAGTTCGTTAATGTATGCAAATTCGGCAGCCTTATTTAACAGTTCTTCTGGAGTACCTGCCCAATGGTTGTTATCGGGAATAAATCCAATATCAGAGGACCACCTTACAAGGTCCTCAAATTTATTTTGAAAGTCGAAACATACATCGTTTACCTCCAGCAGATGTTCATGTTTATCATCTATCACAGTTTCATCACCGTCATCGTCATAGCCATAATCCGTAAGACATCCATAATTTGATTCTTCAGGACCCTCAAAATACTTATATTCTTTATCCTTCTCTCGTTCAACATCCAGTTCCTCAACTGCCTTCTCATATAAGTCTTCATTTTCTTTTAACCATCTAACGATCTCTTCCCCAGATTTCCGTATGTTATTCTTCAGGTCTTCTCCATCCAGAAACCACATAAAAGTGCTTTTCAATTCGTCCAAACCTATATAAGACTTTAGGTCCTCTATAAAAAGGTAGGAAGGACCACCATCGCATTCTCCTAACGGCCAAGTGTACAGAGTGTTTCCCATTTGCCATACTAGATATTGGTCAGCCCAACCTGGACTATCTTTCCAAACATATTTAACCCTACCCCACACTTGTCCTCTAAGTTCAACACAATCCGACGTTTCTGCTTCAATCGGTAAGAAAGGACACTTGATTTCTAATTGTCTGAACACGGACATAGTGACTTGTTTTTTAGCTAACCTTAAAATTTTCACGTCTATAGTCGCCGTTTGTAAAACAGCGTACTCCTTATTTAATCTTGGTTTCGTAGTTGAATCATTCATTCTGTTTCACTCCAGTTGTTAGGATGATGATCGATCCCGCAAGTTAGTTTAACTTCGGGAATTAAGTCTTTACCGATTGATTGCATTAGTCCCCGCACCATTTCAACCCGTGGTAAGTTTGCTTTATTAGGTCTAGCTGGAAAATCTAATACGATTTCGTCATGGACCTGCATAGTGATGAAATGGTCTTGCCCGGTTTTCTCTGTAAGCCGTTTGAGGTATCTATCCACTTTCATCATAGCTTGACCCATAATCCAACATGCTGTTCCCTGTACATGATAGTTTAATGGGACAGTGGGTGAAATCTTACCCCGGTCAAGTCTAGGGCATTCCAGCGGGTAGCCCGTACTACTGTCCACAGACTTATCGGGCATTGTGTAAACGAATCCATGTTCGTTTGCGTGTTTGATATAACTTTTGTTTAGCTTAGATTTCTCAGTTAAGCGTTTAGCAACTATCCTCTGTGCTCCTTGAACATGATAGGCAAAGTCAGCAGTACCGCTACTCTCAACTGCTCCATACAGTTCTGCAAAGTTGCCAGCTTTAGTCCACCCGTACCAAGTGGATTTATATTTCTTAGCAACGTCTACCCCGTGTTCCGCAAACATTTCTGGGTGAAGAATATCGAACACTAATAAATGGTAAGAACCGTAATACGGTGGCTTATCGGGGTTCTCGAATAGCTCTAGCATAGCGGGTTCTTGACATTCATAAGCCGGAATACGCAATTCCAGATTATCATAGTCTAACGCCCACCATTCTCTCCCCGGTGCAGGACCGAAACAGTAACGTAAATTAAACCCCTCTTGCTTGCTGATGTTTTGGCTGTTGGGGTTGTTGCTGCTCCACCTCAGTGTGTTAGTACCAGTAGGATTTACTGAGGGTTGCAGTTTGTAATACCCGTTCCCTACATCAAACCAAAAGCGTTCATACCCTTCCATATAGTTTAGGGCTGTATCTCGTTTGCGTTTGCTGCGTAAAGCCCTAACGAACTTCAAACGAATGTCTCTATGGGGCAGCGTTGCTTCCCAATGTTCTAGTACCCCTTTGTCCATTGACGGGTTGCCGGTCTTTTTAGATTTCTTGATTACCGGCAGTTCTAGTTTATTAAACACTGTATCAGTTAAAGATTTGTTGTTTCCCGATTTTGGTAGCCACAAATCAGCATCAAACACTTTAGCGATAGTTACGCAAGTGTTTTCAGCTTTTTCTGATTCTTCAATGTATTCCTTAGTTAGTTGATCCAATCGAGATTTGTTTAGTGTTACTCCCCGCTCTTCCATGTTGTATGCGATAGGTAAAATTCTTACCCGTTGTTTGTATAGTTTCCACAGACCTCTATCTTTTAGTTCGGCTTTCATCTTATCGAACAAGTAATATGTGGAAGCACTATCATAATCTGCATACGTTGCAGTTACAGTATGCCAAGGATGATCTTCTGGATAGCCCTCTTTCTCTGCTATGGCTTTAGGCAACCACAAATCATTTTTCCAAGCAGTACCTTTAACGCTTGGCATATCGGGCAAACCAGCTTTAGCTATACGCCAATCGGTATAGTCTCTACGGACGATTGTACGAGCTTTGTTGCAAGCATCCTTTAACACTTGTTCATATTTGGCTATGTCTGTATCCAGATAGAGTAACGACATAGTGGCTAAGTCGTGCGGTTGACTGCTGTGCAACAAGTGTCCCGCTATCAAAGTATCATCTACCTTAGACCAATCCCATTTGAAATCATTGCCAAACGTAGCTTGTAATGCCCTAACATCAAACTTGGAATTCTGTAGTCTAATCTTTTTAGCATCACCGATTAACTCCATTACTTCGCGTTTGTCTTTACGTGGAATTCTGGGCTTTCGTGTTAATGGATCAACCTCCCATTCCCAAGTTATGTTTTCTGTTGGCGTATAGGTCGTAACAATGAATACCCGACTTCCATGGTGTAAGTCTAACCCCGTTGTTTCCGTATCTAAAGATATGATCATTTGGCTGGCTTTGGTTTTGGCTTTGACTGTGGTGGGGGATTTAATGCTTCTATAATTTTATGGTGCAAATGGTCTTCACAACGAGAACACAAATCCAAAAACCTTTTTTCGATGTGTTTACCTTCATGCTCAACTTTTACTTGGTACAGTTGGATAGCGGTTTCTTTTCTTTCGCAATGGTCACAAATTCGCATTACATTCTCCCTAACTTATCTACAATGTTTTCTAGCTCTATTTCTAAATCGTTCTGACGGTCCAGAATTTTACTCACCATTTCTAACAGTAGTCCTAAAGCTACACGGGTTGCCAGATTTTGATCTTTAAGCTGTACCGATAATCTTTCTACCCGTTCTTTATCAATGTCAGCCATAGTCACATTCCTCGTTTCTACATACGTCATTTTTGAAACCGTGGTGGATGAACCCGCATTTAGGACAGGTCCACTTTTTGTACTTAGGAACAAAGTCATTAAGGGTTACAATTTTACCCTTTGATCCATCGTTGAATACCTTCCTTTCATTGCTACGTCTTTTTGGTTTCTTACGTTTTGGCGGTATAGCTACTTTCTTGCGTTTCTTTTTTCGCATTGTGTTCCTTTCAGTAATCAGTGGTCCCCCTGGGACTCGAACCCAGAACCAACACGTTATGAGCATGTTGCTCTACCGATTGAGCTAGGGGACCAAACCGGGCTACCTAAGTAACCCGGCAGAATAACTATTCGTCTTCTTCAAGTTTGTCCCACGATACATCTTCGTAATCGTGTTCACCGTCAGCAGAGCGTAGATTTACAGTTCTTTTACGTTTCAGAACTTTAGTAACTACGCAATCAATTGATTTACGTTTGCCTTTGGGCTTGTACTTATAAGTCTCCTTCTTAGCGGGTTCCCAATCGTCTTCATCATCTCCACCTTCATCATCATCACCATCTTCATCATCATCTTCATCTTCATCATCTTCATCATCTTCATCATCGTCTTCTACTTCTTCAACATCATCATCCTCATCCTCATCAACTTCTTCTGCATCATCATCTTCCTCAATTTCGTCATCATCTTCAGCGTCTTCAGGATCGTAATCTTCTAATCCCTTACCGCCGTTAAAGTAAGTGTTGATATATTTTTCATCTTTGGAAGCACGGGTACTGAATCGGAAAAACGGTTGTTCTTCTTTCAATTCAGCCACCAGTTCTTCCAAGTCGTCTACCGTTGCATCAGAAGTGTCCCCCCCAAGTTTACGAATCTCATTTAGCACCCGTTCGATTTGTTCATCTAAACTAGCCCAACTGGTTTTACATACTGGAATTCTAACGGTTGCCCGTCCCCCACTATGTTCTTTAGGTTCAACACAAATACCCGTTGCCACAAAATAATATTCCCCAGTATTGTCTCCCTGTTTGTATGTGTCGAATTTACATTCAGTGAGTTTAGCAATACCGTTTTGAATACCTGCTGGAAGATCAAAACTCCCATAATTAGTTTCGTCTGTTCTGTGCTTCGCTACAGCCTTTTGTCCTGCTTTACCAACTTTGGATGCGAAGCTGTTTTGTCGTTTACTTTTAGCCATTACTGAATTTTCCTAAAAAATTGAAACTGAAATTGAGTTACGTTGTCGTTCTACATTTTACAAAGTCTTCAACTACATTCCCGGTAAGATCGCTCCTTCATTCTTTGATATAGGGTTGGTGGTGGTTTCTCTGGCAATTCTTCTACATCTCCCAAGGCTATAAGAATTTCTTCTCTAGCTATGTTCATTTCTTTTGGAGCATCGATCCCTACTCTGACATAGGTATTGTGGATTTCTAGTATTGTAACCTTTATATCGTTTCCAATATGTATGGCTTCAGATTCTTTTCTAGACAATACTAACATTCATACTCTCCGTTAATTACTTGCATGATTTTTGAGTAGTCAGGATCGATAATCATTTCTGGCTGTTTGTACTCTTTAGGCACTCGAAACTTTGTTTGGTACGTCGCATCGGGCATAGTACGCAAACAGTATGTAACGCCTGGAACCTCTATTTCTTTTTTCTTTTCCCCCTTCCTAGTCTTAATAGTTTTTGTGATTGTCTTTTGTTTCTTGTACGTCTGACAAACGTAATCACAAACATGGTTAACCCATCCAGCAATTGAAGGGGTAACACCCGGTCCAACTAATGGAGTTAATACTTCTCCATCGTTCTCGCCTTGAAAAGTTCTTTGTTGGGCTATCAACACAGTCTTGCAATCTAGGTTGAGAATTTCTCTCAGTCGTTCTTTAACTTGTAGCCCTACCGTTTGCCAATCTTCACGGGCAGCCATTCCCCACGATCCTTGAGCGGGCAACTCCTCTAACCCTAGTATCTCTTTCATTACTTGGTCCTGTAGCCCGGTAAGATGGTCTACCACAATGGTTGCAAAAGTACCCGTCTTCCGTTGGTATTCAGCTACCTCCGATAATTCACTACTGTCCTTTACATTCAGTTTAGTGATTGTTTTTCTGTTTTCAGGAGTGTCGATTGATTTCAACTCTCCTGGTTTCATACACCCGCTGCTAAGAATTGATAACAAGGGTTTTGGAAACGTGGAATAGACTGTAGTTTTACCCGAACCGCTCAAACCATAAAGAGCAAACCGCATCCCCCCGGTATCTTCATCTATACGTTTTAGTTTAGACTCAAACCCGGTAGATTTAGGGCTAGTCTTTTTTACTGTCTTCTTTTTACGCCTTGGAGTTTGTTTAACTGGTCTGGGCATTACACATCCTGTAATTCTGGGAATAATTGATCGGTATATTGCAACCCTAAGTCGTCGCCTGTTTGCAGATAGTTATCTAAGCTGGTGGACCTGCCTTCAAACAGTGGGTTCCAGATACCGAATGGAGTACGATAGTTTTGAACCATTGACGGTTTAGCTTCTCTTTCTGGGCAAACTAAATCCCACCAGTTACATAGTTCCTCAAGACAAGGTTGCAGGAATGTTTCTTCATACACTTTCATATCGGTTTTAGTAATGTTTACTTTCCACCGCAAAAAGAAATAATCGGTATCTTCCTCAATGCACCCCTTCAAACGTGCATAGTAATCTTTAGACGATTCTCCTTTGGGATTCTTCTTAGTGGGCTTATGCTGTCTGATGCTATGCTTACCCCCAGCAAGCGGTCGCCGTACTACATTATATAGCACTTGACCTACTTTGTCATACCGGGAACGTAAAGCAATCACATAGAGCATTGTTTGCAAATCAAACGTCAATTGTTTCTCAATTTGCTCCTCCTTAATCAGCCCTTTCGTTTTGTTTTCTTTCAGGACTACCTTACGCACACCCTCTTTATAAGCACTGTCCCACTTACCTCGTAAGTAGACTACCCTGCCGCTAGGCAGTGTGTAAGGAACGCAAAATGCTTCTTCTTGCAAAAGTTCTTCAACATCGTTCTCCTCTTCCCAATGATTCACGTATGTACTGAATTGTACTTTGCAGACTTGATACCACTTCTCAACTTCCTGTTGCTGCATCGGGTATTGGTCACGTAGTTCCTTAGCAAAAGCTAATAGCTGTTTTTGCCAATCGCCACCACCCGAAAACACTTCCTCACACAAATGCCACATATTACCGTATTGTAACGCATGACTAAATTCGTCAGCGGGTTTCAACCCTAACACCGTCAGCAGTCTAAACCGTTCCTTACAGCAAATGTAGCCCGCTAACAGGCTTTGTGTTATGCCCCCTTGGGGATCGTTTGATTCTGGTCCTTTCCATACGGTGGGTCGTTTAAGTGTTTTCCCTTTAAGGGCTTGTTTTAGTGTCTTCTTTTTCTTCGGCATTGAGTATTCTCCACACCCTATTTATTTGTCTAGTTTTAGTAACCCTATCTGAGGACACAACTTGAATTCTCTTATGGAACCGCAAAGAGTTTAATACGTCTCCCAATATTTTGCTTCTTCCTTTTTCTATTTTTATCGCTAAGGCAGTTTCCTTTTTGCGGGAATTGTTGTGTACCTCTACTGCCCTACCTTGGGGAATATATTTAGCACATGCTAAATACAACTCTTTATCTCCTACCGGTTGGTTGAGAGTGATATACTCCAAAACTTTTTTACTTACGTTCTCTCGATAGCCTAGATAACGATCCTTGAATTGACGTGCCCGCTTTTTTGATTTCGGCATAAATATCCGATCCTTTCGTTATATGTAGGTCGCCTAGTGTGGGATGAATAGTTAAAATTTCCTCTACTTTTTTCAATGCCCTACTAAGTTTTTCTCCTGGATTATTAGGACGACTGACTGACTTTCCTTTAGAAGTCTTATTGGCTTTTTTCTTTTGTTGGTTTGTTTGGGATTTTATGTAAGCAATCTGATCCACTTCAGTATGATATTGTTTGACTTTCCTCATAAAGGATACAGTTTGGTCATAATCTAAAGTTCCGTTACTAGAACTATAGTAATCGCAGCAACTCCTAAAAACTTTATGATTTTTAGAGATAGGAGACATAGTTAGCCATACATAATCCTTTAGAGTACCATTGAATCCCAGTTTAGCGGCAGTCATTTTCAACCGGTTTACTTGAAACCTTTTTCCTAGGGTAGCTAGGGACACCTTAGCTCTTTTCGCTGCTTCTTTTTGTGTAATACCTAAGAATTCAACTAATCCAACTGCCATTTCTAAACGCTCTTCCCCAGTTAGCGGTATTTGGCTTTCCATAGAGTTACATTCAAAAGCAATTAACCGCATTTTTGCTTCATCGTCACAACTGATTATATAACATTCCACCCCTTCAACTTTAGCTCCTACGGCAGCTTTTGCCCGATGTAGTCCAGACAAAATAACTTTGGAGCCATCCGATTTTAGAGAAACAAGAATTCTAGGAAACGTGTTCCCATTCTTCATAGATTCAGTATAGCTAGTAATTGCTTCCTTACTTTTTGATAAATCTATTCTGCCAATGTTAGCTTCGCTTTCTTCCCAATCGATTTCAGATAAATCCACAATATCGATAAGGAATTCTTGCTGGTAGTCTTTTAAGACTTGTTCGCAGATAAGATGGTCAGAAAAGGTTAACACTTTTTTTGTTTTTTTAGACATTACAGAGTCTCCTCAATTGCTTCTTGAAGTGTAATGATACAACGATGGATCATTATAGGTTTCTGACTTGCATCAGCACCCATAATTACGGCTGGATGGCTGATGTTCACGATACTTCCAAATGGTGGTAAATGCTTTGCAACTAATGCACCCACACCCACAATCAATTTAGGTTTGGCGATAGCAATGAATTCTTGCAATCGATCATTGCAAGCTTGGATTTGCTTCTTGTCTGGTTTAGCGTATTTGGTTCCCCTTTCATCTTTAGGCAAACAAGCTACCAGGTGAGTAAAAGCACAACGCACGTCTTCCCCGATTGAATCCTTAATAAGTTGGTCTAGATACTTACCGGCTGGTCCTTTGAATGGTACACCGGTTACGTCGTCACTTTGACTAGGGGCTTCCCCAATAAACAAAACATCACAAGGAATCTTACCCCTTGCCATAACTACCCGGTTACGATTCTCACATAAAGAACACTGTTCACACTTTGACCATTTGGCTTTATGCCGTTTGTACCTCCCCATAATTAGTCTTCCCACTTTCTATCTAGTTCAACATCTAACCAGCGTTGTCGTTCAGCAAACACCGGTAACATTTCTAGAGTTATATCTTTTTCGTTTTTTGGTATTCGCTCATCTTGCCTGATTTCTAAAGTTAGTTCGGGAGTTGCTGCCACTATTTCCTCGTCTCCCCTAATTTGGGTTAAGCAACCACAACCCATACTATCCCACCCGTCTTCTAGATCGAACATTTTGCCAGCAAAGTAAAACAATGGAGAAGCGTCTTCCCAGCGGTTTTGAATAACTTCAGAAACCACAGATTCGATTTCTGAGTTAGGGTGATTCCATAACTGTTCTACAATTGCTGACTTGATATCCAGAATGTCTTGATCGTACCGGTCCACGTTAATTACCTCCATTTTGTTGTTTACAAACTGTAGCAATTAACAACGCATCGGCTACAGCCCGTTGGACTTTTTGAGTCTCACCCCACAAATCCAATTTGGGGTACATACGCTGTGCTATGTCTCTTAATCTACCCTTCCACTTGTAATCGTTCTCAGTCTTTTTTCTGGGGGAAATAGAAAGCAACCTATGCCACTTGGTGGCGGGTAAATCAACTGTAGGTAGCTCTAACGCACTGCAAGCCATTTGTAACTTGGTGTAGCTGCCGTACAGCTTAGACATAGCTGCTTTGCCAGAACCCTTAAACCCTGGATTGATTTGTTCTAACACAACCCTAGGATTACGAGTACAGTTCCCAGCACTTTCTAACCAGTCTAGTATATCGGTATTGCTGTCGGGCATTTCTGTCCACAGTACCTTACCCCCTATTAGGGCAACCATTGCACCATTAGCACCAGGATCGATGCCTATGTAGGTTTCGGAGGGCAGGGGGGGTTTACGTTTCTTACGCTTCATTATTCCACCCCTGTTGCGAAGATGTGCCACACATACCCTTGGGACTGTACGGTGGTTATGTGTCTTATAGCGTCTTGGGGTACTTCATGCCCAGTGCCTACAATAGCTAGGCTGATTCTCCAAGGATTTTCTAATGAAGGTTGTGTCGGAATCTTAACCCACATCTGTAGTTCCCCGTTTTGGAACTGCATATCTAGCAGTTCAGATTCGGCAGGAACCTCTATGGTTTGAGTGGCTGTTACTTTTACCGGGTATTTATAGATACGGTATTTCATTTGTTCCCCACTTGAACGGTTATGGTTTCTTCTACAATTCTGATTGATACTTTGCGTTCTCGTTTGAAAGCTTCGTTGCGAATCTGGAGAGCCATTACATGAGGCATACAGTCATAATGTTTTCCTCGTACAATTTTGAATCGGGTTTGTGAAAGCCATCGATCCCACGGGTATTTAAGGTTCCACGTCTTTTGGCTTTTCTTGTTCTTGTCTGGAATAGGTTTCTTGAACGGTCGTGGTTTCTTTCGTCGTGTCACATTCTCTCTCCTATTGAAAAGTTGGTTGGTGGTGGCAGCGGTGTATGTATAATATACCACAACTGAAAGCAGCCAGCAACCGCAAAGCAGACGGGCTAAAATCACTGCCCCTAGATAATAGGGTGTAAAATAGCCAAAAAATTTTCAGGGTTGCATTCAAACCAATTAGCTATTATAATGACTACGGGTAAGTGTGTTTGTATATATATGTATATATATGTACTAGGGCGTTTTTGCCTTGGGAACGATCATCTTTCTGTGGTGGGAAGATTGGCTCCGTCGGGTTTTATTCTTTTTCCCGGCGGGGCTTTTTCTATGCCTCTACCCTACCCCCTCTTTTCACCCGCTCAAATTTTTTCACATCTGGGCTTGCGGTGTTTTTGTGTGTGTGTTATACATAGCGTTCACAACTAACGCTTGCCATTGTCGGTAAGCACCACCACCACCATTTTTCAAGGAATGAAAGTCATGGTCAGAGTTGTTCGTACCCCAATTGGTTTAGGTGACTACGATTATGCGGAACCTAATTACGGGCCAATTACGGTTCCTGAAACCAAAACCAAACGGGCAAAAGCTGAAGAAAGAGAACCCCACCACACCACCCCCACTAAACAGAAAGTGAAAAAAGTTGTGAATGCTTCTAATTTCGGTCGCACCATCTAGTACACCCCCCCCATTTCTTAATTGCTTTTTACCCCAGAAATTCTAAAGGAATTTGTTGTAATGGCTAAACAACGGAAAACAAAACGCAATAGCGGCAATCCCAACGCAAGTAAAACCACCCGTAAGAAACGCAAGATGCGTCATGCTGCCAAAGAGGACCGTCCTGAAATTTACCCCGATGTTGTTTGCAAAGTGCTAGATGGGGAGGAAGCACTGACAGCCGATCAAGCTAAAGAGTTGCTAGGCTGGGAAGAAGTTGAAACCGGCAGTCGATTCAAGGATCTAAACGGTAACGGTATTTACTGTTCCAACAATCTCGGTAATCGACCATTGACTATGTCGAATGTCAAAACCATCTCGCAAGATATTCTACGCGGTAAGTGGAAACTGAATTGTGAGAATATGATTATTGGTAAGACCGGGCAAACGCTGAACGCACAGCATAGGTTGATTGCTCTAATTTTCGCTGTGCAAACTTATAACAAGGAACCCGATAAATACGAACATTGGTCCAAAGAACCCACCATAGACACCCTACTAGTTCTGGGGGCTGACGAATCTGACGAAGTTGTAAACACGATGGACACGGCTAAACCTCGCACGTTAGCGGAAGTGATATACCGGTCCACGTACTTTGCAGACTTGAAACCGGTAGACCGTAAAAAGGTTGCTAGGGCTGCTGACTACGCTGTTCGTTTGATGTGGCACAGGACCGGGGCAGAACACAATTCTTTTGCTCCCCGGCGTACTCATGCTGAGTCTTTAGAATTCATCGACCGACACCCCAAACTTTTAGAATGCGTGAAGCATATCGTTATTGAGGATGGCGATAAAGGTTTGATTAAGCGGTTCCTACCTGTTGGTTCTGCTGCTGCGTTGCTATACCTTATGTCAACTGGCAATAGCGAATTAGCAAAGTACAGGGAATCTGATAAACCTAGTGAGGACGATTTGACTTTTGATCTCTGGGATGAAGCTTGCGATTTTTGGGTAGGACTGGCACAACAGTCTAAAGGGTTTGAACTGGTTCGTAATGAGTTAGCAAACCTTATGGAAGACTTGTCAGCTAGCTTTGCTGTTCGGTGTGCGTTGCTTATCAGTGCTTGGGAAGCTGTTTCCAACGGTAAAAAAATTACCCCCAAGGTTCTGAAGCTTCAATTTGAAACGGATGACGATGGATTCAAACAATTTACTGACTGCCCCACTGTAGGGGGGATCGATGTTGGTGATCCAAAAGAAATTGAAGACATTACCCCACCCGTAGCTGAAGAAGAAGAAGAAGAAGAAGAAGAAGAAGAACCAGAAACCGCCAAACCCAAACCCCGACGGAGAAGAAAGAAGAAAGCAGCTTCACAAGACGAAACCGACACCAAAGCCATTAAACCCGGTACACGGTGGAAAGTGTCTGAACCGAATGAGGACGAATGGGAAGGGACAATCGTCTCTTGTATTGCGGGGCAAGCCCAAGTGAAAGATGACGCGGACGATGTTTGGGCTATCGATGCCAAGCACTTGACCGCCGTTTGATCGATCCTTTTGAGACAAACCCCCTGCCGGTTTTTTGCTGGTGGGGGGTTTTTTCGTAGAAATATGGAAATTAGTTCAAGATTCTTTTTTCCCAGAAAACCCTTTATTTGTGGGGTTTTTTGGTATGTGACTAATTATTTTCAAACAGAATGCCGAAAACGTACCATGTGGGGTTGCTTTAATTTGGTACATGCCCATAATGGTTTGTGTGGCAAGTGTGAAACACACAACGCCACAACGATCTTTGAAAACTTGAACGGCGATTGGCAAGAGAACACCACTACTTGCGTCCGGCTTTGGCGGGCAAACAATCGCTTGATAACCTGTCGCTAGGCTTGGTAGCCTAGCTTTGAAAAGGAACCATACGAAACAGGAGAATACTTAGAATATGGATTATCAAACAGCATCACAAGAAGCAAACGATTATGACCGCCAACACCAAGACAAACCAGAACCACAACCGGTAAAGATTGTGCTTTGCCCACACTGTGGATTTGACATTGAATCTACTTGCACTTGTGAGTGGACTGAAGAAATGATTCTTGACTACGAAAGGACTAAATAACATGGCTGCTTATACCACTGCTGAAATCACTGAAATCATCAAAAGTACGCTTTCTCTTTCGCCTAACCGGGTATGGCGGGGAAAAGACTTAATGTCAGAAATCGTGTTTCAAACCGGGATGAAGAATGACGTTAAACTAAAAACGATTTTAGCAACGCTGATTCACACTGACACAATTGGAGGGCGATTGAATCGTCACCGTAAATCTGACGTTATTCAAACAGTGTGTAACAAACCAGAAAACACCGCTCCCCCACTCCCACCAACGAAACCATTTAACTCTGGCGACTCTGCTGGCTTGTCTGCTCAAATCACAGCCAATCTAAGAAAGGAATTAAGCGAAGAATTCAACCGTAAAGAAAAAATGCTGCGTGAAGCATTAGAGCAAGTTTCTGAAGCGTTAAAAGAAGAACAACAGAAACCTAAAGATCAAGTTCTTGAAGTTCAATTGCTTCGGGGCAAGCGTAAGGGTAAAAAGATTACCGGTCACTTTCACGCAAAGTTTGCCAAACTGATGAAACTGGCAAAAGCCCGCAAGAATATTTTTATCTACGGTCCTACGGGTTGTGGTAAGTCGCACATCTGCGAACAGCTAGCAGAATGTTTAGGGCTGAAGTTTGCTCACATCTCTTGCACTGGTGGCATGTCTGAAGGGCAAGTTGGTGGACGACTGATGCCAGTAGGGGCAAGAGGTACTTTTGAATTTGTTATCAGTGAATTCCTAGTTTGCTATGAAACTGGTGGCGTATTTCTGTTAGACGAAATTGACGCTGCCGATCCTAACGTGATGCTGTTCATCAACTCTGCTTTGGCTAATGGCAAAGCAAGCGTACCTAACAGACCATCTAAGCCCTACGCTAAACGGCATAAGGATTTTGTCTGTATTGCTGCTGCTAACACTGTTGGTACTGGCAGCGACCGAATGTATAGCGGTCGCAACAAACTGGACATGGCTACTCTTGACCGGTTTGCTATTGGCAAGGTTCACATGGATTACGATGCTGAGATTGAGAAAGCTTTGTGTCCTGACGAACAACTGCGTAAGACTCTTACACTCTGGCGTAAAGCTATCAACGAACATCGGTTGGAACGAGCGATGTCCACTCGGTTTATGCAAGACGCCTTCGAGATGGTTAACCCGTTAGATGGTAAGAAAGAGGATGCTTTCTCTATGCAAGATGTTGAAGACGCATTTTTTGAGGGATGGCGTGAAGACGAAAAAACAAAAGTTTTAAGTTTCCGTAACTAATCACTGCACCACTTCTTACAAGGACAGAACGATGAAACACACACACATTAACGGCAAGCATTACTTCTCTTTCGATTCCTCAAAAGCAATGGTTGACTTCTGCGAAGCTAGCAACTGGAAAGATCATGGTGATGACTTTGTTGGTCGTCACTTTGACGGTTGGGATGGCGTGCTAGCTGCTGTTGATCAACCGTGGCAAGAGGGAGCAGACATATTGAATGCTTTTATCGAGCGATTGAAAACAATCGAAATCCCGCCTATCAAATCCCGCAAGCGTAAAAGTACATTCAATGAGAATGAGGGCGATGAAATCGACTTGGACCGGCTGTATGCTGGTCAACCCTTCTGGCGTAAGTCGGAAAGTGAAACCCACGATGGTCCTGCTACGGTAACAATCGTTATGGATGCCTGTGCAAGCAGTCAAGTTGATACTGAAGACATTCTCTGGAGGGGGGCTGCTGCAATCGCTCTGACCCACGTACTAGAAGAAAAGGGTTACGGTGTTGAACTGTGGATCATAGAAGGGGGCTACCCGCTTAAAGGCGATAGCTCACCAACAATGGAAGCTTGCTGCTTGAAGCGTACAAGCGATCCGCTCGACACTAGCACGCTAGTCAATACCGCTAGCGGGTGGTTCTATCGCTCTGCTTACTTTACGATCATCCGTAGCGTAGGTACTTATTTGAAGAAGAAAATTCAATACGGTCTTGGCGGTGTGTACACCCCGACTAAGAAAGACTTAGACCAGTACACCCCCGATGATCCCATTTACATCTCTGGTGTATTCAGTTTCAGTGGTGCGTGTTCAGTGGTAGAAGCTGAACTAGAACGCATCACATCAACAGCAGGAAAGGAATAACTGTGAATTATCTAAGTGTTAAGGATGCTGCCCGCCTAGCGGGTAAGCATCCCAATCGTATATTGCAGCTTGTTAAATCTGGAATCATACGTGCTAAGAAGATCGACACCCCCACTAACCGTTATGGTTATGTGTGGGGCATCAATCGGCAATCGTTGTTGAAATACAAAACCAAAACTAAAGATGAAAAACGTGGTAGACCACGAAGTAGACCACGAAAGGAAAAATAAATGGCCAGCTTTATCAACATACCTTGTGAGAAAAAACCGCCTACACAAAAACATAGACCAGCATTATGGGAAGCGATGCTAGGAACTGTGTATGCTTATGATGGTAGAGAAGTGAAGTATTTCGATTATGACTGGGAACGGGCTATCAAGTTTGCAAAAGTGCCTACTGATGGAACGGACTGTAGGCTAGCCAAGAAAAAACGCAACGTAACCTACACTGGTAGTTTGGACGAACCGTCAGTTGGAAAACTCATACTCTGGATTAAGGAAAAATAAATGACTACTGCTACCCCACCACAGGAATTTTCTTTAGCTACTCATAACGGCACTGTTACCGTTACCAACCCCGAAACAAAAGGACACCGAACATTTCAAATCAAGACACAAAAACCTGATGCTAAGTTTGCCCCAGGAATGCGAGTCGTATCGTTACTGATTGGACCAGACAATTCTAACGATTATAAAGGGTTTGGTTTCGTTGCTGATGATGGGGTTATTAGATTGTGGAACAAAGCCAAAACAGTAACCTATACCAAACTGACTATGATTTTGATGTGGCCGAACGATTACCCTAACCTGGAATATCTTTACTCTGGAACCTGCCGAGTTTGTAACCGCAAACTTACTACTCCAAAATCAATCAAGTCGGGCATCGGTCCTATATGTGGGGGGAGATAATGACTGAATTTGCTAGAGGAATCAAGTATTGTGTTAAAGAAGATAAAAGATACAGCCTTCCCTATGTCGTATACATTAAGGAATGCGATACCCCTAAATTTGTCGGTACGATCATTGGCAGTTTTTCATGTCCTGATCTAGCAGAGCAAATGTGCCTCCTTATGTATGCTTTGGTATTAGAAGATCAAGAGGCTTGGAATTCTAATATATTCACCATTCGAGAAAAAACTTGGAAAGACCTTTTAATCTGGCATGAGAACTTGGGAGCTGAACACGAAGAAATATTTGGGGACGAATTCTCTAACGGTGATTTTAATGAGTGTTATTCTATGAAAGGAATCAGATACCTTTCTGACAACGAATTAGAAAGTGGGGAAATCGATGGCTGAAACATTGACCACTAAAAATTGGCGGGGTGATGACGTAGTTATTCTGCGTAGCTATTCAGAATACTCAATGTTATTCTGCGTAGCTATTCAGAATACTCAATTCGCCCTTTCCCCAGAACCCCCCGCGTTAAAGTTATCATCGGGGATATCACTAAAGAGGAAGTGCAACTTTACGATAGAAGAATGGAACACGATGTAACCGTCTCGTTAAAAGTCTTCTATCACATGAAACCAGAACTCTTGAGAAAGGATTAACTATGTTTGGCGAAGTGATGTTTTTTGTTATCGCGGCTGTCGTACTTGATTATTTGATTGGCTTAAACAAGCCCCAACTTTAAGGAACCAGTTATGCAACCCGCACTTCCTGCCATCGAAGCCGATCCCTTTAGTGGGGTGATTCCTAAACTTTTAACAGACGTGGAACATAGAAACTTTTTAGGTTGGGTTGATTCCCACAAGCAAGAACACACTTTCAGAAGTCCAGATATTTTAGTCGAACTCGGTAACGGGTTTACTCGAAAGCCCGAACCATCTGAATTGATTGAAGCTTGGAACAAATACGTTGTTAATATTTGGGCTACTTGGATTAACGCCTGAAACAACGGTTTTTACACCACAAATACACCCCACCAGCTTTAACCGGCTGAGTGGGGCTTTTTTACGTCTGGTGGTAAATCGCTCAAACCGCCAAAACAGCCCCTCTAAGCCGTTTTGACTGCCCACACCCTATGAGATTACCCCCTACCCCTTAGATCGGCGTTAGAGGGCCGTTTTTGTCGATTTTAGAGCATTCTAGCCCGTACCCTTACCCCCAAATACCGCTACAGCCCCAAAACAGCCCCTTAAAGGGCTTTTGACGGGTTACCGGGGTATTGAGCAAGAGAAACGGCAGACAGCCTACAACCCACACCCAACGGGCGGGAGGAGCACCCGTTGACGGGGATGTGAAGTGCGGGGAGGCTGCTGCCGAATGCGATTCTAGAGCAAGTCAAACAAAGCTAGCCCAATCGTTTCAGCATCAGCCGGTTCCATATAGGGGGCAATCGGTAAGTACATAATTTCCTTTTCTGCTTTATGAGAGCTAGAAAAAAATGGGGGACCGGTGGTCAATACCATTGTTTCTTTAGATTTGTATTCAGTTTGACGGGACAAGCGTTTGAAACCGTGACGGGCTGCAATACCTACTTCATTGAATTCCTTTACGATATGATCAATGTTGTATCCTGGTAGTCTAATGTCATACACCCACGGTACTAACCGTGGAGGCATGTGGTATTTGGAATCTATAATTTCATTGTAGGTTTGTTCTAGCTTACGTCTGATTTGTAGATTGTTTGGGTATTGTTCCATATCCTTTAGAATTAAATGGGCATGTACATTACTTAACCTAGCGTTAATCCCTCTGGGAATATGAGTAAAATCGTGCATAGGTGTGAAACCTTGGCAGCGTAGCAACCTAGCTAAGTCAGCGTGTTTAACTTGCTTGAAAGCAATGGCTCCCCCTTCTTCACCTGCGATTACTTTGTTGCGATAGAAGGACCAGCAAGCAGCATCGGTTTCGGGATGGGGTCTTACTCCATGTGCTTCTGCCAAGTCTTCTATAACTTTTAAGTCTAGTTCCTTAGCTAGTTGTGTAATGCTCTCCATATCACACTGTCTACCGTAAATGTGTACGGGCATTACTGCCACACAATCCCAATCACTATTGAGAACAGCTTTAATAATTGTGTCCTTAGTGATTAGTAGGTCTTCATTACAATCAACAAACACCGGGCGTAGTCCAGCAAGCGTAACCGCTCTAGCACATGCCACCATCGTAAAGTCTGGTACTAGTACACCGCTACCCGGTGGAAGCTGTAGTGCTTCTAGGGCTAGGTGCAATGCGTCTGTTCCCGTGCTACAGGCTACTACGTTATCAACACCATTCCAGCTAGCCCATTCATCCTCGAAAACTTCAAAGGTCTGCCGTGACATACTACCATCCCCAATTGAATTTGTTGTTTTTGTAATAGTCGATAGTTCGTTGCAACGCATCAACTAAACTAACTTCCGGTCTAGCTTTAATCGTTGCGTAGAGTTTGCTGTTATCGCTTTGTAGATGTTCAATATCCCACGGTCGCATCCGTGCTCCATCTACAGCAATATGACAATCGCTATACCCGCAAAGTTTAGCAATGGTTTTTGCTAAGTCATAAATACGGACACCGGTTTCGCTGCCCATGTTGAACACTTCTCCATAGCGTTCGCTTTCGAGCAGTTCAACAGCCATACGCACAGCATCCCCAGCGTACATAAAATCACGAACAGTGTTGTTCCCTAAATACACCTTGCCAATTAAATCTCCCCAGCTTTTAGGGTTGCAAAGTTGAGTAATGATTTCAGGAACAACGTAGTCGTGAGTTTCCCGCTCGCCTATGCAATTGAATTGCCGTAATGCAATAGCAGGGACAGCAGCTTCTTTCCAGCGTACTTGTACCAACCCGTCAGCAGCAACCTTACTCACACCATAGGTACTGTGTGGGCTTATAGGGTCAGTTTCTTTAATCTTGCCAGCCATGTCCCCATAGATTTCGGCACTACTCATTTGTAGTACGCCCTTAACATTGGATCGCTGGCAAGCGTTTAGAACTTGTAGCACTGCCCTAGCGTTAATGTCGAAGAAGTGCATAGGTCGTTCAAAGCACTCGGGAATATACGGTTCCGCTGCATAGTTGAACACGTATTGAATACCATGATGTTTGAATGTTGCAGCTAGTTCCTTTTCATCATCTCGAATATCACACCATTCAAAAGTGGCATTGCTGTTAACGTGCTTCTTGCTACCGGTAATTAAATTATCCAGTACAAGAACATTACATCCCCGATCTTCAATCAAGTGGTTTACCATGTGGCTACCGATGAAACCTGCTCCACCGATTACTGCTACGTTACAATTTTTAATGCTACTCATATCCCCGTCCTCTCTTTCATAATGTTAATCAGTGTTTCGCACCGATGACGATAAGTGTGGTTTGCTTTTGTTCTAAGATTGGCAGCATGTGCTACCCGATTCCTATAAGGAAAATCAGCTAGTAATTCTGTTATCAGGTTTTGGAATTGTTCAAAGTCTTCATAAAAGAGTATCTCTTCCCCGTTTTGATACTCCTTAGTTAATCCCTCTGAATAGGGATGCAACAAACAACCCCCCATTCCACAAGTATTATAAACCCGATTACTCCAATAGTTATCACTAACCGGAGCAATCGGGGCAATCATTAAAGCAGCTTGGGCAATCTTGGCTTTAAGTTCTTCACGGTATAATCCTTTAGTGCTTAATAAAAATCTTCCATGATATTTTCTCAGCAGTTGTTGAATAAACTCTTGCCTTCTTTTTACAGTTCCCATTCTACTAGCTGTCATCATTAACAATTGGGAACCAGAATGTTTAGGGGTTACTCCTAAAACCCGTTCGTCGCAACCTTGCGTCAGTCTAACCAGTTTACCGCTAGGATCTCGGTTAACCCAATCCCCGTCCGTACAGAAACCTACATCTACTAAATCGGTGGTATTCTTCATCCATAATTTTCTGTAGTCTGTACGAGTCTTTAACGTAGGATCGTTATGGTCTACCAAATCAAAATACCAAAACGCTTTTGGAATAGGGATAGTTGATAAATCATCATGGTTTCCCCAATGATGAAACAAACAAAAATCATAACTATCGTAATCAAGCTGTTTTGTTTTTGGAAACTTAAAGAATTCCTCAGCTACCTTAATAACTTTATGTCCTAACATTTTGAAAGCGTAGGCTATAGCACTTTCATCCCTGTTACCCCCAGCTTTATGATTAGCTATATAAAGAATTCTCATTGTGCTTCCTCATATTTCTTACGGCATTGTTTCAACCGACTAATTTTCTGGGAGAAAAGTACCGCTGTGCCGGTTTTGTAGACGTTAGGAATTCGATACAAACCAAAACCTAAAGCACTGTAGAACGCTTGGGCTTCAGCGTTATCAGAGTTAGTAAAACCATATACGCTGTGATAAGTGCCTCCCGTAGCTTCTACCATGTCCAGCATGTCGTAAAACAGCAATCGTCCATGACC
>Ga0316203_1000599_pt1 | contig 39680 bp, 45 predicted proteins | sample 6monrhotite_MG_FD_204940 | JGI IMG/M metagenome (GOLD analysis project Ga0316203, IMG submission 204940) | Microbial mat bacterial communities from mineral coupon in-situ incubated in ocean water Damariscotta River, Maine, United States -... | ecosystem: Environmental > Aquatic > Marine >... | reverse complement strand
GGCACGTTCGGATGCCTTTGTATGATTGATGCTGGAATCAATGCTGATATGATTAAGCACATCATAATAAACCGACACCAAGGCTAACGGGCATTCTTTCTGATTTTCCTTTCCCGGGTTAACACCAGGTGATTACCTGAAGCTATGGTTGTGAATCCATCAAATGAGCCATCATTTGGTTCCACTTGAAAATTAAATTTATCTATTTTTCCATCTTTCTGCACAATATATTTCGTATTTTTTTTAATCTTGTAAGTATACGCACATGGCGATCTTGCACACCTACATAGGACCATACCAGATGTCCATCTGAGCGTTGTCTTATCTGCAAACCTAAGCGTGCTATTAGGATTATGAAGTATTATCTGATATCGACTAAAATCCTCATTGTAGCCTCGTGCAACTCTAACTATTGTTGGAGCTGCCTCTTCGACGAAATCAGCATTCATAGTTTCATCTACATTATAGATAATTGTTATTTTACCCGAATTATTGTTTATAGTATTGCTATTGTCTCCAGAAACCACTTGCTTTATGTCGTTACCGTATCCGAGGATCAAGTAAGTGCTTAAAAAAATAAATACGAAAACTCTCATGCTATTTATCTATATTGATTTCGCCGGAGTTATTGTTGATTACGTTACTTTGATCTCCTCCAACACTTTGTTCTATTATCGTATTCGTTTTTGAAGAGGCGTCATCATTTTGCGGAGCGCGTGAACATCGTGCCGTAATTATAGCAGCTACGATTACTCCGATTAATCCAACTATGGCCACTCTTATCTGAATTTTACTTTCTTTATTTTTTTTCATTAGTAATGCTCTTCTAGAAATAGAGTAGAACTTCCATCGTCTAGTTTTCTAAGACTAACGCCAACCAATCATTGGGGTCAGGGTCAATAATTTTATTTTCTTGCTCTATATCTCTCTGATTTCCTATCATCCCCTCTAACATTAGAAGATGCCTGTAATCCTTTCAACTTTCTGCTTAAATCGTTCGTCGCCCAACATTCATGCCTTATTGATTGAATCACTTATCTCTTCAAGAGTATAGCCAGAAATTTCATGTTCAAATAATGCGACGTATCTTTTTTGCCGCATTGCATCTGTTTTCGCAAGCGCTTGGTACAAGTTCTGTTGTAGAGCTTGAGCTTATCCAGACAAACTCCGTAACCATCGTCGTTAAAGAAACAAACTTGTTTGTTATTTCCACGTTGCACAACATGCTGCGGGATGTCAGATAAATTGAGTCGGGGTAATCGAGCTACCAGCTTTCAACGTCAAAAATTCAAATAAGAGTAACGTCGATAACACATAAAACCATAAATCTGACCCCATTGATTTGAGTTGATTGATTTTGCTAGCCATTGTTTGACTCCCAACCATCTTCAAATCCCCAGCTCATCCAAGCGATATAATCATCTATTAGAGCCTCAGCAGAATTTATTACGGACTGCGCTTGTTCGGTTGTGACGAGCGCTCCATGAATAGCTTGGTTACACAAAGTTAGGACTTTAGTAGCCAATTCATATTGCGATATGTATATGTAACCTTCTTCTAGAAGCCTTCTTAATATACGTGCCGTTGGTATTGAAAGATCGCCCAAATTAACTTCCATTTTTTTTGCTAAGTTGTGTATAAGAATATCAACATCTATTCTCAAACCCGCCAATGCCAAGTTCGGGTCCTGTGTCGCAATATTGCGGTAATACTCCATATCCATTCCGCTTGGAGATGGCTTTAGCCCGAGTTGAATTAGCCTGGCATTAGCCTGAGTTAATGGAATAATAGGTTTACCCTTATGCTCCTCTTTTTTTTCTGACACGTTCTCCTGGACTTCATCGGATAAATCTCTTACTTCACGTATTTTTTCATTCAGGTCGAACGTAACTCCACCCGGAAGCTTTGCTGTTTTTAAACGGTTAAGTATATTTGCCGTTTCATTTTTGAAATATATAGCAATATATATAACGATACTTGGCCAAATAAGAACCTTAACGTATTCAAGTAATAATTTTGCTATTTCCACTTGGAGACTCTAAATGACTAATATTAAGTAGGCATCAACTGACGCAATCAAACAATCAATGGGGTCAATCAATGATTCTTTCACATAAAATGCTGAATAATTACCGTTTTTATAAGCCATATTAAATCCATTGCCTCTTTATTGTTTCCAAGTCGATTTCACCGAATCTTGATTCGTGCAGTACCAAGTCTATCTCTTTACAAATTTGCTGTTTTTTTGTTTCATCGATTATGATTAATACTATCAATTGCAGCAATTGAGTTGCGGGCAAACCTACTCCCGAAATGCCGCTACCTAACAAGGGTATATTCAGTCTTTCCCCACCAGTACAATTTCGGGAATAGTCAAACAGCCCCCGCATGGCAACAATCATTGTCGGTAAGTCAGAACTTGCTTTAAAAGTCTCAGTATTTGTGTGACTGAGCGCAAACAATAAGAATTTATGCTGATTTGCCATGACCTTAGCTGTTGTGCCTATTGGATACTTTTTTCTGTTTCCTTGTTCTCGCTCTATATGCTCAAATGAAATACCATTTAGGTCTTCGGAAACAGCAGCATCAAAAGACTCAGACCGGCCCCCAAAATATTCTTTTATTACCATGCCGTGCAATGTATTCTCTGAAACAGGAAGCCCTATCTCACTGTCAAAATATTCATTAACCGCTATCGCCGTGTATCCTTTTTGCTTGAATATATCATCATAGTAAATATTAAGTTTTGTGTCCGACGTATTTACTTTAATGGATATGTGCCTAGGTTGATAAACTCGGATTATGCCAATTAATACACTAAGCAAAACGAAGGAAAGATGAACTTTCCACCCTTGTAATGGTAGGTCTGGATAAAAGAACCCGATAGACTCCGTCACAGTCCATAGCGCACTATATGTAAGAAATATTGAAACAACAAAACGCCATGGGTGACGTTTAAGTCCAAGTATTATTGATTTCAACTTATTTCCTATTTTCATTTGATACCTACGAGTTGTGGAAAACCTTACGCCACAACATTAAGTAGGCATCAAACTGACGAAATCAAATACGTCACCTTGACGCAGATTATTCACACCAGATTTCCACGAAAATTAGTATATCAGTCAATCCGGTCGTCACAACCACAAATATTACCTTAATACAGTCAATAATTTATGCGGACATCAGGACTCTCTTATATTTATGTCAATCACCCTTGGTTGGGGAAATACTTCACTTTCATTCGTATTACTCCTGCCTTTACAGAAGAAACAAATGACTATGTATTACAACAGTCATAGAAGAACTCACAGATCAACCTGGAAAACTGTTGTTTTTTTGGAAGAAGTTCGTAGCATTATACATCCGCACTGAATATTGATTATTTGGCTCACTTCGTTCAATGCCACGACAGCATCGGGCTGTCAGAAATGCTGGATGGACGCATTAACCATGACTAAGTGAGCATTTTTTGTTCAGAAGAGATTACATTTTTAAGATAGAAGATGAGTCGGGCGTGCTTATTTTCGACAATACGATTCAAGGAAAAGCCTTCAGTCAGGAAAATGACTTGATCTGTTGGCAGATTGATCACACCGTCAATCGATCCGTCAAGGGCATCAATTTGTTGAACAGTTTATACGACAGAAACAACTCTTGAGACAATCTTCAAAAAATGAGAGAAAGTCGAACCGTTGCATAAAAATATCAAGTCAAATATTCTATTTCAACACCTGACCCTTTTTTACTCCCTCTCCTTTTTTACTCTCTTTTTTACTCTTGAAAACAATTCACTTTTTTCCAAGCTCCGCACAGGCGCAACACTCGATACGGGTGGATGGTTAGTCCTTTCCCGACAGGGACTTTCACCCTGCTAGATGCATCAAGCTTCGTTTGGCGCGCTAACATCCGCATTGAGCAGCAGGCCGTAGCTTTGTGAGGCTTGTGCTATCCAGCACAAACGAAACAACGCGGAGGCCTGACTCAAACGCGCTTGTTATACGTAATTTACTAATTTTCCCAATCATCATAATCGAGAATATTATCAAGCCTCATAAGTTCTGCTTTGCCGCCCAGCTTGTCACTCCAAAAAGCTATCCTTTCTTCTCTTTCTCCAGCCCCATTCCATTCAATCATGACTAAGTGAGCGTTTTCTGTCCAAAAGGGATTGCATTTCTAAAGATCTCTGGAAAACGCTGAAGAAAGATATCCGTGAGATAGAAAAGGAAAACCCTTCAGCCAGAAAAACGCTACGGGTATAGAAGAGCATTAAATCAATGAGGCTGACTCACCGTCAAACCCATTGCTTTTTTCATCATTATTGCGATTTCAGTACTATGATGAATGCCATTAAATTGCTCGGTTATCTCTTCTGGTCCAATTGCTGTAACCGGTACTGGTATGGCAGTATGTGTGCCTGTACCCCATACAACGTTTTGGTGTCGTGACAAAATCATCCCGAGTCTATTTTGCCGATGACGCTTAAAGTAAACATAAAACTCCTTGAAGTCGTTCACATAAAACTTTCCGTCCACAGGCTTTAAAATATCTTCTGCTTCAGCCAAAGATATTTTGAACTCAGAATTTTCATTAACGATGTTCATCAGGCTTGATGCGGTTTGCTGCTCTTCAGGCAAAGCATCAAATTCAGAAGTCATTTCTGTATAGGATTTTTTCTGCTTATAAATCATATCGATTATTTTTGGTGCTCCAAAATTGTATTTCGGCTTGAAGTCAACACCTTTAAAAGCGCTACCTTCAAGTTTTTTTGCCTTTGGAGTTTCGAAATTTGAATAACTGAAACCGAATGACCCTGTTTCATGATCCGCTGTTAATACAACCAAAGTATCATCATTTTTCTTGGCCCATTCCATAACGTAGCCAATCGTCTTGTCAAATTGCAGCATTTGATGAAGCATTGTACCCACATCGCTGGAATGAGCGGCCCAATCGATTTGACCGGCTTCAACCATTAAAAAGAATCCCTGCTTATTTTGAGACAGATGATCAAGTGCCTTGCTCGTCATTTCTTTCAACGTAGGATGTTTTCTCGATGTTTTGTCCTCCATTTGAAATTCACGGATACCATCCGGCATTTGTGCAGAATCAAACAGGCCCAATAATTTTTTATTCTTAGGTGCCATAAACATTGATTCCCGCTCAAACACAAGATGATAACCTTTGCTTTCAGCTTCATTTAACAAGTTTCGATCATCTTTTCTTTTTGAACTTAATGTAATATGTTCAGGAATTTGTTGACGAAGGTTCGTATATACCTTGCTTCTTTTGTCGTTGGCTCCCTGCGGAAGAAACGACCGCAGGCCAGCAGATAACATCACATCAACATTACTGTTTATTAAATCGGAAGCGATTTTATCTTCCATTGACCGGTGAGGCTGATGAGCTGCAAATGCAGCAGGCGTTGCGTGAGTGATGCGGGTATCAGACACCAGTCCTGTAGATTTTCCTGCATCGCGCGCCAGTTCTAAAATAGTAGCCTGTGGGTTACCTTTATAATCCAGGCCGATCATTTCTGATCCTGCATAGTGGCCAGTCGCGAGTTGCGTTGCTGATGCCGCAGAATCAACCACGAGTACGTCCTTGGGGTAGGTCATCATCAACCCAAGTTCACCTTGTGACATGAACTTTTCTAAGTTCAGTTCCCTGGTGTGCGCATTGGGTGCCAGTCGAGCATATGACATGGCTAATGCATATTGTTGAGGGCCCATTCCGTCACCAATCAGAAGGATGACGTTCTTGACCGTGGGTTTTGCAAATGTCTGCTGTGGTATTGATAAAAAAAGAAGTGAGGTAAAAATGACCCAATAAATATTCCGATAGCCAAGTGGCATAACACGTCTGTACATATGCTGTTCCTGAAAAATAAGTTTCGCTTCAGGCAATAATAACAAAGAAAAACAGTAACGACTCAAGCTCTCTTTGATTTGTCCAAGAACAAGAAAAAATTCGGAGTTTACAGGCAAATCAAAGGCAAGCTGAGTCGTTACAATAAAACAACAATGCGCAAACCAAAACATTCATTTCGGTAATCTCAATCAAGGCACCCGCAACATCCCCCGTCACACCGCCAATGCGTTGAATCATCAAGCGCCGTGCCAATATAAATACAACCACCACCGCGAGCACCAGCCATAAACCAATACTACCTGCCAACAACAATACACTGGTAACAACAATGGCGATAACAAAAATCAGACTGCGGCGCGGCAAACCGGCAACCAGTGCGGAACCCAGACCATTCTGACGAACGTAGGGCGTGGTGAGAAATAACAGTGACGGTACAGTTCTCGCTAGCACCGGCGCAATCAACACCATCAACAGTGGCCCGCTAAACAATGAGGCCGATACAGATGCTTCAAGCAGGGCATACAGTGCCGAAAATTTGAGCAGCAACAACAATACAATACTGACCACACCAGCAGGGCCACAAGATGGATCTTTCATGATAGCCAGGGTTTTATCGCGATCACCCAGCCCACCAGCCCAGGCATCGGCGCTATCAGCAAGGCCGTCTAAATGCAGACCACCACTGATGAGTACCCACCCTGTCAACACGATGGCAGCACGCAGCATTGTCGGTACATCCTGTAACACCCAGGCAAGCAAAATGAGTACTATCCCGATCAACAAGCCGACTAAGGGATAATACAGCTGTGAAAAAGCAACCTGCCTTTCGCTTGGATTGTCCTTCAGGCGCACAGGAATACGGGTAAGAAATTGCAATGCAATAAGAAATGAACGCATTATTCTGGAATCCGCAATTGTTTTAGCGCCGCATGTTTCACTTCGATTTCTAACAACTGTTTGATGGGCCGTTGTTGAGCATGACAAAGCAGTACACGGATCACACCACCGTGGGTCACCAGCAAAATGCGTTCACCTTGGTAATCTCGCAGGAGATCAGCCCAGGCCGATAATACACGTTGATTAAATTCCAATAACGGCTCTGCTTCAGGCGGTGTATTTTGTAGCGGATCATTCCAGAATTGTATCAAAGCATCTTCATCTGTGCTCATCAATTCGGCAGCCGTGCGCCCTTCCCAACAGCCAAAGTGCATTTCTTTAAAGCGCGTATCAAGATTCACTGGCAATGAATGTTGCTGACCGAGTTTGTGCGCGAAAGCTGAACAACGTTGCAATGGAGAACTGATAATACGGTCCCATATTCGCATGCCATTTATCATTTCCTTCCCTACCACAGCGTCCATTTGCGACCAGCCATTTTCCGTCAGTGCATCATCAATACTGCCCCGAAAACACGGCCCGCCCATTGTTTCTCCGTGGCGCAGTAGATCGACAATCGTCTGCGTATTATCGGATGACTTACAAATTTCCGGAAACCTCAGCTTCAGCAAATGTCGCCATATCATTGTGCAGGGCACAAGCCATGCGCAACAGGGGTACAGCGACGGCTGCGCCACTGCCTTCCCCCAGACGCATGCCCATGTCCAGCAGCGGTTCTGCCTGTAATGCTTTCATAATGTGTTTATGGCCGGGCTCGGCTGAGGCATGTGCGTAGAGTAACCAGTCATTGATACCAGAACATTGTCGGGTTGCTACCAGTGCGGCGGTACTGGCGATAAAGCCATCCACCAATACCGGTATGCCCATTTGCGCGCAAGCAATAAATGCGCCGGTGAGCGCGGCAATTTCAAAACCACCAAAATAACGTAATGCGGTGACCGGTGAATCAATCTGTGATTTATGTAAATCCAGTGCGGCCTTAATAACTGCTACTTTATGTGAGACACCTTTGGCATCTAACCCGGTACCCGGGCCTGCCAAATCTTCAACGGCATTGTCGGTGAGAATACAGGCCAGTGCCGTTGCCGCACTAGTATTGCCTATGCCCATCTCGCCGCCAATAAACAAGTCCATACCTTTAGTCATTGCACGTTCAGCGCTTTGTCGGCCAATGTTCATGGCTTGCGCCAGTTGCTGTTCAGTCATCGCGGCCTGTTTGGCGAAGCTCGCTGTACCGGGAGCGATTCTCTGGTCACTGACATTGCTCAGTGAACCCGGATTTATAACCGTACCGAGATTGATCACCTCCAGAGAGGCCTTTAATTCACGCGCCGCGACACAGATCGCTGCACCGCCATTGGCAAAATTGCGCACCATTTCTGCGGTAACCGCCTGTGGAAAGGCCGATACACCTTCAGCGGCAATACCATGGTCTGCTGCAAAAACAACAATACGTACCTGCTCCAGCGTGGGTTTTTCTTTGCCCTGCATGGCGGCCAGTCGAATCGCTATGGATTCCAGTTGACCTAACGCCCCTGCTGGCTTAGTCAATACAGCCTGACGGGCTTCCGCAGCCGCTTGGGCTGTGCTGTCCAATTGGGCGCCGGGTACTTTTAACCATTCGGAATGAATCACTTGACTTCCTCTTTACAACATATATTTATAGACAGAAGAGCTTGTTAAATCCTGGATCATACAAGAAACAGGTGGTAACGACCTCCGCTCGCTACTTAGAAAGTTGATCCTGCACAGGCTAATGTGCCTAGCAACCGGTCAAATTTTAAGCAGCCCACTAGCTTAACAACGCCAACAAAACAAAATAAAGGCGCTGTTGATCAAAACGTTAAAGCTGCCATTATTTGGCGGGCACGAAAAATTTCATTCAACACCTCAGGCTATAAGTATGATAAAGCTTATCCATACCAATAAACCGTTCAAAAACCTAAGCACCCCAGTCATAGGACTTATTGCATTAGCTATTTCAACTTTTGCTTGCTCTGAATCTAATGATAAAGCGCTTGTGGATTCATCATTGAGTGAACTTTTTACTCAATTGGTAAATAACAATAATCAAACACAACGTACACTAAAACTTAATAATAATTTACAATTTAACGTCATACTGGAAGGTACACCTAAAGGCAACGGCACTCTAAAAATTCATAACCTGCATTTGCGGGTTTTTGACCAACATGACGATGGTATTGTTTATGAAGGCGGTTTACTTAAAATTGATTTTAAAGATCTGAATAATGACAAGTTAAACGAAATCATTATAACGGGTATTCTTAAGCATACTGGCAACAATGAGTCTGACCCCGCTAGTTATAGTCCATTCACACAAATCTTCAGCTTCAACTGCAAAACGGGCCTGTTCGTGAGTCTATATAAAACAGACGGCTACTCCATAGAATTACCAGCAGCAAGTGCTAATCCTATAGTATGTCCTGACTAAGGAATAGAAATTGAATAACTTATTTAATTTCCATTCCTAACCTGGACAGGCACATCTTTTGTGCTCACACGGAGGTCTATACCCAACATCGTTTCCAGTTGCGACATGTCCAGATATTCTTCCAAGGTATCCGCCAGACGATTGATGTCCGTTTCCCGTCTGGCGTGGTAATCAATCATCTCGGGTTTGACCAGACCGGCCCAGCGCAGCAGTGCTCCACAGGCGGGTTGTGATTCAAACAGGCCGTGCAGGTAGGTACCCATCACTTGGGCATCATCTGAAATAGCACCATCGTTACGGTTATCCAGTTTCACTAACGGGCGTGATAATGCCGCACCAGTGGTACGCCCGGCATGTATTTCATAACCATGAACAGCAGAACCATCCAACAATAAATTGCCTTTTACGTTGCACAGTTTTTTATCGGCTTCCAGTATCGTCTCTAGCTGTAACCATCCCAGTCCTGCACTGGAGCCGGGCTCACTTTCGATACCGACGGGGTCATGAATCATTTTCCCCAGCATCTGAAAACCACCACAGATGCCCAGCAGTTTGCCTCCATAACGCAGGTGACGTTGAATCATTGCCTCCCAGTCATTGTCACGCAGCCACTCCAAGTCACTGCGCACACTTTTACTGCCAGGCAGAATAATCAGATCGGCTGGTGGTAGCGATTCACCCGCACCCACAAATAACAGCTCGACCTGCGCTTGCAAACCCAGTGGATCAAAATCAGTGTGATTGCTCATGCACGGCAACCGGGGCACAATAACACGCAACACGTCTCCATCCGGATCAGCCGAGTAATTATCGAGATTGAGACTGTCTTCGGCTTCCAAGTGTAATTCATGCAGATACGGCAATACGCCGAGCACGGGTTTGCTCACCCGTTGTTGCAACCAATTTATGCCCGGCTCAAGCAAGCCCACATCACCACGAAAACGGTTGATCAACATTCCCGTTACCCGTGCCTGTTCAGTCTGGGATAATAACGCCAGAGTGCCAACCAGTTGGGCAAAAACGCCGCCACGTTCGATATCGGCCACCAGCAGCACCGGACAATTCACTGCTTCGGCAAAACCCATGTTGGCAATATCATTGTCACGTAAATTGATTTCGGCCGGACTGCCTGCACCTTCTACCAATATCACATCGTATTGCTGTTGCAGGCGACGATAAGAAACCAGCACGGCTTCCATCGCTTTAGGTTTGTAAGCGTGATAGGCGCGTGCATCCATTTCCGCTACGGCGTGACCGTGAATAATAATTTGCGAGCCCGAATCACTGTTGGGTTTCAGTAATACTGGATTCATATCGGTATGCGGTTCGACACCACAGGCTTGGGCCTGTACTGCCTGGGCCCGACCGATTTCACCACCATCAACGGTGACGGCACTATTGAGTGCCATGTTTTGCGGCTTGAACGGGGCAACACTGATGCCACGTCGTTTTAACAAACGGCACAGCCCTGTCACTACCGTGCTCTTGCCTGCATCAGACGAAGTGCCCTGAATCATCAGGCCGCGCGTTACACTACGTTGACTCATGCCGACAATTCTGCCAAGGGAATATCTAAATCCAGTAATGCCTGTTGCAAGCGTTGCCATTCTTGTTCGTTGGCGGGCAAACCAAAACGCAAACGCGCAGGTGTCTCAAACAGACGGGTCAGTATGCCCCGTCCAGCCAATTGTTGATGAATGATTGTGGCCTGTGTTGTCACCACAGATTGAAACAGGAGGCTCCCTCCGTCTGGAATCAACTGCGCGTCACTTAACAAAGAGTGCAAGCGTTGCGATTGCTGCTTGAGTTGTTCACGCATGATGGTTTGCCAAGAGTAATCCTCCAATACCTGTGTCGCCAGCCAGCGGGCCGGACCACTGATCGTCCATGGTCCCAGTTCCTGTGCCAATACATGTAACTGTTTTTTTTCTGCCAGTACAAAACCAACCCGTGCGCCTGCCAGACCGAAAAATTTACCCAATGAACGCAAGACAATCAGACCTTCTCTATCGCTGTAAACTGACAAACTATCATCCGGCGTGCCGTCCATAAAAGCTTCGTCCACGATCAGACAACCACCGCGCGCTGCCAGACGTTGATGCCACTCCAGCAGCATTGTGACATCAAAGCACACACCAGTGGGATTGTTGGGATTAACCACGACCACTACGTCATGATCATCAATGGCGGTGTGTAATTGCTCTGCACAAATCAAATCCACATAATGCCCGGCGCGCAACCAGGCGTGTGCATGTTCGTTATAACTGGGGGCCAACACGGCAACGCTGCGACGTGTATACAATTTCGGTAACGCCTGAATCGCTGCTTGTGAACCCGCTACTGGCAACACATTCTGTGCCGCGTAATAATCACAAGCCGCACGATGCAAACCGTCTTCGTCTTCCGGCAAACGTGCCCAGGTTGATATTGGCGGCAATGCCTTCTGCCAGCCATTGGGATTAATGCCGGTAGACAGATCAAGCCATTCTTCCAGGGCAATACCATAACGTAAAGCAGCCTGTCGTAACTTGCCACCATGCTCCAGTAAACCGCGCTCGGTAAAACCAGAGTCACTCACACAGCGCTCAGGCAAATAACCATCCCCCCCATAACGATAACCAACAACCACAACAACATGCCACGATTAACCAAACTCACGGCACGCGGGATGTCACTGGCCTGTGGTAATTTATCCAGCCCCAATAATGGCCGCTGCTGCAACTCTCCGTGATACGTTGCCTCACCACCCAGTTGCAATGACAAGGCACCCGCCCCTGCTGCCATCACCGGACCGGCATTAGGACTCTTCCAGCTATAAGCTTGATGACGCCAGCAACGTATGGCCTTTTGAAATTCACCCAACACGGCATAAGTCAACGCGGTGAGACGCGCCGGAATAAAATTCAGCACATCATCCAGGCGTGCCGCCGCCCAACCAAAGTGTAAATAACGTTCATTACGATAACCCCACATCGCATCCAGCGTATTGACCAGTCGATAAAAAATCACCCCCGGGGCACCTGCAATAACAAACCAGAACAGCGCAGCAAACACCGCATCGCAGCCATTCTCCAATACTGATTCCACCGTCGCTTTAGAAATCTGTGTTTCATTTAAGTTGCTGGTATCACGACTCACCAAACGCCCGCTCATCTCCTGGGCTTTGGCAGTATTATTTTCCCGCAAGGCATCACGTACCTGCATGGCATGTTGGGCCAGACTGCGACCACCTATGGCAAGATACAATGCCAGCACACCAAGAGCGGTGCTCCACAGTTCAAGCTGTGATATATAAAAGACACATACGCTGAATGGAGTCACTAATAATGCAACACCCAACACACCACGCAGGCGCGCAAGCAAAGGCGAACAATCGGCTTGCCATAAATACCGTTCGAGCCCGTTCACTAACCGTCCAAAACCCACTAACGGATGCCAGCGCATGGGCTCACCCAATAAACGATCCAGCAACATCGCCAACGCAACGCTTAAGCCAATGGTCATCACAATAGTATGACCTTATTCATTAGGAACATTCTCCGGCCAACTATCTTCAAATAAACATTCCTGCAAGGCTCGACCCTGTCGCCATCCCTCCTGTGCCAGCATGGGTCGGTCATAAAATTCACGTACCGGACCAATACACAACAAGGCAATGGGTTTCGCACCTTCAGGACAAGCCAACAGATTCGCTAATGCTTCTGGGTCGAAAAATGAAACCCAGCCCATGCCCAGGTTTTCGACGCGTGATGCCAACCACATATTTTGAATGGCACAAGCCGTAGAGCACAACGCCATTTCCTTTGGCATGGTGCGACGACCAAACACCGTGCCATCGTCCGGCGCTTGCACCACCGCAATCAAGACGGCACATTCTCGTAGGCCTTCAACTTTAAGGCGCAGAAATTCAGCCTCCCTTCCACCTAACTGCTTGGCAGTCTGCACACGTTCCTGCTCTACCAATGCCACCACGCTGTCGCGCAACCCGGTCTGTTTAATATGAATAAAACGCCAGGGCTGCATCAAGCCCACGGAAGGTGCTGCATGTGCCGCATCAAGAATACGAGTCAGCACCACATCATTAATTTTACTATCGGCAATAAAGTGACGCATATCACGACGCTCACGTATAACTTGATATAGCAACTCACGATCAGCTTCAGAAAAGTGGTGGGCGCTCATTCATTGTCTACCATTTTTTGCCGATGACATTGCTAAACGGTAAACCTGAATCAGGCAGCACATTCAGGTCCACGATGGTAAATCAACTCTTCGACCGGCACACCGCCCACCAGATGTTCTTTGATAATACGATCCAGATTGGCCTCGGTCACATTGTAATACCAGATGCCATCGGGTTGAATACACAGCACCGGCCCTGATTTGCAGGTCGCGAAACACTGGGTGCGAGTACGCTTTACGCGCAATTCACCTTTGTCGATACCGGCAGCCTTGAATTTCTCACCCAACGTATCAAACAACTCTTGTGACTCGCCTTCTTCTGTACACCGCGGGCCGACACACACCAGCATATGGCGTGCATAGTCCATCATTTTTGGTTTTTCCAACTCGCTCATTTTTTACCTCTTTTTTACTTTGTTTAGATTTTTTTCTCTTGTTGTAGAATGGATAATTCCTACTCTACCAATTCGCTTTATTCAATAATTTTGTAAGTTATCCACTTGCCGCTGCCAAATTTGTTGATAATGCGCTAAGGCTGCGGCATTAAATTCACCTTCTGACTTGATCAGTGAAAGATTAAATACCGCATCACCTGCGACATCGACAAAATGCACGCTGCGCAGTGAATCACCGCGTTGCAACATCCATGCTGCCGTCACTTTGTGCCAATGAATATGCAAGTGGAAATGCTCATTTTCGATATTCAGCCATTCACCACGGGCTTCAAAATCACGGGCATTCAACATAAGCTCGGTAACGGCACCCGCTTCACTGCGCACGACTGCACGCAGTCGCCCCCATTCGCACGCCGTACTCTGCACCAGTTCAAGCAAATCATTATTCACTGCTACTGCCGAGAATTCACCGGCAGCATCTTCTTCACTGCCTGCAGCAATCGCGCTGAGAATCTGCCCCAGGGGCATATCGAAATAAGCCATCACTTCACGTAACGATGGCTTGCTATCCTGCTGTACGGCATCACGCAAATATTCGCGTACACATTCCTGCCAGCCATCCAACCCCATGCTCAACGAACGGCCACGTTGCTCACCGTCTTTGACCTCACCGGTGATACTGCTGTATTTATTGGCATAACCACGCGGGGTAATCATCAACCCCTGTTCAAGAAAGGTGCTGCTATTGCCCACCAATACCGTGGTCAACATGCCAATTTTACAGTCTTTCATTTCATCCAAGCGTACAATCTGTATGTTCTGTGCCTCACGATAAGCTGACTTGACGATGGCCACAGGTGTTTCAGGTTTACGATGTTGCAACAGAATACGCTGCGCTTCGACAATCTGCCCGGTACGACGACCGCTTTTGGGATTGTACAAGGCAACCACAAAATCACTGCGCGCCGCCGCTTCCAGACGCTGTGAAATCACCGGCCAGGGAGTCAGCAAATCCGACAGAGAGATTGAACAAAAGTCATGAGTCAGCGGCGCGCCCACCAGAGAAGCACAAGCCGACAAGGCGGTACTGCCCGGCACAACCTCGACTTCAATGTCACTGTCCGGCGTCCAGCCCGATTTCAGCAACACTTCATAGGTTGGCCCTGCCATACCGTACACGCCGATATCACCCGAGGAAATCAGTGCCACTACCTTGCCCTGTTGCGCTTGTTCATAAGCCTCGATGCAACGGTCAATTTCTTCGGTCATACCTTTTTTGACCACCTCTTTACCTTCAAGCTGATCTTTGACTAACTTAATATAGGTGGTATAACCGATAACCACATCGGCTTCATCGATTGCTGCTATAGCGCGGCTACTCATGTGTTCCTTGGCACCGGGACCAAAACCCACCAACAGAATTTTACCTTTACTCATTATGTAACCTCTTTACTTACCGTTCATTTTTAAACGAACGCTTTACAATCGACACTGTGGCATTCTTGCCATCAGCACCCCGGTATTTATGCTTCTCTACCAACAAATCCTGCATGCTGGCCTGTGCCGCTAGTATTGCGGCTGCCTCTGCTACCGCTGGAGTCCCCATATACTTCATCACCACCGCAGAGGGATTGGGCACTTCTACCTGTGCCAGTTGCGCAGCACTGAAAAAATGCAATGGCCAGGATTGTTGTGCCGCCAGTTCCAATAAAGCAGTCTCATCATTTTTTTTATCAATGCTGGCCAGCGCCATCACGGCATCACGACTTTGACTGATTTTCTCCAGCGCCTGATCAAGCGCGGTATTCAATGTCTCCAGCGAAACGCCACGATCACAACCCATGCCCAACATCAAATGCTGTTTCAAGCTGATTGGCCTTGTGGTGGACGATAAACCACCAAGCGCTCGTCCAGACTGGCCCAGGTTTCATCATCTATTTCTCGTTGGGTGACCCACAACAGTCCCGGAAACTTATTCAGATCAACGTCTTCAAATTTATCAAACAGGTGAATGTTTTTTGGTAGTGGCGTTGGACGAGTCCACCAGTTCTTTGCACCACATTCCTGCACCAAGGCAATCGGTTCTTCATTCACTACATGAGCCGAGACACGGGTAATATTCAGTTTAGGTGCTTCCACCTTCCAGCCCAGCTCACGCCCGAGGATATCCACCGGAATGGTCTTGCCGACATCGGAAGCGGTAGTCAGCACAGCGGTAGCATCCAGCATGGCCGATAACTGTTCGGCATAGGCATTGGCGCCACCGACATGACCGGACAATACTGGAATCACAAACTGAGCGGCATCATCAACCACCAGCACACCTGGATCTTCGTCTTTGGACTTGAGGTGCGGGGCAATCAATCGCACCACGGCGCCCAGTGAAACAAAAAAGACAATCTGGTCGTAATTAGCAAAAAATCCGGCCATCTGTTCGCGTAACGGGCCAACGTATGCATTGACCTGATTAGGGGCATCCACCATTAATGGCGCAAATTTTTCTGCCACCACAATATCAGCCTCAGGCATATGTGATGCCATTGTCGCTACCTGATTGGCGCCATGTTTGGTGATGGCAATGAGTGCCACACGCGGTATTTTTGAAGGTGTTACGGTATTATTCATTTTTAAACCCTTTCACTTTATCCCTTTAAACAATTTTCCGTTTCCCATGTAGGGTAGGCTCTACTCTATATCTACCGTCATTCCGGCATGTTTTAAGCCGGGATGACGCAATGGTATTCATGTCCTGTCAGCTTGTTTGCTGCGGAGTAATTTATTTTTAAATTTTCGTGGATCAGGCTACGACACTTTTCAGCGTCGTTTTTTTACGGCAACCACGTATCATTTCACCCCTTTGCCGGTTGGGATTTTTAATCAATAACAACGACAGGTAGTTGACCTTTTCACCATACAGGCTGCTGACTTCGTTAATCACCCGCTCTTCCGGTGTACCTGCTTTTTCGATAAAACGACTGTGTGGCAATAATTCACGTTCTGTCAGTAAATCAATAATGTCATCTAATAATGGTTTGACCTTGAGCAGAATCAGCGTATCAAACTCATCCAGCATCGTGTCGATAACACTCAGCCCGTAACCCGCAGGAATAATCGCAACGGTGTCGTCCACATCGGCCAATGGCATTTGCACGCGCGCAGCGGCGGCATTAAATGAAGATACGCCTGCGACCGTTTCAATCGTTATCGTCTCATCCAGTGCAATGATGGTTTTTGCCAGATGGCCAAAGGTCGAATAGGTTGAGGCATCACCTTCCACCAAAAACAAAACATCCTCTCCGGCTTGTAATTTTTCCAGCACAGCCTCTGCGGCACGCAACCAGTATTTAGCCAGCTTTTCTGCATCATGTGTCATGGGAAAAATCAGCGGCATGTGCTCGGCCGGTAATTCCAGTCCTGCACGTAAAACAATATCCAACGCATAACTATTGCTTTTGGGATTACGAATAGGATAGCTCCAGACTTTATCAGTCTGTAACAATGCCCAGGCACGGCGAGTCATTAAGTCCGGGTTACCCGGACCCAACGACAGTCCATACAAAATACCGTTATTCATTATCGTTATCTCTTTGGTTTTTTGCCCGGGCCTGGGCACAGACAATCCAGACCGGATTTTCGGCCGCCATTCTGTGCATGTGCAAAATCGGCTGACTGCGGCTAGCCTGTAATTGGGTCACATCCCATTGGGCATTTTGTGCTTTGAGGGTTTCTGCTGCCTGCGTCAGGTTTTCCAAGGTGACAAAATTCATCACCAGCCAGCCTTCCGCTTTCAGGCGTGACAAACACAAGCCAATCAGTTCTGCCAACTCCCCGCCCGAACCACCCACAAACACTGCATCAGGATCAGGCCATGATGCTAATAATTCAGGTGCTTTACCCTGTTGCACGCGGTAATTATTGATGGCCATGTTTTCGCGGTTTTTCTGGGCAATAGCAAAATCGGCCGGGTTTTTTTCAATAGCATAAACATAGCCTGAGTGGCACAAGCGCGCGGCTTCCAAACCCACCGAACCGGAACCGGCACCGATATCCCACACAATACTGTCTGCATGCAGTTGCAAGCGCGCTAATGACACGGCCCGTATTTCACGTTTAGTAATCAGCCCCTTGTCAGGTTTTCGTTGCACATAGCATTCATCGACTAGGCCAAACACAGGAGATCTGTTTGTAGTTATACGTTGCAACACCACTACATTAGGACTGGAAAAACGGGCTGCTGCCGCATCACTCAACGACAAGTCACGAATAATGTTTTCATCATCAGTCAACAAGGCTTCCGCCACCGACAGGGTGAACCTTTCTCCCAAACCCGCACTAAGCAACATACGTGCGATACGGTCTGGAGTGTTTTCGGGACTGGTAAACAAGGCAACAAGGGAATTGTTTTCCACGGCCTGTAATAGAGGATACAAACCATGTTCGGGCCCCGCTTCGCTTGACCACTCTCCGGTGTCTTTACTGTGGGCTGATGCAACCACCGCATCCTGCCAGGCCAGCCCCAAACGTGCAAAGGCCAATTGCAAGGTGGAGACATTGGGAATCACTTCACAATGTTCGTTACCCAATTTATTAATAAGGTAACGGCCGATGCCATGACACAGAGGATCACCAGTGGCCAGCACCACCACTTTAAGATCATCGGTTTGCGCATCGCTAATCCATGTCGGCACTTTTGACAGACCTTGCGCAATATCATGCTGTGTTGCATCAGCAACAAAGGTTTCAGCAAACAATACCAGAGTGCGGCGGGCACCGATCACCACATCCGCCGTTGCGATATGTGCCAGCGCAACGACGCTAATGCCCTCGGTGCCATTGTCCAGCACACCAATAATATATGCAGGGGATTTGCTTGTTGCCATTTACTCAGTTTCCGCCAGTTTGTTGCCGTCGAAATCACAAATCAACACTTTAAGATCAAACGAGGCATGTTGATAACGCGCCATGACGGTACTGATGACTTTATTGCCCAGCGCCTGATAAAACTCAGCACCCTTACCCAGAGCCTCGATACGCTCACCGGCATAACGTGCCGTTTCCGCTGCGCGAATATCATCACAGACATCCTCGGGTACGCCGACACCTGCTGCGAGCTCCGCCAGCAAATCGGTGTTCACCGCATTACGATTAGCGTGGGTGATAGTTTCGCCCTGCGCCATTTTGGTCAGCTTGCCAACCATGCCACCGATGATCACATGCTGGATATCCTCTTTCACCGCAGTGTCCAGCGCGTATTTAAGAAAGTCGCCCATTTGTACAAAGCAAGCCGGTGCCAACCTTAACAGTTCACGGATAACAAATTTTTCAGTACGTCCGCCGGTAGTCAGCACCACCGTGTCCTGTCCTTGATTGGACGCCACCTGAATACCCTGAATGACGCTGTCACGAAACGCTGCCGTGGAATAAGGATGCACAATACCCGTGGTGCCAAGAATAGAAATTCCGCCAACGATGCCCAATCGCGCGTTCAAGGTGCGCTTCGCCATAGCCTCACCATCCGGCACTGAGATGGTGACTTCCAATCCTTGTGTTTCCAGCAACGATGCCGCCACCAGACGCACATTTTCTTCAATATTTTTTTGCGGGACAGGATTAATCGCCGGGCCGTTCACTGCCAGTCCCAGCCCCGCCATTGTCACTACTCCCACACCGGGGCCACCTTTGATCAATACCTGATCTGGGTATCCCGGCAGCAATCGTACGTCAGCGGTCAACGCTGCCTTGTGGGTAACGTCCGGGTCATCACCGGCATCCTTGATCACCACCGCATGTGCCAGACCGTTCTCACAATAACCATCCGTAACAGCAAAATGCACCTGCTGACCGTTGGGCAACTGACATTCCACAACATCCGGCACTTCGTTGGTCAACAGTCCCAGACATGCAGCACGGGCCGCAGCGGCAGAACACGCCCCCGTGGTAAATCCCTTGCGGGTGCCCTTCTTTTTTTTCTGCATGGTTTTGTGAATAGTTTTCTGCATTTTTTTGCGTGGTATATACTTGCCCTTGGATCGTGTTATTTGCACAGTGTCTGTAGGGTGCACTGTGCGCACCATCAGGTATTAGCAAATGCGACCAGCCTTGGTGCGAAAACTACACGCTACACTATCTCAGCTCAGGCATTTTCTTGCTGTGCCTCCGCCAACGCCAGCAAGGCATGCAGAGCCGACACCACCAGCGTTGAACCTCCTTTGCGTTCCCTGGTAATCAACCACGGTACTTCTTGCAATTCACTCAAGGCATCCTTGGATTCTGCGGCGGAAACAAATCCCACCGGCATACCGACGATTAATGCCGGTCGTACTGCACCCTGTTTAATCAGTGCCAATACTTCCAGCAAGGCAGTCGGCGCATTACCCACTGCAACGATGCCGCCATCAATCAAGCCTTGTTTGTGCGCCTTGCGCATCGCTTGTACTGCGCGAGTGGTATTTTCTGTTTTGGCCTGGGCAATTACATCTTCATCAGCAATAAAATGATGAGTTTTCACGCCAAAATGTGCCAGCCGTGGTTTGGAAAGACCCACGCAAATCATTTCTACATCAGCCACAATCGGCGCGCCGGAAACCAGCGCCTGGATACCTGTCTTGGTTGCCATTGGATGAAAACAACTCAGGCCATTAAATTCAAAGTCTGCGGTCGCATGAATCATGCGGCGCACGATCTGCCATTCATCTTCGCTATAGGCTTCATGTGGCCCAGCTTCGTTATCAACAATGGCAAATGAGTCATGTTCGATTTTCTGCCCAGCTTGGGTCAGTTGTTCGGTAATCACGTTACTCATGCATCAGCCTTTTCGTGATGATGCTCATGACTATGTTCATGGTGATGATGGTGGTGATCCGCTTCTGCTGCCTGTCGATACAGACAGCCATCGCATTCCATCATGCGGCGTTCGTTATCGTTCAATTCACCACTGGCCTCGAGCACTCGTTCGTTAAGCAACGCGTAAATTTCTTCTTCAAAACCAAAATATTGACCATGAGCGAATTCAATTTGTGGGTACTGAACTTTCAATCTTGCGACCTGTCGTTTGATGCGTTCAATCAAAGTACCGGTAAATAGGTAATATGGCAGAATCGCTATTTGTCTCATACCCTGTTGCACATGGCGCTGCACCACCATTTCCAGACGGGGATAAGTGATGCCGGTGAAAGCAATATCCACCAGTTCATGATCACTTTCTTCAAACAACCAACGGGCCATTTTCGCAATTTCACCATTGGCGACGCGATCTGATGAACCACGCCCTAAAAGGATAACACCAGTGCTTTTAGGGTCCGGTGCATCCATCGCCATCATCACTTTACGCAAATTGCGCTTAAGGATATCAAGCACAGGTTCAACTGCGCCGAGATGATGGGCATAGATAAATTCCACCTGAGGATGACGTTGCCGCGCATCAGCGATGAAGTGAGGGATTTCCATTTTCACATGACCGGCGGCATTTAAAATCAACGGCACTACGATTACTCGCCCGGCTCCCTGCGCTACATTGTCCAGACCACGATCCAGCAACACATCGGCAAACTCAATGAAACAGATCTCGATCTGCCACTGTGGATTTTTCTTCCGCCAGATGTTGGCAAAGGTATCAATTTCGTTATTGCCATCCTGATTGCGTGAGCCGTGGCCTACTAATAAAATTTTGCTTTTTATATTTGACTTCATGTTCATTTATGATTGGAAAATTCCAGGTCAGCCTCAAAAAAATAATTATCTTCAATAATAGTCTTGCAATCCGAAAATCAGACCAATCATCAACACTCGAAACAAGGTAATGGGTAAGTGATCCAAACGAACGACTTGTTAACCTTTATTCATTTTCGTTATCCGGTTTAATCAGATTCTCCGGATTCCCCAAGATTGTTTCTTTCTCTAATTCTTTTTTTGTTTCATCGGATTTTTCATTGAATATCTGGTTAGCAGATTCCTCGGCTTTTTCCTTGGCCTTTTTAATCTTCTCCTCTAAAGTCATAACTTCTTCTCCAAATAATGAGGATTACCTTGTTTGGCAGGAAACGATTTAAACCCGCCGTCTTTTGACGTGTAATATGTTATAAGCTTTTGGTTCATTGGTTCTACTAGTCTAATAGACTCTGCGCCGATCAGGCGGCCATATGTTTCATATGCTAACTGTGAAACACCAAAGAGTTCACCAGAATATATAGTTAACCTAGATGTTCTTTCTATAAAATCCATTCTAATACTTGCTCCCCTGTAAGTCGGCCTACCAAGCGTCAAAGATAGCAATGTGTTACCACTCCAAACGGATAAATCAAATGCTTTTGGATATTTAGCGCAATATCTCGATGCAAAAGTCCAATCCCAATCTACTTTTCTTTCGGGGGCATCTTTCCATGTTTTAAATGCAGTTATGGCTTTTAAATCAATACCATTTAACATTAGTTTTTCTAAGTATTCAGGTAACGCATTTTTAGTAATTTCTCTTGCCTCTTTTCTATACAGGTCATATTTTTTTATAGTACTTGCATAACTTGGCTGCATATTTCTTCCTTAAAATGTGATCTTGATGTCTGTTTAGAATTAATAATCATTTAGTCAACGCTGCCTCTCCTAAGCCTCACGAACAACTTTATGCGTTGCCTTGCGAAAACGATGACTGAAACTTTTATCGTAGAGTTTTGATTTTTTCAATTCGTTCCAGTCACGCGCACCAATCGTAGGGCTGACGATGATCATGGCCTGACTGTTAATTTTTTCGGTACGACACTTTTCACGGATATCGGTAAGCGTGCCACGAATGATTTTTTCTTCGCCCGGCCAACTGGCTTTGTGTACCACCAGCACTGGCGCGTCCGGTGACCAACCGGCTTCCAGCAAATCAGCCTGCACTTTTTTCAACAAGGTAATGGAGAGAAACAGACAAAGCGTGCAGTGATGCTGTGCCAGCTCGAGCAATGATTCACCCTCGGGCATAGGTGTGCGGCCTTCAATGCGCGTCAGGATCACTGTCTGTGTCACTTCGGGCAGAGTTAGACTTTCGACGCCCGCGGCAGCAGAGGCCATCGCTGATGAGACACCGGGCACTACACCAACTTCGATGCCTTGCTCGTCCAGCGGTTGCACCATTTCAATCAATGCACCATACAAACCGGGGTCTCCCGTTTGCAGACGAATAACTGTCTGGCCGTTTTGTGCTTTTTCAATCAACCAGGCAACAATCTGCTCCAGGTCCATGCCTTTGGAATCTTCAACAACACAGCCCGGCTTGGCCCAACGCATGGCAGCTTGTGATACCAGGGAACCGGCAAACAAAATGGCATCAGCCTGTTCGATCAAACCACGGCCTTTGACCGTAATCAGTTCCGGATCACCCGGGCCTGCGCCCACAAACCATACTTTGCCCATACTAATGCGCCAACTTCTGATGGAAAAAACCGTAGAGACCACCCAGAGCCAACCAGAATATGGCATTGGCAATAATCGTGGCGATAATAAAACGCTGTATCAAATCAGCAGGTGCCAGGGCGCTGTGTACATCAGGCTGAGGTGCACCGGCCACATGTGGCATCAGGATTAATGACATACCCAACACTTTCAGCACTACACGGGGATTAAATACCAGTAAGGCCAGCCCCGTAGCACTACAGGCAACCGTTGCCAGCCACCAGTATTGACGCAATTGAAAGTTTGCGGCTTCGGTGCCCGGCAGCTCTGGATGTAAACCCAGTGAAGGAGCAACAAAAAACACTGCGTAACCCGCCAGCCCCCACAATAGACCGGATCGCCAGTTGAGCTTGATGCCTTTCAGAATAACTGCGGCCCCCATCAGTAAGGCAAAACCCAGGGCAATCACCACATTGGCAGCGGCAGTAGACAATGTACGTTGCAAGCCGTCCTGTGGTGCCCATGCCGTGTCATCATGCACATGGCCATCTGCCGTATCATGTGCTGCCCCGTCGTGTTCAGTAACCGGGGTCTGTTCGTAGCTTTCCGCTTCAATAATGGCTGGAATCACTTGAAACTGCTGAACCAACGTCAGCAATATTCCAGCTAACAGGCTGCTCAAGGCCGCGACGGCAAACAGGTTTTTAAGCGAAACAGTCATTACAAAAACACCCTCAGTGGCAGGGGAAGACGACCGAATGACGGGAGTCGTGGGCAGCATTGTGCAGTACGCCGGTTTCGGCAAAACCGGCGATAAACAACAACACAAACCCCACAGAAGCCGCCAGCGCAGCGGCGGTGTATTTGCTGACACCAACAACAGGATGGGCAATATCTGTGACAGTATTTGTTACGGTAGTGTCTGAATGGGTATTCATGAATTTATCCTCTTGTTTACACGTTAAATGTCGTTTCTCACTATAAAAACGGATGTTATTGGTGCTCATGAAACGGTTATGCCGAAGCCGCAAACAGTTGCACCGTCGCCATCGGGTTTGATGGAAAATACAGATGCAGATACGAGGCATTGAGCCGACCCTGCCGATACACCGGCTCACCACTGCGCCCCTTGCGCGCACCTTTACTCACGGCAACTGGTTCAAGCGGACTGTCTAACTTTGAGTAGTGATAGGTGTGGCCGCGCATATTGCCTTCCGGCAGCTGAATGCTATGCAGACCTAGATTCGATAAGCGCGATTGCATGCTCGCATGGCCCGGCAACAGTCCTGCCATTTCGGCGGTTTCTCCCTGCACGTCAGTCAATGACTCTGACAAATAGAGCATGCCTCCACATTCGGCCACAATTGGTTTGCCCAGATTGTGATGGGTCTGAATTGCTGCCTTCATTGGCTCATTGGCGGTCAGTTGTTGCAGGTACAGCTCCGGGTAACCACCGGGCAGATAAAGCGTCTCGGCAGTGGGCAGACAGGTATCGGTCAACGGCGAAAAGAAACAAAGTTCTGCCCCCAGTCGGCGTAGCAGGTCAAGATTGGCGCGATACAAAAATGCGAAGGCAGCATCACGGGCAATGGCAATACGCACGCCCGCCAATAATAGCCGGGCATCCATTTCTGTCTGTCCGTCATTCGCTGCATTATTGAAAGTCACGGCTGGCGGCAGTTGATCCGGGACGCCCTGCAATGCCGCAGCAGCCCGGTCGATACGCGCATCAAGATCGGCAATTTCCTCCGCCTGTACCAAACCGAGGTGGCGATCTGGCAAGGCAATGTCGTCGTCACGACGCAGCCAGCCAAAGGCCGTTTGCCCTTCGGGCAGGCTTTCAACCAGCATTTCATAGTGGCGTTCGCTGGCCACGCGATTCGCCAACACTCCGGCAAAAGGCAGCCCCGGCTGATAATTGGCCAGCCCGTAGACCAGCGCACCAAAAGTCTGTGCCATGGCGCTGCCATCAATCACTGCCAGTATCGGAATGCCAAATAAACGGGCAAGGTCTGCGCTGGAACGCTCACCATCGAACAACCCCATTACCCCTTCGATCAAAATCAGATCAGCATCGCCCGCCGCCGCGTACAGTAACTCGCGACAGTGTCGCTCGTCGCTCATCCATAGATCAAGCTGGTAAACCGGATTACCCGAGGCCCGCTCCAAGATCATCGGATCAAGGAAATCGGGGCCAGTTTTGAAGATGCGCACACGACGGCCACGCTCAGTATGAAAACGTGCCAGCGCTGCGGTAATCGTGGTCTTGCCTTGGTTGGAGGCCGATGCAGCGACAAATAATGCCGGGCACGTTCTCACAAATCGATGCCCGGCTGGGCGCGTATACCGTCCCGAAAGGCATGTTTAACATCCTGCAATTCACTGACCGTATCGGCCACTTCACATAAGGCATCGGGCGCACCACGCCCGGTGATCACCACATGCTGCATGGCCGGACGTTGCCTGAGATCGGCCAACACATCATCCAACTGCAACCAGCCAAATTTGAGTGGGTAAGTCAGCTCGTCCAGCACGATCAAATCAAAGGAGGGATCCTCCAGCATCTTGCGCACTACACTCCAACCGCGCTGGGCTGTTTCGATGTCCCGCTCCAGATTTTGTGTATCCCAGGTAAAACCTTCACCCAGCACATGCCACACCACTCCGGGCTGGCGCTGAAAAAAGGCCTCTTCACCTGTGTCGCCTCGCCCTTTGATGAACTGCGCGACACCCACCTTCATGCCGTGCCCCAAAGCGCGAGCCAGCATGCCAAAGGCCGAGCTGGATTTCCCCTTGCCGTTGCCAGTGAGCACTAACAACAAACCCTGGTCGCGATCGGCACGGGCAATGGCATCATCCACGACCTTCTTTTTGCGTTGCATGCGGCTGCGATGACGTTCCGTCTTATCTGCTGTGCTCATGTCGGCATTCCACAATTGCCTGTCGGCAACGCAACATCCACATCAGGTAGAAGGCTAAGCAACAAACTGAAAACAGAATACGACGGGGCACGCGTCGCGCAAAGACGCAGTCGGCCTTCGGCGGCCTGCACTGCTGGTACAAACTCGTTCATCATTGTCATTTTCCCGCACGCTCACCCGCGCACAAACAGGTGGTCTTTACAGACCACAAACAAAACACCTGCGGGGGGAACGAAAAATCTGACACGTACTGACAAGGTTCTGCCAGTCGTCACATCGCCCGCCGCAATGCAATCAATATCTTCAGGCCGGTCTCCGGACTCACGAGGGGGATACTCCGGAGTCTGCGCCTTCCCGTGAAAAACACAGTGGCATGATGCAGACCCTTGACTCGTTTACCGTTGCGGGGGCAGTGCCGGAATTGCTCTCTGCCAACCAAGGGCAGGAACGCACCGGCTTCCCGTTTCATCCCTCGGGCGAAAGCCTCTGGGACACCTGAAGAAAGTAGCAGGACTGTACTCGTTTGGCGGGGAGGCTGTCAAGAATCAGCGGAATTTCTTCACTGCCTTTGAACAAAGCCACAAATACAAATATACCCGTGGCGTTTGATATTTAGGCTTTTAGTGTGCGCCATATTCATTTCATGGTGAGGCGAAATGACGACTAGGCCAGGGATGGCCGTAGGTAGAACACCAACAGTAGGCGCTTTAGGCGACGCAGGAGCCGTTGTCGAGTAATAGACGGACTATTGCAAGGAATTTTAACGCTGCTATGGAATGAAGAGGGCGTGCAATAAAACCTAAATCTCAATGGCTATGGGCATAGAACCAGCCGGACTCATTTTTCATCATTCGACCACAAACATTTTGTCCAGACTTGAAATTGAAAGAATTTTTCGGATTTCCGAATTGCAATTTTTCAAACAGATATTCGCGGATTTTTCACCAGCATGTTCGCGCAACAGCAATATCATGCCCATAGCGGAACTGTCCATGAATGTCGCCTTGCTAAGGTCAATGACAAACTCTGTGCTGGCTGGTAATTCACGGTAGGCACTACGAAAATCCGAATGCAAATTAAAATCAAACCGGCCATCAATGGACATCGTTAATTTGCGCCCATCATCAGATAAAACCGCACTGAACCCCGCTTTTCCCATTTTTTATCTCCTTGCTGTTTCAGGCCATTACCTGAGAACAACCTTCCCTGCCAACAAATAATATCAAGCAGTATAGTTTAAATTAACTGACCAACCAGACCCAACCTGTCAGTTATTGTAGCCTAGCAGAAAACAAACTGTACTGAAAAATGCTACGCATAAGCATCCAACATGCCTTCACTCAACCAGCTTGAAGGTGACGAATGCAAACTGGCAGCATCCATCAACGCCTCATCTTCCACCTGACCATCCACCGATGTTAATGATTCATTACCATTCATACTGTCATGTTGTCCTCGCTCCGCTGGTGGCTCATGTGAAATATTAGCGTCCGCGAGATGCAGCCCTTGTTGTTCAAACATTTCACGCAACCGAGGGAGAGAAGCATCCAATGCATCACGCGCAGCAGGGTTCGCGGCGCTAAAACTGACATTTAACTGTTGCTCAGGACCATACACAATCCGCACGTCTACGGCACCCAGGCTGCGTGGATTTAATTTTAATTGTGCTTCGCGCAATTCACTGTTGGCCAGCCAGGTCACTCGCTGTCCCAGTTCACTGGCCCAGGCGGGCTGGCCTACAGGGGTAGGCACCGTCAATATGGGTAAAGTCCCGTTAACCGTTGCACCGGGTAAGCGTGGCATACCTGTCAACAAGTTGTTTGTATCGTCCGCCAGGGTACCTGTAGCAATCAACGAAACCGGTGCCGTCGAACTTGCGGCAGTTACCGGCAGACGAAGTTCAGTGTTCGCTCCCGCTTGTGTTGCTGTCCCCATCGCTGCCGCAAACATATCCATACGCATTGTGCTAGCGATTGGACTGTTGGCTCCGGTAAGAGTACTGGACACACCACTATTATGTGGCATATTGACTGCAACCGAGCCGGTGGCTGGCAACATGTCTGCCCGCAAATAATGTGCTTTGCCTGCATTCAGGCTGGTACGTGCCAGGGTCTGCTGCACTGCCGTAGAAACGGACTTATTCAGCATAGCGGGAATAAGCGGCGATGCACTTGCCCGCTGCGCATCTTGGGTCGCATTGGGTAGTGCAGGCGACATATTTTGTTGGTTGAGTATCGAGGCTTGCGAGCTAAGTGTCGTATTCAATGGTGCAGGTAACGTACTGCCTTCGGCCACTGATACTGATCGCGTTACGGCAAGGTGCGACAATACAGGTTGATGCGCAGCTACCTGTGCAGAATCAAATACCGGATTCATTGTACTGGCAAGTGGCGTATTAACGGTTTGTCCGCTAAGCGCAGAAGCACCTTGCGCAATGGCGGATAACAACGAGGCATCCAGTACAGGGTTACCTGCTTTCGATACTTCTGATGTATGTGCAGTATTTTGCGATACAGCAAGCGGCAATGGATTGCCTTCCATCGGATGAACTTCGCCGGTTTCAGCCACTGCTACACCAGACATTCCATCCATTTGCGCTGTCGATTCTTTCGTTACAACACTTTCACTCTGCATCAGGCGCTTGCCTAACACACCAGCGAATCCCCCAGCCGCCGCACCGCTGGTGGCCACAGGGGCTACCACGCTCCCATTCAGCAGCGTGGCATCTGTGGAATTCACTAATAACGTTAATTCAGCCATTGATTTTTCTGTTGCTATCCCGTCGGTATTCTATTCATTGAATTGTTTATTGAATTATCCACCAAATATTTAGCACAGTCTGTGCCAAACGCTCAGTCATATGATTACGCAGAGGAGGAGGTAAAGGGAGTTATGAACGGGATGATGATTTGGGCATGCGCTGGGCGCGCTCATCCTGTTCCAGCTGTTCTTTTCGGTCAGCAACACGCTGCTCGTCAGCCTGAAAGCGGGAAACCACACTGCCGAGCATTTTCACTTTGCCACGACGGGCAAACCACTGCTGGCGCTGCTGTTCCACCACAGCGACAGCCTGTTGCACTAATCCAGCCTGTTGCTTGATGGCACCTGAAAGATTGCTTAAAAACAACCGGTAATCACCCATTTGCACGGCACTCATACCCATTGCGCCATCGGCATGAAAACGCTGGATATACTCTTCACGATATTTTTTTAACTCATCCAGGCGCTGCTGTGCCTGGTTTAATGCCGATTGTGAATCACCCAGCGAGCGGGCTGCCTGCTGTTCACGATTTTCAGCCACTTTGACCACGGGTTCAAACCGTTGGGAACGCTTCATTACATTACCACTTTAGTTTTTCCGGCTTTCTGAAAAAAGCCCCAGAGTGAAAGTATAGCGACTATCCGGCAAAACACAGGCAAGGTCGCATCACACTAGCCGAATCACATTGGATTCCGTTTGAAACAACGGCGCATCACCCAACAAACGTGGACCACCCACATAATAGCCCTGGATATAATCCACGCCCATGTCCTTTAACACCCGCATGGCATCGTGATTATCCACAAACTCGGCAACGGTATATTTGCCCATGGCATGGGCAATGTCATTCATGGAACGCACCATGGCTAATTGCAGATTATCCCGATGCACATCACGCACAAAAGAACCGTCAATTTTCACAAAGTCCACCGGCAAATCCTTGAGATAGGCAAATGAGGAATAACCCACGCCAAAATCATCCAGCGCAGTTTGACAACCCAGGTTACGCAGGCGGGTGAGAAATTCCACTGCTGGCCCCAGATTGGCAATAGCAATGGTTTCTGTGATTTCAAAGGTCACAGCAGTTGGTGGCACATTGTTTGTCAACAAGGCCGCAGTGATGGTTTCCAGCATGGAAAAATCACCAATGGATTCAGCAGAAAGATTAATGGAGAAATGCAGACGGGGGTTCTTTTGTAATTGTTTCCCCAGCGACTCAAGCGAATGATTGACCACCCAACCATCAACAGCTCGCATCAAACCAAAACGCTCAGCGGAGGCGAGAAACCCAGCAGGCAGAATCAAGCCTCCAGTCTCATCGCGCATGCGCAGCAGCACTTCCTGGCCAAAGACTTGGTTGCTCTTCAGCTCCATGATGGGCTGACAGGCCAGACAAAATAAATCCTCTTCGATGGCTTTTTTAATTTTCCCGGCCCAGCCCATGTCCTCGGTCATGGTTGTCATGTTTTCCTGATCGATGGATCGGTAAATATGCACACGGTTTCGACCAGAACGTTTAGCCAAATGACAAGCCACATCAGCCTGAACCAACAAGTCTTCTTTGCTGACGGGGTGATGTCCGAACAATGTTACGCCGATCGAGCAGCCTATTTGCACCACAGAGCCGTCATATTTAAAAACGTAATCGTCCAGCAGTTTACGATGCGCTTCGGCAGCTTGCATCACCTGCTCTTTTTTCACGTCATACAACAAAATCGCAAATTCATCACCACCGATACGTGCCAGCAAATCACTTTTACGGTTACGCTGATCCAACATGTGAGTCACTTCCACCAGTACATTATCGCCGGCAAGATGGCCCAGAGTGTCATTCACAAACTTGAAATTATCGAGATCGATATACAACAGCGCAAAATCACGCCGACTGCCACGACGGATATTTTCCACCACCCGGTCCAGCTCGGTAAGGAAGTATTGGCGATTGTACAAACCGGTCAGCGAATCATGCTCTGCCATTTCACGCAGGTGTGCCATCATGGCAATGCGGTCACCGATGTCTTCCACAATAGCGGTATACAACAAGCGTCCTTCAACCTCCATTCTGTTGCATTTAATGGCCATAGGAAAACTTGAGTTATCTGCACGAAGCACCGTTACTGTTGTTTCCTGCATACTGCCTTTCAACACAGGTGATTTCACCAATTCCAGAAAATCTGCGTAGGCACTGTCTTTCGGAAACCGCACCAGTTCCACAATAGAATTGCCAATAGTCTGCGTAGCATCGCAGGCAAACAGTTTTTGCGCGGCATTGTTAAACGTCTCAACAATGCCGTATTCATCGATGGTGATAATACCTTCTGCTGCATTGTCCAACACCGACTGTAAACGCATCTGCCGTGAAGCCACCTGCCCCTGCATACGATTAAAAGCCGCCACCAGTAATCGGGTTTCTTCAGTGGGTGAATGCAGTATCGGTAGATAGTTTTCGCCACGACCTGCAGCATCCAGCGCATTGGACACTTCCAACAACGGACGCCGAATGCGCATTTCAAATGCTAAATAGGCCAAAAACAATAACAGCCCCATAAATCCGGCAAAAATCCAGATAATGTTTGACAGGTTATCCGCCGTGTCTAATGACTTCATCATATTTTGTTGTGCAAAATCATCCAGCTCTTCCTGCATCAACTCGATAATGCCCCAGATCTGATCAAGCGTTGGCCGTATTTCATCACGTAAAATTGGCAGATCGGCTCGCCAGTTTTGGGATGTGTAAATTTTCTCTGCCTTCATAAAGTCACGGTCATAGGCTTTTTTGGCCTCCAGCAGCATCGGCAGTGACAGCGACTCCTGAAAACCCAACTTGCCCACGTCGTTATATTCTTTTAGCTGCGCCAACAAATCATCAACCCGCTGTGCATAGAGTGCCCGGTCGCTTTTGTTTTGCTGCATACCGTTTTTGAGTTGCCCAAAGACTCCTGAGCGATTGGCAATAAATATGCGCACCGAACTGATATGTTGAGACCAGGTGTAACGCAACTCTTCCAGCACACGCATCAGCTCCTGCACACGCATCGCTTCCTGTGGGTCGGTAAGATCAGGAGACTCATTGACCCCGGACATTGCAAACTCAATTGCCCGAATGAATTTCAGGTTTTCCGGGAGAAGCTCATTAAGTAGAATCGGCACGGCAGGAAAACGCGTTTCGACGTTTGAGGCGACATTTAATAGATGCGTGGTTTCTTCTTCAAGACGGTTAATCACAAAATCCAGGTTTTCCGCAAAATCCCCGAAACGGCTATAACGCTGAACGACATAATGATCGGTAATATTTTTCGACTGAAATTTAACCTCCGCAACGCGTGCAATCACCTTGCTATAAGTGCTTTCGTCCAGCAACAGAGGGTATTGATAGATCGTACTTTCCGCAATCTGCACGGCATCCTTGAGCGAGTTCAGCACCCAGCCCAAATCCCGGTGTTCCTGCACCAGTCGAGAGCTATCCCGAGATGCCTGTCGCACCTGATTTTGGGTGTAAAAAGCCGCAGGCAATGCCAACGCGGCCAGCAACAGCGCAGTAACCACAAAACGCCAGCGAATACTGATCACTTGCTTGCCTTCTTCTGACAAATCCTGACGTGTGCGTAATGTTGTTCCCATATAAGCTACTCAGCCTAATCTTTCAGATGTACAATAGGGCACGCCTTTCATTTACCCAAATCCTGCGCCATCTCGTAAATTACCGTTGTGCAGCGTTTTCCCGATGTTAATCAACTGTTCCACACATACCACCGCACTGTTTTATATACCTGATCAAATGTCAACCACATGTTACTGCTACTGAATAAGCCCTATCAGGTTCTATGCCAGTTCTCCAACAGCGGCAACCGCCAAACTCTAGCAGACTTTGTCGATATCAAAGCCGTATATCCGGCAGGCAGGCTGGATCGAGACAGCGAAGGCCTGCTACTGCTCACCGATGACGGCGCACTGCAACACCGCATCAGCCATCCTCGCCACAAACTGTACAAAACTTATTGGGCTCAGGTTGAAGGCGAACCCAACCCGATGGCGCTAGCCCGTCTGCAAAAAGGCGTACGACTCAAAGATGGCAAGACCGCCCCAGCCAAAGCATGCATCATCCCCGAACCGCCCATCTGGTCTCGTTCTCCCCCGATTCGCGAGCGAATGAATATTCCCACGACCTGGATTGAGCTGAGTATTTGTGAAGGTCGCAATCGACAGGTACGACGGATGACCGCTGCCATTGGCCATCCCACACTACGCCTGATTCGCTCACAAATCGGCCCATGGTCACTAGGCAGCCTAGCTCCCGGCCAATGGCTCGAAGCGAAAATACCCACAGATTGGCGTACAATCCGCTAGGAGCCTGTCCGAGAATGAAAGTCGTCGCGAGGAGAAGCCATTTTGAGGCAGATTTTCTGTTCATTTTGAGGCGAGAAAATGAACGGAAAATATGACCAAAATGGCCTTTCCGCAGCAGACCTCTCATGCTCGGAGAGGCTCCTAGCATGTCCAACGCCCAACCCAGTAACCCGGTTCCATCATGACTTCAATCTCTCTCAAAGACATATTGCAAGAACCCACAATGACGCAAACGCTACAACAACACATTGTAGTCGGCATTTCCGGCGGCGTGGATTCTTCAGTGACTGCGCACCTTTTAAAACAGCAAGGCCATAACGTGCAGGGCCTGTTCATGAAAAACTGGGAAGAAGATGACAATGACGAATATTGCAGCGCCGCAGTAGACCTCAAAGATGCTCAGCAGGTCTGCGACACTTTGAAAATCCCACTGCTCACACGCAATTTCGCCAGCGAATACTGGGATAATGTCTTTACCTATTTTCTGGACGAATACCGACGCGGTCGCACCCCTAACCCGGACGTGTTGTGCAATAAAGAGATCAAATTCAAAACCTTTCTTGATCAGGCACTGGACCTGGGGGCAAGCCATATCGCCACCGGACATTATGCGCGCGTACAGTATCGTGATGGCTATTTTCGTTTGCTCAAAGCCAAAGACACTAATAAAGATCAGACCTATTTCCTGCATGCACTGAATCAGCAACAACTGGAAAAAACCTTGTTCCCGCTAGGTGAACTGGACAAACAGAAAGTCCGCAAGTTGGCAGCACAGGCCGATTTTGCCAATCATGAAAAAAAAGACAGCACCGGCATTTGTTTTATTGGTGAACGAAAATTCAAGGAATTTCTCAGCCGTTATTTGCCTGCCCAGCCCGGTGAAATGCAAACCCCCGATGGCACCTGCATCGGTCAACACGACGGACTGATGTATTACACTCTGGGGCAACGGCAGGGACTGGGCATCGGCGGCGCAAAAAATGCCAGCGGAGAACCCTGGTATGTAGTGGCTAAAAATCTGGAAGATAATATCTTAATCGTCGCCCAGGGACATAACCACCCACTACTGTTCCGCAAGCAACTCAGTGCAGACCAGTTGAACTGGATAGCAGACACCCCCCAAAGCATCCCTTTTCGCTGTACTGCAAAAACCCGTTACCGACAGGCCGACCAGCCCTGCACGATTACAAAATTGCACGGCGACCAATGCACCGTTATGTTTGATCAGCCACAACGCGCCATTACACCGGGACAGTCCGTCGTATTTTACCAACAAGACGAGTGCCTTGGCGGCGGACCTATTCAGTAAATCAAGTCAATAAGCTAAATTCATAAATAAACAACCTGATAAATAAAATGACCTACACCATCACCGATAGAACCACTGCCCTCGCTGGCATTTTTCAGGCCACACAACTCGTACAGGACATAGCCAATACAGGCAATGCCAATGAGCAGAACATGGAAACCTGCATCCACAGTATATTTCGCACCGATGTCGACAAACCGACAGACGTTTTTGACGGCACGCAAAAACTGCATGCGGGCCTGCGCAAGCTGATTGAGCAACTCGGTGGCCACGATACAAACACAAAAGACAAACAGAACAAAAGCCTGCATATCGCCAAGTATGTTGCCGGCGTGATGGTACTGGAAAAACGGCTGAAACGTGATACCGATATGCTGGCGACGATTGCCAAAGGCATCGAACGAGCCCGCAAACAAATGGAACATTTTTCACTGCTGCATGACAATGTCATCGCAAGCCTGGCAGATACATACTCCCAAACCATCAGCCACTTAAAACCACGCATTATGGTACAAGGTGAACACGTTTACATCTCCAACCCGAACAATGCCAACCGTATTCGCACCCTGCTGCTCGCAGCAATCCGTGCAACGGTGTTGTGGCGACAATGCGGCGGTACACGCTGGCAATTGCTCTTTCAACGACGCGCCATTGTTGATGAGGCAAAACGATTACTGAAGGAACCGTTGATTACAGAATAAACTCCAGCATAAACAAGTGACCACCATGAACAAACACGAAAAAATCAACTATGTTGAATTTCCGGCCAAGGACATCGAAACCACCAAAGCCTTCTTCAGCTCAGTATTTGACTGGACTTTTATCGATTACGGACCGGAATACACCGCATTTGATAATGCGGGCATGGATGGTGGATTTTTCAAATCCGGGTTAACCGTATCCACCAATACCGGCAGCGCACTTATTGTTTTTTACAGCGATGACCTGGAGAAAACACAGTCAAAAATTACGAATGCGGGGGGCAGCATTATCAAACCCATTTTTTCCTTTCCCGGTGGTCGGCGTTTTCATTTTGGTGATCCTAATGGCAATGAGTTTGCGGTTTGGTCAGCGACATAGCACTCACAAATATGTCTCTACTGGATAAACGCCAAACAAAATGTCACCTTATAACATAACGCTGTGGTACTCACATAACTGTATGTAAAATTTCACCACGTACTGTGGAGATTCACATGACCGAAAGCAAAAAAATGTTAACTCTTGAAAAATTCCATGAAGCATTGCACAAAGACATTGATAAACCAGTTAAAGACTTTCGAAAAAACTGGAATCAAGCGCATCGCCGACATATCAAAGTGCATACCGGAGCACATAGAGCTACGTGGGCTAAAGCAACTGTATTATTAGATAAAAAAAATAATAATTGTGCGTGTTCATTTAAATTTTAAGCAAAACGGTATCTCCGATACTGATTATAAAAAGCTGAAATACCTTGTTCGCACCGGGATTGACAAATATTGGTCTCGCCGCATTAATGTAGCTGGCAATAGTTTTATGGTTTGAGTGAAAGCGAGCCATAGTGATGTAAACGCAATTCCAGTGGATCTTTATGTAGAAACAGACAAAGACAATTATGCAAGATCAATGAATCCTGCAACTCTGGGAATAGATGCCAGCTTTATTTACAATAAAGGCTGGCATGCCAATACCAAAAATGCAGATTCTGATTTTCAACTTGTATCGGCACATGAGTTTGGCCACTCAGTATTAATGTATGCGGGAGGTATAGCCTTATCATGGGGACACAAAGGTAGCACAGGTGTCTTAAGCCAATCTGCGAAATCATCTACACCTGGATACCCAAAATCAGGTGCCATTGATATCATGAAATATTATGATTGGAAAAAGAATTCTGCCACCCTTCAACGGAGAGTGACAGATAGTATAGCCATGAAAATAGATGTAAAAAGGCTTATTTGGGGAGCAAATATAAAATGAATAAAGTAAATATATTATTCGCCTCCATTATATTAACAATAACTTCATGCACTTATACAAAAGGTATAGCCGTAGTGAATACTACTGACCGACCAATTGAAGTAACAATTACTTTTAGTCATTCAGATATTTCACCTATTAACTTTATTGTTTCAGATAACGCTGATGATGTATTAATGTATGATGTTGATAGTCGCTCCAGCAATCTATTACGCATGGGACTAAACGAAATCAGGCTGGATAACAAAAGCTGTACAATACATATGTCTCGGGAAGAAGCCGAAAAAAAAATAAAAAAAAATGGATTATGGGAACTAGTAGTTGATGATGAGATGATGAGTTGTCATCACTAGTGTTCGGGCATCAGCGATGCCTATAAAAAATCGCTTAGGTTCTGGTCTGTATATCTTAAACACCGCGCCTCAATCCCACGCAACACGGCGTGCAGATGACATTTCCCATTGTTTCAGTTCTTTAATACAACGTGTTGTGATGCCACCTAAAGAGAGCGAGATTTTTAAAATACCCTGACTTTTTTATTCATTAACACCGGAGATAATTCTTCATAAACAAGCCCTCTTGTGAGATTTCGTAAAGATTCATAATTTCCTTTTACCTCAGCATAACTTATGCTGATGTTTTTTGTCATTATTAGTTTCGTTTCTTGTTCGCAAGTCAGTTTAGTATGTTATTTTTTCTCTTACAGCATGACCTTTCTCAGATTGTTGTTCGATACAAGGATTTTATATTTCATCATTCCGACGAATGCCAAAACCCAGGAGGCTATCTCACTTCTCTGGGTCTTGGTCTACGCCAGGATGATGGAAAAAAACAAACATTACCTTAGGGGACTTCAACAAACTCCAGGGCATTGCCGTCCGGGTCACGACAAAACAAAGCCTGCCGCCCGGATTTGCTGCGGGTAAATTCAACACCTGCTTTTTCCAGTGATGCACTCAATACATCCAGTGTTTCTACGGCAAAGGCTGCATGCCGGTCTCTGCCCCCATGTTCCGGGCGACCTGTAACCGGGTCGGGGTTTGGCAGTTCCAGTAAATGAATCTGCTGATCACCACAATCCAGCCACGCACCGGGGTATCCCAAGTCCGGGCGTTGATGATTTATTTTCAGACCCAGTACATCCTGATAAAACCGCAGCGCGCGCTGTACATCTTCAACAATAAAACTCACATGCAAAATGGCATACATTATTTCTTTTCCTTTATCATTTCGTGCTGACTTCCGTCGCTGGCATCCTGCACCGACAGGTACGCCGCAAGAACAATGAGTGCTCCACCAAACCATTCAGTGGTCGTCACAATTTCATTAGTCAGCCATTGCGACGACACTGCACCTGCCACCAGTTCAAATAATAAAATCACCGCTGAACGGTGTATTGGCATTTTTTTCACGCCATAGATCAACGCCATCGAGGCACTGAAAACGCCAATGCCACCCAATACTATTGCACCGATCCAGGCGTTACTGGAAATAGCTGGCAACGGTGCCTGTATGAGCAATAACCAGATTCCGGCCACCACCACCACTCCCCACCAGGTCATCGCGGCCTTGATGGGGGTGGGCATATGTTTCAATCGCCGCACCGCCACATTGGAAAACGAAAAGCCGATGCCTGCACTGATCGCCAGCCAGTCGGCCTGATCCTGTGGCCAGGGAAAACCCAGTTGCGGATTCCACAGCATCAGCAATGCGCCGATCATGGCCACCGCCAGCGTGGCAAGACCAAAACGTGAGGGTCTCTCCCCCAGCCACCACCACGCCAGCAAAGTGCTCCACAATGGCGACAGGTAAAACAACAGCAAAACACGCACAATATTGCCATCAAGCACGGCAAGCACAAACGCTGTATTCAGCCAACCATTGGCCAGCGCAATAAGTAATAACAGGCCGGGCTGATCCCATAGCGCGCGGCGATGCGGCCATGCCAGCCATAACCCTGGCAATGCGGCGACGGTGAAAATCACCCAGGTCGTCCACAGTCCACTGAGACCTGCTGTCTCCAGCAGACGCAGCGGATACCATACCGTCCCCCAAAAAGTGGCGGCCCACATTAATAATAATACCGGAGTAACTGTGCTGTTTTTCAATACATTAGTGCCCAAAGTTGTTAGCCCTGCTGTGGGTATATTTCCCGAATTTGTCGCGGTGTACCCTCTCCGCTTCTCCGGTATACTACACGGCCTGATTTTCCTGATCTTAATTAAAACCTAAATTCCGCAGTTGACCGCTTAGAGGACGTATTAATTAACATGTTGATGAATATCATGTTTTATGGGCATGGAAAGCTCACCTGCTCGGTGAGTCGCTACGACCTGTATAGCACGTTGCCTTTTGCATCTGGCCGCGTTGCGAATCGTCGCAATAGGCAAGCTATTACTCGACAACTGTTCCTGCGTCACCTAAAGCGCCTACTGTTGGTGTTTTACCTTCAGTTATGAATTCTAGGTTAAAAATGAATCCAGACCTCCACCGGCTACACCCGTACCCGTTCGAAAAGCTGCGGGCATTGAAAGATGGCCTTGTCCCGCCTGCGCACAAGTCACCCATCGCGCTGTCTATTGGTGAGCCAAAACATGCTGCGCCGGATTTTGTGCTGGCGGAAATGACCGCGCAATTACGAGGTCTGGAAAACTATTCCCTCACCAAAGGCACGCTGGCGCTACGTGAAGCCGTTGCCCGCTGGCTGGCACAGCGTTTCAGTATTGCCGCAGAACGGCTCGATCCCGAACGGCATATTCTGCCGGTCAGCGGTACCCGCGAAGCCTTGTTTGCCTTTGCCCAGGTGGTGGTGAATCGTCACGATGATGCCTTGGTGGTCATGCCCAACCCGTTTTACCAGATCTATGAAGGTGCGACTTTTTTGGCGGGCGCGGAGCCGTGGTTTCTGAACACATGGGAAGAGACCGGTTTCGTACCCGATTTCGATATCGTACCCACCGAGGTCTGGCAACGTTGCCAACTGATCTACCTGTGCTCACCCGGCAATCCTACCGGTGCGGTGATCGGCGAGGCTGCCCTGCGCCAACTCATTGCCTTGGCCGACGAGCACGATTTCATCATCGCTTCCGACGAATGTTATTCGGAAATCTATTTTGACGAAGCCACGCCGCCCGTTGGTCTGCTGGAAGTTGCGGCGAAAATAGGTCGTGATGATTTTAAACGCTGCGTGGCGTTTCACAGTCTGTCAAAGCGT